>Ga0189290_100155_pt1 | contig 47874 bp, 41 predicted proteins | sample UW140minimetaG_FD_130318 | JGI IMG/M metagenome (GOLD analysis project Ga0189290, IMG submission 130318) | Marine microbial communities from the Costa Rica Dome - UW140 mini metaG | ecosystem: Environmental > Aquatic > Marine > Oceanic > Photic zone | place: Costa Rica: the Eastern Pacific...
CACCGCAGGTTCTGCAATGGCCGTCTTCGCCACCCGGACCAGCTTCGCCGGCCACGCCAGCCTTGGCGCAAAGGCCGCTCATGAACTAAGATTTGCCCTGGACCACCCGGTGGGGGCCGACCAATCTCTTCAGGCTTGTGCTTTTTCTGCGGCATGCTCTCGTCCTCCAATGGCTCAAAAACCATACTTCAGGGAGGACCACTTCAGTGGGGGCAGACCACCCCGGCGCCCTTCAACGTCCTCGCAGAAGCTGGGTCCGTCGAAACACTCTGCTCCTCTGCGGGCCGACAGCCTCGATCCTTCGCCCCCCTCGTTCACAGAATCGTCGCGTAAGTGTCACTGCGGCTTCTCACCGGAGCGATAGACGCCCTTTGTCAGTAGGACTTAGGAGTGAACATGTTCGACAGGACGATCACAGCTTGCCTTGCTGCGGGGCTTGCCATGGGCGGTCTCGGCGTAATGCCGGCGCAAGCTGCCGACAGACCCGACATCGTCGTCGCCGTCGCAGACAATCCGCCGACGCTGGAGCCAGGCAAGGAACTCTCCAATGTCGGCACCCGGATCACCTACTCGGTATTCGACACCCTGATCCGCCGGGACTTCCTCTCGGGTGAAGGCGGCGGCGGCGCCAAGCTCGTTCCCTCGCTCGCGACGAGTTGGGAGCGGATCGACGACACAACACTCGAAGTGAAGCTCCGCGAGGGCGTCACGTTCCACAACGGCGCCGCGTTCAATGCCGACGACGTGGTCTTCACCTTTTCGCCCGAGCGCCTGATCGGTGAGGACTCGCCGCTGCCACAAGGTCGGGCTTATTTCGGCGTCCTCGACAGGGTCGAGAAGCTCGACGACTACACCGTGCGCTTCGTCACCAAGGCGCCGGACCCGCTTCTCGAGCAGCGCCTCGCCTCCTGGGCCTCCTGGATCGTCGACAAGGACGACTGGCTGGAGAAAGCCGAAGGCAAGAGCTTCGCCCAGTTTCCAGTCGGCACCGGTCCCTACATGCTCGACGAGTACCGGGCCGATCAGTACATCCGGCTCGACGCGTTCGACCAGTATTGGGACGGCGAGCCGACCGCGGCGACCGTGACCTTCCGCAGGGTGCCGGAGCCGGCCGCCCGCATCGCCGGTCTCGTCAGCGGCGAGTTCGACATCGTGACCAATGTGGCGCCGGACCAGATCGCCCAGATCGACGCCTATGACGACATCGAGACGCGCAGCGTTGTCCTCGCGAACTCGCACGTCCTTGTCTACAACACCGACCATCCCGTGCTGGCCGACAAGCGCATTCGCCAGGCGATGAACCTGGCAATCGATCGCAAGCTGCTCGTTGAAGCGCTCTGGAATGGCGATGCCGTGGTGCCGAACGGTCACCAATATCCAGAATATGGCGACATGTACCAGGCCGAACGCCCCGGTTTCGGCTACGATCCGGACAAGGCCCGTCAGCTCCTCGAAGAGGCCGGCTACAACGGCGAGGCGATCATCTACTCCACAGAGCCGCAATACTACCTGAACGCCTTGCCGGCCGCCCAGGCGATCCTGGAGATGTGGAAGGCTGTCGGCTTCAATGCCGAGCTAAACGTGATGGAGGATCTCGACTCCCTCTCGAACGACGAGTTGATGGTCCGCAACTGGTCGAATTCCACCCGCTATCCCGACCCGGTCGGCGGCTTGTGGAACACCTGGGGCCCCTATGGCTCGGCCCAGAAGACCTGGGAAAGCTGGACGCCCGACACGTTCAACCAGATTGGTCAGGAGCTTGAGACGACGCTCGACCACGACAAGCGTTTCGACCTCGCCGTCGATCTGATGGACACCTGGGAGGACGATGCGCCCGGCACGATCCTGTACCAGCCGCTGGAGACCTACGGCGTACGCAAGTCTCTGAAATGGCAGCCTTACACCTTCTATTACATGGACCTGCGGCCCTTCAATCTGGAGGACGGGGCCAAGGGCTCGTGAACCTCTCCCTCCCGCCAACGGGAGGCGCCGGCTTTGCCGGCGCCTCCCCCGTTTCGGATGTCTCGATCGCTCCTGCCGATACTGCGGCTCCGGTCCTTTCGATCGAGGGGATGACCGTCGGCACGGATACGGTGGATCTCGTTCTTGACGCCTCGCTTCATGTCGCCGCCGGAGAAACGCTGTGCCTTGTTGGTGAAAGTGGCTGCGGCAAGAGCCTGACCTGCCTCGCCACGATGGGCCTGCTGGCGGATCCCGTGCACCTGAAGGCCGGTCGCGTCAGCCTTCTCGGCAACGATCTGACCGGCCTCGACGAGCGGACACTACGGCATTTGCGCGGGCGCGACATGGCGATGATTTTCCAGGATCCAGCCGCCTCGCTGAACCCGGTGCAGCGGGTCGGCCGCCAGGTCGCCGAGGCATTGGTGGTCCACGAGGGGGCTTCGTGGAAAGTCGCGATGCGCCGGGCGGTCGAACTTCTTGACAAGGTCGGAATTCAGGACCCGCAAGCGCGCGCCGGTGCCTATCCGCATCAATTGTCGGGCGGCATGTGCCAACGGGTAATGATCGCCATGGCACTCGCCTGCAGCCCGCGGCTGCTCGTCTCCGACGAAGCAACCACGGCGCTCGACGTCACCACCCAAGCGCAGATCCTGAAGCTGATGAAGGCTCTGCAAGACGAGACGGGAACGGCGATGATCTTCGTCACTCACGACCTGTCCGTCGTCGCCGAGATCGCCGACCGCGTCGCGGTGATGTATTCTGGCCGGATCGTCGAGACGGGCACGGTCGACGACGTTTTCGACCACCCTGCCCACCCCTATACGCAGGGCCTGATGAACTGCCGCCTGCATGCGCTTTCGGCGGCGGACGGACGGCTCGCGGCCATCGGTGGAACGGTGCCGCGGCCGGCGACACGCCCCACCGGCTGCGCGTTTCGTCCGCGTTGCGACAGGCAAGCCGATCCCTGTGCGATCTGGCCGGCCCCACGGCCCTATGCCGGGTCGCAGACCGTCGCATGCCACTTTCCGGGCCAGGGCTGATGGGCGACCCCATGCTCGCACTTCACGCCGTGAGCCGGCGATATGGCGGCAAGCACGTCTGGCTCCGCCGCGGCGAGCCGGTCAGCGCCGTTAAGAACGTCACCCTGACGCTCTGCCCGGGCGAGACGCTCGGGATCGTTGGCGAGAGCGGCAGCGGCAAGTCGACGCTCGGCCGCATCGCCGCAGGCATCGAGGCGCCGAGCGCGGGCCGGGTTACCTTCGACGGCGAGCCCTACGCGGCGATCGACACGGCAGCATGGCGCCGACAGCGCAGGACCGTCCAAGTCGTCTTCCAGAACCCGTCCCAGGCCCTCGATCCACGGCTTGCGATTGCTGCGCAGATCCACGGGGCGATGGCCGCCCATCGGATTGGCGCGGTGGAGAACGGCGACGACAGGACGCAGACCCTGCTCGCCCGCGTCGGCCTTGCCGGGCTCGGATCGCGCTTTCCGCACCAGTTGTCCGGCGGCCAGTTGCAACGCGCGGTGATCGCCCGGGCGCTTGCTCTGTCGCCGCGGCTGATCGTCTGCGACGAGGCCGTCAGCGCCCTCGACGTCTCGGTGCAAGCGCAGATACTCAACCTGTTGCAGGACCTCCAGGCCGAATTCGGCGTCGCCTATCTCTTCATCTCCCACGATCTCGGCGTGGTGCGCCACATCAGCCATCGCATTGCGGTGATGCAGCGCGGGCGGATCGTCGAGACAGGGCCGGCGAGCGAGATCTTCGCCCGCCCGGAAGATCCTTACACGCAATCGCTGATCGCGGCGCTGCCGGCAGCCTCGCCCGCCATGCGCCGCGCTCGCGAAGCGGCGGCCCAAGCCGCCTAGGAACCGTACCCATGCCTTCCTCCATCATGAACAGGCCGGCGATCGTCGCCCATCGCGGCTTTTCGGCCGCGCACCGCGAAAACTCGCCCGATGCCTGGAAAGCAGCATACGAGGCCGGCGCCGACGTCATCGAGGCCGACATCCGTATGACCCGCGACGGAACGCTCGTGTGCTGCCACGACGGCGATCTCACTCGGCTTGCGGGCCGTCATGACACGATCGCGGAGATCGACGCGGCAAGCCTTGCCGCAATCGCTGCCAACGGTGCGGCGGCGGCACCGCCTTTGGCGCTGCTGTTCAGCATCCTGCCGGCCGGGCAAGCCATCCTCTTCGACGTCAAGGACGAGCGGCCCGAAGCACTCGATCGCCTCGTCGCGGCGTCAGAGGCTTGCGGTCGTGACAGACCTGTCTTCGGTCTCCATGACATCGCCTCGGTGCGCCACGTCAGAGCCCGGACCAGCGCCGCCATATTGGGCCTCCTGAAGGACCCTGACGAAGAAGAGGCGTTCTTCGCGGCCGGCGGCACCATCCTGCGCCTGTGGGAATGCGACGCGAGCCCGGAGCGCCTCGACGCCGTCAATGGCCGGAACCGCCGGGTCTGGGTCACCACGGGTCATCACCACACCGGCCGCGACGTCGGCGACTTCCTCCCCGAAGCCCTGCGCCGCATGGCCGCCAACGGGGTTTCCGGCTTCCTCGTGAACGATCCCGCCGCAGCGCGCGATGCCCTTGCTGGCCATTACCAGGAGCCCCTCGCATGAACCAAGGCTCGACCCTTCTCGTCTGCTTCGACGGACTGCGTCGCGACCGGGCCACGGCCGAACGCATGCCGAACCTGGCCCGGTTCATCGCCGGCGGCGTTGACATGATCCATTCGCGCAGCGTCTTTCCGAGCGAGACCCGCGTTGCGTCGACCAGCACGGTCACCGGCTGCGCTCCGGGCGAGCACGGGCTCGTCGCCAACCGCTTCATCAACCCGGCTGTCGTCCCCGACGGCCTCTTCAACACCGCCAGCCGTGCCGATCTCCTGCGCGCCGACGCGCTTGGCGTCCTCGTCGATCGCGAGAGCCTCGGCCATCGCCTTGCGCGCGCAGGCAAGCGCTTCGCTGTCGTCAGCACGGCAACGCCCGGCGCCACCTTCATGATGAGCTACGGCGCCGGCAGTCTCGGCCAGCCGGTGTTCTCGGTGCATGAGGGGGTCGGAACGCCGGACGTCATGCGGGAGGCTGGGGACCGGTTCGGTGCGGTCCCAGAAGCCGCCACGCCCAACACGGCAAGGATCGACTATGCGACGCGAGTCCTGACCGACCTCGTCTATCCTGCGCATAGCCCGGATCTCGCAATTTTCTGGATGTCGGATCCGGACATCACCTCGCACGGGTATGGTATCGACGGGCCCGAGACGATCGCCGCGCAGCGCGGCTGCGACGACGCCTTCGGGCGCCTCCTCGATTGGTGGGAGGCCGGCGACGGGCCGGAAAACATCATGGTCATGTCCGACCATGGGCAGATCACCGGCACGCGCCGGGTCGATCTGAGGGCAGCCCTGCCTGGTCATGTGGACCATCTGGCGCCCGGTTATTTCTCCGGCCTCTATCTCCCGGAACCATCCCGCGAGACGATCGCCGCGACCGTCGAAAAACTGGCGGCCGAGCCGTGGTGCGGCCTCGTCTTCGTCAACCTTCCGGGCGAGCCTCAAGCCGCCGTGCCGGGCGCGTTCGCGGCCTCTGCCATGGGCGGCGGCCATCGTCGCTCCGCGCCCGTCTCTTTCACGCTCCGCGCTTCGACGGACCCCGAGCCCGGCTCGCCGGGAAACTGCCTGTTCGTCGGCGGGATCGAACCCGGCGGCGGAATGCATGGAGGCCTCGCCCAAGGCGAGCTCTCGACCGTTCTCGCTGCGGCCGGGCCGGCATTCCATTGCGGCGTGCGATCGGCGACTCCATGCTGGTTGCCCGACATCGCGCCGACGCTACTGGCGGTCCTCGGTCTTGCGAGCGAAGGAACCAGCGGCCGCATCCTGCATGAGGTCCTGGCAAATCATGACGGCGGGGCTGCGCACGTCGAGCGCCGCACCCTCACGGCCGCGGTCGGCGACCACCAACAGATCGTCGAGCAGTGGCTCGTCGACGGCCGGGCGATCACCGATTACGGCTGGTCGAACGGACCGGGAGACCTGCTGCAATGAGCCCGCGTTTCGTCCTCACGAAGCTGCTGCGCGCGTGTCTGACGCTCGTTCTCGCGGTGACCTTCGTCTTCGTCGTCCTTCGCATGTCCGGCGATCCGGTCACGCAGATGCTCCCCGACGACACGCCGGCGGCCGTGATCACGCAGTACCGCGCGATGTGGGGTCTCGACCGTCCGCTGCCGGAACAATATCTGCGCTACGTCGCGGGCCTCGTCCGGGGAGATTTCGGCTTTTCGTTCCGCGACGACCGTCCGGCGCTCGAGATTGTCCTGGAGCGCCTGCCCATGACGCTCGAGCTTGGTCTCACGGCGCTTGCTCTCACGCTGCTTCTCGGGCTCGGAGCCGGTATCCTAGCGTCCCTGAACCGTGGGAACGCGATCGACCATGCGACCATGGCCTTCACCATCTTCGGCCATTCGATGCCGAACTTCTTCCTCGGCATTCTGTTGATCCTGCTCTTCGCCATGACTTGGCGCGTCCTGCCCAGTTCGGGTGCCGGCAGTATCGAGCACCTGATCATGCCGGCGGTGACGCTCGGCACCAGCTACGCCGCCACGGTCGGACGCTTTACCCGCTCGTCGCTGCTGGAAGTCTTGCATCAACCCTTCATGCGGACAGCCAGGGCCAAGGGCGTGCCGTTCGGGCGTCGGATCATGGGCCACGCACTGCCGAATGCCGGCATCCCGATCGTCACGGTCGTCGGTCTTCGCATAGGGGCGCTGATCGGCGGTGCGGTGGTGGTCGAGTCAGTCTTCGCATGGCCGGGCGTCGGCCAGCTTCTCGTCAATGCCGTCGCCTTCCGCGATCTCGCCGTCGTCCAGACGGTCGTGCTGCTGATCGCCTTCACCATGGTCGTCGTGAACTTCCTCGTCGACATCCTCTATGGTTGGCTCGACCCACGCATCGGCGCTGGCCGACGGGAGGCGCAGGCATGAGCACCTCCGTCGATCCGATCCTCACCGAACCAGAGACGCAATCAACGCGGCGTCAGCGCCGCCTGCCGGTGGTCGTCAGCCTGTGCAGCGCCTGGCTCGTCCTCGTTCTTATCACGGCCATCGGCGCAGACCTGATCGCGCCTTACGGCTACGCCGAGCAGAGCCTGCTCAATCGCCTGAAGCCGCCAGCCTTTCTCGGCGGCGACCCGGCCTATGTTCTGGGTACTGACGGGCTAGGTCGCGACGTCTTCTCGCGGCTCCTGTACGCCCTGCGCACAAGCGTCCTCATCGCGTTTTGCGGCACGCTGATCGGTTCCGTGATCGGCACAATGCTCGGCTTTCTCGCCGCCCATTTCCGCGGTTGGGTCGACGAGATCGTCATGCTACTGGTCGATTTCCAGGCGTCGATGCCGTTCCTGATCATCGCGCTGGCGATCCTCGCCTTCTTCGGCAACAGCTTCGAACTGTTCCTCATTGTGGTCGGCTTCTATGGTTGGGAAGTCTATGCGCGCCTGACGCGCGGGCTGGTCCTGCAGGCGAACGCGCAGGGCTACGCCTTCGCCGTCCGCACGCTCGGCGTCCACCCCTTCCGCATCTATGTCCGCCACGTACTGCCCAACATTCTCAGCGTCCTTGTGGTGCAGGTCACGTTGAACTTTCCGGAACTGATTCTCTTGGAGACCTCGCTGAGCTTTCTCGGGCTTGGCGTCCAGCCACCGGAAACGAGCCTGGGGTTGATGCTCGGCGAAGGGCGGAACTACATCGCGACGGCCTGGTGGATGGCGATCCCGGCCGGCGTCGTGATCTTCCTGACGACGCTGTCGGTAAGCCTTCTTGGTGACTGGCTGCGTGACCGTCTCGATCCAACCCTGCGTGACGCGGATCAGTAGGCAGCCGTTGTCGCTTCGTGGCGCACGATCGGTTTGCTCCCTATCTGACCACGTGCAAGTGCGCCGGGGCTGGACTGCTTCCGATGCCAGCGGTATCGCGACGGCTCATCGAGAACCTGGGAAGAACCGCAGCCGAATGGACTCAACCTTCTTCGATCGACCCTGCCCGGTGCGGGCGAAAGAGTAGTCTACATCGGTCGTGGCAAGAGAAACGAGGTGACCGAGCTTGTTCTATGCTCTTCGAAGGACTGGAAGCCGATCGGCCCGCGTGGGCGACCGGCTTGCGATATTCACTTCCGCGAGGTGGTGGGGATGTCGGTCACGTTCGACGCTGAGCGCCTGGACAATTGGCGGAAAATCCGGAAGCAGGCGAGCAACTTCGCTCGGTGCGCCCTCAATTCCGCCCCGACGTTGCCAAGGACATGAATCCCGAGATTCCGGCGCCAGGGGGACGTCATGGAGCCTACGTTAGGGTCGAGCGAAATTGCGATCCTCACCAGTCATGCAACGGCAGGGGGATCGGGTACTTTTCTGCGCTCGAAACTCGGGGGAATTGCTCAGGCCCCACGCAGCTCAGCTCCGCAGCCCTGGCGCTTCCTGGCCCGTGCGTTCGACATATTCGGCATAGCCGCCGCCATAGAGATGCGGCCCCTCCGGTGTCAGCTCCAGCACGCGGTTGGAGAGCGCCGCCAGGAAATGGCGGTCGTGGCTGACGAAGAGCATCGCGCCTTCGTAGCGCGACAGCGCCTCGACCAGCATCTGCTTGGTGGCGATGTCGAGATGGTTGGTGGGCTCGTCCAGGACGAGGAAGTTCGGCGGGTCGAACAGCATCCTGGCCATGACCAGCCGGGCCTTCTCGCCACCTGACAGCACCCGGCACTTCTTCTCGATCTCGTCGCCGTAAAAGCCGAAGCATCCCGCCAGCGAACGCAAAGGCGCCTGGCCTGCCTGCGGAAAGCTGTCTTCCAGCGTCTGCAGAACGGTGCGATCGCCTTCGAGCAGCTCCATGGCGTGTTGGGCGAAATAGCCCGTCTTGACGCTCGGCCCCCGGGTGACGTTGCCGATATCGGGCTCCGAGGCACCGGCGACCAGCTTGAGCAGCGTGGATTTGCCAGCGCCGTTGACGCCCATCACGCACCAGCGCTCGCGCCGACGCACCTGGAAGTCGAGGCCGTGATAAATGGTGCGGTCGCCGTAGCTCTTGTGGACGCCCCTGACGGTTGCGACGTCCTCGCCCGAGCGCGGCGCCGGCTGGAACTCGAAGCGCACCGTCTGCTGGCGCTTGGGCGGCTCGACGCGCTCGATCTTGTCGAGCTTCTTGACCCGGCTCTGCACCTGCGCGGCATGGCTGGCACGCGCCTTGAAACGCTCGATAAAGGCCACTTCCTTCGCCAGCATCGCCTGCTGCCGCTCGAACTGCGCCTGCTGCTGCACCTCGGCGATGGCGCGCTGCTGGCGATAGAACTCGTAGTCGCCCGAATAGGAATTCAGCGCGCCGCCGTCGATCTCGATGATCTTGTTGACGATGCGGTTCATGAATTCGCGGTCGTGCGAGGTCATCAGAACGGCGCCGTCGAAGCCCTTCAGGAAGGTTTCGAGCCAGATCAGGCTTTCGATATCGAGATGGTTCGACGGTTCGTCGAGGAGCATGATGTCGGGGCGCATGAGCAGGATCTTCGCGAGAGCCACGCGCATCTTCCACCCGCCGGACAGCTCGCCGACATCGCCGTCCATCATCGCCTGGCTGAAGCCGAGGCCGTCCAGCACCTCGCGGGCGCGCCCGTCCAGCGCATAGCCGTCGAGTTCGTCGTAACGCTCCTGCGCGTCCCCGTAACGGGTGATGATCTCGTCCATCTCGTCGGCGCGGTCGGGATCGGCCATGGCCGTTTCCAGCTCGGCCATTTCGGCCGCCAGGGCGCTGACCGGTCCAACCCCGTCGATCACCTCGACCACCGCGCTGCGGCCCGCCATGTCGCCGACATCCTGGCTGAAATAGCCTATGATCACGCCACGATCGACCGAGACCTGGCCTTCATCCGGCAATTCCTCGCCGGTAATCATGCGAAACAATGTCGTCTTGCCCGCACCGTTCGGGCCGACAAGGCCGACCTTTTCGCCGCGCTGTAATGCGGCCGACGCCTCGATGAAGACGATCTGCTTGCCATTCTGCTTGCCGAGGCTTTCAAGGCGGATCATGCGGGGATTCCAGATGGGAGCGTGGGGGGAGCCGCCTCAAACCATCCCACCCGCTGCCGTGCAAGGGGCCGCGACGCCAATGGTCAGTTTTGCCGCCGCTCGTTCGGCTCAGCATTTCGACGCAGCCGCAGCCGCTTGAGCTGGACGCCTAATTCAGAGACGAGCGCGGGCTGGGGCCCGAAAGGAGACCGGCGGCTTCCGGACTTCCCGGATGGACGCTGCCATTCGGCTCTCGCCCCATCGCTGTTTCTCTGGCCGGTGCCCCCTGGCCGTGCATGGAACCGTCGGCCAGGGTCCTGGACTTGTGACGATACCGATTATCTGGAGAACTCTCGACGCCGGTCCCGTTTCCGCCGCCACTGCCTACGAACAATATGCATATAGCGTGGATCGGTAACGGTTTTTTCGTTCTCCCATGGGACTTTGGACGCGTTCTGGAGGCCCGATGGCAACTGCGCATCACATCCTAGTTGTCGACGACGACCCCGTATTCCTGGCGGTGGCGGAAAGCGTCGTGCTGTCATTAGGCGATCACACGGTCTCGACCGCATGCGACGGCCTCGAGGGTCTCGAGATCCTGCGCGCGGCGACCCAGCCGGTCGACGTGATCCTGCTCGACCTCAACATGCCGAAAATGGACGGCCTCGCCTATCTGCGCAGTCTCGGAGAGATGGGCTTTGCGGGCAGCGTCCTCTTGTCGAGCGGCGAGGCCACGGCGATCCTGGATGCGGCCCGCCGCATGGGCGAGATGCTTGGCGTGCGCATCTGTGGGTCGCTGAAGAAACCCATCCGCGCCAACGATCTCATCGCCATGCTCAAGGTCTGCGAAGGCTGTGCAGCGCAACGCCCTGTCGTGAGGGGCAATGAAGCCCCTGTGGCCCATGGCCCGCGCGGAGAGCTGCTGCCCTACTACCAGCCGCAGATCGACATCGCGTCCTCGAAGGTGATCGGGCTCGAGGCACTGATCCGGCTCCATACTGTCGATGGCGAGATCCTCGGTCCCCAGGCCGTCTTCCATCCGGGCCTCGGCGAGGCCGATCTGCCGCCACTGACCATCGCGATTGCCAAACGCGTGATGCAGGACATTGCCACATGGCGCGCGCGGGGCGTTGCACACCGGGTCTCGATCAATCTCGACGCCCGTGTGATCGAGGTGCCGAGCGTCATGCCGCAGCTGTTCGAACTGGCTGCGGAGTACGGGATCGCGCCGTCCGGCATCGTTTTCGAACTGACCGAGACCGCCCTGCCGAACTCGATGACCGACATGATCGAGATCCTGACGCGCACCCGCATGGCCGGCTTCGGGGTCTCGATCGACGATTACGGCACCGGCACCGCCAATTTCGCGCTCCTGCGCCTATGCCCGTTCAGCGAATTGAAGGTCGACCGCTCTATCGTCCAGGCCGCGACCAGCGACCGGATATCGCGGCGATTCCTGGATTCGGCTGCCACCACCGCCGACGATCTCGGCATTGCGGTGGTGGCCGAAGGGATCGAGACTTCAGAGGAATTGGCCGTCGTCCGCGAAGCCGGCATTGCCATCGCGCAAGGCTATTACTTCAGCAAGCCCCTCCCTGCCCTCGATGCCTTCCCGCTGTTCGACTTCGCCCACCCGGCGCGCCGGGCCGGGGCGGTCTGACGCTGTGGACGCGCCAGCCTTCCCGGGACTGCTCCACCAACTGAGCCCGACAGTCCTTCCGGCTCCGGCGACGGCATCGAGCGGTCAGGCGCCCGCAGACGAACGGACCGGATAGCGTGATGCCCACGTCGCAGGCCGCGCCCGCCCGACAGCTGCGATTCTGGCGGTCGCTCGGCTTTCGCCTGTCGCTGGTGGTCGTACTGGCAGTCATGGTCGGCATCACCAGCACCGTCGGCTTCTTCGTCTACCAGGATTTCCGCCAGACGATCGCCGCCGAAGAGAACCGTCTGAAGAGCTCGGCCGCCGCTTTCGCCGCCGCCGCCTCCAACGCCATTGCCGAAAACGACCGCCGCGGCACGCTGGAGGTCCTGCGCGGGATTCGCGATCTGGCCCATGTGCGCTACGCCAGCGCGGCCGATTCCGAGGGCCGGACGGTGGCCGAGATCGGAACCTCGGAGGCCCTCGTCAGCACCGATCGCAGCCTGGGCGACGGGACACTGACGTCGGTGTTCTTCGCCGATACGATCACCGGGGCCGCGCCCGTCCGCAAGGGCGGCGTCGTCGTCGGCACGATCGCCATCCATGCCGACATCGCCTGGCTGCGCGGCCTGTATGTCCACAATCTCCTGATCTCGCTCCTGGTCGGCGCCTCCGTCCTGGCGGTGACCGTCCTGGTTGCCTGGATGCGGATCGCCCGGATCGTCGACCCGCTGCGCGCCCTGGCCGGCGAGTTCGCCGATATCGGCGAGCATTCGGACCTGTCGAAGCGGCTGCGGGTAGTCTCGAACGACGAGGTCGGCGTTCTCTCCGGGGCCTTCAATGACATGTTCGCCCGCATCGACGAGCGCGACCGGCTGCTGCAGCGCCACCGCGAGACGCTGGAGGACACCGTCACCCTGCGCACCGCCGAAATGCGCAGCGCCCGGGACGAGGCCGAACGAGCCAACGCGGCGAAATCGGAATTCCTCGCCACCGTCAGCCACGAGATCCGGACCCCGATGAACGGCATGCTGGTGATGGCGGAGATGCTGACGGCGGCCCCGATTCCCGGCCGCTATCTGCGGCATGCCGAGATCATCCTGCGCTCGGGGCGCGGCCTCCTGAACATTCTCAACGACATTCTCGACATGTCGAAGATCGAGGCCGGTCGGCTCGATCTGGAATCGATTCCCCTGTCGATCGATACGCTGGTCGAGGACGTCGCCAGTCTGTTTGCCGAAAAGGCACGGGAGAAATCCCTGTCGATCGCGACCATGGTCGATGCCGACGTGCCGGCCGAAATCCTTGGTGATCCGGTCCGGATTTCCCAGGTTCTGACCAACCTCGTCAACAATGCCCTGAAATTCACCGAGACCGGCGGCGTGACCATTGCCGTGCACTGGCGCAAACCGGCCGACACGGGCGCAGGGTACAGGCTGGCCTTCACCATTCGCGACACAGGCATCGGCATTCCCGCCGACAAGCTCGGCAAGCTTTTCGGACGCTTCACCCAGGCCGATCAGACCATCACCCGCAAGTTCGGCGGAACCGGGCTGGGTCTCGCCATCTCCAAGCAACTCGTCGAAGCGATGGGGGGGAGTGTTTCCGTATCCAGCGAAGAGGGCGTGGGGTCCTGCTTCGGATTCGAGATCGCGCTGGACGGCGAAGCCTTGCCGTACCAGCCGGCCAGCCTTGCCGGGCATACGATCCGGCTTGTCGACAGCGATCCGATCACCGGCGAGGCAACCGCCCTCTTGCTCGCGCGTCGCGGTGCGCGCGTCCTGCGCGGGGCCGACGGCAGCGATGACATCGCGTTGATGCTGGTCGTGGCGCGCGATCTGGCGGGCCTGGAAGCGCAGGTCGGCAATGCCCCTGTCGTGGTCATGCGGGCGAGCGATGCCCGCAGCGACGAGACGAACGGCGCCCCCGTCGCGATCAGCGGCGCGATGGCACTGCCACTGCGGCGCAGCGAATTCGATCTCCTCGCCCGGTGCCTCGAGACCGGCGATTTCGCAGCGCTTCGGGACGAGACACCGGCGATGGAGATCGCCGTCAACCTGCCGGACATGAGCGGCCTGCGCGTCCTTGCGGTGGACGACGTCGCCGTCAACCGCGAAGTCCTGAAGGAGGCTCTGTCGACCCTCGGTGTCGTGGCAACCCTTGCCGAGAGCGGCGAGGTCGCCGTGGCGATGGCTGCGCGCGACGCCTACGACGTCATTTTCATGGATTGCTCGATGCCCGGCATGGACGGGTTTTCGGCGACCCGCCTGATCCGCGAGGCAGAGCGTAGCGCCGAGCGCCAGCCGGCCATGATTGTTGCCCTGACGGCGCACAAGGACCCCGGCAGCGCGGGAGAGTGGCAGACCGCCGGCATGGACGCCTACCTGACCAAGCCGTTCACTATCGCCCAGATCTCCCGGGTCCTCGACGAATATACCTCGAGCGAACCCGGTGGCCGCGATGCGCCAGCCGCCACGCCGTCTGCCGATGAAGAGGTTGCGACGCCGACCGACGCCACATCATCCTTGCTCGACCCCGCGACCGTCGACATGCTGGCCGGGCTTGCGGCCCGTGGCGGGCCGTCCGTCCTGCAGAAAATCGTGGGCCTGTTCGCCTCCAACGCTCCGAAGGCCCTGAACGACCTGCGCGAGGCCGTTGCGAGCGGCAACGGCGAGACGGCACGACTCGCCCATGCACTGAAGTCCATGTGCAACAGCACCGGCGCCGCTCATGCGGCGGAACTGTGCGGGACCATCGAGACGAGAGCCACGGCGGGCGATCCGGTCGCCCCGTGGCTGATCATCGAACTGACGCAGGTTCTTGCCGACACCCATGCAGCGCTGGCCGCGCTCTGCGACGATGCCGGCCGGAATGCCGCGGGACATTCCTCCTGAGGGCGATACGCCCTGTAAACGACGTGCGCCCCGGCTTTCCGGTGCGTGATCGGTCAAATGCCAGATATCGGATTCACGACATCCTAAAGCCCGCTGAGCTAACGATAATTGTCGTCCCCCCACAACCCGCACCCAACAGGAGGCATGGACATGACTGAGCGTCTTTATGCCTTCGCCGGCGCGACCCGCGGCAATGTCGCCACCATCCTCGCGTTGCTCGCCCCGCTTCTGATTTTCATCATGGGCAGCGTCGTCAATCTCTCGACCGCTCATTCCGCCCATTCCCGCCTGCAGAGCGCCGCCGACAGCGCCGCCCTGGCGGCCGCGCGCGAGCTCTACATGGCCAACAGCCGGCCGGAGGTGTTGAAGAGCGTCGCCTATTCCTTCGCCATGACCAATCTCGGCAATCAGGCCGAAGGCGTCACGATCGACGTCAAGATCGGTGGACGATCGGATGCGACCGCCGCGGAATCCGCCATTTCCACCGAAGTCACGGTCACCCTCAACAAGGATTTCGGCAAGTCGCTGCCCATGCCCGACCTGACCGGCGCGATCGGCGAACTCACGGCCAGCGCCACGGCGCGCATTGCCGGCGGTGGACGCATCTGTGCGATCGCGCTCACCAAGGATGGCAAGTCGGCCATCGACATTTCGGGCAATGCCCAGGTCCAGGCGGCCGATTGCGCGGTCTATTCCAACTCGATCGATCCCAGCGGCCTGTCCGTCACCAAGGTGGCGAAGCTTTCGAGTGAACTCGCCTGCTCCTCCGGCGGCTATGAGGGGATCGAGTCGAACTACGCACCGATGCCGCTGACCGATTGCCCGGCTGTCAGCGATCCCCTCTCCTCGCGTATTCCGCCGGTCCCGACGAAATGCGATCACAAGAACCAGAAGATCTCGAACAACAACCAGATCCTGTGGCCCGGCACCTATTGCGGCAAGCTTCAGGTCAGCGGCTCGAAGATCACCCTGCAGCCCGGTACCTACATCTTCTGGGACGCCAAGGTGAAGCTCCACAAGGGGACCGAGATCACCGGCGATGATGTCAGCCTCGTTTTCATCGGCAAGAAGTCCAGCCTCGATCTGAAGAACGATTCGTCGATTTCCCTGTCGGCCGCGAAGGACGGGCCGATGGCCGGCATCCTGATCTATGCCGACAACGAGAAGGACAACGGTCGCAGCTTCAAGATCGAAAGCGCCAACGCCCGGCGCATGATCGGCACGATCTACCTGCCCAATGACGAGCTCACCATCGGCGGCGACAAGAATGCCGACGGCAAGTGCGACATCACGGCCGCCGACGATCCGGCCGATACGGGCTCGCCCGGCTGCAAGTCCAATGTCGGCGAGTTCTCGGACTGGACAGCGCTCGTGGCGGACAAGATCACCATCACCTCGGGCGTGAAGCTGGTCCTCAACGCCAATTACGCCGATTCCGACGTGCCGGTCCCGGCCGGCGTCGGCCCGGTCGGCGGCAATATCGCACTCAGCAAGTAAGCGAGCGCGCCGCGACGCGAGCCTGTCTCAGGCGTCCGCGAACGCACCTGGATTGCGACGCCAGACCGAATAATTGAGGCACGCGGCCAGTCCGGCCCAGGCGAGATACGGCACCAGCAGCCAGGCCGCGATCGCATCGATCGGCGCAAACAGCGCGATGTTCACGGCGATCACGCCGGCCATCGCCACGACGTCGGCAAAGGCGAGACCGGGACGGTGCAGGCCGAAGAACAGGCCCGACCAGGCGGCGTTGAGGACGAGCTGCAGGCCGTAGACGGCGAAAGGCAGCGCCACCAGACCGGCGGTCTCGTAGATCCGCCAGCCGGCCACCGCGATCATCAGGTAAAGCACCGTCCAGACGATCGGAAAGGCAAGGTTCGGCGGTGTCCAGCCCGGCTTCTCCAGGCGGGCGTACCAGGGCCCCGGCTTGAACACCACGCCGCTGATCGCGACGACCGCGACGATGGCGATGAAGACGAGAAGACTGGCGATCGCCGCAAGGTTCATGATGATCTCCCGATCGGAATGGATCGTGGCGCCGTCCGCAGCGACGAGCACAATCCGGATATAGGGTGGCGCGGATCACGAAAATCCGCGACGGATTGTCTAGAGAAACGGGCTCCGCCAGATCCAGATCGCCACCGCGGCGAGCACCGCGATGGGAATGCAGATCTGCAATGGCCGCAACCGCTCGACCGGCGGCGGCCCGTCGTCGTTCGGTGCAGCGACCCGGTCGAGGATTGCGAGACTGGCGAAGCCGGCGATCTGCAGGAACGTTGCGATCAGCGCAAGCGCCCCATAGGCGAACAACCCATCGACCAGCGGCAACCCGGCCGGCTCCCCTCTCCTGCGCTCGCAGCTGTCCATGTCGGCCTTTCCCGTTGCGGGGGCCAAACGGCAACGACCCCGCCGGGTTCCGGCAGGGTCGAAGACGCAGGATGTTCGGGTCGCCGCGCGACGGCGGATACGCCGCCTAGTTGCGGATCATCTTCGGCAGCCAGAGCGAGACTTCCGGGAACACCGTCAGGATGACCAGCGTCAGCACCAGCGGCACGTAAAGCGGCATCATCTTGATCAGGATCTGCCGCATCGACACCCGCGTAATGTCGCTGAGCAGGAACAGCGCCAGTCCCATGGGCGGCGTCAGCAGCCCCAGCATCAGATTGAAGATCGTCACGATCCCCAGATGCACCGGGTCGACGCCGGCCATGTGCAGCGGCTGGGCGATGATCGGCACGACCAGCAGCGTCGCCGTGGTCGAATCCAGGAACATGCCGACGATCAGCAGCAGGACGTTGACCACCAGAAGCAGCATCAGCGGGTCGGTGCTGACGGTCAGCAGCCAGCGGGCGGCCATCTGCGGCACCTGCTCGATCGCCAGGATCCAGCCGAAAATCGACGCGGCGGCAACGATGATGAGGATCGCCGAGCTGCTCTTTACCGTCTCGTAGGCGGAACTGAGCAGATGCTCGACGGTGAGCGTGCGGTAGACCAGCCCGCTGATCAGCAGCACATAGCCGACGGTGACGGCCGCCGCTTCCGTCGGCGTGAAATAGCCGAGCAGCATGCCGGCGACGAGCAGCACCGGGGTCATCAGGGCCGGCAGCGCCGGCACGAAATCGGCGCCCAGCTGGCGCAGGGTCGGCCAGCGGTCGGAGCGCGGAAAATCGTTGCGATAGGCCAGGATCGCCACGGTGATCATCAGCAGGATCACGCACATGATCGCCGGGACGATGCCGGCGAGCAACAATTGCACGATCGAGACGCTGGTCACCGAGCCGTAGATGATCAGCGGGATCGACGGCGGAAAGATCGGCCCGACCACCGCCGAGGCGCCGGTCAACGCGCCGGCGAAACCGCGGTCGAAACCGCGTTCGGCCATTGCCTTCACCTCGATCTTGCCGAGGCCGCCGACATCGGCGAGCGCGGCGCCGCTCATGCCCGAGAAGATCAGGCTGGAGACCACATTGACCTGCCCGAGGCCGCCGGGCACCCGGCCGACCAGCGTGTCGGCGAACTTGAAGATGCGTTCGGTGATGCCGGCCTGGTTCATCAGATTGCCGACGAAGATGAAGATCGGCACCGCCACCAGCGGGAAGGAGTCCAGCGCGTAGCTCATCCGCTGCCCGATCAGTTCGATCGGGATGTTGCCGAGAAGGACATACAGCACGGACGGGATCAGGATCGCCAGCACCACCGGCCAACCCAGGAGAAAGGACAGCGCAAAGCCGCCCAGGATCGCGAAACTGCTCATCGAAAAAGCCTCGTGCGGGCGCGTGGCCCTAGATGTGCACCACGTCTTCGCTCGGCTGTTCCTGCGCGAAGGTGACGTAGAGGGGGTCGCGGCGCCAGGCCTTGAAGGCCTGCAGGGCGCATTCCACGGCGGCCAGGGTCAGGCCGAGAAAGCCGGACGCAAAGAAGATCCAGTAGGGAATGTTCAGCGTCGGCGTCGCATTGTCGAGATTGCGCAGCGTGGCGATGGCGATCGAGGTCGCGGCGACGGCGAAGGCAAGGCCGCCGGTTGCCGGGATGGCGAAGCGCAGCACCCGGCGCAGCCGCTTGGGCAGCGTCCCCATCACCTCTTCCATGCGGATCGAGGCGCCGGATGAGACCACGTAGGGCAACGTCACGAACACCACGCAGATCAGCATGAAGCGCGCCAGTTCCTCGGCGCCCATGAAGGGACGGGAGAAGAACTGCCGCAGGATGACCTGCAACACGGGCAGCGCGATCATTACCGCCAGGAGCAGGACCGACGTCCAGCGGAACACCCGCCGGATCGGCTCGAGAATCCGATCGCAGGCACCGACCCGGGCATCGGGATGGGTGACGTCGATATAGTCGCTTGAATGCATGTCGCTCATGGCACGATCCACGGCAGGGAGCCCCTGCCGCATGGCGGCAGAGACTCGCGATTGTCGACCTTGAACTTACTGGATCGCGCGGATGCGCTCCATGTACGGACCCCAGCTCGGGAAGTCCTTGGCGACCTGTGCGTCGACGCCGGCGCGGAAGGCCTCGATGTCGAGGCCGTCATCGGCGGTGATGAAGGTCATGCCCTTGTCGGTGAGTTCGCCGACGAGGTCCTTCTCGGCCGTCATCGCCTGCTCGAGCGTCTCGTCGGCCAGCGTGTCGAGCGTCTCGAGGATCGCCGTCTGATCCTTCTCGTCGATCGACTGCCAGACATCCTCGTTGATGAAGACCGGCAGCACGTTCTGCATGTGACCGGTCAGCATGACGTGGGTCTGCACCTCGTAGAGGCCGTTGGCGTTGATCATGGTGAGCGGGTTTTCCTGACCGACGACCATGCCGGTCATCAGCGCGGTCGGCAGCTCGCTGACCTCGACCGGGGTCGGGATGGCGCCGAAGCCGGAGACCATGGTCGTCCAGAGCTGCAGCGGCACGCCGCGGAAGGGCTTTCCTTCCAGGTCTGCAGGCGTCTTCACCGCCTGGTTGGCGGTCATCTGCCGGGCGCCGCGGAACAGCCGGCCGATGATGCGCATGCCGCCCTTCTCGACGAGCTGCTCGTTGAATTCCTGCATGACGTCAGAGGTCTGCGGATCGGTTGCGGCCAGAGCATGGGCGCCGTCGCGATAGACGAAGGGTGCAGAGAACACCGCGATGTCGTCGACGAGCTGCGCCAGCGAGGCGAATTCATGGTGCCCCAGCGAGATCGAGCCGCTGCGCACGCCGTCGATCAGCTCCTGCACGCCGCCGAGCTGCGAATTCGGGAAGACGGTGACGGTGACGCGCTCCTCCGTCGCCTCCGGAATGCGCTCCTTCGCACGTTCCGCATACCAATGTTGGATATCGCCCTCGGAGCCGACATGGGCGTAACGGAGATCAACCGCCTGCGCGCTTGCGGCAGCGCCGACCAGCGAGAATCCGCATGCAGCAAGCCCTATGGTAAATTTCCTGAACAGTGACACGTAACGTTCCTCCCGAAGATTCAAATGTCCTCATCCGTTTGCCAAAAGCACCTCCAACGGATTTAATGATGCTGGCATACCAAATGCGATTTGCCTAGGCCCGCGGCACGGCTGGTTCGCCCGACGCGGTCCCGCTCGTCGCGGATGGGGAGGCAAACATGGGGGAGAACTGGACATGACGACGATCGGATTCATCGGCCTGGGACTGATGGGCAGCGGCTTTACGAAGCGGCTGCGGGCGCTGAACTACCGGGTGGTCGGTCACGATCTGGACGCGGCGCGCGTTGCCGCCGCAGCCGACTGGGGCGTCGAACCAGCACCATCGCTGACGGCTCTGTCCGCCGAGGCGGACATCATCGCCCTGTGCGTGACCACCAGTGACGCAGTCGCCGCGGTCGTTACCGGTGCAGACGGACTGGTCGCCTCGGGCAAGCTGTCGGGCAAGACCGTGGTCGATTTCTCGACAACCGAGATGGCGGTCACGCACCGGATTGCCGCGGCCATCGAGGCGGTTGGGGGACACTTCAGCGACGCCCCGGTTTCCGGTGGGCCAGGCGCAGCGGAAACCGGCACCCTTGCGATCATGCTGGGTGGTTCGGACACGGCGGTTGCGGCGGCCATGCCGATGCTCGAACAGTTGGGCCGCGCGACCCATATGGGCGCGATCGGCACAGGACAGGCGACCAAGCTGGTCAATCAGGTGTTGTGCCTGACCAATTACTGCGTCGCCGCCGAAGCCCTGCGTCTGGCCCAGGCCTACGGTGTCGATGCGGCCAAGATCCCGCATGCTCTCGAACCGGGTCTGGCCAATTCCGCGGTTCTGCAGGCGATCTATCCGCGCATGGTGGACGAGGATTTCGCCCCGCGCGGCTATGCAAGGCAGATCCTGAAGGATTTCGAGATGCTGCATGCGGCGACCAAGGCCCAGCATCTCGCCCTTCCCATGAGCGCCCAGGCCATGACTCTGTTCCGCTTGCTGGTCGCTGGTGGCGATGGCGAACTGGACGGTGCGGCTGTGGTCAAGCTGCTGCCCCAGGTCGGCGACAAGGCCTGACTTTCTGCCATCCCGGCGGCCGCCCTGCCTCCGGCAGATGCGCGGCCGCCGGTGCAACGCCATCGCCGCTGCACGGAGACCGCCATGGCCGGCCATTGCCTCGAAGACATCGCCATCGTCGACGCCCACCACCATTTGTGGAAGACCAGCGAGAACTACCTGCCCTGGCTGTGCGATGCCACGCCAATCCCCTTCCGCTATGGCGACTATGCCGCGATCCGGCGCGACTACATGCCAGAGGATTATCGTAGCGACACCGCAGGCCTGACCCTGGCGGGCAGCGTCTATATCGAAACCGAATGGGACCCGGGCGACCCGGTCGGGGAAACCGCCTGGATCCACAAGGTCGCCGAGGCGAACGGCTTTCCGGACGCGGTGGTGTGTCAGGCCTGGCTCGATGCCGACGACGTGGCCGGCGTTCTGGCGCGTCAGGCCGCCTTCCCGCGAACGCGCGGCGTGCGTCACAAGCCCAGGGCTGCTGCAAGTCCCGACGCGGTGGAGCTCGGGGCCCCCGGCTCCATGGGCGATCTGCGCTGGCGGCGCGGTTTTGCGTTGCTCGAGCCGCATGGCTTGTCCTTCGACCTGCAGACGCCCTGGTGGCATCTTGGCGAAGCGGCTGATCTCGCGGCGGCCTTTCCGCATACGCAGATCATTCTCAACCACACCGGCCTGCCATCCGACCGCAGTCACGCCGGCATCGCCGCATGGTCCGCTGCGATGACCCGCCTCGCCGAAGCCCCGAATGTCGCCGTGAAGATCTCCGGCCTTGGCGTGCCGGGCAAGCCATGGACCGCCGAAGCCAACCGCGACATCGTCCTGCGGACCATCGAGACATTCGGTGTCGAGCGCTGCATGTTCGCCAGCAATTTTCCGGTCGACAGCCTCGTCGCCACCTACCGCACCATCTTCGAAGGATTCTCGCGGATCACAGCAGACTTCACCGCCGGGGAGCGAACCAAACTCTTTGCCGACAACGCCCGACGGATCTACCGCTTCGTATAAGACGGCATTCGTCCGCCCATTGCCGCCGCTTGTTCACGTTCGGATGCGCATTGCCGAGCCTTGCTGCGCGAAAGGGTTGCGCTGGCTACGACTGATGTGATCCCTACCCGCCATCTGCCGACGCGCCGTCGCGTCGACCCCGCCGCCAACAGGAATTTGCCATGAGCTTGTCCGAATATCTTCCCGCCGACCATGGCGACGCTGTTCTCGTCGGCCGCATCCACGACCCCGAAGTCTCCGGCCCGACCGTCGTCGTCCTGAAGGGCGACCGTTTCGTCGACGTCTCGGCGATTGCGGCGACCATGTCGGAGCTTCTGGAGACGGACAGCCCTGTCGCGCTCCTCGCCAATGCCACAGGCGGCAAGAGCTGGTCGGCCGAAGAGATCCTGGCGGCCTCGCCGTCGGATTCGACAAGACCTTATCTTCTCGCGCCATGCGATCTGCAGGCGGTGAAGGCCTGCGGCGTCACTTTCGCGCGTTCGATGGTCGAGCGGGTCATCGAGGAACGCGCCAAGGGCGATTTCGCCCGCGCCAAGGCGATCCGCGAGGAGATCGCCGCGGTCATCGGCGGCGCCCTGTCCGACATCAAGGCCGGCTCACCCGAGGCAAGCCACGCCAAGGAGGTGCTGCAGAAGGGCGGCTACTGGTCGCAATATCTGGAAGTCGGCATCGGTCCGGATGCGGAGGTCTTCACCAAGGCACCGGTCCTGTCCTCGGTGGGTCACGCCGCGGAAATCGGCATCCTGCCCTCGTCGGCCTGGAACAACCCGGAGCCGGAAGTGGTGCTGGCCGCCAATTCGCGTGGGGAGGTCGTCGGCGCGACTTTGGGCAACGACGTCAATCTGCGCGACGTGGAAGGCCGCAGCGCGCTGCTCCTCGGCAAGGCCAAGGACAACAACGCCTCCTCGTCCATCGGCCCGCTGATCCGGCTCTTCGACGATCGCTTCACGATGGACGACGTGCGCGCCGCCGAGCTCGACCTGACGGTCACGGGCACCGATGGCTACGTGCTGGAAGGGCGCAGTTCGATGCGCGAGATCAGCCGCGATCCGCTGGACCTCGTCGCTCAGACCTGCAGCCGCCATCACCAGTATCCCGACGGCTTCATGCTGTTCCTTGGCACGCTCTTCGCGCCGGTCGAGGACCGCGACGTGGCCGGACAGGGCTTCACCCACAAGCTGGGCGACAGGGTCGAGATCGCCAGCCCGCGCCTTGGCCGGCTGGTCAACACGGTCACCCATACCGACAAGGCGCCCGAGTGGAGCTTCGGCATCACGGAGCTGATGCGCAATCTGGCCGCCCGCGGCCTCATCGGCACCCAGCGCACCTGACCAGACCCATTGGCCGGTCCGGGGCGCCCGCGGCCGGCCGCCTGCTGCTGGGTCCGGCTTCGGCCGGCTGGCCCTGATCGGCTCCCGCCCCGCCGGCCCCGGCTATTTCGCCTTGGCGAAATCGCCGGCTGCCTGCATGAGGTCGAACGCCTTGAGGACGTGGGTTTCCAGGAGCTTTTCGATCGCCGACTCGTCGCGCGCTTCCAGCGCATCGAGGATCGCCTCGTGCTCCTGGATCGCCGCCTCCCACCGATTGGTCTTCAGATTGCACTCGTAGCGAATGCGATAGAGCTGGGCGTTGACCACCCGGTGGTGCTCGGCGAGCACCGGGTTCATGGCACAGCGCACCAGCGCCTGATGGATCTGCTGATTGCGCTCGAAGTAGCCGATCCGATCGCCGCGCAGATAGGACGCCTGCATCTCGTGATGGAGCGCCCGCATCTCGCGGAACTCCTCGGGCTTGGCATTCCGGCATGCCAGCTTGCCGGCAAAGGCTTCCAGGCCGCCGAGAAACTCCAGGAGATGGCGCACGTCGTTGGCGCCCAGCACGGCAACGGTGGCACCGCGCCGGGGATGCAGCTTCACCAACCCTTCCGAAGCAAGGATCTTCAACGCTTCACGCAGCGGCGTACGCGACACCTGCAGGATTTCCGACAGGGCCCGCTCGCGCACCGGCTCGCCCGGCAGGAGCTGGCTTTCCAGGATCATTTCGCGGATGCGATTGGCGACGAGGGCCGGTTTGAGATCCTGCGAAGGGGTTGGATCGACCCGGCGGGGAAACGCGGTCACCACTGCGGATTGCGTTTTGGTCATCGTCGCTCTGTTGCCATTTGTCGGGTTTGCGCTCGCCCCCCAAGGGTTCGGAGCGATCGGTAACTGCGCGCCGGCCGGTGGGCCGCCTGAGCATTCCCAGCCAATATAGCACGGTTCGCAGCGTTCACGTCGACGCAGCTCGGGTGCCCTACCAAAGTGGCAGACGACATGGCATCCGCCGAAAACATCCTGAAGTTCGAATTTGAGTTGAGTGGTGCATGCAGGACTTTCCCCGCGAGCGCCGGCAACACCACGCCCGAGAGCGACTTGCCTTCATTGCATGCCATGCATGCGATATTTCTCGTACAATCGAGGGGCTCCGATCTTAGAATCGATCGATTGACGCCAGCAAAGCACATATTGCATACCAGATGGTGAGGAAGCGGTAGAGGTCTGTCCCGATGATAGGCCAGCCGCCGAACATCAGGGGGGATGGCATGGACAATCCGGCAACGGACGATCGCGCAGCAACGCACGAGGCCGCACGGTCCTTGCCGCTGGCAGGACTGCGGGTTCTCGATCTCAGCCAGGTGATGGCCGGGCCGTTCGGCTGCATGCTGCTCGGGGACATGGGCGCCGACGTCATCAAGGTCGAACCGCCGGCCGGCGGCGACCAGACGCGCCGCTCCATGGGCTTCCGCATGAAGGGGGAGGACAGTCCCGGCTTCCTGGCCCTGAACCGGAACAAGCGCAGCGTCACCATCAACCTGAAGACCGAGTCCGGGCGCGAGCTCTTCTACGCGCTGGTCGAAACCGCCGACATCGTCGTCGAGAACAGCCGGCCCGGCGTCGCAAAGCGGCTGGGTATCGACTACGAAACCCTGTCGAAGCGCAATCCGCGCCTCGTTTATGCCAGCATTTCCGGCTTCGGCCAGACCGGCCCCTGGTCGCAGCGCCCGGGCTTCGACCTGATCGCCCAGGCGATGTCCGGTGTCATCAGCGCGATGGGCATTCCCGGCGGCGAACCGATCAAGTCGGGCGTGCCGATCGGCGATCTGGGCGCCGGCCTCCTCGCCGTCTACGGCATTCTCAGCGCCATCATCGGCCGCCAGGCCACCGGCCGCGGACAGTATGTCGATGCCTCGCTCTTCGAGGCCGCGCTCGGCCTGTCGGTCTGGGAGAGCACCGAACTGTGGGCGACCGGCCGCTCGCCGCAGCCGCTCGGCACGGCCAACCGCATGAGCGCGCCCTACCAGGCCTTCGCCGCAGCCGACGGCCATTTCGTCGTCGGCGCCGCCAACCAGAAGATCTGGCTGACCTTCTGCCAGGTCATCGACCGCATGGACCTCACCGAGGACCCGCGCTTCCGCGACAATCGCGACCGGCTGCAGAACCTGCCGGCGCTGGTCGCCGAGCTGAATGCCGTCTTCAAGACGGAGACCGTCGACCATTGGGTCGACGCCTTCATCGCCGCAGGCGTGCCGGCCGGGCCGATCAACGATTATGCCCAGGTGATGGCGAGCGACCATGTCGCGGCGCGCAACATGGTCATGAAGGTCGAGCATCCGGTGGAAGGCGAGATCAACACGCTCGGCTTCCCGGTCAAGCTGTCCGGCACACCGCAGGAAGTGCGCTATCCGCCGCCGCTGCTCGGCCAGCACACCCGTGACCTCGTCGACGAACTCGGCCTGTCGGACCGCTACGACGAACTGGCTGGCGGCGGAGCCTTCTCGCAATGAGCACCAACGAAGCCGACGGGGCCGTCACGCTGGAGCGGCGCGGTGCCGTCGCCCATGTCACCTTCGACCGTCCGGCAGCCCGCAACGCCATGACGCGGCAAATGTACGGTCAACTCCACGCCATCTGCGATCAATTGCAGGCTGACGCGACGCTGCGGGCTGCGGTCTTCCGTGGGGCCGGCGGCAAGGCCTTCGTGGCCGGTTCGGACGTGCGGATCTTCTCCGGCTTCGAAACCGGCGAGGACGGCATCGCCTATGAGCGCGAGATGGAAGAGCACACGCTGGCGCTGACCCGCATCCCCGTCCCGACCATCGCGGCGATCGACGGCTGGACCGTCGGCGGCGGGCTGAATCTCGCCGCCGCCTGCGACCTGCGCATCGCCACCGCCGGGTCGCGCTTCGGCGTGCCGATCGCCAGGACCGTCGGCAATTGCCTGTCCATGGCCAACTACGCCCGGCTCGTTGCCGGCTTCGGTGCCGCCCGGGCCAAGCGCATGCTGCTTCTGGGCGAGATTCTCGATGCGGACGAAGCGCGCGCCTGCGGCTTCCTCGCCGAGATCGTCGAGAAGGACGCCCTGGACGACGCCGTCACCCGCATCTGCGATACCATCCTGGCCAACGCGCCGGTCACGCTGCGGGTCAGCAAGGCGGCCATTGCGCGCCTCGCCGACGATCCCGGCGCCGACGGCGACGATCTCATCGCGTCATGCTACGGCAGCCGTGACTTCAAGGCCGGGGTCGCCGGCTTCCTGAGCGGCGAGCCGCCGGCCTGGGAAGGCCGTTAGGCATTGGCCGGGACCAGGGAGGACCATCCATGACCGCATCCATCGCCGAGACGCATTCGAAGCCCGTCCCGGCCGCCATTCTCGCCGGGCTGCTTGCCGATTTCGGGCCGAAGACGGTGCTGTCGGACCCGGCCGACATGCAGCGCTACTGCCGCGACTGGCATGGCGACGTCGAGGGCAGCGCCCTTGCCGTGCTGCGCCCCGCCGATACCGAGGAGGTGTCGCGGCTGGTGCGCGCCTGCGCGACGGCCGGGCTGGCCATCGTGCCCCAGGGCGGAAATACCGGGCTGGTGCTCGGCGGCCTGCCGACCGATGCTGCCGGCCATGTCGTCCTGACGCTGGAGCGCATGAACCGCATCCGCACCATCGCCGCCGACGATTTCTCCGCCGTGGTCGATGCCGGCTGCATCCTTGCCGCGCTCAACGCGTCGCTGGCCGAACAGGACCTGCTCTTCCCGCTGTCGCTGGCCGCCGAGGGCTCCTGCCAGATCGGCGGCAATATCGCCACCAATGCCGGCGGTATCAATGTCCTGCGCTATGGCATGACCCGCGAGATGATCCTCGGCCTCGAAGTCGTGCTGCCGGACGGCACCATCTGGAACGGCCTGTCCACGCTGCGCAAGAACAACAGCGGCGTCGATCTGAAGCAGCTCTTCATCGGTGCCGAGGGCTCGCTCGGCATCATCACTGGCGCGGCCCTGCGCCTCGTGCCGAAGCCGACGCGCAGCGAGACTGCCTTTCTGGCGCTGCGCTCCCTCGACGACGTCATGGCGCTCTATGCGCTGGCGCGGCGCGAATGCTGCGACCTGCTGTCGGCCTTCGAGCTGGTGCCGCCCGAGGGCCTGACCTTCGCCAAGGAAGCCGATGCCGACTTCGTGCCGCCGCAGATCGCCGACGCGCCGGCCTATGCGCTGATCGACGTCGCCGCTACCGGTCCGATCGACCTGCGTGCCATGGTCGAGGCCTTCCTCGAAACCGCCATGACGCGCGATCTGGTGATCGACGGCGTGCTCGCCGCCTCCGAGCGCCAGGCCGCCGGCCTGTGGCAGATCCGCGAGGGGATGATCGAGGGGCAGGCGCTGCGCGGCCCCCATCTGCGCACCGACCTGTCGGTCTCGCCGTCGCAGGTCGCCGGCTTCATTACAGAATCCATCGAAGAGCTGGGCCGTAAACTGCCGGACTGCCTGCCTGTCGCCTACGGCCATGTCGGCGACGGGAACATCCACCTCAACGTCATCCCGCCGCGCGGCGTCGAACGGGAAGCGCGCGAGGCCATGCTCTACGAGGCGAAGACGATCCTCAACGCCGTGGTCGACCGCCATGGCGGCGGCATCAGCGCCGAACATGGCATCGGACGCCTGAAGCGCGGAGACTTCGAAACACGGCGCTCGCCGGTGCACGAGACCCTGCTGCGCGGGTTGAAGCAACTGCTCGACCCGGCGGATCTGATGAATCCCGGCTGCCAGCTCACGTCGCCGCGCGACGGCGCGGATGTCAGAAGCCTCGGCTAGACCGGACCAGGCGGCCGAGCGGCCGCAGGATCAGCGGCCGTTCTTCGACCGCCATTCCTTGAAGCGGGCCTGGTGCTCGTCCTTGGTGCAGGGATAGAGGCCGATGATCGTCTCGCCCTCGCGCACCCGCTCGATGACGAAATCCTCGTAGGCTGTCATTTCCACCGCCTCATCGGCAACCTCGTCGGCGATGTCCGCCGGAATGACGATCACGCAGTCGTCGTCGCCGACGATGACGTCGCCGGGAAACACCGGCGAGTCGCCGCAGCCGATCGGGCCGTTGATCTCGATCGCCTCGTGCAGCGTCAGATTGGTCGGGCTCGACGGGCGCGTGTGATAGGCCGGCATGTCGAGGCCGCCGATCGTCGCCGCGTCACGAAAGCCGCCATCGGTCACGATGCCGGCGGCGCCGCGCACCATCAGCCGGGTGATCAGGATATCGCCGGCGCTGGCCGCCCGCGGGTCCTTGCGGCTGTCGATGACCATGACGTGGCCGGACGGGCAGGCCTCGATCGCGGCACGCTGCGGATGGTCGGGCTTGCGGAACTCGGCGAGCTGGTTGCGGTCCTCGCGGGCCGGCATGTAGCGCAGGGTGAAGGCCGGGCCGACCATGTTGCGGCCCTTCGGCGCCACCGGATGCACCTCCTGGATCACCTGGTTGCGCAGGCCGCGCTTGTAGAGCGCCGTGGCGAGCGTCGCCACCGAGACGCCCATCAGTTTCTGCCGTGTCGCTTCGTTCATCGCCAAGGTCTCGCTCCAATGCGTCGGTCGGGCACCGGGAACGGCGCCGGCTGGATCAGATCAGGCCGTTCGCCGCCAGGAAACCTGTCATGCGGGCCTGCTGCGCTTCGGTCAACGGCCAGGCCGAGGGCGGCCGGGTCGGCCCGCAATCGTCGCCCATCGCGGCGAGTGCCGCCTTCACGCCGGTGACATTGGTGCCGTTGAGCTCTTCGGCCCGGATCTCCTCGAAGGCGCGCATGCCGGCGATGAGGTCGCGGGCGGTCGCATAGTTGGAGGCTTCCAGCGCCGCATGGATCGCCATGGAGCGTTCCGGCCAGACATTGATCAGCCCCGAGGTGAAGCCCCGCGCGCCGACCGCGTAGAAGGCTGGCGCCCAGACTTCCGCAAGACCGCCGACCCAGGTGATTGACGGGTCGCAGGCGGCGATCGCCTCGGCGAGCTTCATCGGGTTGGGCGTCGCCCATTTCACGCCCTTGACGCCCGGCAGCGCGCACAGCGCGGCGATGCCCTTCGTACCGATCGCGTCATTGCGCAGATACAGCATCACCGGCAGGCCGCCGGAGGCGTCGATGATGGCGCGGACATAGTCGACGGTGCCGCGCGGCGCGACGAACGGGTCCGGCGGCTGGTGGATCATCAGCGCGGTCGCGCCGGCATCGGCCGAAGCGCGGGCCAGCCGGCAGGCATCGCGGATGCCGCGCCCGACACCGGCAAGCAGCGGCGCCCGCCCGTCCACCAGCGCGGCGACCTCGCCCACCATGGTCACCGCCTCGTCGGTGGTCAGGGCATAGAACTCGCCGGTATTGCCGTTGACCACCGGCATGTGGACGCCGGCGGCCAGCGCCCGGTCGAGGATCGGCGCCAACTTTGCCGGCGCAACGTCGCCCGCCGCGTCATAGGGCGTGACCAGAATACCGGAAATGCCCGCAAGGGCCGTGTCGAGGTCGTGGCGCATCGCGGCCCTCTAGAAGATGTCGGGTTCGGGAACCGCCGGGCCGAAGCCCCGCTCGAGATAGTCGAAGTCGCAGCCCTTGTCGGCCTGGGTGACGTGGCGCGAGAACATCCAGCCATAGCCGCGGCCATACCGGGGCTCGGGCGGCGTCCACGCCGCGCGACGCGCTTCCAGCTCGGCCTCGTCGACCAGCATGTCGAGCCGACGGTTCGGCAGGTCGAGCCGCACGATGTCGCCGGTCTTCAGCAGCGCCAGCGGGCCGCCGACGAAGGATTCCGGCGCCACATGCAGGACGCAGGCGCCATAGGAGGTGCCCGACATGCGCGCATCGGAAATCCTCAGCATGTCGCGATGGCCCTGCTTGATCAGCGCCTTGGGGATCGGCAGCATGCCCCATTCGGGCATGCCCGGCCCGCCCTGCGGCCCGGCATTGCGCAGCACCAGCACATGGTCGGGCGTCACGTCGAGCGTCTCGTCGTCGATCGCCTTCTTCATCTCCGGATAGGAATCGAAGACCAACGCCGGCCCCTCATGCACATGGAAGCGCGGGTCGCAGGCCGCCGGCTTGATCACGGCCCCGTCAGGGCAGAGATTGCCGCGCAACAGCGCCAGAGAGCCCTCGTGATAGACCGGGTTGGAGAGCGGCCGGATGACGTCGTCATTATAGACGACGGCTCCTTCCAGGCATGCGCCCAGCGTCTGGCCGGTCACGGTCAGGCAGGAGGTATCGAGCCGTTCCTCGAGCTGCTTCATCAGCGCGCGCAGGCCGCCCGCATAGAAGAAATCCTCCATCAGATAGTCCTTGCCCGAGGGGCGGACATTGGCGATCAGCGGCGTCGTGCGGCCCAGCTCGTCGAGATCGTCCAGCGTCAGCTCGACCCCGGCGCGGCGCGCCATGGCGATGATATGGACGACGGCATTGGTCGAGCAGCCGGTGGCCATGGCCACGATGGCGGCATTGCGCACCGCCGCCTCGGTGACGATCCGGTCCGGCGTCAGATCCTCCCAGACCATGTCGACGATCCGCCGGCCGCAGGCCGACGCCATGCGCTGATGGCCGGAATCGGCCGCCGGGATCGACGAGGCGCCCGGCAGGGTCAGCCCCATCGCGTCGGCGATCGCCGTCATCGTCGAGGCGGTGCCCATGGTCATGCAGGTACCGACCGAACGGGCGATGCCACCTTGGATGCCCAGCCATTCCTCGTCGGTGATGTTGCCGGCCCGGCGCTCGTCCCAGTATTTCCAGGCGTCCGAGCCCGAGCCGAGGATCTTGCCGGCATAATGGCCGCGCAGCATCGGCCCGGCCGGCAGGTAGATCATCGGCACGCCGGCCGTCAGCGCCCCCATGACGAGACCCGGCGTGGTCTTGTCGCAGCCGCCCATCAGCACCACCCCGTCGAGCGGGTGCGAACGGATCATCTCCTCCGTCTCCATCGCCAGCATGTTGCGGTAGAGCATGGAGGTCGGCTTGGTGAAGCTCTCGTCCACCGACAGCGACGGCAGCTCGACGGCGAAGCCGCCGGCCTGGGCGACGCCGCGCTTCACGTCCTGCGCACGCTCGCGAAAATGGCCGTGGCAGGAATTGAGCTCCGACCAGGTGTTGAGGACACCGATGATCGGCTTGTCGCGAAAATCCTCTTCCGCATAGCCGAGCTGCATCATCCGCGAGCGGTGGCCGAAGCTGCGCAGATCGTCGGGCGCGAACCAGCGCGCGCTGCGCAGCGTGTCCGGCGTCTTCCGGCGGGTTTCGGCCATGTGTTCCTCGTCCTCGGCAGCATATTTCGGCGGCATGTATGCGCTTACATAACTGGAGTGTCAACGAAACACACAGCACCTTAGTACGGACGACCCCATGATGGAAAAGCGATCCGAATACGTATACATGGGTTCGCGCTGAAGCACGCCGGATGGAGATCCAAAAGGTCCCCTCCGCGGCGAGACCAGCCGGGCTCGCGGAGCTGGCATGCACTCGGGTCACGGCCAGAGGTGGAGACGAGGCGATTGACGGACGATCAGGCGCCACCGCCAAACACTGCGCCTTCAGGGGGCGGTCCGGTCACCATGGCGACGATCGGACGGCTTGCCGGCGTCTCGCAGGTCACCGTATCCCGAGCCCTCAGCGATCCGTCCAAGGTCTCGCCGGCCACGCTGGAGAAGATCCGCGAGGCCATCGCGGTGACCGGTTTCGTTCCCAACGCCCTGGCCGGCGCCCTCGCCTCGCGGCGCAGCCGGCTGATCACCGCCCTGGTGCCGTCGATCACCAACATCGTCTACGCCGCGATGATCAAGGCCTTCAGCGAGCGGATCCGCGCCCATGGCTACCAGATCCTGCTGTCGGAGACGGGGCTCGATCCGGCTGACGAAGAAGTGCTGATCGAAACGCATCTGTCGCGCCGGCCGGACGCGATGCTCCTCACCGGCATCCACCACACGCCGCGGGCCCGCAGAATGCTGCTGGGCGCCGGCATTCCGGTGGTCGAGGTCTGGGACATCACCGATTCCCCCATCGATCTGTGTGTCGGCTTCTCCCATGTCGAGGCCGGGCGCGCGGCGGCCGACTACGCCGTCTCGGCCGGCTACGTCAGGGCCGGCACGGTATCGGCCGACGACGAGCGGGCGGCACGTCGCAAGGCGGCCTTCGCCGCGCGCTTCGCCCCGACCGCGGAGCAGGCGATCGAGGCGGTCGATTTCGACGGCCCGGCAAGCCTGGAACGCGGCCGACAGGGCCTCGCCGAACTCATCGACGCCCGTGGTTTCGCGGGCGGGGTGGTCTTCTGCAGCTCCGACCTTCTCGCCCATGGCGTGCTGATCGAAGCCAAGGCCCGCGGGCTCGCCGTTCCAGCGGACATCGCCGTGATCGGCTTCGGCGACCAGGATTTTGCCGCTCATGTCGAGCCGGCGCTGACCACCGTGCGGGTCGATCGTCCGGCCTTCGGGCGGGCCGCAGCGGAAGCGATCCTCGCCCGTTTCGACGGCACCGGCTCGCAGGCACCCGTCACCGATCTCGGATTCCGGATTGTGGCCCGATCATCCGCCTAGCCTGAAGGTCACTCGACCACCGCCGGCAGTAATGGCGACGGATGTTCAGCATCGCCCGGACAGAGAGGCTGATGAGGAACGATCCACCGAACGCGAACTGTCATGAGGTCGTCACAAACTGTTTACCTGGCCTTATGAGTTCCTGCCGCACAAAGTCGCAAATGCAACTGTCAAGGTAATGAATTGTCCGGTTTTCGCGACCCTCGCGCCATGATGCGGATCAGCCATTATTCGATGGTGGGTTGGCTTCTTGCCATCATCGGCCTGTCCGTCTTGGGGCTCACCAGCGCCAGCAGCGAGGACATCTGGCATACAAGGATCTTGGCCGCGACGGCGGCGGTCGCCATGATCGCCCTGTTCTGGGCGTGCCGGCAGCATCGTCTCGAAACCGAGCTGGTTCGCCAGAAGGACGTGACGGACCGCCAGAATGCGCTGATCCACGAGCGCGACGGCGTCACCAGGACCCTGACCCGCCGGGTCTTCATCAGCCGCTGCGGAGAGCAGCTCAAGACCGCTCCGGCATCCGGCGGCTATGCGCTGCTTCTCGTCGACATGGATTATCTCAAGCAGATCAACGACGCCTACGGACATGACATGGGCGATGCTGCCCTGCGTCATATGGCGACGGTCGCCCAGCGCATCTTCCCAGAAAGGCTCATCGGCAGGGTCGGCGGCGACGAATTCGCGCTGCTGACCGAATGCGCCTCTCCCGAGGCGGCGACCCGGCTGGCCGAAAGCTTCCTGATCGCGCTCGACCACACCGCCTATCATGCCGGCCGGCCGCTGAACCTGTCGGCCTCGATCGGCATCGCCTTCGGCCCGGGCGACACCGCCCTGTTCGACGAGCTGATGCAATATGCCGACCTCGCGCTCTACCAGAGCAAGCGGAACGGACGGGCCCAGGCGACCCTGTTCGAAAACGAGATGCTCCGGGACCAGAAGCACACCCGCTATATCGAGCGCGAGCTGCGCGCTGCGATCCTCTTGAACGAGCTGGAACTCGCCTATCAGCCGATCGTCACCGCCGAAGGCAAGCTGCATGGCTGCGAGGCGCTGGTGCGCTGGCGCCATCCGTCACGTGGCATCATTCCGCCGGTGGATTTCATCCCCATTGCCGAACAATCGCTGCTCATCGACCTGCTGGGCGAATGGGTGTTCCGCCGCGCCTGCCGGGATGGGGTGGAGGCCGGCTCTCTCTATATCGGCGTCAATTTCTCCGCCAGTCAGCTCAAGCGCGACGACGTCGTGGCGATGGTGGAACGCGTCCTGGCCGAAACCGGCATGCCGGCAAAGCGCATCGTCATCGAGATCACCGAATCCGTCGCCATGAACGCCAATGACAGTGTCATTCGCCGCCTCGCCGCCCTGCGCGCTCTCGGCCTGCGCATCTCGCTCGATGATTTCGGCACCGGCTACAGCGGCTTTTCCTATCTGCGCGCCTTCCCGATCGATTCGATCAAGATCGACCGCAGCTTCGTGGTCAAGCTGGGGGACAGCGAGGCCGACAACGTGCTCATCACCGCCCTTGCCAGCGTGGCCAACGCCATGGGGCTCGCCATTGTCGCGGAAGGCGTGGAGACCGCAGAACAGATGATGCTGGCCAGCACCGCGGGCTGCAAGCTCTTGCAGGGCTACTACATCGCCCGGCCGCAGCCATGGCCCGACATCCAGAAGATGCTGGTCCGCGACGGCCCCGTCAGGATCCGCGCAACCGAGGCGGCCTGACGGGACGCCCCTCCATCGGGCGCCCCAATCCGACAGGCATCGGAACAGGGCACCCGGGACGGCAGCGGCGTGCCGGCGTCGTCAGCGCCGCAGATATTTGACGAGGGCGAAGACCCCCAACACCAGGACGGCGAGCACCAGCACCGCGCCGATCCCCATGCCGCCCATCATCCAGCCCATCGGGCCGGAATCCATCATCATCTCATTGTCCTGCATCATCGTCGCAATCCTCATGTCTGGTTGTGACGCAGATCAGGTGCCGGGCTGGATGTTGCAAGGCAGCGCCCATCTAGAAGGGATGCCGATCCGGTGAAGATCGGCGCCGACCAGGGAGCGTTCCGCCATGACCAACCGGGTTCAGCCGATCATCGTCTTCGACGTCAACGAAACGCTGCTTGACATCACCACGCTGGAACCGCTGTTCGAACGGGTCTTAGGCGATGCGGCGGTGATGCGCGAATGGTTTGCCCAGCTCGTCCTCTATTCCCAGACCCTGACCCTGTCGGGTTGCTACACGCCCTTCGGCGAGATCGCCGCAGGCGTCATCCGCATGGTCGGGGAGACCCGGAATGTCGCCGTCGGCGATGAGGATGTCGCCGAACTGCGCCGGCTGATCGGCAGCATGCCGGCCCTTCCCGACGTGGCGCCGGCGCTGACGAAACTGCGCGACGCCGGCTTTCGCCTCGTCACCCTGACCAATTCGCCGCCGTCGGCCACGCCGACCCCGCTCGACAAGGCCGGCATCGCGCAGTTCTTCGAGGCGTCCCACAGCGTCGACAGCGTCGGCCGGTTCAAGCCGGCGCCCGAGACCTATCGCCATGTCGCCGAGGCGCACGGCGTTGCCACCGGCGATCTCTGCCTCGTCGCCTGCCATGTCTGGGATACGATCGGTGCACAGGCCGCCGGCTGTTACGGCGCGCTCGTCACACGGCCCGGCAACGCCGTCCTGCACGCGCCCGAAACACCGAGGCCCGACATCGTCGCCGCCGATCTCGGCGCGATCGCGGACGCCATAATCCAGCGCTTCGCGCCCAAGGGCTGAAGTCTGAGGGCTAAGGTCTGAGAGCCGAGGACCGTCTCTCGCCGGCGAGCCCACATCGCCCTGCCGGGCGGCAGGGTCATGCGCGCGCGCCGAGCACCTGCACCAGAAACCGCGTCGTGCGCTCGAAATGCGCCGCCACCAGATCGCTCGCTCGGTCGGCATCGCGCTCCAGAACCGCCGCGGCGATCTGCCGGTGTTCCTCGGCCAGATCACGCTCGTGGCGCTTCAAATCGACCGAGGCCCGGCGGTAGCGCTCGCACTGGTCGTGCAGGAGGCTGCGCACATGCAGCAGCCATTTCGACCCGCAGGCCGACACCGTGGCATAGTGGAAGTCCCGGTTGGCGGTCTCCCATTCCGACAGGGTCTCGTGATCGTCGGACATGATCCGGTCGTCCAGCTTGCCGAGGCGGTAGGCCGCGGCGACGACGCCCGATTCCCACATCGCGTCGCCCCTCTCGATCGCCATGCGCAGCATCTGCAACTCGATGGCGGTCCGGGCGGTATTGAGGTCCTCGAACTCGTCGGCATCGAGCGGCGCGACCGCGAAGCCGCGATTGCCGGTCGCGATGACGAGCCCGTCGGCCGCCAGCCGCTGCAGCGCCTCGCGCAACGGCGTCGGCCCAACTTCGTAGATCCGGCTCAGCCGCTCGATCCGCAGCCGCTCCGTCGGCGGCCGCACCCCGGCGATGATGTCGGTTCGCAGCTGCCGGTAGGCCGCATCGGTCAGCGTCATGCCGGTGTCCGGTTTCAGGGGGCGCGTCGACACGTCCAGATCCATGAGTGTGGCAGCCTTTCCTTCGCTGGCGCCCCGCATGCCGGCTCTGCGCCGACTTGGCAATCCGCGGGCTCCCGGCGCAACACCGCTTGACCCGCCACTTTCCATATGTTTGCATGTTTTATCGATAAAACAAGGAAGCATCGCGGAAATGAAGCTGCTGACATTCGAACGGGACGGTGTTCCGGGCGCCGGCCTGCTGGATGGGAACGAGATCGTGGTCTGCGAGACCGGCGCGGCGGCCCGGCTTGCGGTGCGGCGCATCGCAGAAGGCGACGCGGAGCTGCTGGATGCTTGGAAGACCAAGGCAGCCAATGGCGCCGAGCGCCTGTCCCGGTCTGACGTGACCATTCTCGCGCCGCTGCCCGAGACACGCCGCGACATCTTCTGCGTCGGCAAGAACTACCGCGAGCATGCCTCCGAGTTTCACAACAGCGGCTTCGATTCCGGCGGCAAGCAGGCCATCCCGGTCGCGCCCGTCATCTTTACCAAGTCGCTGTCGGCGATCATCGGACCCGGCGCGACCATCGAGGCCGGCCTCGATCGCACCCGCACCGTCGACTACGAGGGCGAGCTCGGCGTGGTCATCGGCAAGCGCGCCTTCGGCGTCACCAAGGCCGACGCCATGGACTATGTCTTCGGCTACGTCGTCATCAACGACGTCACGTCGCGCGAGCTGCAGCGCCATCACAGCCAGTGGGTGATCGGCAAGGGCATCGACACCTTCGCGCCGATGGGCCCGGTGCTGGTCACCGCCGACGAAGTGCCGGACGTCACCAAGCTCACCGTCACCACCACGGTCAACGGCGAGACCCGCCAGAAGGCCAGCGTCGCTGATCTGATCTTCGACATTCCGACGCTGATCGAGACGATGACGGCCACCATGACGCTGCTGCCGGGCGACATCATCGCCACCGGCACGCCAGCCGGCGTCGGCATCGGCTTCGACCCGCCGCGCTATCTCGCCGACGGCGACCGCGTGGCGGTCACCATCGACGGGCTGGGGACCTTGGAGAATCCCGTCCGCCAGTAACGACAACAATGGGGAGGAAGACAGGATGACACTCAGGACAATCGCCTGCACGCTCGCGGCAGGGCTCGCTGCCGCTACACTCGCATCCGGCGCCGTGGCGCAGGACAAGACCAGCATCGCCTGGGGCGGCTCCAATCCCGGCGGCGTCATGTACTACATGGTCGGCGTCGCCGGCACCGAGCTCGGCAAGGACCTGCCCGACGTCAACATCACGCAGGTGACCACCGGCGGCTCCACCGAGAACGCCAAGCGGCTGATCAAGGGCGAGCTCGACATGGGCATCGTCTATGGCAGCCACGTCTTCATGGCGCAGGAGCCGACCGGCCCGTTCAAGGACGGCGAAAAGGGCGACATGCTGCGCGGCGTCGCCATGGCCTATGAGGGTCCGACCTACTTCGTCACCCTCGCCGACAGCGGCCTGTCGTCGATCGCCGATCTCGCCGGCAAGAAGGTGGCGCTCGGACCGCCGGGATCGGGCACGGTCTTCAACTGCTCCAACATCCTGACCGCGCTCGGCATCCTCGACCAGGTCGAGCCGCAGATGATGACCTTCGCCGATGCCGGCCGGGCGCTGGGCAACGGCCAGATCGACGCCTTCTGCCAGTCCTCCTCGCCTGCCGCGGCCGTCACAGAACTCGCCGAGACGCGTGACGTGGTGGTGCTGCCCTACGAGGAAGACCAGCTCGCCAAGATCAGCGAGACCTATCCGTTCTACCATACGGGCACGATGCCGGAGACCACCTACAAGGGCGTTCCGGCCACCGACATGCCCTACACCACCGTCTACTGGGTCGCCCACGAGAGCGTGCCGGAGGACGTGGTCAAGCGGATGGTGGCCTCGGCCTACGACCGCCAGGACGCCTTGGCCAACGGCCACAAGGCCTGGGCCCAGATGAAGCCCGATGTCGAGAACTTCGAGGCGCTCGGCGCCCCGATGCATCCCGGCGCCGCCGCCTATTACGCCGAGAGCGGCGCGGCAAAGTAGCCACCCGCCGCAGACAACGCATTGCTGACGCCCCCGTTTTCCGGCCGACCGGAAGGCGGGGGCCTTTCAACCACGAAAAGACGAGACGATGGTGGACGCATCCTGGCTGTTGCGCGTCGATGGCGCACGCCGGTCCCTGACCGGTTTCTACGCCCTCGCCTTCAATCTGGTGGCGCTGGGCTTCACCGGCTTCTATCTCTACACCTCCGGCTTCGGCCTCGTCTCGACCCAGACCAATCGCGGCATCTATCTGATGCTGACGTCGGTGCTGGTGTTCCTGCTCTATCCGGCGCGCGCCGGCTCGCCGTCCCACCGCCCGAGCATCGTCGACCTCGTCCTTGTCGTCGCGACGGTCGCCTGCGTCTGGTACTGGATCGACCAGTATGTCAGCTACGCGATGTTCCGCGTCTCCTCGCCCAACACCGCTGATCTGGTGATGGGCGCCATCGCCATCGGCGTGATGCTGGAGACCAGCCGCCGGGCGCTCGGCCCGATCATCTCGATCATCGCCATCGTCTTTCTCGGCCAGCTCTATTTCGGCGAGTATCTGCCCGGCCGCCTCGCCAATCCCGGCATGTCGGTCGAGCGCATCCTGGAATTCACCTATTCCACGCAGGAAGCGCTGTTCGGCGTCGTTACCGCGACCTTCGCTACCTTCGTCTTCCCCTTCATGATCTTCGGCGCCTTCCTCGAGCGCTCGGGCGCCGGCGCCTTCTTCATGGATCTCGGCACGGCGCTAGCCGGCCGCTGGCGTGGAGGCCCGGCCAAGATCGCCGTGATGACCTCGGCGCTGTTCGGCTCGATCTCCGGCTCCTCCGTCGCCAATGTCGTGACCACCGGCGCCTTCACCATTCCGCTGATGAAGCGCACCGGCTTCCGCAACCATGACGCCGGCGCCATCGAGGCGATCTCCTCCACCGGCGGCCAGTTCATGCCGCCGGTCATGGGTGCCGGCGTCTTCATCCTCGCGACCCTGACCGAGACCAGCTACCTGACCATCGCCCTGATGAACGTCATCCCGGCCGTGGTCTTCTTCGTCTTCCTCCTGTCCATGGTCGATCTGGAAGCCGTCCGTCTCGACCTGAAGGGCCTGCCGGCGGAGGAAATTCCGAGCCTGCGCTCGGTGCTGGCCAAGGGCTGGCAGTTCTTCGTGCCGCTGATCGCGGTGATCGGCCTGCTGTTTTCCGGATATTCCGCCGATTTCTGCGCCTTCTGGGGCACCGTCTCGGCGGCCGCCCTGTCCTGGATGCGCCGCGACACCCGCATGGGACCGACCGCCATTGCCCAGGCCATGGTCGGCGGCGCCCGCAGCAACGCCGCGGCCGGCGCCGCCATCGGCACGCTCGGCATCATCATCGGCGGCATCGTCCTGGCCGGTCTCGGGCTGAAATTCTCCGCCGTCCTGATCGACTTTTCCGGGGGCAATCTGTTCGTCGCGCTCTGCCTCGTGACGGTCGTCTCGATCATCATCGGCATGGGGTCGAGCACCACCGGCTCCTACATCATCCTGTCGGTGGTTGCCGCGCCGGCCCTGATCAATCTCGGCGTTCCCGTCGTGGCCGCGCATCTGGCGGTGTTTTACGCCGCGTGTCTGTCCAACATCACGCCGCCGGTCTGCGTCGCCGCCTTCGCCGGCGCCGCCATCGCCGACGCACCGCCGATGAAGACCGGTTTCGCCGCCCTCAAATTCGGCGCCACCCTGGTGCTGATGCCGTTCAGCTTTGTCTACGTACCCCAGCTGCTCCTGGAGGGAACGACCATCGACATCGCCTACACGACGGCGCTGTACGCTCTCGGTTGCGTGCTCTTTGCCATCGCGCTGCAGGGCACCGAGCCGGTCGGCGGCGTGGTCACGCCGCTGCGCCGCGCGCTGTTCCTCGTTGCCGGTGGCCTCTTGATGTTCCCGACCAACATCTGGATCGACATGGCCGGCCTTGCGCTGCTGGCCGTCGCGGCGGCTCCGACCGTCATTGCACGCCGCGCGGGAACCGCTGCCGGCTAGCATCGTCGCAGAAGGCGCACTGTCCACAAACTCACGGAGGCCGGTCAGATCGGCCTTCGCCGGACGCTGGGGACGAACAGGACCCCTCGTCCGCTCTCATACCCAGCGCCCGCCGAATGGCGACGACGGGTACAACCAACTCCGATCCGGCGTCCCCGCGCCAAACCATTCCTTGATGGAAGCCCCGCGAATACCGAGTTTGCGGGCAACGCGCGACAGGCGCCTCCCATTTCAGGAATGACCCCCATGAAGCTCACGCTCGCAACGTTCACCGCCGCCCTTCTTCTCGGCACCGCCGCCCATGCCGGCAGCCTTGAGGACATCAAGTCTGCCGGCACATTGCGGATCGGCACCGAGGGCACCTATGCTCCCTTCACCTATCACGATGCCTCCGGCGCCCTCGTCGGCTTCGATGTCGAGATCGGCCGCGAGATCGCCGAGCGGCTCGGCGTCGAGGTCGAGTTCGTCGAGGGCAAGTGGGACGGCCTGATCGCCGGCCTCGCCTCCGATCGCTACGACGCGGTGATCAACCAGGTCGGCATCACCGAGGAGCGGCAGGCCCGCTTCGACTTCTCCAAGCCCTACATCGTCTCCAAGGCGGTCCTCATCGTGAAGGACGACAATGAGGACATCGCCAGCTTCGCCGATCTCGACGGCAAGCGGGCGGCCCAGTCGCTGACCTCCAATTACGGCCGGATCGCCGAGGAAGCCGGCGCCAGCCTGGTCGGCACGGAAGGTTTCGACCAGTCGATCCAGCTCGTCCTCACGGGCCGCGCCGACGCGACGATCAACGACAACCTCTCCTATCTCGACTTCAAGAAGCAGAAGCCTGACGCACCGGTGAAGATCGTCGCCTCGGAGGCCGAGGCCGCCGCTTCCGGCGTGGTCGTCCAGAAGGACAATCCCGAGCTCGTCGCCGAGATCGACAAGGCGCTCGACGCGATCCGCGCCGACGGCACCTACGAGACCATCTCGCAGAAATATTTCGGCGCCGACGTCTCGCGCTGATCATCGCCGGCCGCGGCGGGATGCCCGCCGCTGCCGCTGCCCTACATCGTCGCCGAAGGGTGAGGTCCCGGCCGAGCACCGGAACCCGACTACCCGCGCCCGCTTGCTGCGACAGGATCGGACCGTCCCTTGCCCCCCACCCTGCAACTGATGCTCGACTCGCTCTGGCCGCTGGTCCGAGCGGGTCTCGTCTTCACCGTGCCGCTGGCGATCCTGTCCTTCGCCTTCGGCCTGTCGCTCGGCTTCATGACCGCCGTCGTGCGGCTGTTCGGGCCGAAGCCGCTGGCCGCCATCGCCCGCTTCTATGTCTGGTTCATCCGCGGCACGCCGCTGCTCGTCCAGCTCTTCGTCATCTTCTACGGCCTGCCCAGCGTCGGCATCCTGATCGACGCCTTTCCGGCGGCGCTGATCGGCTTCACCCTCAGCGTCGGCGCCTATACGTCGGAGATCATCCGCGCGGCCCTGTCCTCCATCAACAAGGGCCAGTGGGAAGCCGCCTATGCGATCGGCATGACCCGGAACCAGGCGATGACGCGCACCATCGTGCCCCAGGCCGTGCGTGTCGCCGTGCCGCCGCTGTCGAATTCCTTCATCTCGCTGGTCAAGGACACCTCCCTGGCCGCGGCGATCACCGTGCCGGAGCTGTTCCAGCAGGCCCAGCGCATCGTCGCGACGACCTACGAGCCGCTGATCCTCTATGTCGAGGCGGCACTACTCTATCTCGTCCTGTCCTCGGTGCTCTCCGCCCTGCAGAGCCGGCTGGAGGAACGCTTCGGACGTCAGGGCGGCTATCTGGAGTCCGGCGCATGATCCGCCTGTCCGGCATCGCCAAGAGTTTCGGCGACAACACCGTCCTCGACGGGGTGGATCTGAACATCGCCGAGGGCCGCGTCACCGCCCTGATCGGCCCGTCCGGCAGCGGCAAGAGCACGCTGCTGCGCACCGCCAACCTTCTGGAAATGCCCGAGGCCGGCACGCTGGAGATCGGCGATGCGGGGGTCGCTTTCGCGCCGGGCCAGCGCCCGTCGCAGGCCGAGATCCTGACGCTGCGCCGCAGGACCGGCATGGTGTTCCAGAACTTCCAGCTGTTTCCGCATCGCTCGGTCGCCGACAATGTGACCGAAGGACTGGTCACCGTCTGGAAATGGCCGGCCGCGAAGGCGCGAGGCCATGCGATGACGCTTCTGGAAAAGGTCGGCATGGCCCACAAGGCCGATGCCTGGCCGGCGACGCTGTCGGGCGGCCAGCAGCAGCGCGTGGCCATTGCGCGGGCGATCGCCGCCTCGCCGACGCTGCTTCTGTGCGACGAGCCGACCTCGGCGCTCGATCCGGAACTCGCCATCGAGGTCGTCGACGTGCTGCGGACCCTCGCCGAGGAGGGCATGACCATGTTGATGGCCACCCACGACCTGCGGCTGGCTGCCCAGATTGCCGATCATGTCGCCTTTCTCGACGGCGGTCAGATCGTCGAGGAGGGCCCGCCGGAAACGATCTTCCGCACGCCCGCCGATCCAAGGACGACCCGCTTCGTCGGCACGCTGCTGGGCGCCGCCGGCGGGAACTGACCGCCTGGGACGCTCCCCGCCTGGCCTGCCTCAGCGGTCGAAGGCGACGGCGTCGAAGCGGCCCGTCCGGGCGCGGTAGCCGACGCGAAAGCCAGCCGCGAAGGCACGCTCGACGGCTTCCGCGACCAACGCCGGCGGCGTCGCCGCATCGTCGAAATCGAGGAAATGGTGGAGGAACACGATCCGCCCGCCGGCAGCGACGGCCGCCCGCAAGCGGGCGAGCATCACCTGCAAATCGTTCGGCGCAATATAATAGAGCAGTTCCGACACGACGATCAGGTCGAACGGCCCGCGAGGCATCCCGCCCGGCAGCACGGCCTCGGCGAAACGGATGCGCGGGGTTGCCCGGTTGCGGTCCCGCGCGATGGCAAGCGCCGTCGGCGAGCCGTCCAGCGCCAGGAGCCGCAGGCATTTGCTGCCAAGCACCGCGCTGTTCTCGCCATTGGCGCAAGCCAGTTCCAGCCCACGGCCATACATCCGCGTGCCCACCGCCTCCATCAGGATGCGGCGCTTGAACCGCTCGAAAGGCGAGGCGGCATAGCCCCAGGGATCGGGATCGGCGGCAAACATCGCCTCGAACCCGTCCAGATCAATCGGCTTCGCCATCCTGCCAGTAACTTTCGATCGGGCCCGTCAGCCGGGCAATGGTGGCGGCGTCGAGCATGAACCCGTCGGGGTCGTCGTCGATCAGCGCGGTGGTCTGGGACAGATGCGCGGCCACCGCCGCCCGTTTGGTCTCGACGACATCGGCGATGTCGAAGGAAACCCGGTGCATTTCTCCGGGGCGGGGATGATCCTCCGGCGCGCCCAGTTCGTCGAGCCAGATCGCATATTCCATCCGCGCCGGCGCCAAGCCTGCCTCTTCCAGCGCCTGGGTGACCAGATGCCAGGCGGCGCGATGGTCCGAATGCGGATCGCGCCGCCAGGGCAGCAGCACCAGATCGGGCTCGGCGTCGGCAATGATCTCGACGACCCGGGCGCGGGCCGCGTCCCAGCCGGGCGAGCCTTCCGGCGGCAGATCGGCATCGGGCAGGCCGAGAAAGCTGCGCGGCATGGTGCCGAGACCGAGAATGGCGAGCGCGTCCTCGGCCTCGCGGTGGCGCTTGGCGGCCAGCGCCGCCCGCGGCCATGTCGCCGAATTGCGATGCGACGCCCCACCATCGGTGACGAACAGCGTATGGAACTGGCGGCCGTCCTTGGCGAGGATGGCCGCCAGCCCGCCGCATCCAAGCGACTCGTCGTCGGCGTGGGGCGCGACGATGAGGATGCTGCGGGCGGTCAAAGTGCGCGGATCGCGCGCCTCGCTCATGCGCCCTCTCCCGGAAGCCAGTCGCCCGCCGCGATCGCGTCGCCCAGATTGCGCAGGGCGCCATCCGGATTGGGCTGACGCAGATAGGTGCGCAGGTCGCGAACCAGCCGCTCCAGCGGATGCGGCCGGTTGAAGCCGGCGGCGCCCACGGCCCGCTCCGCCTCTTCCAGCACCGCCAGCGCCGCGACCTCGACGGCCGAGCGCACGGCATTGGCCGTAGCCACGAGGCGCCTCGCCTTTACGGCATCGCCCGGGTCGGCAGCGGCTGCGCTCCACGCCTCTGCACCGCGCGCCAGCCAGCCATGGGCGGCATCGACATGCAGGCCCATGCGGGCGAGCCGCTGTGCCTGATAGGGATCGCCCGCCCGGTCGGTGCGCAGCAGATGGTCCCGCGCCACGTCGAAGACGGCGTGCAGGCCGCCGGTCTGCACCGCGGCAAAGCGGATCGCGCCGCCGCTGAACCAGGGCTCGCGCGTATAGTCGCCCGGCTGGCCCAGACGGTGTGCGTCCTCGATCTCCAGTCCGGTGAAGTCGACGACGTGGCTGCCGGAGCCGCGCATGCCCATCGGGTCCCACCACGACCGGTCGACCGGTGCATCGGCCAGCGGCATCAGCAGCATCTTCCGGCCCGCCTCGTCCGGCACCGTCACGATCGCGCGGGTCAGCCCGTCGACGCCGGACGCGAAATTCTTCGCGCCGGCAAGAACGCCGTCGTTCTCTGTCAGCGGCTTGCCCGGCGCATCGGTATTCCAGACACCCAGCCATTCGCCTTCGGCCGCCGCATTGCGGACCGCTGCGTTCTGGACCTCGCTGCCATAAGCGCGGATCAGCAACAGCGCGTTGACGTGCCCCTCATAGATGCGGCCGACGCCGAGATCGCCGCGGCCCACCTCGGCCAAGAGATGCAGAAGATCGCCGATGGCGGCGGGCTCCAGCGGCGGATCGGCGGCCAGCGACGACCCCGACAGCAGCGCGAAACCCGCATGGGGAAACTCGGCCTCCGTCTCGTAGCTGCGCGGCAGCGCCACCAATGCGCGTCGCAGCGACGCCGCCTCGTCCTGTGGCCGGAGCTTATGCAGCATGTTCCCTCGCCTCATCCTCGCCGATCAACGCTCTCAATTCCGCAATCGCATCCAGCACCGGCACCGTGCCGGGGGCATCGGGCTCGTCCGGCGCATGGCGCTCGACCAGGAGATGCGGCGGCAGAACCCGGCCCTCGTCATCATGGAGCTCTGCGGGCTTCAGTCCGAGCCGCGTGGCGATGGCCGCGAGCCCGTCCGGTTCGACATAGGCCGCGTCGCGCAAAAGGCTGCGGCGGATGGCTCGCGCCAGGACGCGCTGCGGGGCCTCCACCAGATGCGGTCGCCCGGCTTCGGCCTCGGCCACCCATTGGGCCAGCGTATCGGCCATGCCGCCGGCTGCCCGGCCATGCGTGCGTGCCGACACCTCGACGCGCACCGCCGGGTCATGGCGCAGCCTGAAGCCGGCCTGCCGGACGCGGGCGACGAAGGCGAGATCCTCGCGGAACGACGCCGCCGGGAGGCCGGCAACGGCCTCATAGACGCTGGCGCGCACGGCCAGGCTCGCCCCGGTATGGTCGCGATGCCGCGGCCAGGGATCGTGAGCCAGAGGATCGACATGGCAGGCGAGCCGGTCGCACAATTCCGCATAAAGAAGGTAATTCCTGGCGCGCGCCGCGAAGGCCGGGCCGAGCAAGGCCTCTTCGCGCCGGTCGCCGATGATCAGGCCGCCGACCAGATCGGCACCGCGTTCGATCGCCGCGAGATTGGCCGCGATCCAGTCGGGTGCCGGCACCGCGTCGGCATCGGTGGTGAGCAGGATCGTGCGGCCGGTATCCGGCGACAGGGTGCAGGCGAGATCCATGCCGAGCCGGCGCGCCGCACCGACATGGGCGAAGGGCGCTGGAAACAGGCATTCCACCAGATGCAGCCGCAGCATGGTGCCGGCCGCCGCCGTCTCCGCTGCCGCGCGCGACCGGTCGTCGGTGTTGTTGAGAACGATCACGACGTCGAGCTGCCGGCCGGTGCCGGCGAGCCAGGACTGTTCCGCGAGCGCGCGGAGAAGCGCCGGCAGGCGCTCCTCCTCGTTCCGGGCGGGAACCGCCACGATCGGCCGATAATCGAGGCCGCCTGACGGAGCGCCCAGGGCGCCCCGTCGAAGAGTCGAACCGTCAGACCGCATTGACGTTCGGTTCGCGCTGCCAGTGGCGCAGCTTGCGACACTGGACGATGAAGCCCTTCGCGTCCTCGGCACTGGCGAGTTTCACGCAGCCCTCGTCGAGATCACCGGCGACGCCCGCCTTCTCGAACAGCGGCATCGCCTCAGCCGAATAGGCGATGAACTTGCAATGGGCGAATGCGTCGGTGACGAAGTCGCGAGCCGTCGCCTCCTTGGTCAGGGTGGACGCGCCATCCGCGGACGCCAGCACCGCCACCGCGTCGTAGAGCAGCGACGGACCGCCATCGACCTTCTGCTTGGCCTCGATCCAGCTGCCGTCGCTGGCCTCGACGCCGCCGACCATCGGGGCGACGATTTCCATCATCGCGCCTTCCGCCTCGATGGCGGATTTCAGGCCGGACAGCAGCGCGGCATCGACACCGTCGGTCACGAGCACACCGACCTTGCGGCCCTTGAAGCTCTCCGGACCGTTGAGGATGATCGACAGCTTCGGCGAGGTCTTCAGATCCATGCGCGTCGGCATGGCGGCCTCGGCCGGGGCCGGCATCTCCTTCAGCCGCAGGCTCTTGGCGACCGTCTTGGCCAGATCCTCGTCGACATTGAGGAGATGCGAGACAATGCGCGCGCGGATCGCCACCGTCTCCACCTTGGACAGCTCGAAGGCGAAGGCGTCAGCAATGTGCTGCTGCTCGGTCTGGGTCTGCGACAGGTAGAACTGCCGCGCCTGGCTGTAATGGTCGGCGAAGGTCTCCGAGCGGATGCGGCGCTTCTGGCCAGCTTCCTCGGCCGGGAAGCTCTGATACATGCCCCGGGGTGCCTCGCGCGGGCCACCGGCGGCACCGCCCCAGGAGTTCGGCTCGTAGTTGGCGCGACCCTTCGGGTTGCGCATCGACATGTGGCCGTCCTGCTGGAAGTGCCGGACCTCGGTGCGCGGCGCATTCACCGGAATATGGGTGAAGTTCGGGCCGCCGAGACGCTTCAGCTGGGTGTCCAGATAGGAGAAGTTGCGGCCCTGCAGCAGCGGGTCGTTGGTGAAGTCGATGCCCGGCACGATGTTGCCGGTCTGGAACGCCACCTGCTCGGTCTCCTGGAAGAAATTGTCGACGACGCGGTTCAGCGTCATCTTGCCGACGATGCGGATCGGCACTTCCTCCTCTGGGATGATCTTGGTGGCGTCGAGGACGTCGAAGTCGAAGCGGTCGGCGAACTCGTCGTCGAAGATCTGCAGGCCGAGCTCCCACTCCGGATAATCGCCCATCTGGATCGCGTCCCACAGATCGCGGCGATGGAAATCCGGATCGGCGCCGTTCAGCTTCAGCGCCTCGTTCCACACCACCGACTGCAGGCCCTG
>Ga0189290_100156_pt1 | contig 46596 bp, 36 predicted proteins | sample UW140minimetaG_FD_130318 | JGI IMG/M metagenome (GOLD analysis project Ga0189290, IMG submission 130318) | Marine microbial communities from the Costa Rica Dome - UW140 mini metaG | ecosystem: Environmental > Aquatic > Marine > Oceanic > Photic zone | place: Costa Rica: the Eastern Pacific...
ATGATAGATACAAGCTTGCTCGTCTCCAAAATTCGCTGTAAAACTAAAAATATTCATCACCTTATTTTTACTCTAAAATAATGCTTTTTTATAAATTATGATATATTACGGATATTCAAAATAAAAATGTTAATAATGAAACTATTTTACCTCATTATGAAATGCAACAGATTTCTGTAGCAGAACAATATTATGATAGACTAGAAGTTAATGTTAACTTGCCTAGAACTATTAATCTTTTCTTAGATAAAAAAGCTTTAGAAAGACCAGAAGTGTCTGAAAGTGTATGGGAGGAGATAAAAAATAGTGCTGATTATAATAGCTTTAAGTCTCAAGTTTTGGAGGTTATACCCGATTATTATACTGATGCGGAAATGCAATCGATTTTAGATGCCAATGCTAATAGACCTCATGTACCTATAACAAAATTAAATTTTAGAAAGCAGTTAATGATATTGGGAAAAAAGTTTGCTTATATTAACTTTATGGAAACTGCTAATGCTATACTTTCTGAACATGGTTATAGTTCAATAGATATATAGTTTTATGCCTAGTAAATCAAAAAAATACCCAATATCATTTTACATAATGAGATGTTTTAATATATTGGGTATGTTAATTTTTAATTATCTTGTAATTGTTGATGCTAAAGCCCAACTAGCTTATTTTTTAGTACTTTTTTATGTCTGGGTATTAATTATTGTTTCTATTATAGAGATAGGTTATGTTATAAATGGAGATAAAGCATTATTTAATAGATATAAGAAAACAAATACTTTCTTTCTGTTTTTTTATTTTCTTTCTGTAGCCAGTTTTTTATTTCATATTATAAGGTTTAGGCTGATTAGTTAAGTTTTTATGTTATTAAATAAAATGTATAGTTAGTAGAAAAGCTTTCATTTACTTAATCTCTCAAATTCCAAATACGCTGTAACAAAGTAGGATGCGAATAATGCATAAAAACGTAGGCAGGATGTGGCGTTAAGTTGCTTAAACTGTTTTTGTTCAACTTTTTTAAGGCTCCAATTAAAGGTTCTGCTTTATAAGTGTTTTTAGCATAATCGTCGGCTTGGTATTCAAATTTACGTGAGAGTAAATTCATTAATAAACCTGTAATTTCAGATAATGGGCTATATAAAATACCAAAAGCAATTAATCCAATATGAAAACTAGGAATACTTACGCCTAAAGCCTCAGAGAGTAATGGGTTGCTAATAAAAATAGATAAAACATAAAGCATTAATCCTGTTGTAATTATGGAAATAAATAGATTGTAAATAATATGTTTACGTTTATAATGCCCAACTTCATGCGCTAAAACTGCAACAATTTCTTCTTCCTCTAAATCGTTAATTAAAGTATCGTATAAGGTGACACGCTTCTCTTTACCAAACCCAGAAAAATAAGCGTTGGCTTTAGTGCTTCGTTTAGAGCCATCTATAACAAAAATGTTCTCTAAACTAAACCCAACAGTTTGCGCATAGTTAGAAATGGATGTTCTTAAAGAACCTTCTTCTAAGGGGGTTTGTTTATTAAATAGAGGAACAATTAATTTGGAGTAAAAAACATTCATAACTAGAGTAAATACAGTAACTAAACCCCATGCATATAACCAAAAAGAGTTACCTGTAGTTTGGTGAAACCATGTTAATAGAGCTAGAATGCCTCCCCCTATAACAATAGTCATTAACCAGCCTTTTGTTTTATCTAATATAAAGGTCTTTTTTGTTGTTTTGTTAAACCCAAAACGCTCTTCTATAACAAAGGTTTTATAATAAGCAAATGGAGTTGTTAAAACATCACTTCCTATCATGATAATACCAAAGAATAGTAAAGTAATGACTATAGTGTTATTAGAGTATTGCCTAGATAATTCGTCAACAAAAGCAAAACCATCAAATAGAAAAAAAGCTAATGTTAATACTAAAGAAAATGTAGAAGTTAAGAGACCAAATCTATAGTTTGTTTTTTTGTAAGCCTGCGATTTTTTGTATTCTACATTATCATAGACATCACTTAATTCATTTGGAATTGTATCATTATATCGTTTTGCGTTTAAAGCGTCTAAAATGGTGTCAATTATAAAGCTTATAATTAAAATAACAATTAATATGTAAAATAGCGTTTGTGATGTCATAATTTAGTTAAAGTTTCTTTGTCTTTTTGCTTCAAAAATAAGAATACCTGCAGCAACAGAAACATTCATAGAATCTATAGCGCCTTGCATGGGGATGATTATATTTTTTGTAGAATGATCCCGCCATTCTTGGCTTAATCCTGTAGCCTCTGTACCCACTACAATAGCTGTTGGTTTAGTGAAATCTTGCGTGTGGTATGCTACAGATTCCTGTAAAATAGCAGCATAAATGTTAATATTATTACTTTTTAAAAACTGTATAATAGCTTCAGTGGTTCCAGTCGCAATTTGATTAGTGAAAACACAACCAACACTAGAGCGTATAATATTAGGGTTGTATAAATCGGTTTTAGGGTTAGCAATAATAATAGCATCTACATTAGCGGCATCAGCAGTTCGTAGTAAAGCACCTATATTTCCTGGTTTTTCAGGCGCTTCGGCAATTAAAATTAAAGGAGTGTTGGTGTTAAAGCGTAAGTTATCAATGCTATTAGTTTTACTTTTTGCAATAGCTATAATACCTTCTGTAGTTTCTCTATAGGCTATTTTTTGATAAACCTCTTTGCTAATTTCTATTAGTTTTATGTCTTGATTAATATTACTTCTTATTTTACTTTCAGAAATTAATTCAGGATAAAATAATACAGTCTCAATAGTATAATTTCCTTTTATAGCGAGGTCAATTTCACGAACCCCTTCAATAATAAAAAGATTGTTTTTTTTGCGTTCACGAGATTTTTCTTTTAATAAAACAATTTGTTTTATTAAAGTATTTTGAGTGCTGGATATTTGCTTATTAACCATAGTGTTTTTAGACAATTCATGCCATTATGCATTAGCGCAAATTTAATATAATTATATAGGTTATTTTAAGTAATTAATTTAATTAATAAAAAATAGAGGGTAGGAGTTTTTTAAAACGAATTGTTTAAGAAGTAATTAATCAATATTTATTTTATCTTAATTTATAACTGCAGTGTTATGATAAATTTATTAAAACCCATAAAATAAACTATCATGAAAAAAACGTTACTATTATTTTTTATATTACTGTTCTCTATGTCGGGATTTTCTCAAATAGATTTGGGACCAGATACAGAAACATGTGCAAGCGAATATGTTATTGAAACTGATGCAGCAGGAACCAATTATAGTTGGTATTTTCAAGGGGTAATAATACCAGGAGAAACATTGTCTTATCTTGTTGTAACCCAATCGGGTGAATATACTGTTATCACTAATATTGGAGAAACAGATTATAGCGATTCTGTAAATATAATGTTTATAGACCCTCCGCTAGCAAACACACCAACCGATTTAGTTGTTTGTGATGAGCAAGGCAGTGGGAATGTTACAGTCGATTTAACAATTAAAGATGCTGAGATTTTAGCAAACTTACCTTCTCAAAATACTTATGAAGTATATTACTATTTAACAGAGCAAGATGCAATAAGTCAATCAAATGCTTTAGCTAGCCCGTTTACTACATTTGTAAACCCGCAAACTATATATGCTGTTGTAGTTTCTACTGTAAATGATTGTATTTCTAATATAGTAAGTTATAATATTATAACAAACCCTTCCCCAGTGGTTTACCCTAACGATGCTCTTGCTTGTGAAGAGACTGGAGGTGGCTTTGCAACATTCGATTTATCTCTTTATGATATGCAATTTACTCAAGGAAATGTTAATTATGTTGTAAGCTATTATGAAACGTTGGCAGATGCATATGCGGGAACGAACCCTTTAGTTAGTTTATACACTAATACAGCTCCATATACACAAGTATTGTATGTAAAAGTAGAAGATAGTATAACAGGGTGTAGTAGTTTTACAGAGCTTTACTTAAATGTAATTGGGGTACAAAGTTCATCTCCTACACCTTTAGTTGTTGTAGATACAGATAACGATGGATTTGCAGCGTTTAATTTAGTAGATAAGGATAATGAAATTACTGGAGGGGATACATTTTTAACGGTTAGTTATCATGAAGTTATAGATGATGCACATAATAATGTAAACAGTTTAGTATCTCCATACAATAATATTGTAGCTAATACTCAAACAGTATTTGCTAGAGTTGAAGATCAAACTCAAGGATGTTACTCTATAGAGGAATTAATATTACAAACAGAGTATGTACCTTTTATTGTTAATGAAGCTATATTAGAACTTTGTCATGAAGGGACAGAAGGTGTTACGACTTTCGATTTAACATCAGCAGAGTCTACAATTTTAAATGGGTTAAATGCATCAGATTATCAAGTGGTATATTATGATGGTCAATCTAATGTTATTTCAAGCCCTACGGCCTATACTAATATTAGTAACCCTCAAGAGGTTGTTGCAGAAGTAACAGAAATAGCAACTAATAATTTTGTTGCGACTACAGTAACTTTAATTGTTAATGAGCATCCTTATGCGAGTTTTGATCAAGGTTTAACAATATGTAATGGAGAAACACTAGAGTTAAATCCTAACGGAAATCCTAATTATGACTATATATGGAATACTAATGAAACAACACCAACAATATTGGTTACTACAGAAGGTTTCTATTCGGTTACAATAACAAACCCAACTACAGGATGCGAAAGTAGTCAGTTTGTAACTATTGGTGCAGGAGACTCACCAGTAATTGAAACGCCTCAAGATTTAATGTCGTGCGATACCGTTGGAGTATTTGATTTAACAACTGTAATACCTCAGGTTTTAAACGGTATTGACCCTACTACAATTACATTAGAATTTTATGAAGCATTACAAGATGCAGAGAATAATGTTAATCCATTAACTAATGTAAACAATTATACGGCTTCTACAAGTCCGCAAACAATATATATTAGAGTAGAATCTAATTCAAGTGCATGTTACTCTATAGTGGATTTTAATCTGATTTCGGAGAATTGTCCAACAATGATTACCTGTGGAACTCCTCAAAATATAGAAATATGTTATGAAAATAATGAGACCCAACAGTATACTTTTACTAGCAGTAATGGAAACCCGTTAATAGTGTCGTTTAATTCTGGAATGGTAGAAAATGACTGGGATGAATTAATTGTTTTAGATTCTGATGGAGAAACTAATCTTAATGTTGGAGCTCCATATGGAAATGAAGGAGATCTTACTAATTTAACATTCGAGTCTACTGGTGATACAATTACGGTCTATATACAATCAGACTTTATAATAATTGGTTGTACGGATGAGAATCCAATTAATTTTGATGTTTTCTGTTCTACTGATAACTTTGGAGTTATAGAAGTTAATGCCTTTTTAGATGAAAATAATGATGGTATTTTTAATGGAGATGACACACCGTTTACAAATGGGTATTTTACATATGAAATGAATAATGACTCTAATGTAACGACAGTAAATGCTACATCTGGGGGATTTAATATTTATAGTTATGACGATGCTAATACCTATGATATAACGTTAAGTAATAATGTAGGTTACGAAAGTTGTTATACAATAACAACACCAATTTTTGAAAATGTAAACGTAACAGGAGGTAATACTATAATTATAAGTTTCCCGGTAACCGAGCAATCGCAATGCGAAGATTTGTCTGTGTACCTACTCCCATCTATTCCTCCGCGACCAGGATTTGATTATTATAATTATCTAATTATAGAAAACACAGGATATTCTGCAATAGATTCGGGAACAGTTACTTTTATAAATGACCCACAAGTAAATTATTTAGGAGTAAGTAGTGTTTCTCCAGATGTAACCATAACACCAAATGCTAATGGGTTTACATTCGATTTTATAAACTTATTACCAGGAGAAACAAAAGTTGTTTGGATAGAAATGAATGTGCCTGCGTCTGTTAATTTAGGGGAGTATATTACGAATTCTGCTACATATACAACAGCAGCAAATGACATAGTTGTAGATAATAATACGTCTGTAGTCACCCAAGAAGTTATTGGCTCTTACGATCCTAATGATATTGCAGAATCTCACGGTCCAGAAATAATCTATGAAGATTTTGTAACAACAAATGAGTACTTGTATTATACTGTAAGATTCCAAAATGTAGGAACAGCGGAAGCAATTAATGTAAGGATAGAGAATACCATAGATCCTTTGTTAGATATTAGTACACTAGAAGTGTTACACACCAGTCATGATGCTGTATTAAAAATGGTAGATAATCAATTAACATGGTATTTTGATGATATTAATTTACCCGCAGAGTCTCAAGATGCTGACAGAAGTAATGGACATGTATATTATAAAATAAAACCAACAGCAGGATATAATATTGGAACAATAATACCAAATACAGCAGAGATTTATTTCGATTTTAACGCGCCTGTAATAACTAATACGTTTAATACAGAGTTTGTAGAGCCAGCGCTGTCCGTAGAGGAATTTAACCTGGATAATAGCTTTACAATACATCCTAATCCTACAAATACTGTAGTTAATATTACTTTAGGAATGATGTTAAATGAGGATGCCACAATTATTGTTTATGATATTCAAGGAAAACGATTAATGGATAAAACTTTAGCTAAGCATACTTTAGAAACTCAATTACGTATAGATAATTTACAAAGTGGAATGTACTTTGTAAACTTAAAAACGAATACAAAAGAAACTATTAAGAGGTTAGTAGTTGAATAATTAATGCCATAATTATTTTTAAAAGCTTCAGTATGCCGTTACTGAAGCTTTTTTTGTTTAAACAAATGCTAAATATTATTTACGTAATTAAAAAACACCGTTTAAAGAAGTCTCTTTTATAACGGTGTTTTTACTAACTAACCAACCAAATTTTAATGAAGTTTCACTATACAGCAGAATCTTTCATTTTAAACTATTTTATTTATCACGTGTATTTTCACGTTTATTATCTTTTTTAGGACTTCTTTGTTTACGTTTTTTAAGTGCAGACGATTTAGATTTATCTATTGTAGTTCCTGTTTTTAAGTATTGTATATAACCCCTACCTCTAAACTCGTATACTGTTCCCGATGATGGATGTAATAACTCTATCGTTTCATCATTTATAACGCTCAATTCAAAGAATTCATTGTCGAAGAAATCATAATCTAAAGTTAAAGTTTTTAAGTACATATTACCAGGTACGTCATTAACGCCATAAATTCCTGTGTAGTCCCAGAATAAGTTATCAGGATTGGTCCCTTCAGCATCTTGAGAGCTTCTAAACGTAGCGTCGTTTCCACCTGATAAAAACTGTAAAAAGTTTTCATTATCAAATTCATTTATAGCACCATAATCGCTAGTATATGTTTTTTCCCAAGCTTCATATTCTTGCATGAAATAATGGATATTATCATAGAATACGTAATCGTAGTCGAAATTAGAACGTTGGTAACCATTTAAAAAGTAAGAGGTGTCGTTATATGGGTTATATAATTCAATAGTGTTATTATCTATTTGATACACGTCAAAAGTTTCGAAACCATCAATATCATGATTAATATCTAAAATCATATTATAAGCATTATATGTTCCCACAGGTATGCCATAACCATTACCTTGACTGCCTATACCAACTAAATTGTTGTTAGCATATAAAACCCCATTTTTAAAAGATATAGTAAAAGCAATCTGTAAAAAAGGAGTTTCTCCATAACCAACAGTTTCATTAATGTCTACATACCACAATTCATGAGTGTTTAAAAGTTGATTTAAACTAATGCCTGGAGCAGGAGCAATAGGGTCTTCTACAATAACTTCTGTATAACAAGAAGTAAACAAAGTGGTAACTAAGGCAAATACCGAGAGTAATTTTATCGTTTTCATATTCGTTTCGTTTTAAGGATTGATACTAGTAGTATTTCAAAACACATGCCAAAAATTAAAACAGTTAATTTTTAACACAGCATAGAAGACTAATATTTTATGTATTTTTGGAACTCTATTTATAGATAATACCTTATGAGTAAAGCATTAAAATATGCCGTTTTTGGTTCAGGAAGTTGGGCAACTGCTATAGTGAAAATGTTATGTGAAAATGAAACAAAGATCGGGTGGTACATGCGTAGTGTGTATACCAAAGAGCATTTGCTAAAAGAACAACATAACCCTAGCTATTTGAGTTCTGTAGAATTCCATTTAGAGCAATTAGAAATAAGTAACGATATTAATGAAATGGCTAGCAAAGCAGAAGTGCTTATTTTTGTTATTCCATCTGCATTTATTTATTCTGAACTACAAAAACTAACTGTTGATATTACTAATAAAATAGTAGTTTCTGCAGTAAAAGGAATTTTGCCAGAAACAGGATTGCTTTTAGGAGAACATTTCCACGACCATTATAATATTCCTTTCGAAAATATAGGGGTTATTGCTGGGCCCTGTCATGCAGAAGAAGTTGCGCTAGAGCGATTATCTTACCTTACCATATCTTGTGCAGATCCAAAAAAGGCAGAAAGTATTGCTAATGCCTTATCAAGTAGTTATATAAAAACTAAAATTAGCGATGATATTATTGGTACCGAATATGCCGTAATGCTTAAAAATATTTATGCTATTGCAGCAGGAATAGCTCATGGATTAGGCTATGGAGATAATTTCCAAAGTGTACTAATGAGTAATGCTATTAGAGAAATGAAACGTTTTATTAAAAAAGTACATAAAATGAAACGTAACATTAATAACTCAGCCTATTTAGGCGACTTATTAGTAACTGGGTACTCTGTGTTTTCTAGAAACAGAATGTTTGGTAACATGATTGGTAAAGGATACACTGTTAAATCTGCGCAAATGGAAATGAATATGGTGGCAGAAGGCTATTACGCTACTAAAAGTGCTTTTTTAATAAACCAAAAGAATGCTAAAAAAACACAAATGCCTATTATAAAAGCAGTATATGGTATTTTATACGAAGGTAAAGACGCTAAAAAAGTATTTGCTAAGTTAACAGATAAGTTAGATTAGGATGTGTCTATACTTAAAGTAATTGTAGGAAAAAGAGCTTCAATATAGATAACTATTGAAACTCTTTTAGTTTTTGAAAAAAAATATAATTTTTTTTCTATTTGGAGGATGAATTTGATTCTAATAGATAAGATTGTTTTTATCTTTTCTTAAATAATTTTATAATTAAAGCAATTATCATTATACCTAATAATATGTATTGAGGTATGCGATAATCTCCATTTTTATCAAAAAATTGGATAATTAATATTAATACTAGTGGTATATATATTATGTATTTTTTCATTTTTTACAATTTAGTTTCCTTGCTCTGCTTCTAAACAAGCGTAATAATTTTCATCAGCTGTATTCGAGCATCTTAGAAACTGTATTCCAGCTACTCCACCTCCAATAAAAGTTCCTATACCGAAAGTGAAGAAACCACTAACTATAACTGCACCTCCAGAAACAAGAAGATTTTCTAAACAAACATCGTGAGCTGCAAGAAATGCATCTCCGCATGGACTTCCAGATGTATTTAGTTTATTTAATTGTAGATCTACTTCTTTTTGGATAATTGCTTCAATATCTTTTTTTTCTAAGTTTATAAAATAGGGGTTTTTTTGTACGAAATCTATACTATTTTTTTTAAACTCAACCATTAACCTAGTTATTTCTCTAAACTACTTATAGTTAGCACTCTATAATGTGCTTTCGAATATAATAGAGCTTTCAATTTGCCTTGTTAAATCTAGAATGGTAATGTCAACATTTTCTTCATTTTTCAATAAATCAGATAATTCCAAGCCTATTTCTATACTTGTGCCTACATAATTTGTTAAGTTTTTTGCGAGATTTAATTTTGATTGTTTGAATAAAGTGTTTTCAGATGAATTTGCTTCTTCAATATTACTATCGTATTGACTGCATGATGCAATTAATACTAAAAGAGCCTAAAGTCATTGATAAAAAGGGTAATCTAAATTTTTATAAAACACTCATGATGTAATTTTGTGTGTTAATATTTAAAATTAATGGGTATTATTTACTAACATATTGATAATCTGTGTATGGAAGTGCTTTTTTTACAATAGAATCTTTATGTATCTTGATTTCAAGATAAAAGAACTAAGATAGAATATTATTAATAAAAAACAGAGTTGTCTATAACAACTACAAAAGCAACCTATTATAAATTTCATTTCCCTATAATTTCTCACTCTGTTTTCGCAAAATTCCGTAATTTCGCAGTTCTTATAATAAATCAGAAAAAATGAGTGCAGGATTCCCTGAATATAAAGGACTTAACTTACCAAACGTAGCAAGCGAAATACTAGAGTATTGGAAGGACAATAATATCTTTGAAAAGAGTGTAACTACAAGAGAAGGCGCGGCACCTTATGTGTTTTTCGAAGGGCCACCATCTGCAAATGGATTGCCAGGAGTACACCACGTTTTGGCACGTGCTATAAAAGATATTTTTCCACGTTATAAAACCATGAAAGGCTTTCAGGTAAAACGTAAAGCAGGTTGGGATACACATGGTTTGCCTATAGAACTTGGTGTTGAAAAGGAATTAGGTATTACAAAAGAGGATATAGGAAAAACTATCTCTGTAGAAGATTATAATGCAGCATGTCGTAAAGCAGTAATGCGTTACACAGATATCTGGAATAACTTAACTCAAAAAATGGGGTATTGGGTAGATATGGATGATCCATACATTACCTATGAGCCAAAATACATGGAAAGTGTATGGTGGTTATTAAAAGAGATTTATAATAAGAATTTATTGTATAAAGGTTATACAATACAACCCTACTCACCAAAGGCAGGAACAGGTTTAAGTTCTCATGAGTTAAACCAACCAGGAACATACCAAGATGTAACAGATACAACAGTTGTAGCACAGTTTAAGGCTATAGAAAATACATTGCCAGACTTTCTACAAAACGAAGGTGATATTTACTTTTTAGCATGGACGACAACACCATGGACATTACCAAGTAATACAGCATTAACAGTTGGGCCTAAAATTGATTATGTTTTATTAGAAACCTATAATCAATATACCTTTAAACCTATAAATGTTGTTTTAGCTAAACCATTAGTAGCTAAGCAATTTGTAGGAAAATATAACCAAGTAGAAGAAAAGGCTGATTTATTAAACTATAACTCTGGAGATAAGAAAATCCCATATTATGTAGTAAAAGAATTTAAAGGAAAAGATTTAGTGGGTATAAAGTACGAGCAATTATTGCAGTATGCTTTACCTAATGATAATCCTGAAAATGCATTTAGAGTAATCTCTGGAGATTTTGTAACAACAGAAGACGGAACAGGAATAGTACATACTGCACCAACATTTGGAGCAGATGATGCTTTGGTTGCAAAACAAGCAACTCCAGAAGTGCCACCAATGTTGGTTAAAGATGAGAATGATAATTTAGTGCCGTTAGTAGATTTACAAGGTCGTTTTAGACCAGAAATGAAAGAGTTTGGTGGTAAATATGTTAAGAACGAATATTACAAAGACGGAGAAGCGCCAGATCGTTCTATAGATGTTGAGTTGGCTATAAAACTAAAAGAAGAAAATAAAGCTTTTAAGGTTGAAAAATATAAACACAGCTATCCTAATTGTTGGCGTACAGACAAACCAATATTATATTATCCGTTAGATTCTTGGTTTATAAAAGTAACCGATGTTAAAGAACGTATGCATACGCTAAACAAAACTATAAACTGGAAACCAAAAAGTACAGGAGAAGGACGTTTTGGTAACTGGCTAGCAAATGCTAATGATTGGAATTTATCACGTTCACGTTATTGGGGTATTCCATTACCAATTTGGAGAACAGAAGATGGAAAAGAAGAAATCTGTATAGGTTCTGTAGAAGAATTAAAAGCAGAAATGACAAAGGCAATTGAAGCAGGTATTTTAAAAGAAGATATTTTTGCTGATTTTGAAGTTGGAAATAACTCTGAAGAAAACTATGCAAAGTTAGATTTACATAAAAATATAGTAGATCAAATAACATTAGTGTCTCCATCTGGGCAACCAATGTATAGAGAAAGTGATTTAATAGATGTTTGGTTCGATTCTGGATCTATGCCTTACGCACAATGGCATTACCCATTTGAAAATAAGGAGCTAATAGACGAAAATAAATCATATCCAGCAGATTTTATAGCAGAAGGAGTAGACCAAACGAGAGGGTGGTTTTATACACTGCATGCTATCGGTACTATGGTTTTTGATTCTGTAGCCTATAAAAATGTAGTATCTAATGGGTTGGTTTTAGATAAAAACGGACAGAAAATGTCTAAACGCTTAGGGAATGCAACAGATCCTTTTGAAACATTAGATACTTATGGAGCAGATGCTACACGTTGGTATATGATAGCAAACGCAAACCCGTGGGATAACTTAAAATTTGATTTAGACGGAATAGAAGAAGTGAAGCGTAAGTTCTTTGGAACATTATATAACACATATTCTTTCTTTCAATTATATACTAACTTAGATAAGTTTACATACACAGAAGAAAATATAGCTATTGCTAACAGACCAGAAATAGATCGTTGGATACTATCGGAATTGAATACATTAATTCAAAAAGTAGACGAATACTATGCAGAGTATGAACCAACAAAAGCGGCGCGAGCGATCTCTAATTTTACGCAAGACTATTTAAGTAACTGGTACGTGCGTTTAAGTAGAAGACGATTCTGGAAAGGAGATTATCAGCAAGATAAAATTTCTGCTTACCAAACATTATACACATGTATGGTAACCATAGCAAAACTTGGAGCACCAATTGCACCATTTTTTATGGATAAACTTTACTTAGACTTAACAAAAACGACACAATCAGAATCATTTGAAAGTGTACATTTGGCAGAGTTTCCAAAAGTAGACGAAAACCTTATAGATAAGTCTTTAGAAAGAAAAATGGAGAGTGCACAAACAATATCATCATTAGTTTTATCGTTAAGAGCTAAAGAAAAGATAAAAGTGCGTCAGCCATTGCAAAAAATTATGATTCCTGTAGATAATGCAGAACAGAAAGCAGAGATTTTAGCAGTATCCGATTTAATAAAGCATGAGGTTAATGTTAAGGAAGTTGAGCTTTTAGATGATGCTTCAGATATATTAGTAAAGCAAATAAAACCTAATTTTAAAGCATTAGGGCCTCGATTTGGTAAAGATATGAAAGTGATTGCTTCTGAAATTCAGAAGCTTACATCTGAAGATATAAAAATAATTGAACAAAAAGGAACTCTAGATGTCGAGTGTAACGGAAAAAATATTATTTTAGAACTCAATGATGTAGAAATCACATCACAGGACATTGAAGGATGGCTTGTAGCAAACGAAGGAGCTTTAACAGTTGCGTTAGATGTTACAATTTCTGAAAATTTACGAGAAGAAGGTATTGCACGTGAGCTCGTAAACCGTATTCAAAATTTACGTAAAGATTCAGGATTTGAAGTAACAGATAAAATTAATGTACAGTTAAAGAAAGAAGGGCAAATTGTACAAGCAGTTCAAAATAATTTAGAATATATCAAGACAGAAACATTAACAGAAAATCTTGAAATTAAAGAACAAATAGACAATGGTATAGATATTGCATTCGATACAATAAATACAAAATTGTTTATTAAAAAACATTGAGAAAACTATGGCAATAGAAAATAAAGCAAGGTATTCAGACGAACATTTAGCAGAATTTAAAGTACTTATATTAGATAAAATAGAAAAAGCACAACACGATTTAGAGTTAATAAAAAGTGCGTATATGAATGATCATAATAATGGTACAGATGATACTTCACCTACATTTAAAGCTTTTGATGAAGGAAGTGCCGTAATGAGTAAGGAGTCTAATTCTCAATTAGCAATTAGACAGGAGAAATTTATTAGAGATCTTAAAAATGCTATTATTAGAGTAGAAAATAAAACTTATGGAATTTGTCGTGTTACAGGAAAATTAATTAATGCTAAACGTTTAGAGTTAGTACCACACGCAACTTTAAGTATCGAGGCTAAAAATATGCAGAAGTAATAACTTCTTTAAATATAGATTCTAGCTTTTTTACATAAGAGAGCTAAATAAAAGCGGTTCAATATTTTGTTGAATCGCTTTTGTTTTAAATTATGTACATACTATTATTAAAAATATGAAATTTGTTTTCTGTATAATTGTTGTATTGTTTTTAGTTAAAACGAATGCTCAAAAAATAGTTGAAAAAACAATTAGTGGGCAAAATATAACATCGATTATAATAAATGGTGATGAGATATTTAATATAAAATTAATAGCTCAAGATGTTGATGATATTAAAATAAAAACAAAAATAGAAGGAGAGTATAGTGAAGATATTGTGTTGTTAGCTAATGTAAAAATTGATTCCTTAATAATTTCAAGCGCATATAACCCTCTTTATACTAACCATAATGATAAATTAAGCGCACATAAAGTAATTTCAATAGAAACAGAGTTGATTGTGCCAAGAAACTTAAATGTATATCTAAATAGTAATATTGCATCTGTAGAGATACTAGGGAAGTTTAATAGATTAATTATAGAGCTATATCAAGGAAGTTGTAATTTAAAATCTTTTAGAGGAGATGCGATAATAAATACTATTGATGGGCAAATTATACTTAATACTAATTTTGCTATAATAGAGGCGAAAACGAAAACAGGTCTAATTAATAAGGAATTAATAACTAAAGGAAATGATGAAATACGATTAAATTCTGTTAATGGAAATATAAGTATTACTAAAACTAAAAAATAAACCTATATTTTAGCAGAGATTATCTCTTTTAAATTAAACATGTCATTAAAGAAAGCCTCAATATTTATTATTTTAATATTACTACTAGATCAAGTAAGTAAAATTTATGTGAAACTGCATTTTCAATTAGGAGAAGATGTTACAGTTTTTAATTGGTTTAAAATTTATTTTATTGAAAATAATGGTATGGCTTGGGGAACAAAACTAAGCGATATACTCCCTTTTATAAGTGATCGTACAGCAAAGGTTAGTTTAACTGTTTTTAGAATTTTTGCTATTATGGGAATAGGTTATTGGTTATATGATACCGTTAAAAAAGAGAAATCTAAAGTGCTAATTGTTGCTTTAATATTCATTTTCTCTGGAGCTTTAGGAAATATTATAGACTCAGTGTTTTATGGTGTTTTGTTTGATGGAAGTGCTGGTCAAATTGCAACATTTTTACCAGAAGAAGGCTATGATAAAATACTACATGGGAAAGTAGTGGATATGTTGTATATGCCTATATGGGAAGGTAATCTGCCAGATTGGCTACCTGTTTATGGGGGAAAGCGATTTAATTTTTTTGAACCCGTTTTTAATATAGCCGATGTGGCTATAAGTATTGGGTTTGGGGTGTTAATCTTCTTTAATAAAAAGGCATTTCCTAAAACAATAGAAAAAGCTTAGTTTTTAATTTTGTTGTGTAGGGGTTAGGCGCTTTTTTTAAATAGGGTTTCAAAATCGTTTATATTAATAGGTTTTATTAAATAATCGGTTACTTCTGTTAATGATTTTGCTCTGTTAACATCTATTGGATTTATAGAAGAACTTACAATGTACAGAGTAATTGTTTTGTTAAAACGAGGTTTTATTTGTGTAAAGTGTTCCAAGAATTCCCATCCATCCATAATAGGCATGTTTAGATCTAAAAAAATGATATCAGGAATTTTATCTGCATTTAGATTTAGTAATAAGGCTTTAAAGTAGTCTATGCTTTCTTTACCATCATTAAAAATTAGTAGGTTTTTGCATAGTTTTCTAGTTTCTATAATACGCTTTACAAGGTTAATATAAATACTATCGTCATCAATAATACAGGCTAGTTCCACTGGTGCGTGTGTCATAAATTAAAATTGAATTTTAAAAGTTGTTCCTTTTCCTACTTCGCTTTCAACAAAAATTTCTCCATTTAAAGATTCTATTTGGTTTTTTGTAATAAATAAACCTATACCAACTGCATCTTCGTTGTAATGAAAAGTATTGTACATGCCAAATAATTTTTTCCCAAATCTATCCATGTCAATTCCTTGTCCATTGTCTGTAACCTCAAGAATCGTTTTATTATTTTCAATATAAGTCTTTAATTTGATAATAGCATCACGATTTTTGTGTTTATATTTTATAGCATTTGTAACAAGGTTTAGTAGTATACTTTCCATGTAAGCAGGAATATATTTAATACTTTGTACTTCAGAGAAATTAACATCGATTTTGGTATTACTCTTCATAATAATATGTTTAATCGATTTTAATACAATCTGTAATGTGTTCTCAAAAGAAACAATTGTTTTATTTTGGTTGGTTTTAGTTTGTATGGTTACAATATCATTTAAGTGCTCTATTGTTGTATTTAGGCTTTCGGAAATATCTTTTATACTGCCTATTAATTCCAGTTTCTCTTCTACAGATTTTAAATCTTCGATAAGTTGTACAATAAGAGACAAATTGCTAGTATGCGATCTTAAATTATGAGAAACAATATGGGCAAAATTAAATAGCCTAGAATTTTGGGAGGCTATAATATCTGATGTTTTTTGAAGATTAAGAGTTTTTAACTTTTCTTCATCGATATCCTGAAAAACTCCTCTAATTCCTATAATGTCTTGCTCATTATTGTAGACAGGTTTCCCTATGGCCCTAGCCCAAAAAAGACGTTTGTTTGCTGTAACCATTTTAATTTCTGTATTAAAAGGGGCTCCAGTCATTGCGCATTTAAAAAATAAATCTGCTGCAAGTTGATGGTGTTCTTCGGCATAATATTGAGAAGAGTATTTTAAAGAGGGAATATAATCTTCAGGATATTCCATAATACGTCTAGTTTCTTTGTCCCAGTAACTTTTTTGTTCTAAAAAATCGACATACCAACTTCCGGTAGATGTCATTTCTGCACTTTCACGATAATAGAAATTATAATCCTTAACCTTACTACTCGTTTTGATTTTATTTTCGAAAAAGAAAATAACCTTAGAATTGTCATGAATATTAATAGGTAATGTAAAGTTTGTTTTGCAAATGTATTCTTTAAACTCGTTATTCTTTTTCTTAATTAAAATGTTTTGTTTGAAATCTATATTGTTTTCAACTAAACTAAAAAAGTTATCTCTAAATAAAGCTTTGTCATTTTTGTGTATTAATTGCTCAAGAAAGTAATCTAATTTTGTAGCAATTTCACTAGGCTTATACCCTAAGCTTGTAATGAAAGCAGAGGACCAATAACTCGTGTTGTTTTTTAATTCCCAATAGCCAATATCGAGATTGTCGATAACATTTTTAAAAAGTTCATTTTTTACCATGATGACAAAGAGAATTTGGAATCCTAATAAACAAATATAAGAACTTTAAGTAATTAGTCGGTAAAAAATGACTTTAAACGATGTTATTAGGTTCTATTGAACTTGTAAACCTTTTTTGGGGTTACACAATAATTTAAAGGGATGTCTCCTTCATATACATTTTCAATTGAAGTTTCTGCCTCAAAAAAGGAAAGCCCTATTTTTAGGGTCTCTGGTTTGCAATTGGATAAGAATTTGTCATAAAACCCTTTGCCGTAGCCAACTCTATTACCATTAGTGTCGAATGCTAAAAGCGGTACAAAAACAACATCAATTTTTGAATCATTAATTTCAATACCATCAACAGGTTCGGGGATGTTGTAGCTATTTAATTGTATTGTAGTAGCATCAGTTAATAAATAGTTGATGAGTTTGTATGTATCAAAATTACATTTTGAAATAACAATGTTTTTATCCTTTCCCGATAGTATATTCAGGATATAATCTGTATTTACCTCTTTTTGAGTTTCTATAGAAAGGAAGAGGTGATAAAAGTTTAAATCCCATATGTTAATAGTTAATAACTTGTTAGCTATAGATAAGCTTAAGTCTTCAATAGCATTATTTGTTAATGCATTACGAAGCTTTTTGTATTTTTTTCGTAGCTCTTGTTTTGTCATTATCTTTATTAATTTAATCAATTAGTGCTGTAGAGATATGAAATAACGCATCACCTTGATACACTATTGGAGATTCATTAACATTAATGATGTAACCAGAATTTGGTGCTTTAACAAAATGATTAAACTTTCCATATGGATCTGTAATATTGCCAATATTTTGGTGTTTTTCTATATATGCATTTATACTAGTAGAAGGTTTAAACATACCGGAGTGTTTAGCGCGTACCCATTTACTTTCGTCAATATAAATACAACGTTTTTTAGGGATAGATACGTTAAATGGTTTCTTTAACATACCGTAATGATTTAAAATGCGTTTAGCACCATTAACCCCAGTATTAGTAACATTAGAATCAATGTGAAATGATTTTCCTCCTTCAAATAATAAAATAGGAATCCCCATTTTATTGCAAGCGCTCCTAAATGTTTTATTAGTGTTTTTTGAATATAAAATAAAAGGTGCTCCAAAAATTTCGGCAGCAATATCTAAATCATCATTTCCTTTTTCAACTCTAATTTGTGGAGCATTAAAACGTAAAGCTCCACCGGTATGAAAATCTAATACAAAATCGGCATGTGGTACAACATCATTGATTAATTGATGAGCCACTCTAGAGGCTAAAGCTCCAGATTTACTGCCTGGAAACACCCTGTTTAAATCTCGCCCATCTGGAAATTCTCTTTCCATGTTTATAAACCCAAAAACGTTAAGTACAGGTATACAAATGGTAGTTCCTGTTTTAGGCTTATTAATGCCTTTTGCTATAATTTGTCTTACAATTTCTACTCCGTTAACTTCATCTCCATGTATGCCAGCCGTAATTAAAATAGTAGGGCCTGGTTTTTTAGAACGTTCTATAATTACTGGAACAGTTACAGGTGTATGCGTGTGTAGTTTTGCAAGATTAAAACTAACCTCTTTACTTTCTCCTAACCTTATGTCTTCTCCTAAAATATGTAAAGTAGAGCCGTTTTTTTTTGTCATTTATTTTGTGTTTTTTTCAATAAAAGCAATAATGCTTTTAGCTATGTTTCTCCCTGTAGCTGTTTCAATTCCTTCTAGACCAGGGGTGGAATTTACTTCTAAAAGTAAAGGGCCTCTAGAAGATTGTAGCATATCTACACCACAAACTGGTAGTTTTAAAGCTTTAGCAGCTTGAGTTGCTAATTTTAATTCATCATGGCTTAATTTAATAATTTTTGCAGTTCCTCCTCTATGCAAATTAGAGCGAAACTCACCTTCCTTTCCTTGACGTTTCATTGCTCCCACAACATGTCCATCTACAACAAGTGCCCTAATATCTGCTCCGTTAGCTTCTTTAATAAACTCTTGGACAATAACTCTGGCTTGAAGACCATTAAAGGCCTCTAAAACAGATTCGGCTGCACTTTTAGTTTCAGCTAAAACGACACCTAGCCCTTGAGTTCCTTCAAGTAATTTAATGATTACAGGAGCACCTCCAACATATTTAATAACCTCTTTTGCGTCACGCGAATAATTGGTAAAAACAGTTTTTGGCATTCCTATTCCAGCTTTACTTAAACGTTGTAAACTTTTTAGTTTGTCTCTAGATCTAAGTATAGCTTCAGAAGTTACTATTGTAAATACATTCATCATTTCGAATTGTCTTACAACAGCACAGCCATAAAATGTGACAGAAGCACCAATTCTTGGGATTACAGCATCTACATAATCTAAATAGCGATCTTTGTAATAAATTGTTGGCTTTTCTTTTTCAATAATTATATCACATTGTAAAGGGTCGATTACTTCAACTGTATGGCCTCTTTTTTCTCCTGCTTCAACTAATCTATCTGTAGAATATAAATGCGCGTTTCTAGATAATATAACTATATTCATTTTATAATGTTGTTACATGATAAGCTTATCATAAATATTATATTTTAAAAAGATTAGACAATAAGTATTAGGGAAACATTACTTTCTCTCTTGTGGCTAAAGTTAAGGTAATCTATTATGTTTTACCAAAAAATAATTTTAGATTATACTTAATAATAATATTTACGCTCTTTATTTAATGACTAAATTAGTGATTGTAAATCGTCAAAAATTTAACGTTTAAAATGTATTCTATATCCTAATGAATCATTGTAAATAATTACCTTTGAAAATATGAGTGTGCTAGCTTTAGATCTACAATTAAAAACCTTGCCTAATTCCCCGGGAGTATATCAGTATTTTGATGCTGAAGGTAATATCTTATATGTAGGAAAAGCTAAAAACTTAAAAAAGAGAGTGAGTTCCTATTTTACTAAAACGCATGACAATGGAAAAACAAGAGTTTTAGTAAAAAAAATAGTGAATATTAAACATATAGTAGTAGAAACAGAAACAGATGCGCTACTTCTTGAAAATAACCTAATAAAAAAACACAAACCTCGTTATAATGTTTTATTGAAAGACGATAAAACATATCCTTGGATTTGTGTTAAAAATGAACGTTTTCCTAGAATTTTTACTACTAGACGTGTTATTAAGGACGGAAGTGAATATTTTGGGCCGTATACAAGTATGAAAACGGTTAAAACACTTTTAGACTTAATAAAAGGGTTGTATAAATTACGGACATGTAATTATCATTTATCTCAAGCCAAAATAAATGAAGGAAAATATAAAGTATGTTTAGAGTATCATTTAGGGAATTGTAAAGGTGCGTGTGAAGGACGTGAGACAGAACAAAGCTATCATGAAAATATAACATCTATAAGAGCTATTTTAAAAGGAAATTTTAAAGACTCTTTAGATCAGTTTAAACAGCAAATGAAGTATTTCGCTGAAGAAATGCAGTTTGAAGAAGCACAGAAAATAAAAGAAAAGATTGAGGTGTTAGAAGGGTATCAAGCCAAATCTACTATTATAAATCCTAAAATTAGTAATGTAGATGTATTCTCTATTGTAAGTGATGGGAGTTATGGGTATATTAATTTTCTTCAAATATCTTATGGTTCGATAATACGATCACACACGTTAGAAATTAAGAAAAAACTAGCAGAAACAGATAAAGAATTATTAGAACTGGCAATAGTCGAAATTAGAGAGCGTTTTAATTCTAATTCTAAAGAAATTTATGTGCCTTTTAAAGTAGAAATTGGAGAAGGAATAAAGGTGTCTTTGCCGCAATTAGGAGATAAAAAACGTATTTTAGATTTATCTATACGTAATGCAAAGTATTATAGGATGGAACGTTTTAAGCAAGTTAAAATTACAGATCCTGATCGGCATGTTAAACGTATTATGGCACAAATGCAAAAAGATTTGCGTTTAAGTGAAGAACCTAGACATATAGAATGTTTTGATAATTCTAATATTCAAGGAACAAATCCAGTGGCCGCGTGTGTAGTTTTTAAAAATGGTAAGCCAAGTAAAAAAGAGTATCGCCACTTTAATATAAAAACTGTTGTGGGGCCAGATGATTTTGCTTCAATGGAAGAAGTAGTGTATAGACGTTATAGACGATTGCTAGAAGAGCAACGACCACTACCGCAACTTATTATAATAGATGGGGGGAAAGGGCAGTTGTCTTCTGCATTAAAAAGTTTAGATGCTTTAAACTTAAGAGGAAAGATAGCAATTATTGGTATTGCTAAACGTTTAGAAGAATTATTCTATCCAAATGATCCAATTCCCTTATATTTAGATAAAAAAAGTGAAACACTGAAAATTATTCAGCAATTAAGAAATGAAGCCCATCGTTTTGGTATTGAACATCACAGAAATAGACGTAGCAAGCAAGCTTTAAATACAGAACTAGAAACTATTGTTGGAATAGGTGAAAAAACTATTGTAGATTTACTTAGGGTATTTAAATCTGTAAAGCGTATTGCAAATGCTAAATTAGACGAATTAGAACCTGTTATAGGAGTGTCTAAAGCAGAAAAAATTTATAATTATTATCATAAAAACGAAATTGATTAAATGAGACCAGTAATTATCGCTATTTTACTAGTTTTAGTCTTTAATGTCACTGTTAAAGCTCAGGAGGAAAACTTAAAGGAACCTAAAGTTGGTTTAGTGTTGAGTGGCGGTGGAGCAAAAGGTTTAGCTCATATTGGTGCTTTGAAAGTTATAGATAGTTTAGGTATTCGTGTAGATTATGTTGCAGGAACTAGTATGGGGGCTATAATTGGATCTCTGTATTCGTCAGGCTACTCTGGAAAACAAATAGACTCTATATTTAAGCGAGTAAATTTTGACGATATACTTACAGATTATACGCCTAGAGCATCTAAAACTTTATATGAAAGAGAGAATGACGAAAAATATGCAGTTACTTTACCTTTCGATAAGTTTAAAGTGAAATTGCCATCTGCATTATCTAGAGGTCAGAATACATTTAATTTATTATCTAAATTAACATTACATGTTAATCATATAGAAGAATTCAAGGATTTGCCAATTCCGTTTTTATGTATAGCAACAAATATAGAAACTGGACAGCCTGTGCTTTTAGATAAAGGAAGTTTAGCTCAGGCAATAAAAGCTAGTGGAGCTTTTCCTTCTCTTTTTCAACCGGTAGTAATAAATAATCAATTATTAATAGATGGAGGTGTAACTAATAATTACCCGCTAGAGGAGTTGAAAGAGCGTGGTATGGATATTATTATAGGGGTAGATGTGCAAGATGGATTGTCTAATAGACTTGATTTGTCTTCAGCTCCGGAAATACTATTTCAGATTAATAATTTTCGTACTATTAATGATATGAAGATAAAGTCGAAGAAGACGGATATCTACATAAAACCAGACATAACAGAATATAATGTTGTATCATTCGATTATGGAAAGCAAATTATCGAAAATGGTGAGATTGGTGCAAGGTATAAAATTCAAGAATTAAAAGCGTTAGCTAAAAAGCAAAGAAAACAAGCTAGAAAAAATCAGGTTATAAAAACCCCAGATAGTCTTCAAATTAACCATATTTATTTTGAAGGATTAAATAACTACACGACATCTTATGTTTTAGGGAAATTGAAATTAAAGCAGTTTCAGAAAGTAAGTTATGATCGTTTTATTAGTGGAACCAATAATTTAATAGCTACTAATAACTTTGATAGCTTTGTATATCAGTTAAAACCGTCTACTTTTAATGGTGTAGAAGGTTATGATTTGTATACAGAACTAAGAGAGTCTCAAAAAACAACAGTATTGCGTTTTGGTTTGCATTATGATGGGTTGTATAAAAGTGCATTACTTGCTAATATTACTAAAAAACAATTACTTCTTAAAAATGATGTTGCGTCAATAGATTTGATAGCAGGAGATAACGTTCGTTATAATTTTGAATACTACATAGATAAGGGGTTTTATTGGAGTTTTGGTGTGCGTTCACGTTATAATGAGTTTGATAAAAATGTGGCTGCGGGAGCACTTTTAAATTCGGATGATCAAAGTCAATTAGCTGTTAATAAGATAGATGTGAAGATTACCGATTTAACAAACCAAGTATTTGTGCAAACACAATATAAAAATGATGTTACATTAACACTTGGAGCAGAACATAAAAAATATAAAATAACAACAGAAACTTTAATTTCACCTGAGAATCAAGATAAAACGGTTTTTGAGAATAATGATTATGTTAGTGTATTTGCAAACTTTAGATTCGACTCTTTTGATGATAGATATTATCCTAGAGAAGGGTTTTATTTTAATGGAGATTTTGATTTGTATTTATATTCATCAGATTACAATAATGATTTTTCTGAATTTTCAATAGTAAAGGCAGATTTAGGGTATGCTCATGCATTTTCATCAAAACTAAGTGCTAATATTATGGCAGAAGCAGGAGCGAAAATTAATGCACAAGATAACAGCTCTTTAGACTTTGTTTTAGGAGGTTATGCAAGAAATTTTATTAATAATTTCAGCTCCTTTTATGGCTATGATTATTTGTCTTTAGCTGGAGGAAGCTTTATAAAAGCAACATTAAATGTCGACTATGAAGTGTTTGAAAAAAACCATATTACTTTTTCTGCAAACTATGCAAATGTAGAAGATGACTTATTTAGTTCTACAGATATAGATTGGTTTTCTTTACCAAAATACTCTGGATATGCCTTTGGATATGGTATAGAAACATTTTTAGGCCCAGTAGAGGCAAAATATACATGGTCTCCAGAAACAAGAAAAAGTTACTGGTTTTTTAACTTAGGATTCTGGTTTTAATCTCTCTTATATAAGTCTAAAGAAATTTTAGATTTTAAAAAAACCAAAAAAATCACGATATTTGTTTAATAATGAAATACTATTGGCAAGACATATTAACTTTTTTAAAGTTTCTTATTAAAAGAAACCCAGAATGATTTACAATGTATTTACAATAAAACCATTGTTTAATTAGTAATACAAATCATTATGCCATTTTATCATAAATTAGGGGAGATCCCCCATAAAAGACACATACAATTTAGAAAACAAGATGGTTCTCTATATTATGAGCAACTCTTTGGAACTATAGGTTTCGATGGGATGTCTACAAACTCATACCATGAGCAGAGACCAACACAAGTTAAAGCTATTAAGAAGCAATATAATGTTGCACCAAAAATAGCTAAGAAAAACCATATGCAATCTTATCGTTTTAGAGGGTTTCAAGTAAAACCAGAAGACGATTATTTAGAAAGTAGAAAAGCAGTATTAACAAATAGTGATTGTACTATTATTTTAGCTGCACCTAAGAAATCAACAACAGATTATTTTTATAAAAATTCAGATGCTGATGAACTTATATTTATCCATAAAGGATCTGGTAAATTAAGAACGCATTTAGGGAATTTAGATTTTAAATATGGAGACTATTTAGTAGTACCTAGAGGTATTATATATAAAATAGATTTCGATACAGAAGATAATCGCTTGTTTATAGTAGAATCCCGCAGGCCAATTTACACACCAAAACGTTATCGTAATTGGTTTGGGCAGTTGTTGGAACATTCTCCATTTTGCGAAAGAGATTTACGTAGACCGCATGAATTAGAAACTAACAACGAGTCTGGAGATTTTTTAATGAAAGTTAAAAAGCAAGATGATATGTTCGATATGATTTATGCTTCACATCCGTTTGATGTTGTGGGTTACGATGGGTATAATTACCCATATGCTTTTTCAATTCATGACTTCGAACCTATTACAGGTAGAATTCATCAACCACCACCAGTACATCAAACATTCGAAACAGATGCTTTTGTAGTCTGTAGTTTTGTACCTCGTTTGTACGATTATCACCCAGAATCTATTCCAGCACCATATAATCACAGTAATATAGATAGTGATGAGGTGTTGTATTATGTAGATGGAGATTTTATGAGTAGAAACGATATCGATGCAGGACATATATCATTACATCCAGCAGGAATCCCTCATGGACCTCACCCAGGAGCAACAGAAAGAAGTATAGGAAAAACTGAGACAGAAGAGTTAGCAGTAATGGTTGATACGTTTAAGCCATTAATGGTAACAGAGGAAGCAATGAAAATTGCAGATGAAGATTATTATAAATCTTGGTTAGAATAGAAAATAAGCAATAAAATAATCTACTAGCAGATTCTTAATAGTTAACATAGAGTCACAGTTAGTTGGCTAATATGTTGATGTTAGTAGTTTGGGGAGTTTTTTTTGTAAGTATAAGAATATACTTCGTGAATTTTAAAAAGGCATCTAAATTATTAATAAGAACTTTGATATAGTAGATTCAATATAATTTAAGCACAGCAACTAAATAAATAAACTCAGAAAATTAGAACTTATGAGTAAGAAAGAAGTACAATCAGTAAACTACGGTTTAGAAAAAATATTCGAAGAAGCGCAAGATTTTTTACCATTATTAGGAACAGACTATGTTGAATTTTATGTGGGTAATGCAAAACAAGCAGCACATTTTTATAAAACAGCATTTGGATTTCAGTCGTACGCCTATAAAGGGTTAGAAACAGGGTCTACAGACTCTGTTAGCTATGTGTTAAAGCAAGATAAAATACGATTAATATTAACAACACCACTTAATAGTAAATCACCGATAAATAATCACATAGTAAAACATGGAGATGGTGTGAAAGTCGTAGCATTATGGGTTGATGATGCAAGGAAATCATATGAAGAAACTACTAAAAGAGGAGCTAAATCTTATATGGAGCCTGTTGTAGAAAAAGATGAATTTGGTGAAGTGGTAAGAGCAGGTATTTATACTTATGGGGAAACAGTACATATGTTCGTTGAGCGTAAGAACTATAATGGGATATTTATGCCAGGATTTAAAGAATGGAAGTCAGATTACAATCCAGAACCAGTAGGGTTAAAATATATAGACCATATGGTAGGAAATGTAGGTTGGGGACAAATGAATACATGGGTAAAATGGTATGAGGATGTAATGGGGTTTGTTAACTTCTTGTCTTTTGATGATAAACAAATTCATACAGAATACTCAGCACTTATGAGTAAGGTTATGAGTAATGGTAATGGACGTATTAAATTTCCTATAAATGAACCAGCTAAAGCCGCTAAAAAATCGCAAATAGAAGAATATTTAGATTTCTATGAAGGATCTGGAGTTCAACATATAGCTGTAGCAACAGATGATATTATTACAACTGTAGCTCAACTAAAAGCAAGAGGAGTTGAGTTTTTACCACCACCACCTCAAACTTATTATGATGATATTCCGAATCGTTTAGGTGAGCATAGAGATATGATGAAAGAAGATATAAAACAACTTCAAAAACTATCTATTCTTGTAGATGCAGACGAAGAAGGGTATTTACTTCAAATTTTTACAAAACCAGTAGAAGATAGGCCAACATTATTCTTTGAAATTATCCAAAGAATGGGAGCAAAAGGTTTTGGTGCAGGGAATTTTAAGGCACTTTTTGAATCTATAGAAAGAGAACAAGCAAAAAGAGGTACATTATAACAAAAAATTAAAAAAAATGCCATTACAAATAGTGGTGGCGTTTTTTAGTTTCATACTTTTGGAATAGTAATTGTTATCTACTTAAATAGATAATAATAAAATAACTTTAAACGAGTTATTTAGCAATGACATTAGGCATATGAAAAAGACACTACTTATACTATTAGCATTTTTTGCATTAAATGTAAGCTTTGCTCAACAAGATTCCTTTAAAGGAGGAGAATGGTTTCGTTTTAGAATGAGTTATAGCGGGTTCTTAAAAGCAGGTAATGCAACACTCTCTGTAAATGAAACAACATTAAACGGGAAACCAGTATTTCATGTCGTAGGGAAAGGATGGACAACAGGTGCTATTAAATGGTTTTTTAAGGTTAAAGATAGGTATGAGAGTTATTTTGATGCAGAATCAAATTTGCCATATAAATTTATAAGAAACATAAATGAAGGGGGACATAAAAAGAATATTGTGATAGATTTTGATCAAGAGAATCAAACTGCTTTAGTATTTAATAAAAAGTATAATAGAAAACGTACAATAGAAACCAAGCCCAATGTACAAGACATGGTGTCTACGTTTTATTATTTAAGAAATAAATTAGATGTTTCTAAATTAAAACCAGGAGATGAAATAACATTAGATATGTTCTTCGATGAAGAGAATTATGGTTTTAAATTAAAATATCTTGGAAAAGAAATAATAAAATTAGGAAATAAAATAGGGAAAGTAGAAGCCTTAAAGTTTAGACCTTATGTAATGGCTGGACGAGTATTTAAAGAAGAAGAAAGTTTGACACTTTGGGTTTCTAATGATAAAAATAAAGTGCCTTTACGTATAAAGGCAGATTTAGCAGTAGGATCTTTAAGAGCAGATTTAGAGGCTTTTAAAGGACTAAAACATTCTTTTAAAACAGTAGTAGAAAACTAATGGAACTAGATTCTAAAATAATCAACGCACTTAAAGAGAAATATGACGCAATCGACCAAAATTTAGAAACACATTTGGATGGGTTGTTGCATTCTAAACCTATAACGTACTGGGATTATATACAGACAGATGCACTTTTAAATCTTCAAACGCAGCGAACAACATTACCTGATGAAATGGTGTTTTTAATGTATCATCAAGTTAACGAGCTATTGTTTAAAATGATACTTTGGGAAATAGACCAAGTTGCTAACGAAAAAGACATTACAGCTACTTTTTTCGAAACTAAATTAATGCGTATAAGTCGTTATTTCGATATATTAACTTCCTCTTTTACCGTAATGAAAGATGGTATGGATGTAGCGCAGTATAATAAGTTTAGAAATACATTAACTCCAGCAAGTGGTTTTCAAAGTGCCCAATACAGAAAAATCGAATTTGCTTCCACAGAATTAATCAATTTAATAGATAATCGTTTTAGAGCTACAATAGACAGAAACACCTCTTTTGAGCATGCTTTCGAGCATTTATATTGGCAAGCTGCAGGAAAAGACTACAAAACAGGTAAAAAAAGTTATTTATTAACAATATTTGAGGAGAAATACAAAGACGAATTTATTAGATTTGCGGAATTCTATAATACACATAACTTGTGGACAATCTTTAAATCGTTACCACAAGCTGTAAAAGAAGACGAAGATTTAATAAAAGCAATGCGTCATTACGATTACACAGTTAACATAACTTGGGTAATGGCTCATTATAATACTGCTAACCATTATCTTAATATAGGAGGGAAAACAGCAGAAGCAACAGGAGGAAGTGAATGGGTAAAGTACATGCATCCAAAATATCAAAAAAGAATATTTTTTCCAGACTTATGGAGCGAAGAAGAATTAACAAATTGGGGAAAAGATGTGTAATACTATTTATAGTATTCATAAGTCTATACAGTTGTAAAAAAGATTCTGAGGCAAAAGAAATAATTGATGCCGTTGCAGTAATTAAACCAAAAGATATTTACGAGTTTGGTTTTAATCTTAATGAGTTTATAGTAAAAAGAGATACTATAAAGTCAGGAGAAACATTCGGAGGTATACTTGAAAGAAACCAAATAGGGTATGCTGAAGTTTTTAAAATAGCAGAGAAAACTAAAGATAGTTTTGATATAAGAAGATTGCGTGCAGGAAAACCCTATACGCTTTTATGTTCTACAGATTCTCTGCAAAAAGCAAAACACTTTATATATCAACCCAATAAGGAGGATTATGTTGTTATAAATATTCAAGATTCTATATATGCTTATACAGACTCTAAGCCTATTAAGTATGTAGAAAAAGAAGTATCAGGAATAATAGAAACAAACATATCTGAAGCATTAGCAGAACAAGGGAAAAGCTTTAATATAGCGCTTAAAATGTCTGATATTTATGCTTGGACCATAGATTTTACGCGACTTCAAAAAGATGATAAGTTTAAAGTAATCTATACAGAAAAATATATAGATGATAGTATATATGCCGGAGTTGAGAACATTAAAGCGGCCTATTTTGAACATAATAAACAATCATTATACGCATTTGAATTTGAAACAGATACTATTAAAGGTATAAAAGATTACTTTAGTGAAGACGCAAAAAATTTGCGTCGCGCCTTTTTAAAAGCTCCAGTTAGTTTTAGTCGCATTTCTTCAAGATATAACTTAAATAGACGAATAGCATTATATGGAAATAGGGTGCGAGCACATAAAGGAACAGATTTTGCAGCGAAAGTTGGAACAGAAATTATGGCTACAGCTAATGGAACAGTAATAGAATCAGCAAAACGAGGAGGGAACGGTAATTATGTTAAAATAAGGCATAATGCTACGTATAGTACCCAATACCTACACATGAAAAAGCGTAAAGTTAAAGTAGGGGATTATGTTAAACAAGGAGATGTTATTGGTTGGGTTGGAATGACGGGGAATACATCTGGACCACATGTTTGCTATCGTTTTTGGAAAAATGGAAGACAAGTAGATCCATTTAAACAAAAGTTGCCTGAAGCTGAGCCTATTTCAGATAGTTTAAAAGTAAAATATTTAGAATTTATAAAACCTATAAAAATACAGTTAGATGCTATTGAATTTCAAGAAATAGAAAATGAAGTTCAAGAACAAGACCCGAAAACTGAGCTAAAAGAAAACCAACAAATTACGTTATCTAAATAATGTCATTACCTAATATTAACCCTACAGAAACATCAGCTTGGAAAGCATTACAAGAACATTTTGAGCTAGTAAAAGATGTAGAAATGAAAAACTGGTTTGCTCAAGATAAAGATAGGGCGAACAAGTTTACAATTACATGGGAAGACTTTTATGTAGATTTCTCTAAAAATAGAATTACTACAGACACATTTAGGTTATTACTAGATTTATTAAAGGAGGTTAAATTAAAAGATGCTATAAAAAATTACTTTTCTGGAGCTATTATTAATGAAACAGAAGAAAGAGCCGTTTTACATACAGCATTACGAGCTAAAGCAACAGATTCTGTTTTAGTAAATGGAAAAAATATAATTCCTGAAATTGCAAAAGTAAAAGCGAAAATTAGAACATTTTCTAACGAAATTATAAGTGGAGATAGAAAAGGATATAAAGGAAATCCATTTACAGATATAGTTAATATCGGTATTGGAGGATCAGATCTTGGCCCTGCAATGGTTGTAGATTCTTTACAATATTATAAAAACCATTTAACAATACATTTTGTTAGTAATGTAGATGGAGATCACGTTAACGAAGTTTTAAAGAAGCTAAACCCAGAAACAACACTATTTGTAATAGTATCTAAAACATTTACAACTCAAGAAACATTATCTAATGCAAATACTATTAGAAAATGGTTTTTAGAACATGCAGAAGAAAAGGAGGTATCAAAGCATTTCGTAGCAGTATCTTCTAATATAGAGAAAGTAAAGGATTTTGGAATTAACGAAACTAATATATTCCCGATGTGGAATTGGGTTGGAGGACGTTTCTCTTTATGGAGTGCTGTTGGATTAACTATTAGTTTAGCAGTTGGGTATTCTAACTTCGAAAACCTTTTAAATGGGGCTAATAAAATGGATGTTCATTTTAAAACAGAAAATTTTGATAAAAACATACCTGTAATTTTAGCTTTATTAAGTGTTTGGTATAATAATTTCTTTAAAGCAGAGAGTGAAGCTGTAATAGCATATTCACAATATTTAAATGAATTTGCAACCTATCTTCAGCAAGGTATTATGGAAAGTAATGGCAAGAGCGTAGATAGAAATGGAAATAAGGTAAATTATGAAACAGGAACACTTATTTGGGGAGAGCCTGGAACAAATTCTCAACACGCATTTTTTCAATTAATACATCAAGGCACAAAATTAATCCCTGCAGATTTTATTGGTTTTGCTACTAGCTTGCATGGAAATAAAGAGCATCAAGATAAATTAATATCTAATTATATAGCGCAAACAGAGGCGTTATTAAATGGTAAAACAAGTACAGCGGTTATAAATGAGCTTGAAGCTCAAAATATTTCTGCAAATCAATTAAAGAAATTATTGCCATTTAAAATCTTTGAAGGTAATAAACCAACAAATTCTATATTTATAAATAAACTGACACCTGAGAGTTTAGGGAAGTTAATAGCTATGTATGAACATAAAATATTTGTACAAGGCATTATATGGAATATCTTCAGTTATGATCAATTTGGGGTAGAATTAGGAAAACAATTAGCGAATACTATTTTGTCTGAATTTGAAATTAACACAATTACGAATCATGACGCTTCAACTCAAAATCTTTTAGAATATTACAAACAATTAAGATAATTGTTGTTAAAAATATGTGTATAGTTTTGTTTGTTTAATTCTTTGAAAAACAATGAATTGGCTTATCTTTTGATGTCAAAAAAATGTTAACTATTAGTTAATATGCGTGCATAATTTATTTGTACTTTTGCACAGAATTTAAATTAATCAACTTTTTTAACTAAACAAAATGAAGAACACATTCAAATTTTTGTTTTTTGCAGTTACATTCATGTTTTCTGCGATTACAATGGCTCAAAGTACAGTAACAGGAACTGTATTAGATCCAGAAACTAACGAACCTTTACCAGGAGTAAATGTTGTCGAGGTAGGTACCTCTAATGGTATGTCTAGTGATTTTGATGGTAATTTTACATTAACGACAGAATCTACTAATACTACGGTAACGTTATCTTATGTTGGATACCTAACAAAAGAATTTACGATAACTGGAGACACTAACCTAGGAGAGATTACATTAGAACCAAGTGAATTTGGTTTAGAAGAAGTAGCGATTATCGCTTCTGTAGCTGTAGATAGAAAAACACCAGTTGCAGTATCTACTATTAGAACAGCAGATATTGAACTAAAGTTAGGAACTCAAGAATTTCCTGAAGTTTTAAAATCTACTCCAGGAGTATATGCTACTAAAGCCGGTGGTGGTTTTGGAGATGGTCGTATTAACTTACGTGGTTTTAATTCTGAAAACGTAGCTGTAATGATTAATGGTGTACCAGTAAACGATATGGAGAATGGTCGTGTATTTTGGAGTAACTGGGCAGGATTAGGAGATGTAACAAGTTCTATGCAAGTGCAAAGAGGTTTAGGAGCTTCTAAAGTTGCAGTACCTTCTGTAGGAGGAACAATTAACATTCTTACTAAAACTACAGATATTGAAGCTGGAGGAAACGTATATACTACTTTAGGTAATGATGGTTATAGAAAATTTGGAGTAACCTATTCAACAGGTTTAATGGATAATGGTTTTGCTGCAACAGTATCCGCTGCAAAAACAGATGGAGAAGGCTATGTTGATGGAACTCAGTTTAACTCTGTATCTTATTTTGTTAACTTATCTAAAGAAATTAATGAGAATCATAAAATATCTTTTACTGCATTTGGAGCTAAGCAACGTCATGGCCAAAGACAGAATAGACAATTAATAGAAACATATAGATCTAGTGAAAGAGGAAGAAAATATAATGCAGATTGGGGTTATAAAAATGGACAAGTAACATTTCAAGAAGATAACTTTTACCATAAACCACAAATTTCTTTAAATCACTATTGGGATATTAATGATAAAACGTCATTATCAACTGCGGCATATGTTTCTTTCGGATCCGGAGGAGGTGGAGGTTTCCGCGGAGTTAATAAATTTTTAATTAACCCTGATGGAACTAGTGATTACAGAGATGGATTGTATGGGCCTATAGATTTTGATAAAATTGTAGATGAAAACGAAGCATTAGGAGCTAATGGATCTGAAACGATTTTAAGAGCATCTCGTAATGACCATAACTGGTATGGCGTATTATCGACTTTAAAAACTGATTTATCAGACGAGTTAGTATTATTAGGAGGTTTAGATTACAGAAACTATAAAGGGATTCACTTCCAAGAAGTAACAGATTTATTAGGAGGACAATATTATGCAGATGCAGGATCTAATGAAAATAACCCATTAGGAATTTCTCAGGTTGGAGATAAAATTAACTACCATAATGATGGTTTAGTAGGTTGGTTAGGTGCTTTTGGACAGTTAGAATATTCTAAAGATAAATTAGCAGCATTTGTTTCGTTAGCAGCGTCTAATACATCTTACAAAAGAATCGATTACTTTAATTACTTAGATAGTGATCCATTACAAGAAACAGACCGTTATAACTTCTTTGGATTTAGTGGAAAAGGAGGAGCAAATTATAATATTGATGACAATCATAATGTATTTGCTAACTTAGGATATTTTGAAAAAGCTGCAGATTTTGATTCTGTATTCTTAAACTTCAGTAATGACAACATTAATGCAGATGCAGAAAACCAAAAAATAATGAGTTTTGAGCTGGGATATGGTTACAGATCAGAAAAATTATCTGCCAACGTAAACTTATATAGAACAGCTTGGAAAGATAGAACAGAAACACAAAGTTTCCAACAACCAGATGGAACACGTGCAACTGCAAACATATTAGGAGTAAATGCTATTCACCAAGGGATAGAAATTGATTTTGTATACAGACCAACAGATAAACTTAACATTACGGGTATGGCATCTTTAGGAGACTGGAGATGGGAAAATAATTTAGAGAATGTTCAAATCTTTGATGAGGAACAAAATCTAGTAGATACAGTAAACTTATTTATAGAAGATTTACATGTAGGTGATGCAGCGCAAACAACATTAGCATTAGGTCTTAACTATAAATTTACACCTAAAACAAGATTATCTATAGATTACAATTATTTTGATAATTTATATGCAGATTACGATCCTAGTGATAGAGGGACAGCAGGAGCTGGAGATGCATGGAAAGTTCCAGCATACGGTATTTTTGATGCAGCATTTTCCCATGGATTTAAATTTGGTTCATTTGACGCCACTTTAACTGGAAGAATGAATAATATTTTTGATACAGAATATATTTCTGATGCATTAGATGGGTCTGGATCTAACGAAAGATCGGCTTTAGTATACTATGGTTTTGGAAGAACATTTAGTGTTGGAATGAAACTTAAATTTTAAAAAAAAGAAAATGAAAAAAATAGTTTATTTATTAATTGTCATAGGTGCGGTTTTTACAGGCTGTAACCCTTTAGAAGACATCAATGGTAGTATTGATGCAGAAGCAAACCCAATAGTTGGGAATTTAGATTATACTTTAGTTGAAGATGATTATACTAATGAAGATTTATTAAACCTTGATGAAACTTATTTTGAATCTGTAGATGCTGCTAAAATAGCTTTACCAGGATTCATATCAAGTAAATATCCTAATTTTGGTCAAGGTTCTACTGTAAATATAGGTTACAATCTATTTGTAGGAGATGCAGAAGGAGTAAGTGATTTTATAACTTCTGATACATATAACCTACAGAATTCAGATTATGCTTCTTTTGGAAGTGATGCTTTTGGGTTTTATCCTAATGAAACACCGTCTGATTTTATTCCAACAATATTTGATGTTCAAGTTGCCACACCAGTTGAAGGGCAATTAGTTTTAGCAACATTTCAACAATATGTTAATACTCCTGTAGTTGGTTTAGCAAATGTATATCAAGCTACATTTCCTACTGATTATGATAGTTTTGAATTAGTATCAGTTTCTGGTCCTGCAGATTTAGGATGGACAGTTGGAGCTGCTAATGTTCAAGGGTCAGGATTTAATGGATCTCCAAATGCAGTTGAAGAATGGCTTATTTCTCCAGAAATTGATGTAACAGGTGAGTCAGACTTAAAACTTCAAATCACTCAAGAAATAGATTTCTTAGATGATGCTGGGTTAATTGATATAATGGTATCAACAGATTATACAACAGGAACAGACCCTATGATGGCTACATGGACAGCTTTTACTTTCGATAAAACTATATATGGTAACTTAACAACATCAGAAGATTTTGATTTTTCTGCATACGATGGAGAAACTATTCATATTGGACTTAAATACAGCTCTACAGATTCAGATTCTCCTAGATGGAGAGTTCAAGATTTTGCAGTAAGAATTGTAGGTGTTGAAGGAGATACTGAAAATTTAGGAGAATACTACATGTATAATGGATCTGCATGGGAATTAGCTGACGATGTATATTACTTAAGCTCTGCTGACTATGATTCTATGGGAGAAGAATTTGGTCAACCAGGTCGTTTTGATAACTTTAGTAGTAGTGTTGCGCCAGAAAATTACTTACCTCAATTTTTGGATATTAAATATCCATTTGCACAGGAAGAAGATGAAATATATATTATTTATAATTATTTCTCAGGGGGTGTAAGTAGACAAGGTAATTTATATACATTTACAAATGGAGAATGGATTGGAGATACAGATATTATAGCTACATCTTTACAATTTGGTTTTAACAATGGACAATGGGAACCAGACAATACCATTGTATATACATTAGTACAAGCAGATTATGATGCTATTGTTGAAGCATTAAGCGCAACATATCCAGATCCAACAAATAGTATGAGTAATTTTGGAAACTTCGAAAGAAGACCTGGTAACGCATCTGAATGGACTAATCCTATGGTTTTAGAAGCTTTAAACATTGTTTTAGATAATCTTAATCCATCTGCTCAAGAAGCGCAAAAATATGTTGTAACAGTAGCTATTTACGATGGTTCAGTTGGAACAGAATCATTTGCTGTTATTAAAGAAGGAGGAATGTGGATTTATCAATAATATAATAACTATCATAAAATATTTAAAAACCGCTTCATTATGAAGCGGTTTTTTTATGCATAATAATTACTACATTTGTTTTTATACATAACCTTAAAACTAAATCTATGTACTCAACAGTAAAAATGTTACATTCATATTGGGCTTACCTAGTCCTTATTATGATAGTAATCGCAGCATTTAATGCACTTATAAAGCATTTTGGTAAAAAAGAATATGAAGCTAAAGATTTTAGGCTTGCTTTATTTACATTAATAGTATCACATATCATGTTATTAATGGGGATCGTGTTATTTTTTGCTGCAGATTATTTAAGTGTAATAAGCGAGATGGGTATGGGGGCTGTAATGAATAATGCTGCTTTACGCTCTAATATTATAGAACATCCAATAACCATGATTTTAGCTGTAGCCTGTATTACTATTGGGTATTCTAAACATAAAAAGAAACTAACATCTGCAGGAAAATTAAAGCCATTAGCTATATTTTATACAATAGCTTTAGTTTTAGTTTTAGCAAAGATTCCATGGAATGTATGGTTCTAAGAATGTAATGCTACAACAGATTTTTCTTAACTTTTTATTGTAATAATATATAAGCCTGTTAGTAAAAACTAACAGGTTTTTTTATTTGTTTAATTTGTAGGTTGTGTCTATAGATTTTTAGGGTTAGAACATTAAGGCAATATAATAATGATCGTAAGGGCTTAGTATTAGCCTCATCTATACTATAAATTTCAATACGTTTTATACTTAGAGGCAATTATATGGTCTATTAATAATTAGTACATATACCTGACGAAGAACACCTTAAACTACTACTATCACTTATCGTTTGAATAGCAGTTTCAGGAAAACCAATAGTACCCCCCATGATATTAGTTAATTGATTGTCATTAAGTTCAATAATACTTAGCTTTTTTAAATTCAATAGCTTTTTTTCTTTCATTTGTTTATATTTGTAGTTTTTTTCTTTCATTTATGTTTATGCTTGTATTGTTTACACTCAAACATAGGAAATTAAAGCTTGATTATTGAAAGGCATAATACGAATTTTATAAAATTCGTATTCAAAACGAACAACTCTTTATACAATATTGTTTAGTTTATTGATATATGATAAAATATTTTCTTTTTACGTTTATAGGTATTTTCTTTTCGCAGAAATCATATTCGCAATATAACTTAAAGCAAGAACAGGAAGCTTTAATAGATTCTATTAGAACATATTTATATAACACTCCAGATAAAGCACTTCCTTTTATAGATGAGTTATTAAAAAGTAATATTAGAGCTAAAGATCGTGAGTTAGAATTACAAGCATATGCTACAAAAGCAATAGCTTTTGATGTTAAAAACAATATAGATAGCACATTATTTTATTTTAATAAAGGTCTAAAACTATGTAAACGACCAGAAGATAGATCGAATTTTAAATTTGAGATAGCCAATATTTATGAAAAAAATCATAATTATGATTATGCTCTTTTAATGTATAAACAATGTTATGAGATAGCAAAAAACAAAAATTTTCCTAAACAACTTTATCATATAGAACAATCTTTAGCAATACTTGAAAGTAAGATGGGGAATTCTCAAAAGGCTCTTAAAATGCTAAATGCATTATATAAAAAGGAAAAGGATAAAAAAGAATTTAATAAGCAGTTAAGAGAAATAAGAAAAAATCTTATAGAAGTCAACTTAAAAATAAAAAGGCCAGATACTGCTCTTAAAATAATTAATGAAGGACTTCTAGATGTTAAGGCAAGAAATAATGTTGAGTATCAGTTTTATTATTATAAGCTCCAAGCTGAAAGTTATCTAGAAAAAAATGAACCAACACAAGCTTTAACTTCAGTTAATAATACTCTAAAAAAAGCAAAGTTAATAGGGAATCTCAATTTTATAAACGAATCAGAGTATACTTTAGCATTAGTTAATAAAGCCTTAAATAAACCAGAGACTTCTATTCAAATTATAGAGGCTATTTTAGCAAGAGTAAAAAATAGTAACGCTAATAACTTATCTAAATATTACAAATTAATTGCTGAGAGTTCAAAAGCGGCTGATAAAAATGAATTGTCTGCTCATTATTATGAGCTTTATACTAATGCACAAGAAAACATAAATAATAATAAAACAGCTACTTTAAAGCATATTTATGATTTTGATCTTAAAGAAGAAATACAAAAGAGAAAAGAACAAGAACAGGGTAAAGAAATATGGGTTATTGTGTCTATAGTTTTGGGTGTATTAGGTGTGTTTTTTTTAATTAAAAATGTTATTAGAAAAAAACAGAATAAGCTAAAGTTTGAAACGCTTATGCAAAAAGTAAAAGCCTATGAAGATGCTCAGAAAATAATAACAAATCAGAATATAGATATTGTTGAAATAGATACAACAAAAAAAGGAGTCGATATAAAGGAAGAAGCTTTTGCAGATACAGAATCAACTACCTATGTTCTAAATGACGAAAAAGTTTCAGAAATACTTAAAAAAATTAAGCAACTAGAAGAGAAGAAATACTATTTAAGACAAGATTGTACCCTTTATAATATGTCTAAGCGATTAAAAACGAATACCTCGTATTTGTCTAAAATATTTAATACTCATTTAAATAAAACTTTTAGTATTTATATTAATGAATTAAGAATAAACTATATTATTCTAGAACTTAAGCAGAATAAAACACTAAGAGCTTATTCTACTAAAGCCATTTCGGAAGAAATTGGGTATAAAAGCTCAGATTCATTTACCAAGTATTTTAAGCAAACTACTGGAATTAGTCCATCAGTTTATATAAAAAGTATTAATAAATTATCTTGATTATGAGTGTGATTTAGCGTGGGTTTTTATTAAGAATTTTATAAAATTCGTAGTCCTCTCTTTGCTTTTACATGTTTTTTGAGATTCCTTTGATGTGTGAAATAAAGCATTTCATAGATTTAATTTAAATACAAACTTATAATGAAAACACAGAAACAAAAATTAGATTTTAGAAAAAGGAGTATTACTGAGCTTAACGATGGTCAATTGTTAAGAATAGAAGGAGGGACAACGGTGCCTTGTGCTGCAGCATCATCAGACAGGTGTCTTTCACTGGCTGTTACCTTAAGTATAGTTATATGGACATTTACAGATAGTTTTGTTGTCGCTAATGATAATGCAGATGCAATTTTCTAACATTAAGCCTTTAATTACATTTATTATTTAGCGGTAAACAAAAGCCAACGCATTGCGTTGGCTTTTGTTATTTTACTATCTGAAGTAAGTTGATATAATATCTAATCCTGAAAAGTAGACGATTTATCTACTTAACCTCTTTAATCAAATAAATGTAAACAGGAAAGTGATCACTAAAGCCATCGGTAAATCCACCATTAGCAAAGCTACGTTTAGGATAACCTTTATAACGCCCCTTTTTATTAATTAAATAATTTTTATTAAAAATACCAGCCTTATAAAATTTAAACGAATCGTATCCTTCATCTATAAAAGGTTTAGTAACCATAATTTGGTCAAATAAACTCCAGCTGTCTCTATAAGCATTAGACCCTAATCCTTTTTTGTAAAATTCCATCATAGGGTTATATATTCCTTTAAACTCTACATTCTTCTTCTTACGTTTAGCTTTAAGCGTTTCTTTTACACTAGCATTATTAGGGTTGTCGTTTAAATCTCCCATAGTAATAATTTTAGCATAAGGGTCTATAACTTGTAAAGAGTCTATAAGGTGCTTATTTAACTTAGCAGCAGCAACACGTTTAGCTCTACTTTTTGCTTCGCCACCACGTCTAGACGGCCAGTGGTTAACAATAACATGTATGGTTTCTCCATCTAGTTTACCAGTAACTAAAAGCTGATCTCTTGTATAAATACGTTTTCCAGAACTATCGTCAAATATTTTTAAAGTATGTGTACTTTTAGAAACTGGTTGAAATAAGTTTTTTTGATATAATAAGCCGACATCTATACCACGTTTATCTGGCGAGTTAAAATGTACAATACCATAATCTTTAGCTAATAGTAAAGGGTCGTTAACAACATCTTCTAAAACATCGATGTTTTCAATTTCGGCTACACCAACTAAAGCAGGTGAGTTTTTAGCAACGTCAGATCCTATGTCAGATATTACACGAGCCATGTTATGAACTTTTTTCTTGTAAATATCTTCACGATTAGCTTTTATTTCCATCATTGGACTCGCTTCATCATTTTTATTAGGGTCATTTACAGTATCAAATAAATTTTCTAAATTGTAGAAAGCTACAGTATGTAACTTAAATTTTTTTCCTTCTTGGGCATCAACGCTAACAAATGCAGTAATAATAACTGCTGAAAGCCACATTTTTAAATTCTTCATTAGTAATATATGTTATATTATTGTTATGCAAGCATACAAATCTCACGCCAAAAGTAAATATTTCTAAGAAATAATGTACATTTGCACCCCTTAAATAATTATTATTTAGGGTTTAAACTATTATTAACAAGTATTTCAAGTATGAAAAAAAGTTTATTTATTTTTTTATTCGGAATGTTTTCAACGTTAACAGCATTTGCACAAAGCACTGTTGTTAAAGGAAGCGTAAAAGATGCGGTGACAGATGAACCCATTCCAGAAGTTACAATTACTGTTGAAGAAACAGGACAAACAACAACAACAGACGGCTTAGGGCAATTTATGTTCAGTGAAGCTGTTCCTTTTGGAGAACAAGTGCTAAAAATCTCTAAAACAGGATTTCTTACAAAAAGATACCCTATTGTTGTTAACGAGGGACAAATAGTAGATATTCAAGACATGACTCTAGAAAAAGATTTAGGAAGTCAGCCAGATTTATTTACTATTACATTATCAGATGATGAATTAAGTGATGATTCAGCTGGTTCAGATAATATCTCAGGATTGTTATCGGCATCAAGAGATGTTTTCCAAAGAACAGCTGCTTTCGAATTTAGCTCATCGTTTTTTAGAGTAAGAGGTTTAGATTCAGACAATGGTACTGTTTTAATAAATGGTATTGAAATGAATAAATTCGATACAGGAAGACCACAATGGAGTAACTGGGGAGGATTAAATGATGCCGTAAGAAACCAAGAATTTACTATGGGATTAAAACCATCAGCTTATACTTTTGGAGGCGTTTTAGGATCAACTAATATTAATACAAAAGCATCTGCATACAGAGAAGGAGGTCAAGTAACATACTCTTCTTCTAACAGAAGTTATACTAACCGTTTAATGGCTAAATATTCTTCAGGGTTAATGGAAGATGGATGGGCATATACTATAATGGCTAGTAGACGTTGGGGTAACGAAGGGTTTCAAGATGGAACACTTTACGACGCTAACTCATTCTTTGCTTCTGTAGAAAAGAAATTTAACGACAAGCATAGCTTAAACTTTACCTCTATTTACGCACCTAATAGAAGGGGGCGTTCTTCTGCAAATACACAAGAAGTATACGATTTAAAAGGAATTAAGTATAATGAATTCTGGGGGTATTTAGATGGAGAGAAAAGAAACTCTAGAATAAGAGAGGTTATCGAGCCGGTTTTAATGTTAAACCATACATGGGATTTATCATCTAAAACATCATTAAATACAAATGTTGCTTACCAATTTGGACAAAGAGGAAGTAGTCGTATAGACAATGCCTCTGGAGCAAACCCAAGCCCTGCATACTACCAAAACTTACCTAGTTTTTACTTAGCAGATGATGATGGCCCTGATTTTGCAGGAGCTTATGGAGCAGAACAACAGTTTTTAAATGATGGGCAATTAAATTGGAATAACTTATTTATTGCTAACGACTCTAGAAACCTTTCTGGAGATACAGCAGCTTATGTATTATATGAAGACAGAACAGATGATAAAACATTAACAGTTAATTCTATATTTAACACCGAATTAAATGAAAATATAGTATTGAATGCAGCTATAAATTACAGACGTCTAAGTTCAGATAACTTTGCAGAAGTTATAGATCTATTAGGAAGCCAGGTAGGAGCATCTAATATTGATGGATTTAGTCAAAATCAATTCGACCTTTTAAACCCTAATAGAGTTGCACAAGAAGGTGATAAGTTTAGATACCACTTCAAAATAGATGCAAATGAGTTGTCTAGTTATGCACAAGCACAATTTAAGTACAATAAAGTAGATTTCTATTTAGGAGCTAGTATTACAAAAACAGATTACCAAAGAGAAGGTATTTTCTTAAATGAAAACCAAGTATTACGTAATGCAGCAGGAGAAATAACTCTAGATAACTCTTCAGGAAAAGGAGATAAATTAGAATTTACAGGAGTAGGAGCTAAAGCAGGTTTTACATATAAAATATCTGGAAAACACTTAATAGATGTTAACGCAGGATATTTAACACAAGCGCCAACTATTAGAAATACTTATACTAACTCTAGAGAAAGTCATGATTATGTAGGTGTATTCCAAGGACAACAATTAGGAGATATTGAATTAACAGAAGAAAAAATTAGTTCTGCAGATATTAGTTATATCTTCCGTTCTCCAATTGTTAATGCTAGATTAACAGGGTATTATACTAAAATAGAAGATGCAAACGAAGTCTCTTTTTACTTTACGCAAGGATCTACAACTGGATTTATACAAGAAACTGTAGCTAATGCCGATAAAAAACATATTGGTGCTGAGTTAGGTATAGAAGCGCAAATAACACCAACAATAAAATTAAAAGGTGCAGCTTCTGTGGGACAATATACTTACGATAATAACCCTTTTGTGTATGTAACATCTACATCTGAAGATTTTATAGCTACAGATGCAGATGGGAATGATATTAACAGATCTGGAGAAATATACGAAACCTCTTTAAAAGATTATAAAGTTGCAGGCGGACCACAAAGAGCTTATTCTGTAGGATTCGAGTATCGTGATCCAGATTACTGGTGGTTTGGCGCAACAGCAAACTTCTTTTCTAATGCTTATGTAGATATTAGCCCATTAGCACGTTCTACTAAATTTTACCAAGATGAAGATGGTATCCCATTTTCAGACTACGATCCAAATATAGCAAGAGAACTTCTACGTCAAGAAAAGTTTGATGACTACATGGTTATCAATTTAATAGGAGGAAAATCTTGGAAAGTTGGTAAAAACTTTGTAGGTTTCTTTGCTAGTGTAGGGAACTTATTAGATAAAGAATACAGAACTGGTGGTTTTGAACAAGGGCGTACAGCAGATTATAGAGCTATTAGAGATGATAGAAGTAATCCAAAACGTGTGTTTGGTTCTAAGTATTGGTATGGTCGAGGAGCTAACTACTTCGTAAACGTATATTACAGATTTTAAAAAATAGAAAAAGAAAATATATTAAAACAGTAAATTATGAAATGCTTAGCATTCATGATTTCCAAAAAAATAAAATTATGAGTAAAACAAATAAATTTTTAGCGTTAGCACTAGGTTTAGTAACTATGCTATTTGTAAGTTCATGTGTAGAAGATGACGATTATACAGTGCCAGAAGTTTTAGTGCCAGCTGTTAACCCTGCAGATTTTGGAACTAAAACAACATTTGCAGCTGTTATAGCAAGATACAACGATGCCGTTGCAGATGGAGAAGATGTTGGAACTTTTGAGTTCGATGGACCTTTATATATAGAAGGATACGTAATTTCTAGTGATGCAAGTGGAAACTTTTTTGAAGAGATTATCATTCAAAACTCCACAGATGAAAATGATGTCGCAGGAGATGCTAGAACAGGTTTAAAAGTTGAAATTAATGTAAGAGATTTAGCTAATTTCTATAACTACGGACGTAAAGTATACGTTAGATTAAATGGTTTAGCTGTAGGACTTTCTAATGGAGTATATACTTTAGGTAGAGCAAATGGAGGAAACTTAGAGCAAATTGAGCCTTTTGAGTATCAAGATTTTGTTATTAGAGATCCAGAAGTAGCTACAATTACGCCTAAAACAGTAGCTATTGGAGATTTAACTGAGCAAGATGAAAACACTTTAGTAAGTTTTGTAAATAGCCAGATTATAAAGACTGATATGGATTTAACTTATGCGGGAGAAGTATCAGATGAGTTTGATGGGTTTAGAACCATTGAAAGTTGTGATGATAGTGCAACAATTACATTACAAACAAGTACGTTTGCAGATTTTAAATCGGCACCAGTAGCACAAGGTGTTGGAACGATAACTGGAATATACAGTAGAGATTTTGGTGATGACTTCGATGTCTTAATTGTTAACAATACAGATGCAATTAGCTTCACTAGCCCGGATAGATGTGATCCTATCGTTTTAGAGTGTACAGATCCAATATCTACTGCATTTACAGTATTTGAAGAAGATTTCCAATCAATCACTAACGAATCACAATTAGATACTATGGGATGGACTAATATTAACGTATCTGGAGGTAGCGAGCGTTACGAAGACAGTTCATTTAGTGGGGATAGATATATGAAAATTTCTGCTTTTGGTACAGGAGAAAGCCCATTAGAAGCTTGGTTAGTAACACCAGCAATTAACTTAGATAGTACAACAGGAGAAGAGTTAACGTTTGAAGTATCTGCAAGCTTTGAAACAGGAACAATTTTAACAGCATTTATTACGGAAAGCTTTACAGGAGATGTTGCTACTACAGAGTGGATAGAATTAGAAGCTAACATACCAGTTGGTGATGGTGGTTTTGGAGATTTTGTTGCCTCTAATATTAATATTTCCTGTTTAAATGGAGATGTACATGTTGCCTTTAAATATTTAGGTGCAGACGGTGGTGCAGAAACAAGATACCACATAGACGATATTAAAGTTACAGGACAGAACTAATAACTGTTCTATAATATTATAATTAAAACCTGTTAGACTATCTAGCAGGTTTTTTTATTTTTACTCCATGACAATTTTCGATAAATTATTCTTTAGTGTTTTTTCGCATTACAAAACCCGTTATAAGAAAAAAGCAAATACAATAGCTTTAGTGTATACTTCTACATTACAAATAACCATACTCTTTCTTTTAGGTTGTTTTTTTGCTGCTTTTTTTAGCCAAATGTATTATAACGCCATGTCTAGCGAAAAGGCTTGGACGGTTTTTGTATTGCTTTCTGTAGGGCTTTATTTTACCAATTGGTTAAAGTATAATGGTAAAACACGTAAAATATTAAATGCAAAACTAAATAAGAAGAAGACACCACAGTACAATATTAATATGCTTTTAGCTTTACCTTTTATATGTGTAGGTTTTGGCTTGTTATTTCTTCAGGCACTTTAAATTGTATAAGTTAAAAATAATAATTAAATAGTTATGAGAAACTGAAACAACTTCGGTTTACCGAAAATTTTAATTTCTTATAAAAAACGTAATCAAAAAAAGATATCCTGAGCCAACCTAAAGGTATTTGCATGCGCATTTACAATGGTTTTAATATTTGGCGAATACCCGCCGCCCATACTACACATAACAGGAAGATTAAACGTTTTACACGTTTCTAAAACGAATTGATCACGTTGTCTACAACCATCAACAGTTAATCCTAGTTTTCCTAGTTTGTCGGTTTTAATAACATCTACACCTGATAAATAGTAAATAAAATCAGGTTGTTGTTTGTATATTAATTTTGGGAGGGTCTCTTTTAAAATAGTAAGATAAGCTTCATCTCTAATATCATTCTCCAAAGCAATATCTAAATCACTAGTTTCTTTTTTAAAAGGATAGTTATGCTTACCATGCATAGAAAAGGTAAAAACAGACGAATCATTAGCAAAAATTTCGGCAGTACCATTACCTTGATGCACATCCAAGTCTACTATTAGTATTTTTTTAGCGAGTCCTTTTTTCTGTAAATGTCTTGCGCCAATAGCTTGGTCGTTTAATAAACAAAAGGCTTCACCTCTATTAGTATAGGCATGATGGGTGCCTCCAGCAACATTCATAGCAATACCATATTTAAGAGCAAATTCACTAGCTTTTATAGTACCATCGGCAATAACAATTTCGCGTTCAACTAAAACTTCACTTAACGGAAACCCTATTTTTCGAGCTGCTCGTTGATCTAGCGTAATATTTAATAAGTCATAAAAATAATCTGCATCATGAACCGCTAGAATAGGGTTTTCATTCAGCATACGTTCAGGCTCAAAAAAATTAGCTTCTGTACAAGTGCCTTCGTGTAATAATTGTTCGGGCAATAACTCGTACTTAAGCATAGGGAAACGATGCCCTTTTGGTAAAGGGTGTCTATAAATAGGATGGTAGGCTATTTTTAACATATTATTTCCTATGTATACGAGAGTTTTTTAGTTTCCAACTTAAAATAATTTGAATATCCGTTTTTAATCATAATCCAGTAATGCTAGCAATAATGAGTCTATCGAATAGTTTTTCTCCGAAGTATCTACGATTAAGCTTGTAAATAAATTCATTGAGATATAACTGTA
>Ga0189290_100157_pt1 | contig 45936 bp, 47 predicted proteins | sample UW140minimetaG_FD_130318 | JGI IMG/M metagenome (GOLD analysis project Ga0189290, IMG submission 130318) | Marine microbial communities from the Costa Rica Dome - UW140 mini metaG | ecosystem: Environmental > Aquatic > Marine > Oceanic > Photic zone | place: Costa Rica: the Eastern Pacific...
GCAAACTGAAGGAAAACAGAGGGATAGCCATGCGCTCGTGCAAAACAGACCAGAGCTTCAAAGCCTTTATCTCAATCGTGGCAACGCTCATTCACATAAGGTGAACGTCAACAGGCCCTAGAAATACAGAGGCCCACAATTCAAGAAAAACCGTGGCGCGCACAGCGTCCCCGTGTGAAATCGCCCAGAAGAAAGCTCCATATGCCAGCGTGTTAAAAATGGCATTGGTTGCGCCAAGACGGAGCGTGGTTGCGGTACGAGCCTGTGCATGCATGTCCAGTGGTGCATTTTTGGGTGTTGGCGCCAATGCAAGAAACAGAAGCTGACTTAGGGCAGCGATGACGGCAAAAACTGTTAAGTAGGAGAGGACATCGATCTGGCCTCTCGCGAACTTCATTAAAGCGCTCGGGTAGATGCCAAAAAAGGCAATTGCAAGTATAATGATGAGGTAATGCAAAGCTGATCGGTCTTTCGGTCTGCCGGATGTCTTAAGGTTCTTGCAGCAAGCAATAAGTCCCGAGAAAACTCAAGAAAATTTGCATTCTCCAGCCGGCGCCTGGATGGGTCACTTCTGCGTGTGAGGGCTGGCGCGGGAGCGGGTTTCGGCGCAGGCTTTTGAGACGCGCGGGAGGGTAGGTCTATGGCATTTAAACGATTGGGACGTTTGGCGGCGGTGGTTGCGGTTGCGGCGGTTGGCGGGGCGGTTTCTGCGGATCCGAGCTTCTGGAAGCATGAGTGGTCAGAGACAGATTTTTCCAAAACCAGCATCACTAATTGGGTCGAGATCATGAGTGGCGGGCCACCCAAGGATGGGATTCCGGCGCTAAGCGATCCGCAATTCATTCGGGTGGGTGACGAAAGTCGGATTGGTGACCGTGAGCCGGTGGTGACGGTGGAAATGCCGGGTGAGCTGCCACGGGCCTATCCGATCCGCTATCTGACATGGCATGAGATTGTGAATGATCAGGTTGGTAACACGCCGATTGCGGTGACCTTTTGCCCATTGTGCAATTCGGGAATCACCTTTGATAGACGCGCCAATGGAAAGGTGCTGACGCTTGGGGTATCTGGCAAGCTGCGCAATAGCGATATGGTGATGTATGACCGCGAGACCCAGAGCTGGTGGCAGCAGGCGATTGGCACCGGGATTGTGGGTGAGATGACTGGAGTGAAGCTGAAGGCGTTGCCGACCTGGATGGAGAGCTGGGCGGAGTATAAAGTGCGGCATCCGGAGGGGTTAGTAATGGCAGAGCCGCCGTTCAATCGCGACTATGGGCGCAATCCCTATGTGCGTTATGACAGCTCGGTGCGGCCGTTTTTGTACAGTGGGGAGAACCCGCCGCATGGGGTGCCACCTTTGGTGCGGGTTGTGCGCGTGGGGGATCGGGCCTGGCCGATGACGCGATTGGCCGACGAAGGCTCGGTGTCGGAAGCGGGACTGACGATCTCCTGGCAGGCGGGGCAGGCCTCTGCGCTGGATAAGGCCAATATTGGCAAGAGCAAGGATGTGGGCACCATTCGGGTGAAAAATGCGAGTGGCAAGGACGTGCCGCACGATGTGCTATTTGCCTTCGCCTTTCATGCGTTTTGGCCTGACGGGCAATGGATGCTGGGAAAGTGAGTCAGTGCACGGAGCTAGCCAGCACCGTTGATTTTATTTTGCTTTTTTGCGTTACTGGACATTGAGGGGCCTAGACGGGAAAGCGACATGCAGAGCACATTGTCCGAAGAAGCGTTGGCGGTGATGCCGTTTGGGGCCACGGGGCCTGGGCAGACGGACGGGTTCATGTGGACCGTTGCTGTAGTGCTGGTTGCAGTGTTGATTGGGTTTGGAGCGCTGTATTTTACCATTCAGGCTATCCCTGACCGTATGGCGACGGGGGCGCATAAGGTCCAGATGCAGTTGGTAGGCATGTTGGGGCTGGTGTCACTGTTCACGATGAACAACGCCTTTTGGATTGCCGCTATTTTGATTGCTGCCGTGCCGCTGCATGAGGTGTTCCCAGCCTTTAAGGCGTCTATGGACATGACGTCCGGTACCGATACCGAGGAGAAGGCTGATGCTTGAGCTGATTTTCTCCGCCTTGATCACGATTTTACCGGACTACCTGTATCGACGCCACAAGCAGGGTAAGCGTATCGGTCATGAAATCACGTTGTTTAACATGTGGTATGAGTTGCGTTGGGGGCTGACCTCCTGTGCGGTGCTGGCGATTGCTCTGATCACTGTCATTTTTCACTTTCACCCGGCCGCGACCAGCGTGTCAGCGCCGTTTCGAACGGTGTCGGTTTTGTCGGAACGGGCCGGGCGCGTGGCTGAGGTTTATGTGAACAACAACGATCAAGTGAAGGCCGGGGATGCAATTTTCCGTCTGGATACCAGCCGACAAGAGGCGGCGGCGGAAACGGCGCGGCGGCGCATTTCTGAGGTGGAAGCCACGCTGCAGGCCAGTTCAGAAGAGATCGCAGTGGCCCAAGCGCAGGTGTTGTTGGCAGAGGCGGCATTTTTGCAGGTGCGGGATGATCTGCGACGGCGACAGGACGTGGCGCAACGCAATGAGACAGTTGTAAGCGAACAAGAGTTACAGCGGCTTACGTCTGCTGTGACGCAAGCCGAGGCAGTTTATGACGGGGCGCAGGCGGCGTTGCGTGGTATTGAGGCGCGGGTTTCTGAAGTATTGCCTGCACAAAAAGCGAGTGCGGAGGCGCTGACAGAAATTCGCTTGTCGACGGTGACGGCGGAAGTGGACGGCGCGGTGACGCAGTTTTTGTTGAAACCGGGGGACTTGGTGAATCCGATTCTGCGACCAGCGGGCATTTTGGTCCCGGATGTGACGGGCCAAGGGCGGTTCATTGCGACGTTCAAACAGATTGCGACGCCTGTGCTAAAGGACGGCATGTTGGTGGAAATCACCTGTGCGGCCAAACCTTTGGCAATCATTCCTATGGTGATATCTGAGCGTCAGCGCGTGGTGGCGGCTGGCCAGTTTCGACCCGGGGATGCGTTGCAGGATCTCCAGGAACAGCAGCGGAAAGGATCTGTGCTGGTGTTCCTGAAACCTGTTTACAAAGGGCATACAGACGACATTCCTCCAGGCAGTGCCTGTGTCGGCATGGCCTATTCCAACCGTGGTTTGGAGATGGCCTCTGGTGAAATCACCGGATTTGCACGGCTGACCACGTCGATCGTGGATGGCATGGGCATTGCCAATGCCATCCTGATGCGGGCACAGGCGATATTCTTGCCCGTGCGCACACTGGTGTTCAATTGACTTACCTTACGTGGGTTTCCAACGACACATACGTTTCCATAGGAGCGTCCGGGTCAAAATCGGTCAGGTCCATCACGGCGAAGAAGTCGGCGCAGGCCGGTGATTGCATTTCTTTCTCGATGACCTCGGCCATGTCGGCCTTGCTGCGGAACTGCACGATGTCCAGATAGGTGACGTCATGGGCGCGGACCAACTCGCGGCGCAGCACACCCGTCTCATGCGTGACAAACTCGGATTGGAATTTTTCGGAGGCCGCCAGAAGGTCAGCTTCGGTTTTGTTTGGGGCCAGTTTGATTGGTGCCAAAACGGTGATTGGTGTCATAGGAGTCTCCTGTATCTGTGACACGGATGAGATACTGAATAATGCGCCGTTTTATGTCCAATTTCTTGCATGACACAGAAACGCTCTCGTGCGGATGCACAAACACGGATGATGCGGTTGGACCAGATTGCGGCCCAGCTCAAAGGTGAAGACCCCTGTACTGTCGAAGATTTGGCCAAGGTCCACGGGGTGAGCCGACGCACCATTGCGCGGGATCTGGAGATTATGCGGGCGCAGGGGATGCCAATTGAGGCCGAGCGCGGTCGTGGCGGCGGTGTGCGCATGGATGTGAACTGGGGGGTGGGGCGGCTCAACCTGTCTTATGCGGAAAGTGTTGATCTGTTGATCAGCCTGGCGGTGGCGGAGCAGATGAACTCACCGTTGTTTCTGGCGAAGATGGGGTCTATTCGGCGGCAGTTGATCGCTTCGTTTTCAAAAGAGAAACGGCGTGCGGTGGAGGGCATAAAGAAGCGGATTCTGATTGCGGAGCATGCTTCGTTGCCGGTGCAGACCTCTATGGGTGAGGCAAAGCCGCGTGTTGTGCAGACGTTGCATCAGGCATTTCTCAACCAGAAGCTGGTTGAGATCGCCTATGTGCGGGAGGATGGGGCGAAATCAAAGCGCACCATAGCGCCGCACTACCTGCTTTTGTGTTCGCCGGTGTGGTATGTGCTGGCCTGGGACCATTTAAGGGACGCGCCACGCACGTTTCGCTGTGATCGAATACAGAGTGCTGTTGAAGGGTTTGAGACGTTTTCCCTGCAGGAAGCCAATGTGTTTGAGCCAGCTGTGGAACACTATAACGTGTTGTGAGGCCGCGACTGGCACGGCCTCATTGAGTATGTTTATTCGTCAGAGCCGATGACTTTCCACAGGATGCCACCAATCGCGCCGCCAAGCAAAGGGGCGACCCAGAACAGCCAAAGTTGCGCCAGTGCTGGGCCGTCGGCAAAGAGGGCGACGCCAGTAGAGCGTGCTGGATTCACCGAAGTGTTGGTGACCGGGATAGAGATCAGGTGGATTAGGGTCAGGCCCAGGCCAATTGCGATGGGGGCGAAACCTGCTGGTGCACCGGAAGATGTGGATCCAAGGATGATGAAGAGGAAGGCGGCGGTTAGTACAACCTCGATTATTAGAGCAGACATAATGGAATAGCCTTGCGGAGATGCCTCGCCGTAGCCGTTGGAGGCAAAGCCGCCAACCCCGGTAAAGTCCGGGGCGCCGGAGACGATCAGATAGAGCACTATGGCTGCGGCAACGGCACCAGCGACCTGGGCGACCCAATAGGGGATCAGGTCTTTGGCGTCAAAACGTCCGCCGATCATCAAACCAAGACTGACTGCTGGATTGAAGTGGCCGCCTGAGATGTGACCCACGGCATATGCCATGGTCATGACGGTGAGACCAAACGCCAAGCTGACGCCAAGCCAGCCGATGCCGACGTCTGCGACACCGGCGGCAAGAACCGCGCTACCACAGCCGCCAAGCACCAACCAAAAGGTGCCAATGAATTCCGCGCCGAGTTTCTGAAACATCTTTTTCACTCCCAAATATATTTTTGAGGAGCGTAGGAACGGAATTTGGCTCTGCCTAGGGGAGAAAATCGGGAGGTTTTGCAGGTTTGAAAGTGGGGGTTACTCTGCTTGGAAGTCGGTCAGTTATAGGTTTCGTCGTGTTTTCAGATGGTTGCGCAAAAGAAAACCGCCGCACATAAGGCGCGGCGGTTTCAAATATCTGTGGCAATTTTGTCGCTTATTTTGCTGGTTTGGCGGCGGTGGCAGGCGCGGCAGCAGGGGCTGCGGCCTTTGGCGCGGCGGCTTTGCCAACGGTCAGAGGATCATCCTGACGCTGTACGGAGCCTTCAAAGTGGGCGCCACTTTCGATCGCGATGGTCTTGTGGATGATGTCGCCTTCCACTCGTGCGGTGGAGGTCAGGCGGACTTTCAGACCGCGCACGCGCCCCACGATGCGACCGTTGATGACCACGTCATCAGCGATGATCTCACCTTTGATGGTGGCGCTTTCGCCAACGGTTAGCAGGTGAGCGCGGATGTCGCCTTCAACAGTGCCTTCCACCTGGATATCGCCGGTGGTTTTCATGTTGCCGGAGATGTGCAGGTCAGAGGACAGCACAGAGGCTGGCGGCTTGGCTTTGGGGGCCGAGGCGCTTTTGAATTCGCTGGCCTTGGCCGGAGCAGCCGGGATGGCAGAGGCTTCGGCGGCAGCAGGCTTGGCCGGAGTGTCATTAGTCGGTGCGGGGTCGTTGATTTTGCTCTTAGAAAACATCTCTTCCAGCCTTGATAAATGTCATCGGGTTCACTGCGCGACCATTGACGCGCACTTCGTAGTGCAAATGCGTGCCGGTCGAGCGTCCAGAATTGCCCATATCACCAATATGCTCCCCGCGCGAGACCCTTTGGCCTTCCTTCACGCGGATTTTCGCCAAGTGGGCGTAGCGGGTTTCAATTCCGTGTTCATGTTTGATTTTGATCAGCCGTCCGTAGCCGGACAGCCAACCGGCGTGCACCACCACACCATCCGCTGTGGTGTGGATCGGCGTCCCGTAGCGGGCGGCAAAATCGGTGCCTTTGTGCATCCGGCCCCAGCGCATGCCAAAACCCGATGTGTAGCGGAAGGCTGATTTCAATGGATTGTCAAACGGCACGGTCTCCGCCGCGATACGATATACGTTCAACTGATCCAGCTGTTCCAAAAGACGGTTTGCACGCAGAGTTTCCTCTGAAATTTCTGCGCCCTTGGTGGAAAAGCTCAGGGGCATCATTGGGCCACCTTGGCCTTGATAGCCGCGGCGGACTTCGTCCATCAGGTTCTTAGTGTCTAGGCCAGCAGCAGTGAACATCTTGGTCAGAGGTTCCACCGAAACCGTCATGGCGTCTTCAAGCTGGCGAAAGATTTTGTCGTTTTTTTCTTCCATCAGCAGAAGCTCACGCTCCATTTCCTCAGCAGCGCGCAGAGCCAATTGGGCGTTTGCGGCGACTTTGTCCCGTTCGGCTGCGGTTTCATTCAGGGCAGAGGACAGAACATCCAGCATATCGTTGCCCAGGGGAGAGGCTCCGATGAGGGCGGTTTTGGTTTCCGCTTGAGCCTGATCTCGGGCGACAACTTCGGCTCGTGCGAATTCACGCTCCTGCATGGTGCGGCGTAAGGTGGATTGGATCACTTCGATGCCAGTTTCCAGCTCTTTGCGGCGGATTTCTGACGCCAAAAGCTCGGATTGCATGTCAGAAATCTGGGTGAGCGCAGAGTTGAAACGGGCCTGTGCGGCCAGAGCTTCTTCTGTGCGCATGTCACGCTCGGAAGAGAGATCGTTCAAACGCTGCTCATAGGTAAGTTGATCCCGCTTGGCCTGTTCGCGGAAGTTACCAGAGCCTATGCTGTCCATTAGTAGGATCGCGGTGGCGATGATGGCCCAGGCCACGATGGCGGAAGACCCAACAAAAGCAACAAGCTGCGTGCTGGGCTTGAGGCGAATGAAGCGGGTGTCTGTGTCTGACCGAAGAAAGAGCCTGCGTTCCGGGAAAAAGCGTTCCAGGATCGCATGTGCGCGGATCGCGAGTCGTGTTCTCACGGAGAAATTCCTTGTTTAGTCCCATCCCAGAGTACGCCACCCCCGGCGCAACCCTTTGTCCCCAACGCCTTTTGATGGCGCCTTGGGGCAGGGTTGTATCCGTGTGGGTTATGTCCGGCAAGGTTTTTGACCCTTTTAGGCGGGTATAGGCAGGGTGTGTCGCCGAAATGGGCGGTTTGCCGCCGATGTTCAGCGGGCGTAAGCGGGCGGCTCTTCGTCCGCGAGCGGCCAATAGAAATCTGGTGGCAGTCCAGCGTCGGCGCGTTTCTCTTCGTTAAATGGTGGCTTGAGTGCGCCGTGGAAGTACTTTTGCACCAGACCGTGAAAGGTGGGTTTGGGATCCAGCGCGTGACGTCCGCAAAGAAAATTAAACCACTTTGCGCCATAGGCGACGTGTCCAACTTCTTCGGCGTAAATGATGCGCAGGGCTTCTAGCGTTTGTTCGTCTTTGGCGTTTTCAAAGATGCGGATCATACCGGGGGTCACGTCAAGTCCGCGCGCTTCGAGCACCATGGGCACCACCGCCAAGCGGCCCATGAGATCATCCACGGTGTCTTCGGCGGCGCGCCACATGCCAGCGTGGGCTGGAAGGGCACCATAAAAGCTGTCTTTGGCTTCAAGGCTGTCGCATATCAGGTTGAAATGGTTTGATTCTTCGGCGGCGGATTTGACCCAGTCGTCATAGAACCCCAGCGGCATTTCAAAGTCGGTGAAGCGGGCGATGATGTCCCAATGCAAATCCACGGCGTTGAGTTCGATGTGGGCCACTGCGTGCAGCATGGCGATGCGACCTTGCGGGCTGCCGGGTTTGCGGCGCGGCACGTCGCGCGGGTTCAACAGTTCTGGCTGCGCCGGGCGAGCCGGCTGCAGAGGTGGATTGGCCGCGCCAATGGGCAAAGGGGTTCCCGCTTCACGGGCAGCAAACCACGCCTCGGCGTGTGTCTTGGAAATCGCGGTTTTGGTTCGGCCGTCGGCAGTGGTGAGGACCTCCACCGCCATTTCTGCAAGTGTCTGTGCCATCAGAGAGCTTTTGCTGCCTCCAGAACCTCTTCGGCGTGGCCGTCGACTTTGACCTTTGGCCAGGTGCGGGCGATTTTGCCTTCGGCGTCGATCAAGACGGTCGCGCGCACGATACCCATGAAGGTCTTCCCATACATCTTTTTCTCGGCCCAGACGCCGTAGTCTTCACAGACAGAGCCGTTTTCATCAGAAAGTAGCGGCACAGTGAGCTCTTTCTTCTCAACAAATTTGTCGTGGCTTTTCATGCTGTCCTTGGAGATGCCAAAGACTTTCACGCCGGTAGCTGCAAAGTCTTCAAGCAGATGGGAAAAGGCGATCGCCTCTTTGGTGCAGCCAGCGGTGTTGTCGCGCGGGTAGAAAAATAAGGCCACGGGTGCGGGGCGCAAGGCGGAGAGGGTGATGTCGTCTCCCGATGTGGACGGCAAGGTGAAATCGGGGGCAGGTTGGTTGGCATCAATCATCATTTTGCTCCTATGTGGCCCTATAGTGCCAATGCCGTGATCTGGCCTTGGGTCGGGCGTCTCTTGCAGTTATAGTTTTGTCCACGAGCACCGGAATAGCAGAACATACAGAGGCATCAACCCTGACAGAGAACGGCGATCATAACTCCGCATCTGAGGGTCCAGCCAAGACATCCGATACCACCGTAACAGCCAAGGACGGGAAAGATACGGTGCAACCGGAGGCGGAGATCACAGAAGAGCAGCCTGTGCGTCGCCCGCGACGTGCGCGGCGGTTTGGCGTGATCGCTCTGTTTAGTCTGATCGTGCCCGTAGCTTTTCTAGCTATTTTAGCCTTTGTGCTTTCCGGTGAGCCGTTTGAGGTCCCGGAATGGGTACATGATCGGGTTGAGGCGGCGGTCAATCATCAAGTGGACGGCATTGAGGTCACGATTGAACGCATGGCGCTTGTTGTGGAGGATGACTGGGACCCCAGCATTGAATTACAAGGTGTCGTGGTTTCGCCGGTAGATGGCGGCAGCCCTGTGCGGCTGGAATCAGCACGTGCGCGGCTGGCATTTGCGCCGCTCTTGGATCGTGAGGTTGCGCTACGCGATGTTAAGGTGTCCGGGGTGTCGCTGTTGGTGCTGCGCCAGCAGGACGGGACGGTACAGGTTTCGATTGGTCAGGGCGGTGGTGCGTTTCAGACGGACACGGATATCACAACCTTTGGCGATCAGATTGAGGGCTACCTGCAGACGCCATTGCTGGCCTATCTCGATTTGTTTTTGATCGAGGATGTGACGATCAGGTTTGAGGATCGCCGGGCGCGGCAGGCCTGGACGGTAGATGGCGGGCATATCACTTTACGGCGTTCCGAGGAACTGGTGGAGCTGGCCTCACAGCTAACACTACTCGGTGGGCGCAGTTATGCGAGCACGATTGAGGCTTCAGTGACCACGCGTTTTGGTACACGCACCACTGAGTTTGGCGTCAATTTTGAGGACCTGCCGAGCGAGGATATCGCGTCCCAATCTGCGGCTTTGAGTTGGTTGAAAATTTTGCGGGCGCCAATTTCGGGAGCTTTGCGGGCGAGTATCGATAGCGAAGGCAACCTGGGCAATGTGAATGCGACGTTGCAGATTTCCGATGGGGTGTTGCAGCCGGATGGTGCGGTGCGACCAGTGCCGTTTGAAGGCATGCGCAGCTATTTGACTTATGATCCAGACCGAGGCGCGATCCGCTTTGATGAGCTTTCGCTCAGCAGCGACATGGTGCGGGTGAATGCCCATGGGGAGGCTTTCATCGGATCGCTTTCGCAGGGATTGCCGGAAGAGTTTTTGGTTCAGCTGACGTTAAACGAGTTCCGGGCGAATCCACGTAATCTCGACGATGATCCGGTGGCACTTGAGCGGTCTTATGCGGATTTCCGGTTGAAGTTAGATCCGTTCCAGCTTGACTTGGGGCAGTTGATCGTGCGCCAGAACGGCAACCAGCTTGTGCTGGACGGGCATTTGGCCACTGAAGGCGAGAATTGGGCCTATGTGCTCAATGGCCATATGGATGAAGTGGAGCCGGAAAGCGTGCTGGCGGTTTGGCCAAAGAGTTTCAAGCACAAGCTGCGCAAGTGGATTGACCAGAACATTTATAGGGCCACGCTGCATGACATTGATCTGGCGGTGCGATCCAAAGGCGCAGAGCTGCCGGAAGTTTATGTGGACTTTCAGTTCCGTGATGCGGACGTTACGGTCGTGAAAACCATGCCGCCTGTGCAAGAAGGTATTGGTTTTGGAGTGCTGAAGGATCACCAACTGCATGTCACTGCAGAAGCGGGGTATGTGGAGGCGGACCAAGGTGGTCGCATCGATGTGACGGGCACCAATATGGTGATCTTGGACACCCGCATAAAGCAGTCCCCGGCGGTGGTGCAGGCGCAAGCGCGTGGGCCGGTTGAAGCTGTGCTGTCGCTCTTGGATCGCAAACCTTTAGAGCTGTTCACCAAGGCCAATCTGCCGGTAGATTTTGCTTCGGGGTGGGCCGATCTGGAGGGCCAAGTAAATCTTGTTCTAAAGGATAAGCTGCCAATTGAAGAGGTGGCTTATGATGTTCGCGGGAACCTTAGAGACGTGCGGAGCGTGCACTTTTTGCCAGGCAAAGAGATGCGAGCCGAATTGCTGGTGACGGCCACACCGGAGCGCGTTGAGGTCTGGGGGGATGGATCTTTGGCGGGCATTCCGGTCACTGCCAAGTGGCATATGCTGGGCGGTAAGGAAAATGCCGGCCGCAGCTGGTTAAGTGGGACTGCTGAGTTGAGCGAGGCGGCATTGGACGCCTTCCAAGTAGGGTTGCCTAAGGGCACTGTGTCTCAGACAGGTCGAGCGACCTACAACATGGATTTCGTGCGCGGTGCGGCGCCTGAGTTGCGATTGCATTCCGATCTTGTGGGGCTGCGCCTGTCGTCGCCACCGTTAGGTTGGAGCAAGGCGGCCAAAAGCGAAGGCCGGCTGGAAATTGACATGACCTTAGGAGAGCGACCGCGCATTGATCGCGTATTGCTTGACGCTGCAAATTTGCAGGCAAGTGGCAGTATTTCGATTGCGGAAGGCGGTGGGCTTGGTGTCGCAAAGATGGACAGTTTTTCCATTGGAAATTGGCTGCGAGGCTCGGGTCAGTTGGTGGGCCGTGGCAACGCATTGCCTGCGGTTGTTGTGAATGACGGCCGCTTGGATATGCGCAGTATGCCGGCGAGCAGTGAGACCGGTGGCGGTGGCCACCAAGCAGGCATCGGGCCGATAACCGCGAAAGCGGGTGAAGTGATTGTCACGGATAACTTACGTCTTACTCCGGTTAAAGCGGAGATCAATTTTGATGGCGGGTTAAACGGGAGCTTTAGTGGCCGCTTTAACGGTGGGCCCTTGGTATTTGGTACTTTAGCGCCACATCCCAATGGCACACAGTTGCGCGTGACCTCGGAAGATGGTGGTAAGATTGCGCAGCGTATGGGGTTGGTGAAGGCCGCCAGTCAAGGACGCATGACGTTGTCGATGGTGCCAAGAGCCGCCGCGGGTGAGTATGACGGTGTTATGGAAATGCGCAATGTGAAGGTGCAGAGCATGCCGCTCGTAGCGGAGTTGTTGAATGCGATCAGCGTAGTTGGTTTGGTGGAGCAACTAGCTGGTCCCGGCATATTGTTCACGGATGTGTTTGCGCGTTTCAGGTTGTCGCCGGAGCGTCTTGTGATTGGTGAAAGTAGCGCGGCTGGGCCATCTATGGGTTTGTCGGCCAATGGCACCTACGGGTTTTCGCAGCAATGGTTTGACATGCAAGGCACGATTTCGCCTCTGTATGCGGTGAATGTGGTAGGGCGCCCTTTTGCGAGGCGTGGCGAGGGTTTGATTGGCTTTAACTACAAACTGCGCGGCCCGTCTCAACAACCGGAAATTTCAGTGAACCCACTCTCGGCCTTGACGCCAGGCTTCTTTAGGGAGATTTTCCGCCGTCCGCCTCCGGACCTGAGTAACTAACGGCGCGAGCATCGATGCAGCTTTCTGATTTTGATTTTGACCTTCCTGAATCCCTGATTGCGACCCGGCCTGCGGATCCGCGCAGTTCCGCGCGGTTGCTGGTGGCCAGGGGAGACGAGATCACCGATGGTGTGGTCACAGATTTGGTGGATCTGTTGCAGCCGGGCGATCGGTTGGTGCTCAATGACACAAAGGTTATCCCAGCAAGGCTGTCCGGCTATCGGGTGCGAAAGGGACCGGAAGGGGAAACCCAATCCCGCATGGAAGTGACGCTGCTGGAACCACGCGCTAGTGGGGCCTGGACGGCGTTAATCAAACCTTTGCGGAAAATTCGCGAGGGTGAAGAAATTGTCTTTGCCGCTGGTCTCAAGGGCAGATTGTTGTCCAAGCAAGGTGGGCAGGGGCTGGTACAGTTTGATCTGGAAGGGGACGATTTTGACGCGGCGCTTGAGGCGGCGGGTAATATGCCGTTGCCGCCTTACATTGCCGCAAAACGCGCGGCAGATGAGAAAGACAAAACCGACTATCAGACCGTTTGGGCAAAGCACTCCGGAGCGGTGGCTGCGCCAACAGCGTCGTTGCATTTTGACGAAACTTTACTGGCGGCATTGAAAGCGAAAGGGGTGGCGTTCACCCATGTGACGCTGCATGTCGGGGCTGGGACTTTTTTGCCAGTCAAAGTTGAGAACGTGAAAGAGCACAAGATGCATGCGGAATGGGGGCGGGTGACCGAAACCGCCGCCGCAGAGATTGCGGCCACCAAGGCGGCAGGTGGGCGCGTAATTCCGGTGGGCACCACAGCGCTGCGCTTGATTGAAAGTGCGGCGCGTAACGGTGGCGCGGTTCAGCCCTGGGAAGGCAATACGGATATTTTCATCTATCCGGGATTTGCGTTTAACGTGGCGGATGCGTTGATGACAAATTTTCATTTGCCGAAATCGACCTTGATGATGCTGGTCAGTGCCTTGTTGGGGCAGGAAGAAATTCGCAAAGTGTATGACCATGCTGTGCAGGAAGGGTATCGGTTCTTCTCTTATGGTGACGGGTCTCTGCTGCTGCCGCGGAAGTAACCTTTGCGTCTGTCTGGGTATGCTCGTATTTGTGATGAATGACCTTCACTATTCGCGCTCTGCAAGAAAAAGACCAATGGGAATGGCGCGCACTTTGGGTGCAATACAACGCATTCTATGGCCGCGTTGGTGAAACGGCATTGCCTGAAGAGGTTGTGCAAACCACATGGCAGAGATTGCTGTCACCTGAAGAAGTTATGTTTGGTGTTGTCGGAGAAACGCAGTTGGGTAAGCTGGTCGGACTTTTGCATTATGTATTTCACCGAAATTTCATTCAGGTGGCGGATACCTGTTATGTACAAGATGTCTTCACACTTCCTGAGTGCCGTGGCCAAGGCGTGGCGCGTGGTTTGTTTTCGGCAGTTGAACGGGCTTGTAGTGCGCGTGGCGTTACAGACCTGTATTGGCACACCCACAGTGGCAATGCCGCAGCTCGGGCGCTCTACGAACAAATTGGAACAGATACCAATTTTGGCGTTTACCGTAGAACACTGACCTAAGTACGGTTTTTGTTCGAAAATACTGGGGATGCCGCAAAACGACATGGCGTTGTCGCGATTGGAGGCGATGGTCGCTAGAGCGTTTCGCATACGGGCGCATCTGTGAAAGAGTTGTGTTGAGGGTCGCTCTATGGGTCAGTTTGTAAAAGGCGCATGGCCGCTTTTGCTGGGAATGCTGTTGCTGATGGTGGGCAACGGTATGCATGGAACGTTGCTGGGTATTCGGGGCGAGGCCGCAGGTTTCTCGACCTTTGAAATGTCGATGGTGATGTCGGCTTATTTTGTCGGCTTTCTTGGGGGGAGCCGCGTCACACCAGAACTGATCCGCCGAGTAGGGCATGTGCGGGTCTTTGCCGCCATGGCGTCGATGATTTCGGCGGTGCTGATCCTTTATCCAACGCTGGAGCATCCTGTGGCCTGGATTGCTGGACGGGCATTGATGGGGCTGTGTTTTTCCGGTGTTTATGTGACGGCAGAAAGCTGGCTCAACAATGCGGCGACCAATGATACCCGCGGCAAGGCGCTGTCGATCTATATGATGGTACAGATGATTGGCATTGTGACCGCGCAGGGCATGATGACCATTCCAGATGTCACAGGGTTCCTGTTGTTTGTGATCCCTTCGGTGCTGGTTTCAATTTCCTTTGCACCGATTTTGTTGTCGGTTTCTCCGACGCCTGCGTTTGAGACCACCAAGCCGATGAGCCTCAAAGAATTGTTTGAGAACTCGCCATTGGGGGTTGTGGGCATGTTCATGCTGGGTGGAGTGTTTTCCGCGCAGTTTGGTATGTCCGCGGTGTTTGCCACGCGGGCTGGGCTAAGTTTGAGCGAACTGTCGCTGTTTATCGCAGCGTTTTATGTGGGGGCGACGGTGTTTCAGTATCCGCTCGGCTGGATGAGCGACCGGATGGATCGGCGTGTGTTGATCATGTTTGTCGCCGCGATTGGCGCAGCAGGGGCCACGCTGGGATTTGTGGCCGGCGACAACTATTCGATGCTTTTGGTGGCGGCGCTGTTCATTGGAGGGTTCTCCAACCCGCTTTATTCCATGCTGATCGCCCATGCCAATGACTTCCTAGAATATGAGGACATGGCGGCGGCTTCCGGCGGGTTGGTGTTTGTGAATGGTGTGGGGGCGATTGCCGGCCCGCTGATCACAGGTTGGATGATGGATGTTGTGGGCCCACGCGGGTACTTTATTTATCTGATTATCCTGCTGGCCGCGCTTGGGGTTTATGCGGGCTATCGCACCACCCGCCGTCCGGCCGCACCTGCAGACGAAACCGGCAGCTATACCGCCGTTATGCCTACCGCATCGGTGGTTGCGGTAGAAGTTGCACAGGAGGTGGCGATCGAGACGGCGATGGAGGAAGAGCAAGAAGCTGCCGCAGGGTAAGTGGAGCTTCGCTTTTGTTAGCGCATAAAGTCGCGGGCTGTGTCGAGATGTTGCATTTTGTGACTATTCTTTCCTAATTTTCTATGTGTAACGTCCTTAGTACTAAGCGTCTTTCGGGACGGAACAGGCAAAAGGAGAAGGGACATGGTGAGTCCCGAAGAAGTACTTTCGTTTTGGCTCGATGAAGTTGGGCCTAGCGGGTGGTATGCGGTTTCCGAAGAGTTGGACGAGAAGATCCGGCACCGGTTTGAGGCAACATGGCTACAAGCCAAAGCTGGTGGCTTGGGACAGTGGCTGGCCTTTCCGAGTGGCACTTTGGCGTATCTGATCCTAACGGATCAGTTTTCTCGCAATATGTTTCGCGGGTCAGGGCAGGCTTTCGCATCTGATCGCAAAGCGCTCTGTGCGGCGAAGGTTGCGATCGATAAGAAATGGGATTTGAAGATTGATGAGCCATCGCGGCAGTTTTTCTACCTGCCCCTGATGCATTCGGAGAACCTGTGCGATCAGGAGCGCTGCATTCGGATGTTCTTAGAGCGGATGCCGGAAACGGGTGAATCCAATCTGTTGCACGCCAAAGCGCACCGCGAAGTGATCCGCAAATTTGGTCGCTTCCCGTATCGCAACGACGCTTTGGCCCGTCCGTCCACTGAGGTAGAGATGGCCTATGTGGCGGATGGCGGTTACGGCAACACGGTGCGGACGCTACAGGCGGCTGAGTAAACAGGCCTATTCAGAAGCAGTTCTTGCGCCCGGCCTCGGGTCGGGCGCGTAGCAGCTGGCAATTGCGCCAACCCGGCCACTTACTCGGGTGGCCACATCATCCAAAGCCGTTTGCATCAAGGTCTCGGGAGTGTCCGCAAGGCGCTCCAGACTGTTGTTGATGCCTGCCAGTTCTATTTGTAAGGCATTGGCGCGGCTTTGCAGTCGCGCGGTTGTTTGTACAGTGAGCGTGCTGCTGTCCAGTGAAATAGCGGCGAGATCGCCACGCAGATTGGCCACTTCGTCTCGTAGCCCGTCGACCTTGCCCTCCAATGGTGCGACGATTTGCAGGTTTTGGGCAAAGCTGGCGACCACCTGTTCGGCGCTGTCAGACAGGCGCCAGAGGAAAAACAGGCAGATCGCCACCAGAATGAGCGTGGCATTGATCATGGCGACCAGAAGATCTTTCAGCGTTTTCATAGCAGTGCTCCCGACTCGGTGATGCGGTTGCAGTGTGCGTCTGTCGCTGCGATCGCCAGAAGAAAATTGCGCGTAAAACGGGCGGTCCGCTTTGTTGAAGCTGCCCCAGAGTTCCAGTAGGCTCGCGCAAAGACATAGCGGGAGGCGGGGAAACACCATGGCTAGCAAGAACTTCGACATGATTGTGATTGGCGCAGGGCCGGGGGGCTATGTGGCCGCCATTCGCGGTGCGCAACTGGGCCTGAAGGTCGCGATTGTGGAGCGGGAGCATATGGGCGGGATTTGCCTGAACTGGGGCTGCATTCCAACTAAGGCGATGTTGCGCTCGGCAGAAGTGTTTCACCTCATGGAGCGAGCCAAGGATTTTGGTTTGAAGGCTGAGGGCATTGGTTATGACATTGACGCGGTGGTGAAGCGCTCGCGCGAGGTAGCAAAGCAGCTAAGCTCTGGTGTGGCGTTCCTGATGAAGAAAAACAAGGTTGAGGTCTTCATGGGCGAGGCGACTTTGCCTGCCAAAGGCAAAGTTTCGGTGAAAGGTGAAAAAGGCGTTGAGGAGCTCACGGCGAAGAATATCGTTTTGGCGACCGGCGCACGAGCGCGGGAATTGCCGGGTCTGGAGGGCGATGGCAAGCGGGTTTGGACCTATAAGGACGCGCTGGTGCCGCCGCATATGCCAAAGAAACTGTTGGTGATTGGCTCTGGCGCGATTGGGATCGAGTTTGCCAGTTTCTACAACACTCTGGGTGCGGAAACGACCGTTGTGGAGGTGATGGATCGCGTGTTACCGGTTGAGGATGCGGAGATAAGTGCTTTTGCTAAAAAGCAATTTGTCAAACAGGGTATGACGATCATGGAGAAATCCACGGTCAAGAAACTGGATCGCGGCAAAGACAAAGTTACGGCGCATATTGAGGCGGGTGGCAAGGTCACGACACAGGACTTTGACACGGTGATTTCGGCGGTGGGCATTGTGGGCAATGTGGAGAACCTCGGGCTCGAAAAGCTGGGGGTGAAGATTGACCGCACCCATGTGGTAACGGACGAGTATTGCCAGACCGGCGTGGACGGGCTGTTTGCGATCGGCGATATCGCGGGCGCGCCATGGTTAGCGCACAAGGCAAGCCATGAGGGTGTCATGGTTGCGGAGCTGATCGCGGGTGGAAAGCCGCATCCGGTGAAACCGGAAAGCATTGCGGGCTGTACCTATTGCCATCCGCAGGTGGCGAGCGTGGGCCACACCGAGGCGAAGGCCAAAGAGTTGGGCTATGATGTGAAAGTTGGGCGCTTCCCGTTTATCAGCAACGGAAAAGCGATTGCTTTGGGGGAACCGGAAGGCATGGTGAAAACTGTGTTCGATGCGAAGACCGGCGAACTATTGGGAGCGCATATGGTTGGCGCGGAGGTCACCGAGTTGATTCAAGGCTATGCAGTGGGACGCCAGCTTGAAACCACTGAGGCCGAGTTGATGGATACAGTGTTCCCGCATCCGACGTTAAGCGAGATGATGCACGAAAGTGTGCTGGACGCCTATGACCGGGTGATCCACATCTAATTGGGATTCAGGTTAAGTAGAGCGCGTCCCGGTTTTTCCGGGCGCGTCTTTGCGGTTTTTCGGTGTTAAAACAACATAGTATGCTGCCGGTCGTGGTGATCTGGCTGGCCGGCGTTGGTGCGGCGGGACAGTTTGCCAAAATCAGTGTAACTTTTGATCAGGTGGAACAGGTGTATCCAGAGGCCGGTGCGCGGTTGGGCTTTGCCTTGTCCATTCTCGGGCTATCTGGGATTTTCTTCGGCGTTGTGGCGGGCGTTCTGGCGTCCAAGATTGGTATGCGACGCACCTTGCTTGGCGGGCTTTGTCTAAGTGTTGTTGTGTCTTTTGTGCAGGCTTTTGGGCTGTCGTTTGATCTGTTTTTGCTGAGCCGAGTGGTTGAAGGCCTGGCGCATCTGGCGATTGTAGTGGCAGCGCCAACGCTGATTGCCAAAGTCTCGCCGCCGGAGAAACGCGCGTTTTCGCTGACCCTTTTGGGTACGTTTTATGGTGTGGCCTTTGCGCTGTTTGCTTGGCTTGGGCGGCCTTTGATTGAAGCATATGGGCTGAACGCGATGTATCTGGTGCATGGGGTCTGGATGACTTCCAGCGCGCTTGCCGTGTCGGCGATTGGATTGCCGGAGGAGAAGTCTCAGCGAGGTGCTTAAGCAGCATTGGGAGGTTTATCGCTCGCCGTTCATGAACGCCGCGGCGGTGGGTTGGCTGTTCTATACCTTTTGTTTTGTCAGTCTTCTGACGTTGTTACCGCCCTATATCACGCCCGAGTGGCGCACCTTTACGGTTGGAGCAATGCCGTTGATGAGCATGATCACCTCAATGACCTTGGGTGTTTGGCTGCTGCGCTACTGGTCCATTGTGGCGGTGATCAAGACGGGGTTTTTAGTCTCAGCCGGAGCTGCGAGTATTTTGATCTTGCTGCCGGGATCGCCGGTGGTGTGTCTGGTGCTGGCAGGGGCTATGGGGTTGATCCAGGGGGCAAGTTTTGCACTGGTGCCTGAACTGAATGACACAGCGGAGGACCGGGGCAACGCAAACGGCGTGTTTGCGCAGGCGGGCAATTTGGGCAACACAATTGGCACGCCGATCCTGTTGGGCGTTATCGCGGTGAGCGGCTATGGCGGGATGCTGGGGGTATCAGCTGGGTTGCTGCTGATTGGGGGGCAGGGGCGCATATATTTCTGGCACGGGCGCGGGCGCGCGTACGAGGCCCCGGCGGGTAGCGTGCAAACAGGCAGCGCCGAAGGGCCGCCTTTGATGACACTTGGATAGATCGCTTACTCCACTTTTAGCGAAACAGAGGCCAGGATTTTTTTTCCATATCAAGGAAGTAATGAGTTTAGTATTCGCCCGGCTCTTCCGGTACGGCGAGCGTCAAGGGCGTGCCTTGTTCCGCGTGGGTGTAAGTGATGTACCTGCTGTTTACGTTGCCGCCTGCGAGGTCGTCGCGCCGGTGACTGGGGCCGGAACGTGACTTCGATGCTGCTGCGCGGGTGTCCGGGCCGGGCATGACAACGGTTTCGATTTCGGAACAGTTGCCCTTGCGACGATGCCCATAAACGGTTGGGCCGAGGTCCAGATCGGCGGGCAGGGTGGTCGTCAACTCTCCCATGACCTCTTGGGCGATAGTAGTTTTGGATATGCCTTCAATTTGGCCCTACATGGAGCCTGAATCGTCCATCACTAGAATGGGTGCGGAGTTGGCTCGGGCAAGAAGGCTGGTTGGTAGCAATCACATTGCGGCCGTGGCCTCTGTCAAAAACGTCATCCAAAAAACCTTCAAATACGTAATGCTCAGAGACTAAGAGAGAAAATTGGAATGAGGCAAGTTTCGGTGCAAAAACCGGGCTTGGCGAAGCAAAATGTTCTCTGTATGTTCGCGATATATGGTTGGCAGAGGGAAGGAGATCCCCTATGTCTGGTGCCGTATCCGTTGGGGGTTTTAATGGCCGAACTGAAGAATATTGAGGTGCGCGGGGCGCGCGAGCACAACTTGAAGTCCATCGATGTGGACATTCCGCGCGATCAACTTGTGGTGATCACTGGCCTGTCAGGCTCGGGCAAGTCCTCGCTGGCCTTTGACACGATCTATGCGGAAGGGCAGCGGCGCTACGTTGAGAGCCTGAGCGCCTATGCGCGGCAGTTTCTTGATATGATGGAAAAGCCGGATGTGGACCACATCAGCGGTTTAAGCCCTGCGATTTCGATTGAGCAGAAGACCACATCGAAAAACCCGCGCTCGACTGTTGGCACTGTGACGGAGATTTACGACTATTTGCGTCTGCTGTTTGCCCGCGTCGGCACGCCGTACTCGCCTGCCACAGGTCTGCCGATTGAAGCGCAGCAGGTGCAGGACATGGTTGATCGTGTCATGACCTTGGAAGAAGGCACACGGGGCTACCTTCTTGCGCCGATCGTGCGGGATCGCAAAGGGGAATATCGCAAAGAGTTTCTGGAGCTGCGCAAGCAGGGCTTTCAGCGGGTGAAAGTCGATGGCGCTTTCTATGAGTTGGATGAGCCGCCCACGCTGGACAAGAAGTTCCGTCATGACATTGACGTGGTGGTGGACCGGCTTGTGGTGCGGGAGGGTATGGAGACCCGGCTGGCGGACAGCTTACGTACCGCGCTCGACTTGGCGGATGGGATTGCGGTTCTGGAAACCGCGCCCAAAGAGGATGACCCGGAGCGGATCACCTTCAGCGAGAAATTTGCCTGTCCTGTCAGTGGCTTCACCATCCCGGAGATCGAGCCGCGTCTGTTTTCATTCAACGCACCGTTTGGCGCCTGTCCGGAATGCGACGGTCTTGGCAAAGAGCTGTTTTTTGATGAGCGCCTGGTGGTGCCGGATGTAACTTTGAAGGTGTATGACGGGGCGCTGGCGCCGTGGCGGAAGGGCAAATCTCCCTATTTTCGACAAACTATCGAGGCGCTGGCAAAACACTATGAGTTCGACAAAAACTCGCCTTGGAAAGAGTTGCCGAAGCATGTGCAGCAGGTGTTCCTCTATGGCTCGGGCGAAGAAGAGATTGAGTTCCGTTACGATGAGGGCGGGCGCGTCTATCAGGTGACGCGCGTGTTTGAGGGGGTGATCCCCAACATGGAACGGCGCTATCGCGAGACGGACAGCAACTGGATCCGCGAAGAGTTTGAGAACTATCAGAACAACCGTCCTTGTGGCGCTTGTGGTGGATACCGGCTGCGCGAAGAGGCGCTGGCGGTGAAGATTGGTGGCAAGCACGTTGGCCAGATTGTCGAACTATCGATCCGCGAGGCGCTGGCCTGGATTGAGAGCGTGCCAGCGGCGTTAACCCCGCAGCGGCAAGAGATTGCCCGGGCGATTGTGAAAGAAATTCAGGAGCGGCTCGGGTTCTTGAACAACGTGGGTCTGGAATACCTGACTCTGTCGCGCAACAGTGGCACGCTGTCAGGTGGTGAAAGCCAACGTATCCGTTTGGCGAGCCAGATTGGCTCCGGTCTGACCGGTGTGTTGTATGTGTTAGATGAACCGTCGATTGGCCTCCACCAGCGCGACAATGACCGCTTGCTGACCACACTGAAAAACTTGCGTGATCAGGGCAATACGGTGATTGTGGTGGAACACGACGAAGAGGCTGTGCGCGAGGCGGACTATGTTTTCGACATTGGTCCGGGCGCCGGCGTGCACGGTGGTCAGGTGGTGTCTCAAGGCAAGCCTGCGGAGATAGCCGCCGATCCGGCGTCTTTGACCGGACAGTACCTGTCTGGTGCGCGGGAGATTGCGGTGCCGATTGAACGGCGTGAGGGCAACGGCAAGGCGATCACTGTGGTGAAAGCTACGGGCAACAACCTAAAGAAAGTCACGGCAGACTTCCCGCTTGGTAAGTTTGTGTGTGTGACCGGCGTATCGGGTGGCGGGAAATCGACGCTGACCATTGAGACGCTGTTCAAGACGGCTTCGATGCGTTTGAACGGTGCGCGGCAGACACCTGCGCCTTGTGAGACCATCAAAGGGTTGGAGCACCTGGATAAGGTGATCGACATCGACCAACGGCCCATCGGGCGCACACCGCGGTCCAACCCGGCGACCTATACGGGGGCGTTTACGCCAATCCGCGAATGGTTTGCCGGTTTGCCGGAAGCCAAAGCGCGGGGCTATAAGCCGGGGCGGTTCAGTTTCAACGTCAAAGGCGGCCGTTGTGAGGCCTGTCAGGGGGATGGTGTCATCAAGATCGAGATGCACTTCCTGCCGGACGTCTATGTGGAATGTGAGACCTGCAAAGGTGCGCGATACAATCGTGAAACGTTGGAAATTCAGTTCAAAGGCAAGAGCATTGCTGACGTACTTGATATGACCGTTGAAGAGGCGCAGGAGTTCTTCAAAGCGGTGCCCAGCATTCGCGACAAAATGGATGCGTTGATGCGGGTTGGCCTTGGTTACATCAAGGTCGGTCAGCAGGCGACCACGCTCTCTGGTGGTGAGGCGCAGCGGGTTAAGCTGTCCAAGGAACTGGCGAAACGCTCAACTGGCCGCACGCTCTATATTCTGGATGAGCCGACCACAGGTCTACACTTTGAAGATGTGCGTAAGTTGCTGGAAGTGCTGCATGAATTGGTGGATCAAGGCAACACCGTTGTGGTGATCGAGCACAATCTGGATGTGGTGAAAACCGCCGATCATATTATCGACATCGGTCCCGAAGGTGGCGATGGCGGCGGTAAAGTGGTGGCCAAAGGCACGCCGGAGAAGGTGGCCAAGGTGGCGGCGAGCCACACGGGGCGTTACCTAAAAGACATGCTGGTGCCGAAGAAGAAAGTGGCCGCTGAGTAAAAAAAACGGGCGGTGGTTGCGAAAACCACCGCCCGCTTTCTTTAGGCTGCGACGGCTTGGCGGGGTTTTGCCAGCGTGATTGGCAGCACAAACATCAGCATGAAGCCGGTTTTCAACACGGCGTTGAACCAGGCGCCAGCCAGCATGGAGCCTGCGCTGTCAACCACATACCAGCTCCAGACACCCCAGTTAATGATGGTCGCGCCTGTTTCACGATCGCGTGCGTAAACGCGGATGGTGACTTGCCAGGTCATGAATCCGAGCCCGACCAGTTGGCCACCGCCGATGGCTGCGAGGACCTTCTCGCTGTCGCCGCCAAAGCTTTGCGCGCCATCAAGCGGCAGGTGTGTCAGGTCCATGAACCAGCCAACGATACCGTGAAATCCGCCAATCATAGTAAAGAGCGGAATGAGGCCAAAAAGTACCGTGCCAAGCGAGGTAAGCTTCAAAAAAAAGATCGCGCGACCCTGTGTCATGGGGTGTCTCCATTGAGGTTATGGCGGCACATTGCGTTTCATCAGTGAGGCAAAACAATTACCTGTAAGGTAAGTGCTTCGTGCAAAGAAGCAGCTATGGTGGTCGGGACAATGAGGAACGGGATATGGGCGTAGAGTTTGGCTCGGTTTTGAAAGAGTGGCGGCAGGTGCGGCGGGTGAGCCAATTAGATCTTGGGCTGTCCGCCGGTGTGAGCTCACGGCATATTTCGTTTTTGGAGACCGGGCGGTCACGTCCCAGTCGGGGGATGGTGCTGCGGCTCTGTGATGAGTTGGAAGTGCCGTTTGCGCAGCGTAATCGTATGTTGTCTGCGGCGGGTATGAGCCCGGCGTACGCTGAACGGGATTTATCAGAGACAGATATGGCGCCGGTACGGGCGGCTATGGAATGGACCCTCAAACGGCACGAGCCTTATCCGGCGATGGCGATTGATCGGCACTGGAGGCTGGTGGCGATGAATGCGGTTTCCGCACAGTTGCTGGCTGGGTTTGAGGTTCAGGTTGGTGACAGCCTGATTGATATGATGGTTGACTCAAAAAATGTCCGGCAAGCTCTTGTCAATTATGAAGAAATTTTGCGACATATGATTGCACGTCTGCGGGTCGAAAGCGCCCATTTCGGGCATGATCCGGTACTGGAAGACGGCATAGCGCGCATGGAAGAGCGGCTTGGCGAAGCGGTGCTTGAGGTGGATGGCATAAAGCCTGCGATCATTCCGGCGGTTTATGAATTTGGTGGGATGCAGATGTCGTTTTTCTCCACGATTAGCCAGTTTGGTTCTGCCGAGGATATTGCACTTAGCGAGCTGCGGATCGAGATGATGTTTCCAGCCGATGAAGCCACGCGCCTCGCATTGGAGGCGCTGGCCGGGGCGTGATCACTTGCTTTCCAGAGGACAAGTGCGCAAGCCAAAAACGGTATAAAGCGGGCAGGTGCCGATGAGACCTGTGAAGAGGGGGATCAGGCCGATCCACATCCAGGCGCCGTAGCCTGCCAAGGCACCGGCGAGGAGCGCGAGACCAATCACGATCCGCAAGATTTTGTCCACGGTTCCAACGTTCTTTTTCAGCATGTGTTTCCCTCCTAAGGTCGAGAGAAAAATACATGCATCAAGTAGAATGTGATTTGATCTGCCTCAAAGTGGGTGCAGTTTATGCGGCGAGAAGCGCCGTGGCCTCGTAGCTGCGCAAGCTAGGGCGTGCGGCGATGTCCTCAAAGCTGATGTTTTTCTCGCGCATCACCTGCCGCAAAGAGCGGTTGGCGAAGGGATCAAAACTGTAGCGAGTCATCGGGCCAGGTAGGAAGCTCTCGGACCATTGGCCTTTGGAATACAGCAACTCGTGTTGCGGCATCAGGATGTGGAAATAAGTGATGGTGCCATCGGTTTCACATCGGGTCACATCGCGGCCATTCACAAGATCTTTGGCTTTCACCAGCACTTCGTCACAACCAAACAACAGTTCGGCGCGATAGCCCCGCAGCAGTACACGGTGTTGCGGGGACACGATCAAGTCTCGATCATTGTCCAGAACGCCAGCTTTGATGCGGATAGGCAGGGACTCGAAACGCGGTGGCATATGGGAGTGGCCAATCCACTGGATCGGTTGGAAGCCGTTGTCGAGCGTGTCCACCAGCATGCCTGCCTTGAGGTGCTCGACTGGAATATCACCTTCGGACGTGCGGATCAGAGTGCCCGCGGTGAAACACGGGGTGTGTTGCTCAATCTCGACCAACGCAGTGTCGGTTTCGCCAGCAGCGTCTTCGATTGTGTAATTGAAGTAGATGGTTTCATTATCGGTGTCGGCGTCCACTGTAAGAGTGCCGTCAGTATTGAGAGTCACAACTTGCCCAGTCGCCAGCGTCACACTATTTGGCAAACCGCCACTGCCAGTGGCACTGACCGCGACACCGTTAATATGCGTGATGGTTAGGGTCGGACCGGCAGAGGAGTTATCGTTGACGAGTACATCAAGGGTTTTGCTGTTACCAAGCGCGATACGCATGTCGTCGTCTTGAGCAACGATGGCAGTTTGAACAGAACCACCAGCAATCAGCAGGTTGGAGTCGTATTGTGTGTCGGTCGCGTCAGCGATGCCGATCACCAACTCGTTCACGCCGTCTTGCAAAGGAACAACAAAAGTCAGAGTAACGGTGAAACCGTCCATTTCTGTGTTGTATTGATCGCCGGCATTATCGTTGTAAATGTTTTGGTTGGCGTCGTTGATGTTGCCCACCGTTGCGCCACCGTTACCGACGGAAATCTGCGCCTCAACGCCGTTTACCCAAACGCCAATCGCGTCGTTGTAGCTGAGGAATTCGGGGTATTCCTCTGAGGACAACACAAAGTCGATGGTCAACAATTCACCGGCGGTGCCGTTGAAATCGATGGTCAGGTATGAAGCGTCAAAGGTGTTGGTGCCTGCAGCGGCATTGAAAAGAGCGTTGTTGTTTTCGCCGGAGGTGTTGGTGGACGTAGAGGCAGATTGGTTTGTGTTGGTACTGCCATCGCTATTGGTGAAGTCATCTACGTGGCCGGTGGATAGGATCACGCCGCTGTCGGCAGGTGCCACACCCGCACTTGTGGTGTCCGCGCCGGTGTAAATGCCAGAGGATTGGTTGTCGCCGGTGTAGGTGGCTGCCAGAATTCGGCTTGGGTCGCCAAAAATCTCGTTGGCCATCGCGGTTGCGGTGGCGCTTGTGTCGATATTCAGTTCCGTTGCCGTTGGCATGTTTCTACCTCAGTGCGTTCTGCTCTTGTCCATTCAAGGGACCTCTCCGGGTCCTCAGTCAGAGCAAAACTGGCGGGCAAACGTGGCGCGAACGGGGCTGGGGTAAGGAAAAATTAATTAAAAATGAGTGTGGTTCTGGAAGGCGCAAAAAATCAAAAGGGCCGCGCCAAAAGTGACGCGGCCCCTTGCTTTGCTGGCAAAAACACAGGGTTTTAATCGCGACCACGCTTTTCGAAACGTGGCAACATTGCGGAGAAATCCGTACCAAGCCCGCCTTCATTCTGCACAAACTGCTCATAAAGCGCGGCGGCGGCCTGACCCATTGGAGTGTCTGCATCAGCACTTTCCGCAGCCTGTTGCGACAGGCGCAGGTCTTTGAGCATGAGCTCAGACGCAAAGCCTGGCTGATAGTCGTTATCGGCTGGCGACTGTGGGCCAACACCAGGGGCAGGGCAGTAGGCGTTCATGGTCCAGCTGTAGCCTGAGGATGTTGAGACCACGTCAAACATCGACTGACGGTCCAGGCCCAGCTTGTCGGCCAGAGCAAAGGCTTCGCAAGTGGCGATCATGGTCACGCCGAGGATCATGTTGTTACAAATCTTGGCTGCCTGGCCTGCGCCCGAGTCGCCGCAGTGCACAGCTTTCTGGCCCATGATGTCAAACAATGGGTCTGCCTTGGCAAAGGCCTCTTTGGAACCACCCGCCATAAAGGTCAGGGTGCCACCGGCTGCGCCACCTATGCCTCCGGACACAGGTGCATCCACGGGCAGGAGACCAGCTGCGGTGGCTTGGTCTGCAACCGCGCGAGCGCTGTCCACGTCCACGGTGGAGCAATCAACAAACGCTGCGCCAGCAGACATCACCGGGATGATCTCATTAGCCACTGCGCGCAGGATCTGGCCGTTGGGCAGCATGGTGATGACCACGTCTGCGCCAGTGGCGACGGCTGCGCCGCTATCAGCCATAGTCACGCCCTCGATGGTCACATCTGCCATGTCAAAGCCCACGACCTCATGGCCTGCTTTCGCGAGGTTTGCGGCCATTGGGCCACCCATATTGCCCAGTCCGATGAATCCGATCTTCATGGTGCTACTCTCCCTTTTCAAATGTCAGCGCATCCGCACCAAGTGGTAGGACCATCTTGGTCACGATGCCGGCGGGCAAGGCGTCCAAGCTGTATTTCCACCGCGGATTGCGGTCTTTGTCGATGATTTGTGCGCGGATTCCTTCCAAGAAGTCGCCTTCCTCCATTGCACGGAAGGTGAAGCGGTATTCCTGATCCAGCGCGTAGCGGATATCGTCGCGCGTACGCACGCGGTGAATGATTTCCAGCGCCGCGCCCATGGCGATGGGGGAATTGCGAGAGAGCTTTTTCAGGGCACCAGCCGCAAACTCGCTGTCGGAAAACTTCAGCGCGTTAAGAACGTCGTTGAGGGTCTCGCCGCCGAAGTTGGCATCGATGTCGGCCTGCTGGGTGGTGAGCGGGCCTGCCTCAGGTTCTGAAGCGGCGGCGTCGATCAGGGTGTGGTCGGCTGTTTCTTCCAGCTGGGCAATCAGGGCAGGCCACTGGTCTTCGGAAATGAAGTAGTCGGCAAATCCTGTATAGATGGCATCGGCGGCATTGAGGCGCGCGGCGGTGAGGCCGAGATATTCGCCCAAACGGCCGGGCGCGCGGGCCAGGATCAGCGAGCCGCCAACATCTGGGACAAGTCCAATGCCGCATTCTGGCATGGCGATCTGGCTGGTGTCGCCCACCACGCGATGAGAACCGTGACAGCCAACACCAACGCCGCCGCCCATGGTGAAGCCTTGCATGAAGCTGACCACTGGTTTGGGGAACTCAAAGAGTTTTGCGTTCATGCGGTATTCGTCGGCCCAGAATTTGCGGCCGTAAGAAAAGTCGCCTTTGGTGCCGGTCTCATAGAGCTCAGCGATGTCGCCGCCCGCGCAGAAGGCCTTTTCGCCTTCCGCATCGATGACGATCATTTTGACGGCGTCGTCAGTGGCCCAGGCATCAACCGCGTCTTCTATAGCGATGCACATGTCATAGGACATGGCGTTGAGCGCCTTGGGGCGGGTGAAGGTGATACGGCCGGTTTGACCGGCTTTGCGGATAGAGATGTCAGACACGCGGGGCGCTCCGTCTTTTAAAAAGGGCCGCTCCTGAAGGGCGGCCCGGTCTTGGTTAGGCAGAGATCATCTGGCGGGAGATGATCAGGCGCATGATTTCATTGGTGCCTTCGAGGATCTGGTGCACACGCAAGTCGCGGACAATTTTCTCGATGCCGTAGTCCGCGAGGTAGCCATAGCCGCCGTGCAACTGCAAGCAGCCGTTGGCAACGTCAAAGGCTACGTCGGTGACCATCAGTTTGGCCATGGCGCAGTATTTGGTGGCGTCGTGGTCTCCGTTGTCGAGTTTCCATGCGGCCTGACGCAGGAAGGTGCGGGCGGCCTGCAGTTTGGTTTCATACTCCGCGAGACGGAATTGCAGGGCCTGGAATTGGTTGATGGATTTGCCAAAGGCTTTGCGCTCGGACATGTACTGCACCGTCAGGTCCAGCGCCTTCTGCGCGCCGCCGAGTGCGCCTGCGGAAATATTCAGGCGACCGCCGTCCAGACCGTTCATGGCGTAGGAGAAGCCTTTGCCTTCTTCGCCAATCAAGTTTTCGGCTGGCACTTTGCAGTCGTCAAACTGCACCTGTGAGGTCGGCTGGCTGAGCCAGCCCATTTTCTTTTCCAAAGCACCAAAAGACAGGCCCTCAGTGCCGTCTTCTACCACCACCGTGGAGATGCCTTTGGGACCGTCTTCGCCGGTGCGTACCATGCAGACATAAGCGTCAGAGTAGGACCCGCCGGAGATGAAGGCTTTGGTGCCGTTAAGCACGTAACCGTCGTTGCTTCGCTCGGCCCGGGTTTTTAGGGCGGCGGCGTCGGAGCCGGAGCCGGGTTCAGTCAGGCAGTAAGAGAAGACCTTGTTCATGGAGCAGAGGTCCGGCAACCATTTCTGCTTGGTTTCCTCTGAACCAAACTTGTCGATCATGCCGCCGCACATGTTGTGGATTGACAGGAAAGACCCCACGGAAGGGCAGGCCATGGCGAGGGCTTCAAACACTAATGTGGCGTCTAGACGGGAGAGGCCGGAGCCGCCGTATTCTTCAGAGACGTAGATGCCGCCCAATCCCAGTTCCGCCAATTGTGGCCAGAGTTCTTTGGGGATAGAGCCTTCGGATTCCCATTTTTGTGCGTGTGGAGCGATATTTTCTTCGCCAAAACCCTTGGCCATATCAAAGATCAGGGTCTGTTCTTCACTCAGTGCAAAATCCATGTCTCATCCTTCAAGATCGCGGCGTCAGCGGGGCCGAGCCAAAGCGGGGGCAGATGAGGGGCAGGGGGCGCAGGCCCATTCGCAGCCTCCCCTCCGCGAATTGAACATGTGTTAAATTACCATCCTTACATAAAGATTGCAAAGCGCGAATGGCGCAAAAATAGCGCTATCACGCAGCGATTATGCAGAGTGATTTTGCAGATTTGCAGGAGGGCAGTGAGTTAGCTGGCCGCTTTGAAATCGTCGCCGGACGCCTCGGCGCCTTCTTCTATAATTTGTTTATAGGTGGCAGAACGGTTCCGGCCTGTGGATTTGGCGTGGTAGAGCGCTTCGTCTGCACGCAAGAGCAATTCTCGAGACTCTAGGTTGGAATTAGGGTCAGCACAGGCGATGCCAAAGCTGGCGGTGACGCGCAGGCTGATATTGCCGGTGCATTCCGTGGTTAACGCGGCAATACCATTGCGCATCCGTTCGGCCACCACTTTGGCATTTTCACAGGTGGTGTCTGGCAGGATCATCACAAACTCTTCTCCGCCATAACGGCATACGCGGTCAGCGCGGCGCAGGTTGGTAGCCTGCACCAGATTGGCGACGGCGCGCAGTACGTCGTCGCCTGCGGGATGACCATAGGTGTCGTTCACGATCTTGAAGTGGTCGATGTCAAAAATCACCAGCGAGATGCCTTGATCGGAGTAGTCTTTTTCGCGCCAAGCAAGTGAAAACTCATTGTCAAACGCTTGTCGGTTCAACAATCCGGTGAGGTGGTCGCGGCTCCCTGTGTCCAGCGCGTCTTGGTGGAGCTGTTGCAGGTTGGAGCGCTCCAGATCCAGCACTTCCGCGCGGCTCACTGCGCTGGTTACACGGCGGCCAACTTTCAAGCTATAGGCGCAGATGAACAGAACAAAAGCGTGGTTTGCCATATAAACGCCGTGGTAGGTGTTGGTGACAATGATGTCGTTTACACCTGCCAGCAGCGGTACAAACCATCCTAATGTGTAGAACCAAGCGTCTGTTACGCGTTTGGTAATGGCGCGAGCACTTGTCCTGAGGATCAGACCAAAGATTATCACGCAGTACATCTGGATGATAAAAAGCTGTTCTGTGACAAACGGTAGGGGTGCGGTTAGAACAATTGCTCCGCCCAGCATCGCTAGAACGCCGGTCACCAACGGGCCACCCATGTCAGATAAGCGGCGCCAGACAAGCGCCTGTTGCAAAGCATAACCTGCCCAGGCGACTAGGATAATATCGGCGTATTCAATCCGAATGCGCAAAGGGCGGATGCCGGGCCCAAACACCATTTCCAGCGTGCCAGCCAAAATGACTGAGCGCAGCAGAAACGCGAAGGACACCAGCGCGAGCAGCAAGGTGGCTGGGTCTTTTCGGTAAACTACAAACAGAAATAGGTTGAGGGCGGCCACCAGTAGGGTGATGCCAATGATGGCGCCCTCGATGATGCGATCTAAGTGAGCGTCGCTTTGTAAGTAGGCTGCGTCTGCGATGATTGGGGTGCGTAGGATGCCGCCGTAGCTTTGCAGCTCTTTGCGGACCTGCACCACTAGGTAGCCTTCGCCAATTTGATCCAACGCATAGGTTTGGTTGATCAGGGAGGCTTGGATTTGCCCTTTCATCTCTCCGCTGCCGCCAATACGGTTGGCTCTTGTCAGGTTATTTGCCGGTATCCAGAACACCTCGTAGGCGTCAGCCACCCGAGGAAAAGTGATCGCTAGAGGCGTGCCTTTGGAATAGGGCAGCGTGATGTTGAGCACATAGGTGCCGGTGCCATGGGCGTAAGGATTGGTGTCAGGCGCCGTCTCGGCCTCTTGCCAGTCATCTGGCACGTGCAAGAGGTCAAGCTCATTAGTGATGGCGGCCGCTACAGCCTCTTGTGGTGTGAGACGTCCGCCAAAATGAAACCACCAGTCACCGCGCAACTGCGCTTTTTCCCGTGCGTCAAATGGGAAGGTGGAGAAGTCACGTTCCGGTCCAAGGCCGATGTGCGCCAGCGCGGGTGCTGAACCTGAGACAGTCAGCAAAACACAGGCCGCCACAACCATGGCGGCGTAGAAAATTGCGCGTGCAAGTTTACGGTGCATTGGCCTGTGTCTCATGAGATTTTGTGTGGGAAAACTTGTGAAGCAAAGGCTTTAAGGTCGATTTAATTCGGGATGCAAACCACTGGTTTTGCCACCTTCAAAGTAGGCGGAAATTGGAACAAAATTTAGCAGAACGGCGGGAAGTCGCCAGAGAACGGATTTTTATGACGCGACGTTCTGGCTTAGCCGGCAGAGCTGAACAACTGATTGAGGCTGGACTGTGGCAGGCCCAAAATAGACAGTGCTTCAGCCTCGTTGTCTTGTAAGATTGGAACCACTGACGGGAAAGGCTCCCAGCTACGCAGGGCCAGTCGGGCCAACTTTTTTCCTACCTCTGTTGGCGCGTAATAGATGATCAGCGTTTCCGTGTTGTTGCCGGTAAAGGCTTCGGCCTTTTTGGCCTGCGCCTTCATCAGTTCAAGGTAGTCCTCGTCCCAACCGGTCAAGGCGCTGAGGTCGACAAATTGTTTTTGTCCTGGCTGGAACTCGGGGTGTTGGCTGTAAGTGGCAAAGGCTTGCAAAGTGTCAGTCATATTGGCGAGGCCGTCGTAGCGGACATAGACCAGACCGATGGAAGAAAGGATCCGGAAAGACACTGACAAGTTTGCGTTCCCCTTTTGCCAAAGAAAAACGGGCGATACGAGACCGCCCGTTTGTTCTCAAATGATCACAAAACTAAGTCTGAATCAATCCATCTGTTTGAAGTGGAACTCGCCGCCTTCTTTGATGCCCGACGGCCAGCGGGAGGTCACAGTTTTTGTTCGCGTGTAGAACTTGAACGAGTCTGGACCGTGCTGGTTCAGGTCACCAAAGGCAGATTTCTTCCAGCCGCCAAAGGTGTGGTAGGCCAGTGGCACAGGGATTGGCACGTTCACGCCAACCATGCCGACGTTGATGCGGTTGGCAAAGTCACGCGCGGTGTCACCGTCGCGTGTATAGATCGCAGTACCGTTGCCATACTCGTGATCCATCGCCAAACCAAGCGCTTCTTCGTACGACTGCGCCCGTACCATGGAAAGCACAGGTCCGAAGATTTCGGTTTTGTAGATGTCCATGTCTTTGGTGACGCGGTCAAACAGGTGTGGGCCGACAAAGAAGCCGTCTTCATAGCCTTGCAGGCTGAAGTCCCGGCCATCAACGACCAGGTCAGCGCCTTGATCCACGCCGGTTTGAACCAGCCGCAGGATGTTTTCTTTGGCGGCGGCGGTCACAACTGGGCCGTAGTCCACATCGTCGCCAGCGGTGTAAGGCGCGATCTTAAGGTTTTCGATGCGTGGGATCAGCTTGTCGCGCAGCTTGTCGGCGGTCTCTTCGCCCACAGGTACAGCCACTGAGATGGCCATGCAGCGCTCGCCCGCCGCGCCGTAGCCGGCGCCAACCAGCGCGTCGGCGGCTTGGTCCAGATCGGCGTCTGGCATGATGATCATGTGGTTTTTCGCGCCACCGAAGCACTGAACACGTTTGCCCTGCGCACATCCGGTGCCGTAGATGTATTCGGCGATTGGGGTGGAACCCACAAAGCCCACGGACTGGATGATCGGATCATAAAGGATTGCGTCCACGGCTTCTTTGTCGCCGTTAACAACCTGAATGATGCCTTTTGGCAGGCCAGCTTCTTCGAGCAGTTCCGCCAGCATCAGAGGTACGGATGGGTCACGCTCAGATGGCTTCAAAATGAAGGCGTTGCCGCAGGCAATCGCTGGGGCAAACATCCACATTGGGATCATCGCTGGGAAGTTGAACGGGGTGATACCTGCAGTCACGCCCAGCGGCTGGCGCATGGAGTAGATGTCGATGCCCGGGCCGGCGGCATCGGTGTATTCGCCTTTGAGCATCTGCGGGGCGGCGATGCAGTATTCCGCCACTTCCAGACCACGCTGGATATCGCCCTTGGCGTCAGGGAAGGTTTTCCCGTGCTCGCGGCTCAGAGCTTCGGCCAGCTTGTCCATGTCGCGATGCAGCAGATCGACAAACTTCATCAAAACACGGGCACGACGCTGAGGGTTCACTGCAGCCCAAGCGGGTTGTGCAGCTTGTGCTGCGGCGACGGCCGCGTCCATTTCTGCCTTGTTGGCAAGGGGTACTTTGGCCTGAACCTCACCGGTGGCCGGGTTCATTACGTCGGCAAAACGGCCAGACGTGCCTTTGACGTGTTCGCCGTTGATGAAATGAGTCAACTCTTGCATGACATCCTCCTATGACATTTGAGCAAAAGAATAGGCTTGCAAAAATCAACGGAAAAGAGGCAACTGTTCAAAATGGCTTTGCAAAAATGAATGGAGGCGGCATGGCGGCGCATTGGGACGATCTTCGGGTGTTTTTGGCGGTGGCGCGAGAGGAAAGCCTTTCGGCAGCGGGACGGCGACTAAATGTCGATCCGGCCACAGTAGGGCGGCGTGTTGCCCGGCTGGAGACGGCGTTTGATGCGCCCCTGTTTGTAAAATCGCCAACAGGTTATGCCCTTACAGATGCCGGACAACGTTTGATGAACCACGCGTTGCGGGTCGAGCAAAGCTTGCAGGAAGCGACAGAAGAGATGGTCGGGCAAAGCACTGGATTGTCCGGACAAATACGCATTGGCGCACCCGATGGCGTTGCCAATTTCCTGTTGCCACAGGTTTGCGCGCGGATTGCAGTAGACAACCCGGATCTAGATATCCAGATTGTGGCTTTGCCGCGCGTTGTAAACTTATCTCGACGAGAGGCGGATTTGGTGGTCGCGGTGAGCGCGCCGACGGCGGGGCGTCTAACTGTGCAGAGGATCACTGACTACAAATTGCATTTGGCTGCTGCGCGTTGGTACCTGCGAAACCATCCGAAAATAACGTCGGTTGAGGATTTAAGAGACCATGTCGTGACGGGCTACATCCCTGACATGATCTTTGACAAAGAGCTGGATTATCTCAGTGAAGTGGGTGTCGAACGGGTACGCCTTGCGTCGAATTCTGCATCCGTTCAGTTCAACTGGGTGCGAGTGGGGTCGGGCATCGGTGTGGTGCATGATTTTGCCATTCCATCCGCCCGTGGGGTCGTGAAAGTGCTCGAAGACGAGGTGAGTTTAACGCGCAGTTTTTATCTCATTCGTCACGCTGATGACCGGAGGTTGGAACGTCTCAACCGATTTGCGCAGGCGCTGTGCGAAGGGATGCGGCAAGAGGTGGCCCACCTAGAAGGTCAAACTTGACAAGTGCTTAGGATGCGGCGACGCTGAACTTTAGGGGAGCGCAAGAACTGTTTCAAAGCGGAGGTAGCTATGCTCGTACACCAAATTCTCAAGTCCAAAGGATCCGAAGGGGTTCTGACGGTGAAACCGGGAACCTTGGTCGAGGAGGCGGCAAAGATCCTAGCTGAAAACGGGATTGGGACTGTTATCGTCTCTCCGGATGGTGAGTCACTGGCCGGTATCCTATCGGAGCGTGACATCGTGCGCGAATTGGCCAATCGGGGCGTCGGCTGCATGTCGGACAAGGTTGACGATTACATGACCAAAGAGCTTGTGACCTGTGGTCGCAACGACGATGCGGTATCGGTGCTTGAGAAGATGACCAAAGGGCGGTTCCGCCACATGCCAGTTGTGGAAGGTGATACTCTTGTGGGCCTTATTTCATTGGGAGATGCAGTCAAAGCCCGGTTGTCGGAAGTTGCCATGGAGAAGGATGCGCTGGAAGGCATGATCATGGGGCACTGAGCCTGTGCCGCCACGTTCTCTGTCCGCAGAACTACCTATTTCTTAAAGAACCCTTGCAAATGACCGCGCAATAATGTTGCGTGCGCGCAGGACCGCAAGACCCACCGGGGGAGGCAGATATGCGCACCGCACTTTACCCAGGCACGTTTGACCCTATCACATTGGGACATATAGATATTATTCGCCGAGCGGCCGTTTTGGTCGATCGGTTGGTGATTGGAGTGGCGATCAATCGCGACAAAGGGCCAATGTTTGATTTGGAAGAGCGGGTGGCGATGATCGAGGGCGAATGTGCCAAGCTGTCCAAAGAGACAGGTACCGAGATCATTGCACATCCGTTTGAGAATTTGCTGATAGATTGTGCCAAAGAAGTTGGTGCGCAAATTATTGTGCGCGGTCTAAGGGCTGTCACCGACTTTGAGTATGAATATCAGATGGTTGGCATGAACCGGGCGCTGGATAGCAGGATCGAGACCGTGTTCTTGATGGCGGACCTGAAGCATCAGGCGATTGCGTCAAAACTTGTCAAAGAGATCGCACGCTTGGACGGGGATGTGTCGCAGTTTGTGACGCCGGCGGTGAATGACGCGTTGCTAGAGCGGTTGGGCAAAGCTTAAGCTACTGCTGATGCATTAACACTTACGAGTCAGGTTCAAAACCACGTCGGTATTCCGTCGGTATTGCGACTGTTCTTGAACGGTGCGTTTTGGCGCGAGCAGGTGTGACCGCATCGCACGCTGCAACGTCTTGTGGCGCAACAGCTCTTTGCAAATCTGTCGGGGTGAGGCATGAAGAGCCAACAGGACAGACTGCCCCACCTAAGGGGCAAAAGGAGTGCGTAAGATGGCAGGTGGTTTGCTAGCGTTGTTGGATGATGTGGCTTCGATTGCCAAAGTGGCAGCGGCCTCGATTGACGATGTGGCGGCAGGCGCGGCCAAGGCGAGCGCCAAGGCTGCCGGCGCGGTGATTGACGACGCCGCGGTGACGCCAAAGTACCTGCACGGGTTTGAAGCCAAGCGCGAGCTTCCGATTATTTGGAAAATCGCCAAAGGTTCGATCAAGAATAAGCTGCTCATTCTATTGCCAGTCGCTTTGTTGCTGGCCAATTTTGCGCCATGGCTGATTTCGCCCCTGTTAATGATTGGCGGGGCGTACCTGTGTTTTGAAGGGGCCGAAAAGGTGCTGCACGCCTATTTGCCGCACCACGATCATCATGGCGGGGAGCAAGAAGTGAGCGATGATCCAGCGCACCTGGAAGAGAAAAAGGCCGCGGGCGCGATCAAGACCGATTTTATTCTATCAGCTGAAATCATGACCATCATCCTGTCCGGGATTCCGGAGAGCAACTTCTGGATGGAAGCGGCAACATTGGCGGTGGCCGGGGTTGGTATCACCGTGGCGGTGTATGGCTCCGTGGCGTTGATTGTGAAAATGGATGACGTTGGTCTGGCGATGTATGCCGGTGGCCGTCTGTCACTGACCCGTACTTTGGGCCGCTGGCTGGTGCGCGGCATGCCGTATTTCATGAAGTTGCTGACCATTGTTGGGACAGCGGCGATGCTTTGGGTTGGTGGCTCGATTGTGATCCACGGCATGGAAGAGCTCGGCTTTGGCTGGCTGGGCCACCACATTCACGACATTGCTTATGCAGCCGGCCATATGGTGCCAGCGGCTTATGAGGGCTTTGTCGAGTGGACCAGCAAAGCGGCGCTGGATGGTGTGTTTGGCTTGGTGCTGGGCGCGGCGCTGATCCCGGTGGTGAGCAAAGTGATCGCGCCGATCTGGGGTGCGGTCAGCGGTAAGAACGTGGCGCACTAAGTGCGTGTTGATGATGCGCTGCCGGTGATCCGGGAGATTTTTCCCTGGTACAAAAGATGGATCGGTACACGGTCCATCTACCCGGAGCGCGACATGCGATTCATCAACTTTGCCTCCACTCGATCTGCTTTTGAAAAGCGCATGAGGCTCGCGCCGCGTGGTCGGGAAGAGCTTGTGGCTTTTTTGGATGTTCGGTTGAGAATTGCAGAGCGTGCAAAGGCTCGAACCTCCAGCGGCATAGGCAGATTTTACAACGCCCTATCCGGAGAAAATCCGGATTATGTGCGGCTTACAGGTAGCGAATTGAAAGACGTACTCCAAGTGATTGGCGCTGAGGTGGATAACATCGTCGATACACACGCATTGTTTGATTTGCGTGTGGACGTGGCAGGGGAGGTCTTCGCTACCCTTCAAGCTTATGCCTCGTCTACACCTGTCCAATCTTGATGGCCTCTGGCATTGGGCATGGAGGACATACGAAAGCGCCCGTCGATGTTGTGCAGTAGGGCAGTGGACGTGTAGGGCGCGGTGGCCAGATGTGCACCGCTGAGCATGCGGGTGCGGAAGGTTCCGAGCCAGGTGCCGTCTGGGCATTCTTCAAGGGAGATTGGAACGCGGTCGATCAGATCTAAATTCATCATCTTTACTGCAATCAAGTATTGCTGAAAGCTGTCCAGCACCGCGTCCTCTGTCGTCAATACAATTGGCTTGAGTTTGGTTACCAATGAGAACGGCAGGAGCAGTCGGTTACGCCATTGATCGAAAATACGATCAATAAAGGCGTTGGAAATGTCCGTGAGAAAACGCTCAAACTCAGTATCCATACCCAGAGTTGTACGCGTGTTTCAGACCTTATGCGAGCATTTCCAAAGGCGGAGGATTAAATGGACGGACTGGGCTTGATATTAGGCAGGTTTTGTCAGTTCGCCTGTTTGCGCGTCATAGGCAGTGGCCATGGCGCTTCGTAGACGGGCGACGGCAGCATCTGTATTTTCCTCGGCATCAAAGTGCATCTGATCGAGCACGTCGATGTGGATGGTGCCTTTGAACGGGAAGACCTTGCCGCGCGGCAAAAGCTTGTCGGAATGGCTAATTACAAAGGGGCGCACAGCACGGCCGGTCTGTTGCGCGATCAACACCGCGCCTGCTTTGAAATGCGCGAGGCCCGGTTTAGTGGAGCGGGTGCCTTCAACAAACAGGATAGGCGAGCGTCGTTTGGGCATTTCGGCAACTGCTTCGGTAAGCGATGTCAGCGCGTCGCGGCCTTTCTGCCGGTCGATTTTCAGTAAGCCCGCGCCGTCAAAGCCACGTTTTAGTAGGGCTGCTTCGCAGAGCTCTTTCTTAGCGCCAAAGGTGACCCACTTTTCGTCCGGGATCACGTGCAGCATGGAGAAGCCGTCCAAGTGGCTGCGGTGGTTCACGGCGATGATGGAGTTGGTATCGGAACGCAGGGCCTCAACGGCGGCTTCGGAGACCTCGACTTTGACGTCGAGAAACCACAACAGCCAAGAGCAGCAGCGCGACACGGTGCGCCAGAACCAGCCGCGAAAGCCCGGGCGTTTGCCACAGAGCACTGGGATGAAGGCGACAAACAGGAAGATGAACGGGCCGGCGAGGATCAGAAGGCAGCGCTTTGCAAAGGTGGCGAGCATTGGAGGTCCAGTATGTCGAGGCGTCGAGAGGCTGATAGAGAGTTACGGAGGGTAAAGATAGAGGGGAATTGGAGTAGGGCTAGGCGGAACTGGTGTGACGGCTCTAAGCGGCGTTTTTTCGGTAGGTTTTGGGAGCGCTCTAGGCGCTTCGATTTTTGCGCCTGATGGATGATGTAAACAGCGGGTCAGGACTACTGGTCAGGCGTTGATGTTCTTGGGGGCCGTCGTCGTATTGCAGCAGGTGGTAGATTTAGTTTGATCCCCCCGTACGTCGATGTGTCAAAGAGAGTTTTGCTCTATCGGCAATCCAAGAAGTTGGTTTCACAAAAAAAACGCCCCAGAATGAGGCGCCTTTTCAATGGGATATATGTCAATCTTACAGCAGGTCTTTGACCTTTTGAGCCACGTTTGTCGCGGTGATGCCGAATTTCTCGAACAGCTCACCAGCTGGCGCCGAGGCACCAAAGCCGTCCATGCCGACAAAGTCAGACTTGCCTGGACGGGCGCGCTCACCCAAGAGCCACTGATCCCAGCCGCCGTTGCGCACGGCTGCTTCCACACCGACACGTACAGCAGCGCCAGCTGGCAGCACCTTGCGGCGGTAGTCTTCGTCCTGAGCGGCAAACAGCTCCATACACGGCATGGAAACCACACGGGTGCCGATGCCTTCGGCTTCGAGCAGCTTTTTGGCTTCCATGGCAGTGGAGACCTCAGAGCCGGTGGCGATCAGGATGGCCTGACGCTTGCCTTCGGCTTCGGCCAGAACGTAGCCGCCTTGGGCGGTCAGGTTCTTCAGTTTGTGCTCGGTGCGCAGGGTTGGCAGGTTCTGACGGGTCAGCGCCATCACCGATGGGGTGTCCTTGGAAGTCAGGGCAATTTCCCAAACCTCGGCGGTTTCCACGGAGTCCGCTGGGCGGAACACATAGGTGTTTGGTGTTGCGCGGCAGATTGCGAGGTGTTCAACCGGCTGGTGGGTTGGGCCATCTTCGCCCACGCCGATGGAGTCATGGGTCATGACAAACACGGTTGGGATTTTGCTCAACGCAGCCAGACGCATAGAAGGACGCGCGTAGTCTGTGAAGCAGAAGAAGGTGCCACCGTAGGGGCGGATACCACCGTGCAATGCCATGCCGTTCATCGCAGCGGCCATGCCGTGCTCACGGATGCCCCAGTAGATGTAGCGGCCTTTGCGGTTGTCGGTGTCAAACACCCCCAGATCAGCGGTCAACGTGTTGTTGGAGCCGGTAAGGTCTGCGGAACCACCTACGGTTTCTGGCATGATCGGGTTGATCGCGGCCAGCGCCATTTCGGAAGACTTCCGGGTTGCGACAGTTGGCAAGTCTTCGGAGATCTGCTTTTTCAGCGCCTTAACCGTGGCTGATAGCTTGTTAGGCGCGTCAAGCGCGTAGGCGCGGTTGAAACGGTCCTGTTTCTGCTTGGAGACTTCGGCAAAGCGGGTTTCCCAGGCTTCGCGGTCCGCAGCACCACGGGAGCCGATGGCCTCCCACTGTGCTTTGACGTCCGCAGGCACTTCGAATGGCGCAGAAGTCCACCCGTAGCCAGCTTTCGCTGTTGCCATTTGATCCGCATCGGTCAGCGCGCCGTGGCCTTTGGAAGTGTCCTGGGCAGCGTGGCCAATCGCGATGTGTGTTTTACACGCAATCATCGATGGCTTTTTGGTTTTCTTGGCGGCTTCGATGGCGGCATCAATCGCGTCGGCATCGTGGCCGTCGATTTCCTGCACGTGCCAGCCGGAGGCTTTGAAACGTTTGACCTGATCGGTGCGGTCAGAAAGCTCCACGGTGCCGTCGATGGTGATATTGTTGTTATCCCAGAAGACAATCAGGTTGCCGAGAGAGTGGCGACCAGCCAGGCCGATGGCCTCTTGGGAGATGCCTTCCATCAGGCAGCCGTCACCAGCAATAACGTAGGTCTTGTGGTCCACCATTTTGCGGCCATATTGCGCGCGTTGGATTTCCTCGGCCATGGCAAAACCCACAGCGTTAGCGATGCCCTGTCCCAATGGCCCGGTGGTGGTTTCCACCGCGTCCAACAGGAAGTTTTCCGGGTGGCCAGCGGTCAACGCGCCGGATTGGCGGAAGTTCTTGATCTGCTCGTGGGTGACCTGCTTGTCGCCCATGAGGTAGAGCAAGGAGTAGATCAGCATGGAGCCGTGGCCTGCGGACAGGATGAAACGATCGCGGTCCGGCCAGCTTGGCGCCGCGATATCAAATTTCATGTGCTTTTCAAACAGCACAGTGGCCACGTCAGCCATGCCCATTGGCATGCCGGAGTGCCCGGAGTTTGCAGCGGCAACCGCATCCAGCGTCAAGGCGCGGATAGCGGCGGCTTTCATCCAATGTTCTGGGTTCTTTTCACGCAGTGCGGCGATGTCCACGGATGCGCTCCTTCGGTTAAGAGGTTGGGTTGCCGGGTCAATATCAGTTTCGTGGTTAATAGCAAGCTAACAAGGCCTGTTAGCGGTTAAAATCGGCGCGTTGTTCTAGGCGATTTCGCGCGGAATAGGGGCGCATTTTCCAATTTCAGTCGCTAATATCAGGGCATTGAGCGCCGTTCTTTGATTCGTTAAGAAGGGCAGGCGCGCAAGAAGAACGCGGGTCACAAAGAACCGGACCGGAAAGGACGAGGCATATGAGCGACATCAGCGAATTGGAAGGCAGGCTGACGGCGGCGCTGGAGCGCATTGCGCGGGGTGTTGACGGTATGCAGGCATCAGCCTCTGAGCCGGACGAGGGCGAAGACGTACAAGCGCTGCGCAGGGCCTTGGAAAACGAAGCGCTGGTCACAGCTCAGATGGAAGAGCGGGTGCGGGCCTTGACTGTGCGGCAAAACGAGCTGGAAGAGGAATTGGGCGCGGCACAATCTGCCAAGATATCTGCCGAAGAGGCGCTTAGCGCGGCGGAGAGTAAGGCCGAAGAAGCGGATGCGGCTTTGACCACAGCAGAAGCGCGTGCCGAGGCCGCAGAGACAGCCGCCGCGGCGGCGGCAGATGGCGCCGAAGAAGGTGCCGTGACAGAGACACCCGCGGCCTCCCCAGAAGGAGACGCAGAGCACCGTGAGATGCTGGAAGAACTGGCTAAACGCCTGCGGCGGCTGCGTCAAATGGCGCGGCGGGAACGGTCTGCGAACCAGGTGTTGCGAGAGCAGGTTGAAAAAGAGGGCATGGTGGATCCGTCAGCGATCAATGAGGCCCTGAAAGCAGATTTAGATACGGTTTCTGCGCTGCGCGAAGCGGAGAATGCTGAAACTGCGATCATTTTGGCCGAGTTGCGACCGTTGGTGCAGGGCATGGTCGTGGCGCCGGATGGAGGCGCCGATTTGGCTGAGCCGTCTGCGGACGCCGCCGTGACTGAAGACGGTGCCGAAGAGATACCGGAGGCATTATCGGATGCCGGGGAAGAAACCAAAGAGACGGGAGACGCCTGATGCCTGAAGTACAGATTGAAATTGGCGGCCGCGTTTTTGAAGTGGCCTGCCAGGAAGGTGAACAACACTTTCTGCGAGCCGCAGCGCAGATGTTGGATGAACAAGCGCGGGTGCTTGTGGGCCAAGCGGGGCGGGTACCAGAAGCGCGTATGTTGTTGATGTCTGGCCTAATGCTGGCGGATAAAACGGCCGGTTTGGAAGATCAGTTGCGCGATGCGGAAGCCAAGATCGCGGCGCGGGACAAAGAGATTCAAGCGCTGCACGAGGCTCCGAAAGCCCAGCCTGAGAAAGTGGAAGTGCCAACCATTCCAGAAGAAGTCACGCAGACTCTGGCCGAGATGACGGCGCGGGCGGAAAGCCTGGCCGATCTGGTGGAAGAGAAGGCTGCGGGCTAACTGCCGCGCTGTTTTGAACCAAAAAAGCCTCGCCAATTTGGCGAGGCTTTTCAAGTGGATGTGGCGTGAAGCTTAAGCGTTGGCTTCGCGAATTTTGTCCGCAGCTTCTTTGTCAAACGCCAAGCCATTGTCGGTGAACAAGGTGTCGAGCTCGCCGGACAGGGTCATTTCGGTGATGATGTCACAACCGCCGACAAACTCACCTTTGACGTAGAGCTGCGGGATGGTGGGCCAGTCGGAGTAGTCTTTGATGCCCTGACGGATTTCTTCGTCCGCCAGCACGTTTACGTCGGCGAACTCCACCGCCATGTAGTTCAGCACGCCAGCAACACGGGAGGAGAAGCCACACTGTGGCATGTCCTTGGTGCCCTTCATAAAGAGTACCATGTCGTTGGCTTTTACAATCTCGTCGATGCGGTCTTTGACGTCGGTCATCTTGGGTTCCTTTTGGCGGGCTGCCGATGTTGTTGGCTTCCGTATAAGGAAGCATGAGGGATTTGCCAAATGCGGGGCCTGTTCGCGTCCCCTGCAGGTGGCTAGTCTTTTTCTTTTGGCACAAAGAGACGCGCGTAAGCGTCCGGGTCTTTGGGCACTTTCCATGTTGTGACCGCGCCACCGCCCATGCCCGACTGGTAATCTGAGCGCAGGGTGTGATTGTCTGGGTCTTGAGAGCCTTCTTCGGCAAATGGGGTACGGTCGCGGTTGATCCATGCCACAAGCGCCAGCAAGGCTGCCACTGCAAAGGCCAGAATTGGGATCAGGCCGTATGACAGGAGTTCGGACATGTCAGCAGTCACCTTAAACGTTGGGTTTCTTTATCGCTGGCCTCGTTCAACCACCCCAGGGACATCAGCCTACTCCGGCGATTTGGTGGTAAGCGCGAGGGCGTGCAATTCGCCGGATGAGCCGTCCATTTTGCCTTTGAGTGCAGCGTAGACGGCCCGTTGTTGTTGCACCCGGTTTTTGCCGCGGAAGCTTTCGTCAATCACCATCGCGGACATATGCACGCCGTCGGTGCCGCCAATCTGAATGTCGGCGTCCGGGAAAGTCTCGCGCAGGAGTTCCTCGATTTCGTGAGCGGTCATTGGCATGGTTGGCTATTCCTTTGTGTCGTTGCTCAAAAATGTAGGTCGCTGGGGGCGGCTCTGCAAGGCGATTTAGAGGAAGGTCGCAAGCGATTGCAGATAGACAGGTACGTCGGCGAGGGCGTCTTGTACCTCTGGGGCCTCAAAATCATGCACGGACTTAGGATCTTCCGGGCAGAGCGCGGCCATCAGGAAGCGTCCTTGGCGTTTTGCGCTGTCGGGGATGGGCAGGTGGCTGGCTTCCTGCAGGAGCAGCAGTGCCTCGTGGATCGGGCGCAGGACACGCAGGGCGTAGGTCATGTGCTCCAAAAGATCGGGGTCGTCACGCCAGGTTTCTCCGTCAAACAGCTCTTGCGTTACGCGTTGGCCTGCGCCTGCGCATTGGTAGGCGACGCAGCCGCCAAAGCCTTTGGGCAGGAGGTCATCGTGGATCGCGCAATTGAGGCAGCTGTCGGAGAGGTTGGGGCAGGGTGTGTCGGCGCGTTTGAGCAGAGCGAAATCTTCGTCGGCATCAAACGGGTAGGCGATACAACAGAGTGCGGCGCATTGGCTGCAGTCATCGGTCAGGTTGGGCAAGGAGACGGGCGGGGTCATGGTAATGGGCCTGCGTCAATCTTCGCAGAGATCTGAGGGCACCTTGGAGGTTTTGTCGAGCACAAACAAGGAGGTCAGGCCCCAGCAATACGCCACGCCAAGCGCCAACCACGACAAGATGTCATGGGACCACATTGGCCGAAAAATTGAGCGCATCTCGGATTTGTCAAAGCCGGTTTCGCAGATAAAATGCCCGCTTAGGTTTATGAAAATGTCATTGGCGTAATGCGTGGCAATAAAACCGAACGCGCAGATCAACGGGAGAGCCGCAACTTTCCAGGAGATACCTGTGAATCTGTGGGCGACAACCACACCCGGCGCGTGGATTAACGCGACAAAGATGACCACCTTCACGAAGTTGATGGCGGTTTTATTGGCGTAATCCACTGCACAGAAATCGATGGCAAAGGATGTTCTGTGTGACGCCAGTAGCAGCGTATAGACGATACAAAACACGCTGATCTGCGACAGGATGTAGAAGATCGGCGCGTTGGATTTCATTTAGGCGACGGCGGCGGCAAAGCTGCTGCGGAAGGTGGCGGAGAGCTCTTCCAAGGCGGCCTCGGAGTTGCCAAACTTCACAGTGTCCCCAGTAAACTTGCCTACAGAGCTTATGGACACGCCCGCTTTGGCGGCGTTGATCATCAGCGCCTCAGCCTGATCGAAGTTGCAAGCCACGAGATAACGCGCCTGATCTTCGCCAAACAGAGTTGGGGTGTCGTCCATGTCGATCTGAACACCTACGCCTGCGGCTTCGGCCATCTCAAAGGCCGCCAGTGCCAGACCGCCGTCTGCGAGGTCGGTGCAGGCCTTGATCCAGTCGCGGTTGTTGCGGATGAATTCGCCGTTTTTGCGTTCTTGGTCCAAGTTCACATGGGGCGCGTCGCCTTCTTCGCGGTTGAAGACCTCTGCCAGAAGGGCAGATTGGCCAAGGTGGCCGGTGGTGTCACCAATCAGCAGAGCGACGTGGCCGTCGCGCGCTTCGCCCAGAATAGGTTCTTCGCCAGCGGCAATCAGTCCAACAGCCCCAATGGTTGGGGTCGGCAGGATGCCGGAGCCGTCGGTCTCGTTGTAGAGCGACACGTTGCCGGACACGATTGGCATGTCCAGCGCCGCAACCGCTTCGCCGATACCTTTGATTGCGCCCACAAACTGTCCCATGATCTCTGGCTTCTCGGGGTTGCCGAAGTTCAAGTTGTCAGTTGTCGCCAATGGCTTGGCGCCCACGGCTGATAGGTTGCGGAAAGCTTCGGCCACCGCCTGTTTGCCGCCTTCAGTTGGGTTGGCTTTCACATAGCGCGGGGTCACGTCGGAGGTGAAGGCCAGCTTTTTATCGGTACCGTGTACGCGGATCACGCCGGAACCCATGCCGGGACGCTGGGCGGTGTCGCCCATCACAGTGGTGTCGTATTGCTCATAGACCCACTGCTTGCCGGCGTAGTTTGGCGAGGTGATCAAGCCTTTGAGCCCGTCGATGGCGTCGATCTGAGGCACGTCAGCCAGTTCATCAGCTGCTGGGGTTTCCACCCATGGACGGTCATACTCAGGCGCGCGGCCAGATAGCGGAGACAGCGGCAGGTCGGCTTTGACTTCGCCGTTGTGCAGGATCAGGAAGCGGTCTTCGGCGATGGTTTCGCCAACGATGGCAAAGTCCAGATCCCACTTGGTGAACACGGCACGGGCTTCGGCCTCAAGCTCCGGGTTCAGAACCATCAACATGCGTTCCTGAGACTCTGACAGCATCATTTCGTAAGCTGTCATGTTGGCTTCGCGCTGTGGCACATCCTCGAGGTTGAGCTTCACGCCCAGCTTGCCTTTGTCGCCCATTTCGACGGCGGAGCAGGTCAGGCCAGCGGCGCCCATGTCCTGAATTGAGATCACGGCGCCGGTCTGCATCAGCTCCAGCGTGGCTTCCATCAGGCGTTTTTCGGTGAAGGGGTCGCC
>Ga0189290_100158_pt1 | contig 45772 bp, 39 predicted proteins | sample UW140minimetaG_FD_130318 | JGI IMG/M metagenome (GOLD analysis project Ga0189290, IMG submission 130318) | Marine microbial communities from the Costa Rica Dome - UW140 mini metaG | ecosystem: Environmental > Aquatic > Marine > Oceanic > Photic zone | place: Costa Rica: the Eastern Pacific...
AATAGGAGCTGGTTACCGTTTAGAAGATTCTTTTAGTGGTATGATAAACTTTATGGTGGCTCCTAACTTAAGAATAGGATATGCATACGATAGTATACAATCAGACCTAGATGTTGTTACAAATTCATCTCACGAAATATTTATAAACTTCGATATTTTCTTACCTAAGAAAGTATCTCGTTCACCACGTTATTTCTAATCGTTGAAATAATATGAAAAATATACTCGTAGTAGTATTAATCTGCTTATGCAGCTGTAAATTGGTGGCTCAAAATAAAGCCACCAAAACAGCTGATAAGTATTTTGATAAACTTGAATTTGTAAATGCTATAACTGCCTATAATAAACTTGTTAAAAACGGAAAAGCCGACGCTTATGTATATAAACGTTTAGCTGAAGCCAATTATAATATTTTTAATACAGTAGAAGCAGAACGTTGGTATGCCAAAGCTTTAAAAAACTCTAAAGATGCAGAAACCATCTATAGGTATGCACAAATGCTTAAAGCTAATGGTAAATACGAAGCATCAAACACTCAAATGAATAAGTTTGCTATTGCTACCCCAAAGGACGCTAGAGCTAAAGCTTTTACAGCTAACCCTAATTATTTAGATAAAATTGTAGCTAGACCAAATAAAGTTACTATTAAAAATTTAGCGCTTAACTCTAAAGCATCAGATTTTGGAGGTATGATTTTAAATAATAAGCTTTATATAACTTCGGCAAGAAATAACTCTAGAAGTAACTATGGATGGAATAAACAACCTTATTTAGACATTTATTCTTATACTATTAATAGTGGAACATATAGTAGCGAAACATTATTAAGCAACAATATAAATACAAAATATCACGAAGGTTTAGTTTCTTTTAGTCCGGATGGTAAAACAATGTACTTCTCAAGAGAAAGTTTTTTTGATAAAAATACAGGTTCCAATACCAGATTTAGTGTTTTACATTTATTTAAATCGACCAAAAAAGGAGGAAAATGGGGCAAAGCGAAAGCTTTACCTATAAACAAAAAGAGTTACTCTATTAAGAATCCATCAGTAAGCAAAGATGGAAAGACGTTATACTTTGCATCAGACATGCCAGGTGGTTATGGTGGATTTGATATTTATAAAACTGCAATAAAGAGTAATGGAGCTTTAGGCAAGCCTAAAAACTTAGGAAATATTATTAATACTAAAGGGCAAGAAATGTTTCCATTTATTAGTAAAGAAAACACTTTATATTTCTCTTCAAACGGTCACCTTGGCCTTGGAGGTTTAGATGTCTTTTTTATTACAGAAACTAATAAAAAACTTTCTCCTTTACGTAATATAGGTGCGCCAATAAACAGTAATTCAGATGATTTTGCATTTGCTATAGATTCTTCAGGAAATGGTTTTGTATCATCAAATAGAACTGGAGGAAAAGGTAGTGATGATATATATGCTATTAAAAAAATGCAACCCTTATGTAATGTTGAGACTATGGTTACTGTAAAAAATTCTGAAACTGGTATACTTTTAGCTAATGCAATGGTTACCTTATCTGATAATAATGGTAATATTATTACTTCAGAGACTAGTAATGCTAAAGGGCAGGTTTTACTTAATGTAGAATGTGGTGGAACTATTAATCTCTCTGCTACAGCAGAAACTTATGAAAATAACTCTTTAAATATATCTGGAACACAAGAAGAGACTCTTAATATAGAATTGAAACTAGATCCTATACAAAAGATTATTGTTGCAGATCGTGTTCTTTTAGAGCCTATTTATTTTGATTATAATAAAGCAGATATTACAACTCAAGGAGCTACTGAACTAGATAAATTAGTTTTAATAATGAAAAATTATCCAAATATGGTTATTAATGCGAAGTCGCATACAGATAATAGAGGTAAAGCAACTTATAATAAAACATTATCTAGCAAAAGAGCCAAATCTACTGTAAACTATATTATTTCTAAAGGAATTGAAACTTCTAGAATAAGCGGAGAAGGTATGGGGGAAAGTGATCCTTTATACAAATGTGGTAGTAAATGCACAGAAGAACAACATCAGGCAAATCGTCGTTCGGAATTTATAATACTTAGCGGAGGACCTAAAAAAACTAATAATTAAAAGAACTCTCTTTTATTTTTTAAAATATATTTAATAAAAAAACCAGCTTCAAATAAATGAAACTGGTTTTTATTTTATTGCTAGAATATATAAATCTACATTTTCATCAACCAAGAACGTACATCTACTTCTTGCTTAATAATCTCTCTTATATCTTCTATTTTAATACGTTTCTGTTCCATAGTGTCTCTATGCCTTATAGTAACTGTATTATCTTCTAAACCCTCATGATCTACTGTAATACAATATGGTGTTCCATTAGCATCTTGACGACGGTAACGTCTACCTACTGCATCTTTCTCATCATAAGCTACATTAAAATCCCATTTTAAATCTTCAACAATTTTTTTAGCAACTTCTGGTAACCCATCCTTTTTAACTAAAGGCAAAACAGCTGCTTTAAATGGTGCTAAAACGGCTGGTAGACGTAATACTGTTCTTGTTGTATTATTATCTAACTCTTCTTCTACTAATGCATTAGAAAATACAGCTAAAAACATACGATCTAAACCTATAGAAGTTTCTAAAACATATGGTGTATAACTTTTATTTTCTTCATGATCGAAGTACTGCAGCTTTTTACCAGAATGTTCTTCGTGAGCTTTTAAATCAAAATCTGTACGAGAATGAATTCCTTCTAATTCTTTAAATCCAAAAGGAAATTTAAACTCTATATCTGTAGCCGCATCAGCATAATGAGCTAATTTCTCATGATCATGGAACCTATAATTATCTTCTCCTAAACCTAAAGATAAATGCCATTTTATTCTCGCTTCCTTCCAATGCTTAAACCACTCGCTTTGTGTTCCTGGTTTAATAAAAAACTGCATTTCCATTTGTTCAAATTCACGCATTCTAAAAATAAATTGCCTTGCAACAATCTCATTTCTAAACGCTTTACCTGTTTGAGCAATACCAAATGGCAATTTCATTCTACCTGTTTTTTGCACATTCAAAAAATTCACAAAAATACCTTGAGCTGTTTCTGGGCGCAAATATAAATCCATAGCACTTTCTGCAGAAGCCCCTAATTTGGTACCAAACATTAAATTGAATTGTTTAACATCTGTCCAGTTTTTACTTCCTGTTAAAGGGTCAGCAATACCTAATTCTTCAATGAGTGCTTTTACATCTGCTAAATCTTCATTTTCTAATGAGCGTCCTAAACGAGATAGAATCGTATCTATTTTTTCTTGATATCCTAAAACACGAGGGTTTGTTGAAACAAATTCAGCCTTATTAAAAGCTTCACCAAATCTTTTGGCAGCCTTTTTAACTTCCTTCTCTATTTTTGCTTCAATTTTTAAACAATAATCTTCGACTAAAACATCTGCTCTATAACGTTTTTTAGAATCTTTATTATCTATTAATGGATCATTAAAAGCATCGACGTGGCCAGAAGCTTTCCAAGTTGTTGGATGCATAAATATAGCAGAATCTAATCCTACAATATTATCGTTCATCTGTACCATGGCTTTCCACCAATAGTCTCTTATATTCTTTTTTAACTCTACTCCATTTTGTGCATAGTCGTATACAGCACTTAGTCCATCGTATATTTCACTACTCTGAAATATGTATCCATATTCCTTAGCGTGGGAGATTACTTTTTTAAATTTATCGTCTTGATTTGCCATAGCGCAAAAATATAAAAACCGCTCCAAACAAATAGAGCGGTTTTATAAAAATTGTAAGAGTATTTTACTTTAATTCAATGGTTGTATTGCCTAAACGTTCAGCTTTATGATATACACTAACAAAATAAGTCCCTTTAACTAATGCTTCTCGAGCATCTGTTTTTATTAGAGAACATACTTTTTTTGATTTATTATCATAATCAACATTTAGTTTTTTAGTATAAATTAAAGAAGACTTCCCGAAGTTCACAACACCTTTATCTGCGATAATATTATTATTAGGGTTCAAAATTTGAATATATAAATCTTTCTCCCCTTTATTAATAGGTATACTATCTTCTAATGTAAAGCAAACATGTATCTGTTTCGCACTATTAGCATATTGTGTTTTAATAATCCTCCTAGTCGTAACACGTTTCACTGCTTCTGCAGTAAAACCTGAAATGATTAAACCAGATTTAGGTAATTTTACTTTATTCTTTTTCCTGTTTAAGGAACTTGATTGTTTTAATATAGTATGCTTAAAATTTACTTGCTCATTTTTAGATTTATTTTTAGATTTTAAGTCATCAACTATTGCAGATATTTCTTTATTTTCTGCTTTAAACTCTTCTATTTGTTTTTTGTAACTAGATATTAAAGATGCATCGGGTTGCAATGTTTTAACAGAATCTAAAATTCTACTAATTTTCTGTTTTGTTTTTTCAAGTTCTAAATTTATATTTTGGTTTTCTACTACTACCAATTCATAACTTGAAATCATTTCAGATAATTCATTTTCTACAAGTTTATTTTCTTGTGTAATAAATTCCTGATTTTTTTTTAGCGTATTATACCTTGAATAACTCAAAACACTCAAGCTAACAATCACTATAACCAATGAACCAATAATCAATCTGTAGTTAAAAAATTGAGGGTTAACTATCATTCTAATTATATTATGTTGCGACTAAACTAGCAAAATAAGCTTATATCAACTTGTTTAATCGACAAAATGATAAAATAATTGTTAAAAACCTTATTATTACTAAATTTTATTATAATAAAATAAATCTCATCTCATTTTCGTAATTTTAAGTGAGAAAACATATTATCATTCATGCTATTATCAATTCTTAATGTATTGTTTCCAGAAACTTGCAATTGTTGTTCTCAATGTTTAGGAGATAACGAAAAATATATTTGTACAAATTGTAGACATAGTCTACCAGTTACTAATTTTCATAAAACTAATGATAATACTGTTAAAAAGATTTTTTACGGAAGAGCAAAAATAGAACAAGCTACTGCTTTATTCCGGTTTGAAAAAAAAGGGATTGTACAACAATTAATACATAGACTAAAATATAAAGGACAAGAAAATATTGGTTTATTTCTAGGGGAATGGTTAGGAGAAGAGCTTAAAGCCATTGAACACTATAAAACAATAGATATAGTAATACCCATTCCTTTACATAAAAATAAAAAAAGGACACGTGGCTATAATCAAGTTAGTAAGTTTGGGATGAAAATAACTGAAGCTTTAGATATAGAATACATAGACGATGTATTAATAAAAGTAACCAACACAACTTCTCAAGTAACTAAAAAACGATTTGCTAGATGGAACAACAATAAAGAAATTTTCTCTTCAAATAATTTAGATCGTATTGCTAATAAACATATTCTTTTAGTAGATGATATTATTACAACTGGAGCTACATTAGAAGCTTGTATTTTAGAGCTTAATAAAGCAGACAATGTAAAAATTAGCATTGCAACTATGGCTATAGCATAACTAACGTTAAATTCTTTATAAAGCTCATCACTAAAGAAGGATAGTGTTTCGTTAGTACACAAATAAATTGTTAATTTGCCAAGTAGTTATTTTTAGATGGTAAAGAAAAAAAATATGCAGAATAAGATTATTAACCTTCTTTTTGTAGTTGTTATTGCTTTAATTTTAGTTAACTGTGCTAATAGAGGTTCTCCAACAGGAGGACCTAAAGATGTAACACCACCGAAAATTATAAAATCTACGCCAGAAAATTATTCTACAAACTTTAACGGAGATGAAATTATAATATATTTTGATGAGTATGTCAAGCTTAAAGAACTCTCTAAACAGCTTATTATCTCACCTCCAATGTCTACTCCTCCTGAAATTACTCCTCTAGGAGGATCTAACAAATACATACGAATTAAGATTTACGATACATTACAACCTAATACAACCTATGCGTTTAATTTTGGTAACAGCATTGTAGACAATAATGAAGAAAACCCTTTTAAATATTTTAGATATGTTTTGTCTACAGGGAACTATATTGATTCCTTAACTGTAAAAGGAAGTGTAAAGGATGCTTTAGAATATGCAACAGATCAATTTATATCTGTAGTATTATATGAGGCAGATTCAACATATAACGATTCTATTATATATAAGGAAACACCTAAATACATTACTAATACTTTGGATAGCACTACAAATTTCACCATTGAAAATATAAAAGCAGGCAAATACTATCTTAGAGCTTTAAAAGACAAAAATTCTGATAATAAATTTCAACAACGCTCTGATAAAATAGGGTTTTATGAAACTCCAATAGAGATAAAACAAGATTCTGCAACCAAACTATATGACTTAAAATTATTTAAAGAGGCTATAGATTATAAGGCCTCAAAACCATACTTAGTTGCAGGAGAGAAAATTGCTTTTGGATTTCAGGGCGATTATGAAAACATGAAAATAAAAGTAATATCTAAAGTTCCTAGTAAGTATAAGTCCCGTTATTTTAAGGATCCTAAAACTGACACATTAAATTACTTTTATTCACCAAAACTAGAAGTAGATTCTTTACTTTATCAAGTAGTTAATAAAAGTGTTATAGATACGTTTAAAGTAAGAATAAAAGACAATTTAAGAGATTCTTTAATTATAAAGTCATACCCTACAGGAAGTATAAGGCTTAACGAACCACTTAGCATACAAGGCAATATACCTTTCACTAATTTAGACAAAAGCAAAATAACCATAATAGACAAAGACTCTACAACAATAAACTATACTACTACTTACGATAGTTTAAACAATAAATACAATTTCCTGTTTGATAAAACCGAGGACAATAGGTATAAAATACAAATGCTTCCTGAAGCATTAACAGATTTTTTTGAAAATAAAAACGACACCTTAAATTATAATCTTAGAACAATATCTAAAAATAGTTTTGGTAATGCACGAATTGTACTAAACAATGCCGTATACCCTGTTATTGTACAATTAACAGATGATAAAGGCGAAGTAAAATTTGAAAGCTACTTAACAGAACCAAAACCTGTAGATTTTGATGATATTCAGCCAAGTAAATACTACCTTAGAGTTATATACGATACTAATAAAAATGGTATCTACGACTCAGGAAATTATTTAAAGGGTATACAACCAGAACGTGTAAGTTATGCAAAAGAACCTTATGAAGCTAAAGCTGGTTTTGAAGAAATTATACCTTTTACACTTCTAGACTAAACGTATCTTTATCATTTAAAAAACCAAGATGCCTTCTATGTTTCTCTATATGAGTTTTAGAAAGTGTTACAATTTCTATTTGTTCTTTATTAGGCTCTATAGATGTTATCTGTTCTCCTAAAACATTATAAATAGCAGAATGCCCAGGGTATTCATAATTTTTAGCATCAAGCCCAACTCTATTAACACCAATAGCATAACTCATATTTTCTATAGCCCTAGATTTCAATAAGGCATCCCAGGCAGAGATTCTTGGTTTTGGCCAATTAGCTACATACAATACAACATCGTAATCATTTGTATTACGAGCCCAAACAGGAAAACGTAAATCGTAACAAATTAAAGGACAAATAGACCACCCTTTGTAACTAACGATTAGTTTTTTAGTGCCAGAAGTAAACACTTTATCTTCCCCTGCTAGACTAAACCCATGACGTTTATTATAACTTTGAATAGTCCCATCTGGTTTAACAAAAACTAATCTATTATAGTACTTATTGTCTTCCTTAATAACAAGACTACCCGTAATAGCTATTTGTTTTTTAACTGCTAATTCTTTTAATAAACTTACGGTTTCTCCCTCCATCGTTTCTGCAACAATTTCTGCATTCATAGTAAAACCAGAAGTGAACATTTCTGGTAAAACAATAAGATCTACAGTTTTTTCGGAAATACTATTTATTTTATCAACAAAATTTAGTCTATTCTCTATTGGATTTTCCCACACTAAGTTAGATTGAACTATAGCTACTTGTAATGATTCTTGCATGTTTTAAAAAATAATTAATATTGATTAAATTTAAGACTAAATCGCATTTATTATATCTGCGGCTTGTTTTAAAGTCTCCTTAGTTTTTGCAAAACAAAAACGAAGAACTTTATTATCTAATTTATTATCGTTAAAAACCGATAATGGTATAGAGGCTATTTTATACTCTACTGTTAAACGTTTAGCAAAATCCACATCGTATTCCTCTGTTATTTCAGAATAATCTAACACCTGAAAATAAGTTCCTCCAGAAGGTTTAAATTGAAATCTAGATTCTTTTATTAAACTTAAAAATAAATCCCGTTTCTCTTGAAAAAAATTAGACAATTCTAAATAATGATTAGGTTTTTTTAAGTATTCTGCCAGCCCTTTTTGCATAGGGTGACTAACTGAGAACACATTAAACTGATGCACTTTTTTAAACTCATCCATTAATTCTTTTGGAGCACAACAATACCCCACCTTCCATCCTGTATTATGAAAAGTTTTACCAAAGGATGCTGTTATAAAACTTCTTGATTTTAATCCTTTAAATAAGCAAACACTTTGGTGTTCATTATTATCAAAAACTATATGCTCATAAACTTCATCGCTTAACACAATAATATCTGTGCCTTCTGTTATTTGTTCTAATTGAAGCATGTCTGCTTTAGAAAGTATAGTTCCACTTGGATTATGTGGAGTATTTACAATAATTAATTTCGTTTTTGGAGTTATCTTATGTTTAACTACCTCCCAATTTACACTATAATTTGGTGCCTCTAACTGTACAGTTATGGTTTTCCCTCCATTAATTGTAATAGCTGGCTCATAACAATCATAAGCTGGTTTAAAAATAATAACCTCATCTTCTGCTCTAACAAATGCAGATATAATGGTATAAATAGCCTGTGTAGCTCCTGCTGTAACAGTTATTTCATTATCAGGATGGTAACTAGTATTATACAAGTTCATAAATTTAGCAGCAATAGCTTCGCGTAAATCTAAACTACCAGCCATTGGCGCGTATTGATTATAACCTGATTGCATAGCATTACTTACCATATCTATTAGTATTTTATCACTTTTAAAGTTAGGAAAACCTTGAGATAAATTAATAGCATTGTGTTTATTTGCTAGAGCACTCATTTTCGTAAATATAGTGGTTCCTACGGTTGGTAATTTCGAAATGTGTTTCATTGTTTAACTTTAAAATATTTGAGTTTTATAAACTCTTTTTTTAGTGTAATGAAAAATAGTATTTTTTGACCAATTGAAAAAAGTTTAACACCCTTTAAGACAATAAATAACTAAAAAACTATGATTTAAAATCTTGTTTTTTATCTTTGGGGAGTAACTTTAGCTAAAAACTGAAGTACAGTCCCCAAACAAAGACCTAACTTATTATGAAATTATTAAAAACACTCCTAGTGCTTTTTATCACTTTGCAAATTTCTGCGCAACAAGGTGGTATGTGGATTCCTTCATTATTAGAAGGAATGAACGAAGATGAAATGACATCTCTTGGCAGTAAGCTTTCTGCGAAAGATATTTATGATGTTAACAACTCTAGTTTAAAAGATGCTATTGGTCATTTTAATGGTGGTTGTACCACTGAAATTATTTCAGATAAAGGATTAATACTTACAAATCACCACTGTGGTTTTGGACAAATTCAATCCCACTCTTCTTTAGAAAATGATTATTTAAAGGATGGTTTTTGGGCTATGAATTTAGATGAAGAATTGTCTAACGAAAATTTATATGTTGAATTTATTGTAAGCATTGAGGATATTACCAATCGTATTTTTTCGGGAATAACAGATAACATGTCAGAAGTTGAAAAACAATCCCTCATAGACAGAAATAGCAACACAATACAAAAACAGACTAAAAAGGAAGCTTGGCAAAATACAAAGATAAAAGCCTTTTATAAAGGCAATCAATACTTCTTATTTATTACTGAACGTTTTGAAGACATTCGTTTAGTAGGGGCTCCACCAACAAGTATTGGTAAATTTGGTAGTGATACAGACAATTGGGTATTTCCAAGACATACAGGAGATTTTTCTATCTTTAGAATTTATGCAGATGAAAACAATCGCCCAGCAAAATATTCTAAAACCAATAAACCATATAAACCAAAACATTATTTACCTGTTTCTTTAGACGGTATTGAAGAAGGAGATTTTACTTTAGTATTTGGATTCCCTGGTAGAACAAACGAATACTTGCCTGCTGTTGCAATAGAACATATAACTAAAGAATTTAATCCAAGTAATATTGCCATTCGCGAAGCTGCACTAAAAGTAATAGATGCTAAAATGAAAGCTAGCGATGCAGTAAGAATTAAATATGCTTCTAAACAAGCTAGAATTGCTAATGCATGGAAAAAATGGATAGGAGAAAACCAAGGCATTGAAAAAAGTAATGCTGTAGCAAAAAGAAAAGCATTCGAAGCAGAATATACAAAAGCCCTAAAAACAAAAGGTTTAGATTCTAAATATGGAAATATATTATCAGAATTTGATAAACTATACAAAGACTTTGCTGATGTAAATATTAAAAGAAGAAACTTTATAGAGGTTTTTCTAGTAACCAATGAGTTAATGCAAATGACATTTAGAGCTTTCCAAATGGAAATGGCGACTAATTCAAACCCACAGAATTTTGCAAATGCTAAAACTTCATTAATTTCAAGGTTAAAAGGTATTCATAAAAACTATGATATAGATGTGGATAAAGAAGTTTACAAAGCTGTAATGCCATTTTATTCAAATAAAATAGATACCTCTATTTATGAAAATACAGCATTTACTAATCTAGAATCTGCTATAAAACTATTAGAAGGAAAACCTAAAGAAGTTTTAAAACGACTAAATAAAGATGCAGCTTATAAATATGCAAAACCTTTAATGGAAGCATTTATTAATAAAATAGATGCAGAATTTCAACAAAAAAATGCTCCAATCACTGCGCTTCAAAAACAATACATGAAAGCCTTAATGGAAGCCTTACCAGATACCCGTTATTTTCCAGATGCCAATAGTACGTTACGTGTTACTTATGGACAAGTTAAAGGATATTCGCCAAGAGATGCTGTATATTACCAACCTGTAAGTTACTTAGATGGTATTATGGAGAAGTACATTGCTGGTGATTACGAATTTGATGTTCCAAGTAAATTACGTGATTTATATGCAACTAAAAACTTTGGTAAATATGCAGATGCTAACGGAAAAGTACCTGTTTGCTTTATAGGAACAAACCACACTACTGGCGGAAACTCTGGAAGTCCAGCTATAGACGCCAATGGAAATTTAATAGGTTTAAATTTCGATCGCGTTTGGGAAGGTACAATGAGTGACATGAATTACGATCCAGAAATTTGCCGAAATATTATGGTAGATGTACGCTATGTATTATTTATTATAGATAAATATGCAGGTGCAACACATTTAATTGATGAGATGAAACTGGTTCACCCTAAGAAGAAATAGAGAATTTCAAATAATTTGTAACCGTTGCAGTAATTCTTGCTTATAGGTTCTCCCTATAGGCAAACGATTAGTCTGAATATACAATTCATTCCCTGTTATTCTATCTACATTTTTACTGTTAATAATATACGATTTATGTATTTGTATAAATTCTGCATCTGGTAATTTTTCTTTCCAATTCTTAAGTGAATCAATATAAGATAGCTTTTGTGTTTTTGTAACAACGGTAATATAATTTCTATCGGATTCTAAATACAAAATATCTTGCAATACAATTTTATGTAATGTTTTATCTACATTTAAAAAAATGGTTTCTTTTTTTTCTGTAGAAATTCGCTCAGGTTTTACAATTCTTTCTTTCGCTTTATTTACACCTTTTAAAAATCTATCGAAAGAAAATGGTTTTACTAAATAATCCACAATAGTATCTAACTCAAAACTAGACACAGCATAATCAGGGTAAGCAGTAGTCATTATTATTGCTGGCGGATTTTTAATGGTTTTAATAAAATCAATACCGCTTATATCCGGTAAATTAATATCTAAAAAAACAAGGTCAACTGTTTCTATATTAAAAAAAACATTAGCTTCTATCGCTGCTTTAAAAACACCTTTTAATTCTACATTAGGGAGTTTTCTCAAAAAGTTTTTCAATATATTTTGAGCAGGAATTTCATCTTCTATTATTATACAGGTCATACTTATTTTAAATTCAATTTTAATGAAACTTCAAATTGTTCGGCTTTAACAATATTAAACTCATATTTATTATTATAGATTAGTTGTAATCTCTTTTCTAAATTTCTCAACCCAATATTAAAATCTTCAGAAGTGACACCTTCTTTCTTATAATCATTAGAGCAATTACAAATTAAAATGCCATTTTCTTCTTTTATTGAAATTGAAATATCACTATTTAAAGTACTATGTTTAAATGCGTTTTCAATAATTGTAATTAATAATAACGGTGCTATTACATTATGTTTAGATTGAATCTCAGTAGCATAAAAAATCTGCTTTACTCCTTCTGTTCTCAATCTCTGAAACTTAATATAATTATCTAAAAACTGAAGTTCTTTCTCTAACGAAATTGTTTTCGCATTACTTTCGTATAACACATGCTTTAAATTATCAGACAACATTAAAATAAGATCTGGCACCTCATTAGGCTTTTCTATAGCATAAGAATATATAGTGTTTAAGTTATTAAATAGAACGTGTGGGTTTATTTGAGATTTTAGAAACTTCAACTCCATTTCGGTATGCTCTTTTTTTACTCGCTCTACTTCCTCTTGCTTATCTATAAAACGATATAATACCCAAACAAAAGAAAAGAATATTAAAGGCACTAAAGTTTGCCAAAGATAATCGCTTAAGCATTTCATTATAGAGCAACCACATTGCGCAAAAACATTACAATATAATTGAGTTGCAAAAAAAGAAATAGCAGCAAATACAAATATATAAAGTGCATACAATCGTTTTTTAACAAAAAAAGGGAGTAGCACTAAGTTATTTACATACACAATAACTACCAGAATGGATGCATATTGCAAAAAAGGATTCTCTTTCCAATAATACTTAGAAAACAGAAATAAAGAAACAATTACAAAGAGTGTCCAAAATAGAAGATGCACTAAAACCTGTGAAGTATGTTTTTTTAAAAATATCATATTATAAATTCGAAAATAATAAGAAGTCTTTAAACCCTCAAAATTAATGTATAAAACTACTAGTTAAGTATGCAAACTGCATATAAAATAAAAACAGTATCAAATATTACATTAATAATAACGAAATATTAAAAAAACTTATATTTGCACAGAATTTAGAATTCATTTTATGAGCAAATTAGTAGTAGTTGGTACAGTAGCGTTTGATGCTATTGAAACCCCTTTTGGAAAAACAGATAAAATACTAGGTGGAGCAGCCACTTATATTGGTTTATCTGCATCTAACTTTAATGTAGACGCAGCATTAGTTTCTGTTGTAGGTGGAGATTTCCCACAAGAACATTTAGACCTTTTAACGGGTAAAAAACTAGACATTTCTGGAATAGAGATTGTAAAAGATGGAAAAACCTTCTTTTGGAGTGGTAAATATCATAACGATATGAACTCTCGTGATACCTTAGTTACAGAACTTAATGTATTAGAACACTTTAACCCAGTAGTTCCTGACAGCTATAAAGATGCAGAAATAGTAATGCTTGGTAACTTACACCCATTAGTACAGCAAGGTGTATTAGATCAAATGAATAAAAAGCCAAAATTAGCCATTTTGGATACTATGAACTTCTGGATGGATGTTGCTTTAGACGATTTACTAAATGTTATTAAGAATGTAGATGTTATTACTATTAATGATGAAGAAGCTAGACAATTAACTGGAGAATACTCTTTAGTAGTCGCAGCACGTAAAATTCATACTATGGGACCAAAGTATGTTGTCATTAAAAAAGGAGAACACGGTGCTTTATTATTTCATGATGACAACGTATTTTATGCACCAGCTTTACCTTTAGAAGAAGTATTTGATCCAACTGGAGCTGGAGATACATTCGCAGGAGGCTTTGCAGGTTATATAGCAAAAACTGGAGATACATCGTTTGAGAATATGAAAAACGCAGTCATTTACGGTTCTACATTAGCATCCTTTTGCGTTGAAAAGTTTGGAACGGAGCGTATGGAAGGCTTAACCAAGGATGAAGTTTATAAACGCTTGCAACAATTTAAAGATTTAACACAATTCGATATTAAATTAACATAAACTAACGCGCTCAAAATTTGAGCGCGTTTTTTATTAAATATATATTTGCCTTTTCTGTAAAACAGAATTAATAAAAACACAACGACTACAACAACAACTAAACAATGAGTGACATTTTAAAGCATGAGTGCGGTATTGCAATGGTTAGGTTACTAAAACCATTAGAATTCTACAAAGAAAAGTACGGAAGCGCTTTTTATGGGGTTAACAAAATGTATCTATTAATGGAAAAACAGCACAATCGTGGACAAGATGGAGCTGGGTTTGCAAGTATAAAATTAGATACAAAACCAGGAGAACGTTATATTAGTAGAGTACGTTCTATACAGCAACAGCCCATACAGGATATTTTTGCTCAAATTAATGAGCGAATAAATAAAGAGCTTACAGAACACCCTGAATATAATGATGATGTAGCGTTACAAAAAAAGAACATCCCATACATCGGTGAGGTTTTTTTAGGACACGTACGTTATGGTACTTTTGGAAAAAATAGTGTAGAAAGTGTACATCCTTTTTTAAGGCAAAATAACTGGATGCATAGAAACCTTATTATGGCAGGTAACTTTAACATGACTAATGTTAAAGAGTTATTTAAAAACTTAATAGATTTAGGACAACACCCTAAAGAATATACCGATACCATTACTATAATGGAAAAAATCGGTCACTTCTTAGACGATTCTGTAAGTAAAATCTATAAGAAATTAAAAAAAGAAGGTTACAATAAAAATGAATGCTCTCCATTAATTGCAGAACGTTTAAATGTTGCTAAAATATTAAAACGTGCAGCTAAAAATTGGGACGGTGGTTATGCTATGGCTGGATTATTAGGTCATGGAGATTCATTTGTATTGCGTGATCCAGCAGGAATTCGTCCAGCTTATTACTATAAAGATGACGAAGTTGTAGTAATAGCTTCAGAACGGCCAGTAATACAAACTGTTTTTAATGTAGAATTTCAAGATGTTAAAGAATTAGATCCAGGCCACGCAATTATAACAAAAAAATCTGGAGAGGTTTCTATAAAAAAAATACTAGAACCTTTAGAACGTAAAGCTTGCTCTTTTGAGCGCATTTATTTTTCTCGAGGAAGTGACGCAGAAATATACCAAGAGCGAAAAGAATTAGGAAAGTTATTAATGCCTCAGGTTTTAAAATCTATCAATAACGATACTAAAAATACTGTTTTTTCATACATACCTAATACAGCAGAAACCTCTTTCTTTGGAATGATTGAAACTGTAGAAGAGCATCTTAATGAGAAAAAAACACAAGCTATTTTAGATGGTAAAGGTGGTTTAAGCGCAGAAACCGTTATAGATATATTATCTGAAAGACCGCGCATTGAAAAAATAGCAATTAAAGATGCCAAACTAAGAACTTTTATTACAGAAGATAGTAGTCGTGATGATTTGGTTGCCCATGTATACGATGTTACATATGGTGTTATTAAACCTACAGATAACTTAGTAATAATAGACGATAGTATTGTTCGTGGGACCACACTTAAAAAGAGTATTATTAAAATGATGGATAGGCTACACCCTAAAAAAATTGTAGTTGTCTCCTCTGCCCCACAAATTCGTTACCCTGATTGTTATGGTATTGATATGGCTAACTTAGAAACTTTAGTTGCCTTTAATGCTGCATTAGCATTATTAAAAGATAATAATAAATATGATCTTGTTGAAGAAGTTTACAAAAAATGTAAAGCACAAGTAAACTTAGAAGATAAAGATGTTAAAAACTACGTAAAAGAGATTTACGATCAATTTACACCCGAACAAATTTCGAAAAAAATAGCTGTATTATTAAGCGATGAAACTGTTAATGCAGAAGTAGATATTATTTTCCAGCCAGTAGCAAACCTACATAAAGCATGCCCTGATAATTTAGGAGACTGGTACTTTACAGGAGACTATCCTACTGTTGGAGGAAATAGAGTTGTCAATAGAGCTTTTATTAATTTCTACGAAGGTAATAAGGAAAGAGCATATTAATAAATTACCACAAATAGACAAAAAAGCAAAACTATTAAGTTTTGCTTTTTTTATAGAAGACTAATTGTCACCGTAATAAGTAATATACTTTTTTACAACAGTTATTAACTTAAAACTTTTTCTCTTTTTAAACAATATATCTATCTATTATAAGTTATAGTATAACACCATTACATAAGTAGGTTAAGTCATGGTAGATTTGGGACAAAAAAGGTGAACTCTCGTTCGCCTTTTTTATTTTTAAACCAACTTATAACGGCATAATTAAAAGGCTTTTAAGCTCGCTTAAATACATTTAATCGATTTTTAAAACCTTTAATCTAAAAAAAGACGCAATTCACCTAGCTCTTGATTATATTTGAGCTTACCATAACATAAGTAGGTTAAGTTCATGGTAGATTTGGGGCAAAAAAGGTGAACTCTCGTTCACCTTTTTTATTTGATATAAAACACAAAAAAAGCAGACTTAAATAAGCCTGCTTTTTTTGTATAAACTGTAATAAAAATTACTTAGCTTCTGCATATCGTCTTTCTACTTCATTCCAGTTAATAACATTAAAAAATGCATTAATATAATCTGGTCTTCTGTTTTGGTAATTTAAGTAATAAGCATGTTCCCATACATCTAAACCTAATATTGGAGTTCCTCCGCAAGTTACATCTGGCATTAAAGGATTATCTTGGTTTGGAGTAGAACATACTTCTACTTTTCCTCCTTTATGTACGCATAACCATGCCCATCCAGATCCAAATTGTGTTGCAGCCGCTTTACTAAAAGCATCTTTAAAAGCGTCAACAGAACCAAAAGCAGCTTCAATAGCATCTTTTAATTCTCCAGATAAACGTCCTTTACCTTCAGGATTCATAACTTCCCAAAATAATGAATGGTTATAAAACCCTCCTCCATTATTTCTTACTGCTTTATTCTCCATATCTAAATTAGTAAGAATATCTTCAATAGATTGTCCTTCTAATTCAGTACCTTCAATAGCAGCGTTTAATTTTGTTGTATATCCGTTATGATGTTTAGAGTGATGTATTTCCATTGTACGTGCATCGATATTTGGTTCTAATGCATCGTACGCATATTTTAATTTTGGTAATTCAAAAGCCATAATTTCAAATTTTATGTTGTTAATTAAATTCGACCAAATTTACGGATAAAAGAATTCAATAAAAAATAATAAATAGTTATGAAATCATTGATAGTTTTTATCTTGTCTCAAAATTTAAACTCTTATGTATAAAGACCATTCTTTTAGTGTTTACGATGCTTCTGCTGGCAGCGGGAAGACATTTACGCTCGTAAAAGAATATCTTAAAATAATATTTGCTTCAAACAAAAAAGAACAATTTAAACATATTTTAGCGATTACATTTACTAATAAAGCTGTTGGTGAAATGAAAGCTCGTATTCTAGAGATGCTGAAACTTTTTTCTAATACCGCAATTTTAGAAACACCAAACAGTATGTTTAAAGCTATTTGTGAAGAATTACCTATTTCTCCCGAAAAACTACACAATAAATCTAAAAAAGTACTTAATAGCATATTACACAATTATGCAGCTTTCGACATTTCTACCATAGATGGATTTAACCATAGATTAATACGAACCTTTGCTCATGATTTAAAACTCCCCTTAAATTTTGAAGTAGAATTAGATGTTAATGCACTACTAAATGAAGCTGTAGATAGTTTAATTGCTAAAGCCGGTAGCGATGAAATTTTAACCAAAATATTAATAGATTTTGCATTAGAAAAAGCAGATGACGATAAAAGCTGGGATGTTTCTAGAGATTTTAATGCTATTGCTTCCCTTTTAATTAACGAGAACGATTTAAAGTACGTAAAAACATTAGAAGGTAAAACGCTTGAAGATTTTAAAGAATTAAAAAAACAACTAATTGATAAGATAAAAAAAGGAGAACAAATAGTTATAAATACAGCAGATAATGCTCTCCAACTTATACAAAATAATGGCTTAGAGTTTTCAGATTTTTCTAGAGGTACGCTTCCTAACCATTTTAAAAAAGCTAGGGAGCTAAACTTTTTTGGATTATACTCTAATCAATTAGAAAGTAATATTAATCAAGGGGTAAAGATTTATAACAAAACACTGGACACTACCAAAGCAAGTATAATAGATTCAATACTTCCACAAATAGAAAAATATTATTTAGAGACTAAATCTTCCGTTTATCATTTAAAGTTTTTAAAAGCGTTTTATAAAAACATAACGCCTTTATCTGTTTTAAATGCTATTAATAATGAGTTAAACACTATTAAGACTGATCAGAATAAAATGCTCATTTCAGAATTTAATAGTATAATTAGTGAAGAAATAAAAGATCAACCAACTCCTTTTATTTATGAACGTATGGGAGAGAAATTTCGTCATTATTTTATAGATGAGTTTCAAGACACTTCGCAAATGCAATGGGAGAATTTAATTCCATTAGTAGACAGTACACTTGTCGGCGAAAATTTAAAGGGGGAAAAAGGGACCACAATGCTAGTTGGAGATCCCAAACAAGCAATATATAGGTGGCGAGGAGGAAAAGCAGAACAGTTTATAGATTTAAGCAATGGTTTAAGTCCATTCCATATCGTTCCTAATAATGTTAGATTAGAGAGTAATTATAGAAGTTTTAAAAACATTGTTAATTTTAACAATAACTTTTTTAAATACTTATCTTCTGTCTCATTTAGTGATCCTAATTATGCTAAACTCTATCAAAATGCTGGTCAAAAATTATTTATAGAAGATAAAGGTTATGTTGATTTAAACTTTATAGATTTTGATAAAGAAGATAATTTTGATGATAAGTATTCTCAACAAGTATTAGACACCATTAATTCCTGTCTAGAAAATGGATACGAACTAAAAGATATTTGTATACTTGTTAGAAAGAAAAAAGAAGGGATTGCTATAGCAGAGTCTTTAAATAATGAAGGGTTAAAGATAACATCTTCAGAAACAATGCTTATTAATAACTCTCCGGAAGTTCGCTTTATAAATAGCATTTTAAGCTTGTTATTAAATTCAAAAGAAAACGATTCTAAAATCTATGTTTTAGATTACTTAACTGAAATTTATAACATACAAGATAAACACGCTTATTTTAAAAAGCATATCCATTTAGGATTAAATGATCTGTTTGAAAGCTTCAAGCAATTCGATATTAATATTAATCCAAAAACTCTAATACAAGAACCTTTATATGATGTTGCGGAAACTATTGTTAGAGATTTTAAACTTATTAAAAACTCTAATGCATATATCCAATTTTATTTAGATATTATTCTAGAATATTCTCAAAAACATATTTCGGATGCCGTAGGGTTTCTAGAGTATTTTAATAAAAAGAAAGACAGCTTAAGTATTGTATCTCCTCAAAATCAAGATGCTGTCCAAATAATGACCATTCATAAATCTAAAGGATTAGAATTCCCTATAGTTATATTTCCTTATGCTCAATTAGATATATATAATGAAATAGAACCTAAAGAGTGGTATAAAATTAGTGAAGAAAAATACAATGGTTTCTCATACACACTACTTAATTACACTAAAGATTTCGAATTTTATGACAAAGAAGGTTTACGTATTCACGAAAAACATCAGGCTGAATTAGAGTTAGATAGTTTAAACCTATTATATGTTGCACTCACAAGACCAGTAGAACAATTGTATATTATAGGTAAAAAAGACATTAATAATAAAGGAGTAATTAATTCAAAAACGTATTCAGGTCTATTAATTAATTTCTTAATACAAATAGGAGAATGGCAAGAAGGACAATTAAACTACAATTTTGGAAACCCTAAAAGAATACAACAAGACCAAAACAATTGTAATAATACTATCGAACAAACAGAATTTATTACAACAGCAAAAAAAGATCATAATATACAAGTAATTTCAAACGCTGGGTATCTATGGGATACAGAACAACAAAATGCTATAGAAAAAGGAAATCTTATCCACGATATTATGGCACACATAAAAACAAAATATGATATCGATTTTGTAATTAACGATTTTATTAGCTCTGGAGTCATTAATAAAGAACAAGCCAGTGTCCTTAAAATTACTATACTACAAATAGTAGAACATCCAAAACTTAAAAATTATTTCAATGAAATTCATACTATATATAATGAGCGTGATATTATTACTAAATCTGGAAATGTATTAAGGCCTGACCGTTTAGTAATAAATGATAAAAACCAAGCAGTGATAATAGATTATAAAACTGGACTTCATAATCCGAAATACCAACATCAATTACAGGATTACCAAGATGTTTTAGAGGAAATGAATATAGCTGTTTTAGACAAAGTGCTAATTTATATAAATCAAGAAATTAAAATTCTCAACTACTAATCATTCCTTTTTTAAAGAATAAAAAAGAAGTTAGTTTCTATAGCTAACACAAAAACATATTACATTTGCAATAAAAATAACACATTATGTACGGCAATATAAAAGAGCATTTACAAAACGAAATTCAAACTATAAAAGATAACGGTCTTTTTAAAGAAGAACGTATTATTACTTCTCCACAAGGTGCTGAAATAACTTTAACCACTGGGCAAACAGTTTTAAACTTTTGCGCTAATAATTACTTGGGTTTATCATCTCACCCCGAAGTTATTAAAGCAGCACAAGAAGCAATGGATACTCATGGTTTTGGTATGTCTTCAGTACGCTTTATATGTGGAACACAAGACATCCATAAAGAACTTGAACAAAAAATAGCCGATTTCTACGGTACAGAAGACACTATACTATATGCTGCTGCTTTTGATGCTAACGGAGGTGTTTTTGAACCTTTATTAGGAAAAGAAGATGCAATTATTTCAGACTCTTTAAATCATGCTTCTATAATTGATGGCGTTCGTTTATGTAAAGCTGCACGTTACCGTTATGCAAATAATAACATGGAAGAGTTAGAAGCTAGATTAATAGAAGCTAACGATAATGGAGCTCGTTTTAAAATTATAGTGACAGATGGTGTATTTTCTATGGATGGCATTGTAGCTTCACTTGACAAAATTTGTGATTTAGCAGATAAGTATGATGCATTAGTAATGATAGATGAGTGCCATGCTACAGGATTTATAGGTAAAACAGGTAGAGGTACTCTTGAAGAAAAAGGTGTTCTTGGAAGAATAGATATTATTACCGGAACATTAGGAAAAGCTATGGGAGGAGCCATGGGAGGTTATACCACTGCAAAAAAAGAGGTTATAGAAATCTTACGTCAACGCTCTAGACCATATTTATTTTCTAACTCTCTAGCTCCAGCTATTGTTGGCGCATCAATTAAGGTTTTCGATATGTTAGCTAACGATACTGCTCTTAGAGACAAACTAGAATCTAATACAGATTATTTTAAAAAAGGGATGAAAGCTGCTGGTTTTGATATTGTAGATGGAGATTCAGCAATTGTCCCAGTTATGTTATACGACGCCAAGCTTTCTCAAACAATGGCTAATATGTTATTAGAAGAAGGTATATATGTTATAGGTTTCTTTTATCCTGTAGTTCCAAAAGATAAAGCAAGAATAAGAGTACAACTTTCAGCAGCACACGAAAAAGAACATCTCAATAAAGCTATAGAAGCTTTTACTAAGGTAGGTAAAGCATTAAATGTTATTTAAAACCATTCCATTATATGCTACAAATAGTAGCTGTTACTAATATTTTTATATATTTGTCTTTGTTAATAATGTTTAACAACTTATTTTTGCTCTAATTAACACTTAAAAATTAAATTTTTGAATATGAAAAATCTTAGCAGATTATTATTCGCACTAGTACTTATAGTAAGTTTTAGTAATGTGAATGCACAAAACCAAGATAACCCATGGGCTATCAGCTTCGGAATTAACGCCGTAGATGTATACCCTGTTGGTGAAGATGCTCCACAAGGAGATTACTTCGATGAATTTTTTAACGCAAAAGATCACTGGAACATACTTCCATCTTTATCTACAATAAATGTATCTAGATATATAGGAGATAACTTTACTGTTTCTGTTGGTGGGTCTCTTAATAAAATTGAAAAATGGGGTCAGTTCGAAGGACGTAACGGAGATATCGATGTTGCTGTAAACGATTTAAACTATTATGCTGTAGATGCAGGTGTTTCTTATAGCTTAGCTAGCTTAATAAAGTCTAAAAAGTTTGATCCAGCTATCGGTATCGGTGGTGGTTACACTTGGATTGAAGAAGGACCATACAATAACAACAATGTAGGAAAAAGAAGTAACTTAGGAGCTGGAACTTTAAACGGTTCTTTAGGGTTAACTTACTGGTTTACTGATAATATTGGTTTATATGCTCGTACTACTTATAAGCATGCTTTTTCTGATGATGGAACTAAGCACTTCCAACATGCTGCAGGTTTCTCTGTAAGATTCGGAGGAAAAGATACTGATGGTGATGGTATATTCGATAAGAATGATGCTTGTGTTGATGTATTTGGTTTAGAAGCTTTTAACGGATGTCCTGATACTGATGGTGATGGAATCGAAGATAGTAAAGATAGTTGTCCAAACGTAGCAGGTTTACCTGAGTACAATGGATGTCCTGATACTGATGGTGATGGAGTTGTTGATGCTAGCGATAAATGTCCTACAGTAAAAGGTCTTAAAGCTTTAGCTGGATGTCCTGATGCTGATAACGATGGTGTTGCTGATGGAGATGATAAATGTGTTAACGAAGCTGGACCAGCTGCAAACAAAGGATGCCCTTGGCCAGATACTGATGGTGATGGTGTATTAGACAAAGATGATAAATGTGTTAACGAAGTTGGAACTGTTGCTAACAATGGTTGCCCAGAAATAGTTGAGCCAACTCCTGATGTTATTAAAACTTTAAACTCTTACGCTGAAACTATTAAGTTTGACACAGGAAAATCTTCTTTCAAAAATGAAACTATTCCAGTATTACAAGCTATTACAGGAATCTTAAAAGATTACCCTAAAGCTAACTTTACAATTGAAGGTCATACTGATAGCGTAGGTAGCAAAACTACTAACCAGAGATTATCTGATTCTAGAGCTAACGCAGTAATGGGTTACTTAGTAGAAAACGGAATCGACTCTAAGAGATTAACAGCTATTGGATTCGGAGAAGAATACCCAATCTCTTCTAACAAAACTAGAGCTGGAAGAAAGAACAACAGACGTGTAGAAGTAAAACTTAAAAAATAAGGTTTACACAACACTTAAAATAAGTTAAAAAAACGCTTCGGTTAACCGAAGCGTTTTTTATTTTTATACAATGAATAGTTTTATTTATGATGTTTTAAATCACTTAAATAATAAGGAGGAAGACTTGTCTAGACTAACCTTTATTCTCCCAAGTAAACGAGCTGGGGTTTTTTTAAGACAAGAATTAGCTCTAGTAGTAAATAAGACTATATTTTCTCCCAAAATTATTAGTATAGAAGAGTTTGTTGAAGAATTAGCTCAACTTAAAACAGTATCTAATACCGAATTATTATTTGAGTTTTACAACAGTTATATTTCTTTAACTCCTAAAACGGAAAGAGATACATTTGAAACTTTCTCTAAATGGGCACAGATATTATTACAAGACTTTAATGAAATAGATCGCTACCTAATTCCTCAAAATAATATTTTCGAATATCTGAGTGCAATTAAAGAACTAGAACACTGGTCTTTAGAAGACAACAAAACAAAAGTTATCCTTAACTATTTAAAGTTTTGGGACAAATTAAAAATATACTACACACATTTTACTAAAGCCTTAATTGATAAAAAAATAGGATACCAAGGTTTAATATATAGAGAAGCAGTAGAAAATATTCAATCATACACAAACAGTAAGTTAAACTCAAAGCATATTTTTCTGGGTTTTAATGCATTAAATACTGCAGAAGAAACAATTATACAAGAATTACTTCAAAACGAAATAGCAGAAGTATTTTGGGACATTGATGAATCTTTTTTAATCAATCCAATACATGATGCTGCTTTATTTACACGAAAACATAAAACAAGTTGGAAGCATTTTAACAAGTCCCCCTTTAATTGGATAACCAATCATTATACTAAGGATAAAAACATATCCATTTATGGAATACCTAAAAATATAGGCCAAGCAAAAACAGTTGGGAGTTTACTTAAAACGATTTCAAAAAGCAATCCATCTTTAAAAAGTACTGCAGTAGTACTCGGTGAAGAAAGCCTATTAATTCCAATTATAAACTCTATACCTAAAAATGTAGATGCGCTTAATATAACTATGGGATTCCCTCTAAGCTCAATTCCACTAGCATCACTATTTGAACTATTATTTACTATTCAAAAGAAAGGTATAGAAAGTTACTACTATAAAGATGTAATAAGTATTCTTTCTCATCAATTTATAAAACCTTTATTTTCTACCAAAGCCCAAAATGTTGCTTCAATTATTATTGAAAATATTCAGAAAAACAATCTAGCATATTTAACAATTTCCGATATAAAAAAGCACTCTATAACTCACCACGATGTAATTAATCTATTATTCTCTAATTGGAAAGACAAAGCGCATACAGCAATTACTAACAGCTTTAAAATTATTAATGTAATAAAAGAAGAACTTTCAATAGACAAAGAATCTAACACCCTATCTTTAGAATATTTATTTCGCTTTAACACCTTATTTAATGAATTAAATAGACTCAATGAAGGCTTTAGACACATTAATGATATATCTGCGCTCTATAGCATATACAAAGAGCTTTTAAGCTCAGAAACTCTAGATTTTCAAGGAGAACCATTGCAAGGCTTGCAAATTATGGGAATGTTAGAATCTCGTGTACTTGATTTTGAAACTGTAATAATAACATCAGTAAATGAAGGAGTTTTACCTTCTGGTAAAACAAATAATTCGTTTATTCCTTTCGATGTAAAAATTGAAAACAACTTACCTACATACAAGGAAAAAGACGCTGTATACACCTATCATTTTTATAGGCTCTTGCAAAGAGCTAAGAATATCTATATTTTATATAACACAGAGACAGATGTTTTAACTGGTGGCGAAAAAAGTAGGTTTATAAATCAATTAGAATTAGAAAACATTCATGATATAGAGCACAAAATAATAACACCATATGTACCTAGTTTAAAATCTGGATTAAAACAAATAGAAAAGACAGAAACAGTAATAAAACAATTAAAACAAATTGCTGAAAAAGGCTTTTCTCCCTCATCATTAACAAACTACATAAGAAACCCTATAGACTTTTATTATCAAAAATTATTAGGCCTTAAAGACTTAGATGAAGTTGAAGAAACTGTGGCAGCCAATACCATGGGGACCGTAGTACACAATACCCTCGAAGATCTTTACAAACCATATATAAACATACCTCTAACTGTCGATTTTCTAAAAAGAATGAAACTAAAAATAGATGAAACTATAATACATCATTTTAGTAAAGAATACATAGATGGAGATATGACAAAAGGTAAGAATTTAATAGTCTTTGAAATTGCTAAGCGCTATGTATTAAACTTTATAAATTTAGAAATTGAGGATCTAAAAAAAGGAAACAATATAACGCTGATTGCATTAGAAGCAGAAAACAGTATGACAATTCCAATAACTGAATTAAATTTTGAAGTAAAAATTAGAGGTACAGTGGATAGAATAGATAGCTACAATGGAATCACAAGAATTATAGATTATAAAACGGGAAAAGTACTGCAAAATCAAGTAGAAATTATAAACTGGGAAGATATAACAACAGACTACAAAAAATACAGCAAAAGTTTTCAAATACTTACTTATGCCTATATGCTAAACAATACTAAAGCTCTTAAGTTTCCTATTGAAGCTGGCATTATTTCTTTTAAAAACTTAAGCTCAGGTTTTTTAAAATTCACAAAAAAACAACAAGCAAGAGGAGGTGCTAAAGACACTCTAATTACAGAAGATACTTTAAATTTATTTTTAAAAGAATTAAAGAAAGTAATTATTGAAATTTGTAATCCTAATATATACTTTATAGAAAAAGAAGTCTAATTAATTATGAATCTAAAAAATATAGTTCTAAACAGAGGCAACAAAAAACCCATACTATGGGATGCCTTTTTTAATAAAAATAACACACAAAAACCACTAGTTATTTTCTGTCATGGATACAAAGGATTTAAAGATTGGGGCAGTTGGGATTTAGTAGCAGACTCTTTTTGTAATGCTAATTTATTTTTCGTAAAATTCAATTTCTCTCATAATGGAGGCACTATAGAAAATCCAATAGATTTCCCTGATCTAGAAGCTTTTGGAGAAAACAATTATTCGAAAGAGTTAGATGATTTAGATAGTATACTTGATTTTTTATTTTCGAATGAGAACCAATTTAAAAATGAAATAAACCTAAACGACATAACGCTAATTGGTCATTCTAGAGGAGGAGGAATATCTATTATTAAAGCTAGTGAAGATTCTAGAATTACAAAATTAATTACTTGGGCGAGCGTATGCGATTTTGGCAAACGCACAGCTACTATTGGGGATTTAGAAAATTGGAAGAAAGATGGTGTTAAATATGTTCTAAACGGGAGAACAAAACAAAAAATGCCACACAATTATCAATTTTATGTAGACTTTATAACCAATAAAAAACGATTAAATATAGAAAATTGTCAAAAAAAACTAACAATACCTCATTTAATTATTCATGCTAAAGATGATCCTTCGGTATTATATAATGAGGCTGAATTATTACATATGTGGCAACCAAAAAGCACATTATTATCTATAGAAAACAGTAATCATGTATTTAGCTCAAAACATCCCTGGACAAAAGACAAACTTCCTTTAGCTCTAGAGAAAGTTACAAATTCTAGTATTATATTTATTAAATGATACATAGTAGTAATTAGAGACCTTTCTCTCTTAAATAATCTATAAAATACTATAACGAACTATTCTAATAGTTTGTTATTAATTATTTTAACCCACTAAGAACTAAAACAGGCATAGAAGACACATAAAAATCTTTTTTCAAAATTACATTCTTCTCCCAAAGCTTTCCAAAAAAACCTCTACTGCGTCTAACAACACATAATAAATCAGGATTATAATCTTTGTAATGCTCTAAAACTCCTTGAAATGTAGTTGCGTTTTCAGTTTTTTTTGTTGTACTTACTAATACCTGAATTCCTTCATCCACATTAAAATCTGTTTCTTTATAAAATGGTGTTTTAACCAAAAGTAAGTTAACAGTAGATTTAAAATCATTTTTTATAGTTTTTAAAGGCTCTAAAACTCCATTCTTTTTTATAACAGCAGATTTTATAGCCATTAAAATAGAATTAATAGGTTTAAAGTTATAGTCTTCAGGAACAATTAACGCTGGTATATCAGTTTGCTTAATTATTTTTCCCGAAGTTTTACCTAAGAAAACTTCATCCTTGATAGAATTTGTTCGAGGCTCTAATAATATTAAATCAATATCCAAAGACTTACAAACCAACTCGACAGTATTCACTAATTTCCCCTTAAATGTTTTAGCTACTACTTGAACTCCTGTAGTATCTATTTTTGAAATATGATCGTCTAGAAAAGCTTTACTTTCTCTCTCTAAAATATGGTCTATTTTTATCATTGTACCTGCTTTGGTATATACGTTATAAACTTGTACAACATATAACTTTGCTCCTGTATACTTTGCAAAATCTACTGCATACTGTAAATGACTTTTTGCATTTTTAGATGAACCAACGGGTACTAAAATATTTTTCATAATAAAAATTAAGGTGATCAATATAACACTGCAAAAATACATTTTTTTTAATCTGAACACATTTAAACTAGCTTAAATAGTAAATAAAATCAGTATTATTTCACGATATTCGCCAGAATATTTATAATACTTTGAGTACAGATATTAGTTTAAAACATATAAACAAATTAGCTATTCCGGCATTAATATCTGGAGTATCAGAACCTATACTATCCTTAACTGACGCTGCAATAATTGGAAATGTTAATTTAAATCCAACTGAATCGCTAGCTGCTGTTGGCATTGTTTCAACATTTATGTCAATGCTTATATGGGTATTCGGGCAAACCAGAAGCTCTATTTCGTCTATAGTTTCTCAGTATTTAGGAGCAAAAAATGTAGAAGCTATCAAAAACTTACCAGCTCAAGCAATTTTTATAATTACATCCTTAAGCATTATAATAATATTAGGCACCTACCCTTATTCAGAAAGCATTTTTAAACTTTACAGCGCATCTGGCACTATTTTAGAATATTCATCAGAATATTACAAAATTAGAGTATTTGGCTTTCCTTTTACATTATTTACAATAGCTGTTTTTGGTACATTTAGAGGTCTACAAAACACATTCTATCCCATGGTTATTGCCATAATAGGGGCTGTTATTAATATTATTTTAGATTACATTTTAGTATATGGTTTCCTTGACAGCATTCCTGCAATGCATATTAAAGGTGCGGCATATGCAAGTGTTTTTGCACAAATAATAATGGCTATTTTTTCTGCATATTATTTAATAAAAAAAACAACGATTCCATTACGTTTTACCTTCCCTTTTAATAGGGAGATTAAACGTTTTTTAATAATGATAGGAAACTTAATCATTAGAACATTAGCTCTAAATACCGCATTATTTTTTGCTACAAAGCATTCTACAGCTTATGGCCCTAAATTTATAGCAGCCTACACTATAGCTATAAACTTATGGTTTCTAGGAGCCTTTGTAATAGACGGTTATGCAAGTGCCGGCAATATTTTGTCTGGAAAATTACTTGGCGGAATGGAATATAAAAAACTAATAATTTTAAGTAATAAACTAATAAAGTATGGAATAATCATTGGTTTTATTATGGCAGCGATTGGTTTTATTTTCTATTTCCCATTAGGGCTACTATTCACAAAAGATCAAAATGTCTTAAATGAGTTTTATGACATTTTTTGGATTGTACTTGCCATGCAACCCTTTTGCTCTATTGCCTTTATTTTCGATGGTGTTTTTAAAGGGCTTGGAAAAATGAAAGATCTTAGAAACCTTTTACTAATAACTACTCTATTCGTTTTTTTACCAGTTTTATTCCTTTTTGATTATTTCAACTTTAAACTCCATGGAGTTTTTATTGCTTTTACATTTTGGATTATAGCAAGAGGACTACCATTAATCATAAAATTTAGGAAAGAATTTTTGTCGCTATCTCAAAACGAGTAACTTTGCATCTAAATATATTAATTATAACATAGAATGGATATTTTAAATTTTTTAGGAGGGCAAGGTATGTTTGTTGTTTTAGGCTTTGCTCTAATAGTTATTTATGTAGTAAATAGAATAAAAAGTAGATGTAGATAATGGGAAATATTCGTATCACTAAGCAGTTTTCTTTCGAAACTGGTCACGCTCTTTATGGTTATGATGGTAAATGTAAAAATATCCATGGCCATAGCTATAAACTTTCTGTAACTGTAATTGGTCAACCAATACAAGACAATACAAATGTAAAATTTGGAATGGTTATAGATTTCAGTGATTTAAAAAAAATTGTAAAAGAAGAAATTGTAAATATTTTTGACCACGCAACAGTTTTTAATAAAAACACACCACACGTTGAATTAGCTAAAGAACTTCAAAACAGAGGCCATAATGTTTTATTAGTAGATTATCAGCCAACTAGTGAAATGATGGTTATAGATTTTGCTTCAAAAATAAAAAAACGTCTACCTAGGAGCATTAAATTACACTCTCTAAAACTACAAGAAACCGCAACATGTTATGCAGAATGGTATGCTAGTGAAAATCTATAACAAAAAAACACTAATTAGATCTCAGAAAAACAAATCACACAACAAACAACACTAAAATTTAATTAGTTTGCATTTAAATTGCTACAAATCTATTTTAACATTTTTTTTTGAAAAAAAATATATTTCTGTAAAACCCGATAAAAACAGTACTTCATCGATATTTTTTGCAGTTAATAGATATTTTTTGCAAAAAAATGATTTAAAAAGTTTTGTAAAGACACATTTTTTTATACATTTACCACCTGAAATTATGATACAAAATAAAAAAACATTTGCCTCATTCTTATTTGTATTAATAAGTTTTGTATGCTTCGCCCAAAACCCGCCGCCGCCTCAGCCGCCGCCAAGTCCTGTTGGTCTACCAATAGACACTAATATTTTAATATTAGTTATATTAGGATTTTTATATGGTATTTATAAAATTTATAGATTCAGGAAAAAGAAAGTTAATATATAACGATTTACTGTAAAGCGTTTAATCTAGCAACGTACTTTCCAATAACATCAAATTCTAAGTTTACAACTGTACCTTCTTTAAATGTTTTAAAGTTAGTATGCTCGTATGTATATGGTATTATAGCAACGCTAAAGGCATTCTTTTCTGAATTAACTACAGTTAAACTAACCCCATTAACAGTTATAGAGCCTTTTTCTATAGTTATATTGTTTAATGAACTATCGTAATTAAAAGTAAACAACCAACTCCCCACTATTTCATCTACACCAACACAAGTAGCAATTTGGTCTACATGCCCTTGAACAATATGCCCATCTAATCTATCACCTAATTTCATAGCGCGTTCCAAATTAACACTATCATTAACTTTAAGAGCTCCTATAGCTGTTTTATCTAAAGTTTCCTTTATTGCTGTAACAACATAATTAGAATCAGAAATACTAACAACAGTTAAACAAACGCCATTGTGGGCTACACTTTGGTCTATTTTTAATTCTGAAGTAATAGAGCTATTTATTGTAATATGTAGATTACCTAAATCCCTCTTTAAATCTTTTACAACTCCTACGGTTTCAATAATTCCTGTAAACATAGTCTTAAACGTAATATTTAGTTAAATTTGTCGATGTAAAATTACAAACAAAAGTTATCATAATTAATGAGGAAAGAAGAAAATATTATCGTTGGAATATCCATAGGTGACTTAAACGGAATTGGGGCAGAAGTTGTGTTAAAAATTTTCGAAGATAACAGAATGTTAGAATTCTGTACTCCAGTCATTTTTGCATCTATAAAAACAATGAGTTTTGTAAAGAACCACTTTAAATTAAATATAAATTTAAATAGTATACATAATATAAGCCAAATAGTACATGGTAAAATAAATATATTAAACTCTTGGAAAGAGAATGTTATTATAAATTTTGGTAAAGAAAACTCTAAAATAGGAGAATACGCTATTAAATCTCTAAAAGAAGCCACTAAAGCCCTAAAAGAAGAAAATATAGATGTATTAGTCACTGCACCAATAAATAAACATAATATACAATCTGAAACATTTAAGTTTCCTGGTCACACAAATTATTTAGCAGAAGAATTAAATGGTAATAGTCTAATGTTTATGGTAACCGACACCTTAAGAGTTGGTTTACTAACTGATCATGTTCCTGTAAAAGATATTTCTAACCATATAACACCAGAATTAATAGAAGAAAAAATAGAAACTGTTTACAATTCTTTAAAACAGGATTTTAGAATTAGTAAACCAAAGATTGCTGTATTAGGCATAAACCCGCATACAGGAGATAATGGAGTCATTGGCAATGAAGATGATGATATTATGAGACCTACACTTAGTAAAATAAAAGAAGAGGGGAAATTGGTATTTGGTCCATATGCAGCAGATAGCTTTTTCGGGTCTAACAACTATAAAAATTTTGATGCTATAATAGCTTCATATCATGATCAAGGCTTAATACCATTTAAAACATTATCTTTTGGTCAAGGTGTTAATTACACAGCTGGATTAAACCGTGTTAGAACATCTCCCGATCATGGAACAGCTTATGAAATAGCAGGTAAAGGAACAGCAGATATTGGTTCGTTTAAAGAAGCAATATTTTCTGCTATACATATATTTAAATGTAGAGAAGAATATCAATTAATTAATAAAAACCCTTTAGCAATCTCTAAACGTAAACGTTACGAGAAATAAAGATTATAGATATTAACAAAAAAAAGTTTATTAAACGGTCTAGTTAATAAAAATTTGTATATTTGCAGGCTCAAAATAGATGTGATAATGAAGCGTTTGAAAGAATTTACAATTCCATTTGTTGGATTAAAAATAGGAAAACATCATTTTGATTATAAAATAAAGAAAACGTTCTTTGAACATTTTGAATATGAAGAGTTTAACGACAGCGATGTAAACGTTAATGTTATTCTAGAAAAAAAAGCAACATTACTAGAACTTCACTTTGAAATATCTGGTGTAGTAAATGTAAATTGCGATTTAACAAATGAACCTTACAATCAATCAATAGAAAGTACTTTTGATTTGGTGGTAAAATTTGGAGAAGAATATAACGATGAAAATATTGATATTCTTATTGTCCCTCATGGAGAATACGAAATCAATATTCAACAATACATATATGAATTAATTGTCTTAGCAATGCCATCAAAATGTATACATCCAGGTGTAGAAGATGGAACATTAGACTCTGAAATACTTAAAAAACTAGAAGAATTAAGTCCTAAAGCAAAGGATATAAAAGAAAACCAAGAGGAAATAGATCCTCGATGGAATACATTAAAAAAACTATTAACGGATAAATAAAATTATAAAATGGCACATCCTAAAAGAAAAATCTCTAAAACAAGAAGAGATAAGAGAAGAACTCACTACAAAGCTGTAGCGCCACAAATTGCAACTTGTCCAACAACTGGAGAAGCTCACTTATACCACAGAGCTCACTGGTTTGAAGGTAAATTATACTACAGAGGTCAAGTATTAATTGACAACTCGGCAACCGAAGAAAATTTAGCATAATTGCTATGTATGCATATAGAAAAACGCTCACTTGTGAGCGTTTTTTTTATGATATTTTTTTCTTTGCGTTAAAAACAGCTTAATTTGTGTAATATTGACTAAAAATTATTAGTTTTATCAAAATTTCGCCTTTTTTGGACGAATTTGAACAATTTTTGGTCAAATTAACTTAAAAAGTATGAGTAAAATTTCGGCAGCGATTACAGCTGTAGGTGCCTATGTACCAGAATATGTATTGACCAATCAAATACTTGAAACGATTGTTGATACCAATGATGAATGGATTACTACAAGAACCGGTATCAAGGAGCGTAGAATCCTAAAAGGTGAAGGCTTAGGTACTTCATATATGGCCATTAAAGCCGCTAAAGATTTATTACGTAAAAGCGGTACAAACCCAGAAGATATAGAGTTAGTTATAGTCGCTACTGCTACTCCAGATATGAAGGCAGCATCGACAGCTGCATATACAGCAACTCAAATAGGTGCAGTAAATGCCTTTTCTTTCGACTTAGAAGCAGCTTGTTCAAGTTTTCTTTTTGGTATGTCTACAGCTTCTAGATATATAGAATCTGGAAAATATAAAAAAGTACTTTTAATTGGAGCAGATAAAAACTCTTCAATGATTAACCCAAAAGATAGGGCTACTTGCATTATTTTTGGAGATGGAGCTGGAGCTGTTTTATTTGAACCAAATGAAGAACAACTAGGGCTTCAAGATGAATATTTAAGAAGTGATGGTATAGGTAGAGAGTTTCTACAAGCCAAAGTAGGAGGATCATCTTACCCAATGACGGCTGAAGCATTAGCAAATGAAGAACATTATGTTTTTCAAGATGGAAGAACAGTATTCAAAAATGCAGTTTCTAACATGGCAGATGTAGCTGTTAAAATATTAGAACGCAACAATTTAACAAAAGAAGATATTGCATGGTTAGTAGCCCATCAAGCAAATAAACGAATAATTGATGCTACTGCAAATCGTATAGAGTTAGACCATGAAAAAGTAATGATGAACATTCATAAGTATGGTAACACCACATCGGCTACCTTACCTTTGCTTTTAAGCGATTACGAATCTCAACTTAAAAAAGGAGATAATCTTATATTTGCTGCTTTTGGAGGAGGATTCACATGGGGTTCCATTTACTTAAAATGGGCCTATAACTCATAATAAACCAACTAAACTAAAATTTAATACATTTTAATTATGGATTTAAAAGACATTCAAAACTTAATCAAATTTGTAGCTAAGTCTGGCGCAAGTGAAGTTAAACTAGAAACAGACGACGTTAAAATAACTATAAAAACCGGTTCAGATACCGAAACAACTATTGTACAACAAATGCCAATGGCAGCTCAAATGCCACAAATGGCTATGCCAGCACAGCCTCAACCTGCAGCCACAGCCCCAGCTCCTGTAGCAGAAAAAGCAGCTCCAGCTGAGGACTCTAAATACATAACTGTAAAGTCTCCAATAATTGGTACTTTTTATAGAAAACCATCTCCAGATAAGCCATTATTTGTAGAAGTAGGGCAAACTGTAGCTGAAGGAGACGTACTATGTATTATTGAAGCTATGAAATTATTTAACGAAATAGAATCTGAAGTATCAGGTAAAATCGTTAAAATACTAGTTGACGATGCTTCTCCTGTAGAATTCGACCAACCATTATTTTTAGTAGATCCATCTTAATTTGAAGTTTAAAGTTTTACGTTTTAAGCATAGTAGCTTCTTGCTACTAAACTCATAACAACTAGACCACAAACTCTTAAACTCATAAAGATATGTTTAAAAAAATATTAATTGCAAATAGAGGTGAGATAGCATTACGTGTTATTAGAACCTGTAAAGAAATGGGCATAAAAACGGTAGCCGTATATTCTACAGCAGATGCCGAAAGCCTTCACGTAAAATTCGCAGACGAAGCGGTTTGTATTGGACCTGCTCCAAGTCATGAATCGTACTTAAAAATGTCTAATATTATTGCTGCCGCAGAAATTACAAATGCAGATGCAATACACCCAGGATATGGGTTTTTATCTGAAAATGCTAAATTTTCACAAATCTGCGATGAACATGAAATCAAATTCATTGGAGCTTCTGCTGAGATGATTGATAAAATGGGAGATAAAGCTAACGCTAAAGCAACAATGAAAGCGGCAGGAGTACCATGTGTCCCTGGCAGTGAAGGTGTTATCGAATCGTATGAAGAATGTGAAAAACTGGCAGAAGAAACTGGATACCCAGTAATGCTTAAAGCATCTGCAGGTGGTGGAGGAAAAGGAATGCGAGCTGTATGGAAAGTTGAAGACTTAAAAGATGCATGGGATTCCGCTAGACAAGAATCTAAAGCTGCATTTGGGAATGATGATATGTACATGGAAAAACTTATAGAAGAGCCAAGACATATTGAGATTCAAGTTGTTGGAGACTCTAATGGTAAAGCATGTCACCTTTCAGAAAGAGACTGTTCCGTACAAAGACGTCATCAAAAATTAACAGAAGAAGTACCTTCTCCATTCATGACCGATGAGTTAAGAGCTAAAATGGGAGAAGCCGCTGTAAAAGCTGCAGAATATATTAAATATGAAGGAGCAGGTACAGTTGAATTTTTAGTAGACAAGCATAGAAACTTCTACTTCATGGAAATGAATACTCGTATTCAAGTAGAACACCCTATTACTGAACAAGTAATTGATTTCGATTTAATACGTGAGCAAATATTGGTAGCAGCAGGAGTGCCTATTTCTGGTAAAAACTATACTCCAAATTTACATTCTATAGAATGTAGAATTAATGCAGAAGATCCTTTTAACGATTTTAGACCTTCTCCAGGAAAAATAACAACATTACATGCCCCAGGAGGTCATGGTGTTCGTTTAGATACCCATGTATATGCAGGGTATTCTATACCGCCGAACTACGACTCTATGATTGCAAAGTTAATTACAACAGCGCAAACTAGAGAAGAAGCTATAAATAAGATGAAACGTGCTTTAGACGAGTTCGTTATTGAAGGTATAAAAACTACAATTCCTTTCCACAGACAATTAATGGAACACCCAGATTATTTAGCAGGAAATTACACTACTAAATTCATGGAAGATTTTGTTATAGAAAAGAATATAGAAGAATAAAACAAAAAAGCGAACTTAAATTAAGTTCGCTTTTTTTATATATAAACCTTAGTGCAATCTTATAAGTTAAACAGCTCATCTATTCTTGTTATTACCTGTGGAACTTCATCAACCCTAAACTCTAAAAAAAAGTTATATAAATTATTCTCTTGTTTAGAAATAAGCAATTTGCCCTCTTTTACATTATAATAACCTGTTTGTCCTCTACAAAAACATAATCTTCCAAATAAAACTTTTACAGTACTAAAATTAGCATCAGTAAGTTCGATGTCTTCAATTTTTTGCGGTAACTCAACAAAAATTAATTCACTATAATTACCGTCTTGTGTATTTGGAATTTCATTTCTTTTGTATTCAAACATTAAAACATTAGTTTTTCCATCCAATAGAATAGGATATAAAGAACCTATATCATCCTTTTCTATATGCAATGATTTGTTTTTTAATATTTCAAAAGTACAAATTCCGTCTTCAGGACAATTAGTCATCATAGCTTTTAAGTTAGTTTTTAAACCTCTTTCTTTATTGGCTTTACATGATAATTGTATAAACAAACAAATCAGTAATACACTAAATAAATGTATATATTTCATAATGAATAAGATACTTTAAGGGTTTTAACTCTCAAATTCTTGGAGGTTTGAGAATATCAATCTATATTTAGTCAATAAAATAAAAAATATCATGAATAAAAAATACTTTAAAAGTTTTTTCTTATTTTTTGCTGTAGTAATGTTCTTTTCAAATACAACATTTGCACAAAAGCAATCTGCTATTTGGTCTCAAGTTAGCGCTAACAAAATAAGTGCTAACAAAGTTCAATTCTACAAAGAAATCCCTCAAAAATCTACATTCTTTAATGTTAATGTAGAGCAGTTATCAAGTATTCTAATTAATGCTCCTAAAGGTGATACATATGATAAAACATCAAATGTTATTGCACAGTTTCCAAATTCAAATGGGGATTTTGAGTCTTTTAGAATTAGTCAAGTGTCAATTATGGAACCAGGCTTGGCAGCTAAATTTCCTGATATCAAAACATATGTTGGTGTTGGTATTAATAACCCAACTGCAATGTTGCGTTTAACAATTACTCCTCAAAAAGGATTAAGCGGTATGATTTTATCTGATAAGAAAACAGTATTTATTGAACCTTATTCTAATGATTTAAAAACATATATTACATTTATTAATTCTGAAGGAGATATTAATACAGATAATTTTGTATGTGAAACCGAGACAATCTTAGAAAAAAGTGGTATTTCTGATGAAGAATATATAGCTTTAAAAAATGCTGATGATGGTCAATTACGTACTTATAGATTAGCATTAGCATGTACAGGAGAATACGCTGCATTTCATGGTGGTACAGTAGCCAACGTTATGGCTGCAATGACAACTACAATGAATCGTGTAAATGGCGTATATATACGAGATTTAGGCTTAACAATGACAATGGTTGATAATACTTCTATTATTTTTTTAAATGGAGCAACTGATCCATATACAAATAACAATGGAGGAGCCATGTTAAGCGAAAACCAAACGGTTTGTGATACTAATATAGGTACTGCAAATTACGATATTGGTCATGTATTTAGTACAGGTGGCGGTGGTGTTGCATACCTTAATTCGCCATGTACAAATATTAAAGCAGGTGGTGTTACTGGTTTAGGCTCTCCAGTTGGTGATGCTTTCGATATTGATTATGTAGCTCATGAAATTGGGCATCAATTTGGAGGCAACCATACACAAAATAATAACTGTCAAAGATCAGCAGTATCTGTTGAACCAGGAAGTGCCTCTACAATAATGGGGTATGCAGGAATTTGTGCTCCTAACGTTCAGAATAATAGTGATGATTATTTTAATGGTGAGAATATTAAAGAGATGTGGATAAACATTTCTGGTGGTAACAGTAGTACTTGTGGTGTGCTAACGGCAAGTGGAAACACAGCTCCTACTGCTAATGCTGGTTTAGACTATTCTATTCCTCCATCAACGGCATTTAAACTTACTGGTGTAGGAGCAGATGTTGATGCTGGAAATGCATTAACATATTCATGGGAACAGAATGACACTACACCTGCTCCAATGCCTCCTCAATCAACTAACACAGGTGGTCCAGCTTTTAGATCATTAGATCCAAAAACGGTTCCTGAAAGATATTTTCCAGATTTTGCTACAGTATTAGGTGGTTCTTTAGCTTCTACTTGGGAAGTTGTTCCTTCAGTAGCTAGAACAATGAGTTTTTTATTCACAGTAAGAGATAATGCTCCAGTGGCAGGAAACACCCAATCAGACGAAATGGTAGTTACTGTAGAGAGTGTAACTCCATTTACAGTATCTACTCCGCCATCATGGGCCCCAGGAAGTACGCAGACAGTAAATTGGGTAGTTGGACAAACTAATAATGCAACGATTAATTGCCAGACTGTAAACATCTTATTTTCTTCAGATGGTGGTGCAAATTTTAGCACAACATTAGCCACAGGAGTTCCAAATAATGGATCTGCAACTATTACAGTTCCTAGTATTGCAGCAAATAATAATTCAAGAATTTTGGTTGAAGCTGCTGACAATATATTTTATGCTATAACAGATATTTTTTCATTATCTAATGCTTCAGACTTTAGTATTAGCAATACTACTGGCAGTCAATCTGTTTGTAATATAGATGCTGTGAGTTATGATTTTGCTTATGTTACTTCTAATGGTTTTTCAGAAACTACAACATTTACTGCCACTGGCCAACCTGCAGGATCAACTGTTACTTTTACTCCTTCAACTTTAAATGCTGACGGTACTTTTACCATGGATATTACTGGTCTTACTGGAGAAACACCTGGAGATTATACGATTACAGTTACTGCTACAGCACCATCTGCAATAAAAACAGTAACAGCAATGTTAACTCTTTCTAATGGTCTTTGTGCGTCTGCTGCTACTAATGCTGACGATGATAGAATTACGAGAGTAATATTTAATACTATTGATAATGTTACTACAGCCGCAAGTGCAGATGACCCATATCAAGATTTTACAGCAATTTCTACTGATGTTGAAAGAGGTTCATCTCATGATATGACAGTAAATGTAAATACTAATGGTGATTTCCCATATGTTATTAGTGCTTGGGTAGATTGGAATCAAAATTGTGTTTTTGATGCAAATGAAAAATATAATTTAGGAACGGCAATAAATGTTGTTGATGTTGCAACTTCTGACTCTCCATTAACAATAATGGTGCCTGTTGATGCTGTTTTAGGAACAACAACCATGAGAATCGTTATGAAAAATGAACAACTAGTTAATGTTGATAGTGTTACACCATGCGAAACTGCTTTTTGGGGACAAGTAGAAGATTACTCTGTAAATGTTTTAGAAGTTTTAAGTGTTGAGGAATTTGAGCTTAACAATTTAAGTATTTATCCAAATCCGAATAATGGTCAGTTTAATATAGAATTTAATACAATTGCAAATACTATAGATATTTCTGTATTTGATATTAGAGGTCGCTCTATTATTAATAATACATATAAAAATACATCTGGAGAGTTTAAACAAGCTATCAACCTTGGTAAGGTTGAATCTGGTATGTATTTGTTAAATATTAATGACGGTTCTAAAACTGTTACTAAAAAAATTATAGTAGAATAATTTTTATACAAAAGAGATTAAAAGCCTTCTTAAAAGTAATTTAAGGAGGCTTTTATTTTATACCTTTATCTTAAACGGTAAGCTTTCACGACTAGTCATTTCTATACATTTAGGGGTAGAACTAACTAAATTAGTTACCATTTTTAATGATAGCACATTGTAAAGAGTCATACTTTTTATATCTCCGTAGTCTCCAAAAAAAAAACAAAATATCAACATAACCTAAATCGTATATTTTACCCAAATGGCGTAAATACTCTTTTTGTAAATTAATAGCTTCTTCTTTAATTTGGTATCCATCAACACTAAGTTTTTTAAATACACCTGATTATAGTGTGTTTGTTTTTTTTATCAACATAATAAAAAACGTCAAAATAACTAGTTTTTCGAACTTTGTTTGGTCTCAATACTTTTTACTATTTTGTGTCCTCTATTTTAAATGCTAATAATAACATAAACCATTATATTTATGAATTTATCCTATTGGGAAAAAAAAAGTTGGTTAACCAATGTAGACTTTACAATAATTGGAAGTGGCATCGTTGGACTTAATTGTGCATTACAACTAAAAAATCGTTTTCCAAAAGCTAATATTTTGATATTAGAAAAAGGAATACTACCACAAGGAGCAAGTACAAAAAATGCAGGATTTGCATGTTTTGGAAGCTTAAGTGAATTAATAGATGATCTTAATAATCATAGTGAACTAGAAGTTTTAGAACTAGTAAAAAAAAGGATAAATGGCTTACAGCTATTAAGGCAAACCTTAGGAGATAATAATATTAACTATAAAGAACTAGGAGGCTACGAATTATTCTTAAAAGAAGATGATGTTTTTTATAATGACTGTCTATCTAAACAGCAAACTATCAACACCCTTTTAAAACCTATTTTTAACGATACTGTTTTCTCTCTAAAAGAGAATAGCTTCCAATTTAAAAATATAAAGAGCAAATACTCCTTTAATAAATTTGAAGGGCAAATTGATACAGGAAAGATGATGGAGGCTTTATTGCTAAAAGTACAATCTAAGGGCATTAAAATTTTAAACAACTGTACTGTAGAATCTTATTCTGGAGATACTAGTTCTGTAAAACTAAAAACGAATAATTTTGAGTTCACAACTTCAAAACTTTTTATTGCTACCAATGGATTTGCTTCTCAATTATTAAAAGAATCTGTAAAACCCGCTAGAGCTCAAGTTTTAATTACAAAACCAATTAAAGACCTACATATTAAAGGAACTTTCCATTTAGATAGAGGTTATTATTATTTTAGAAATATAGACAATAGAATATTATTTGGAGGCGGAAGGCAATTAGATTTTAAAACAGAAGAAACTACAGCATTAGAACAAACAGAACTAATACAAAACACATTAGAATCTCTTTTAAAAAACACCATTTTGCCTAATACTCCTTTTGAAATTGACCATAGATGGAGTGGTATAATGGGTGTTGGAGATCAAAAAAAAGCATTAGTAAAACAAGTATCTAATTCTATATATTGTGGCGTTCGCTTAGGAGGTATGGGCGTTGCCATCGGTAGCTTAGTTGGTAAGGAATTAGCTGATTTAGTATAATGAAAAAAGTGTTTCGTTTTTTTGTTAAGCTTTTCTTTTGGTTAGTCGTTTTATCTTTTGCCATGGTATTACTCTTTAAATGGATTCCTGTGCCAATAACACCTTTAATGATTATTCAAAAAACGGAAAGCAATAAAGTAAAACAACAACATAGCTGGGTCCCTTTAAAGTCAATTTCAAAACAATTACAATTGGCTGTTATATGTAGCGAAGACCAGTTTTTTTTAACACATAATGGTTTCGATATAAAGGCTATAGAAAAAGCATACCAAAACAATAAAAAAGGGAAACGTATTAAAGGTGCTAGTACTATAACTCAACAAACTGCTAAAAATGTGTTTTTATGGCCAGAACGTAGCTGGTTACGTAAAGGTTTAGAAACCTATTTTACATTTCTAATAGAATTGACTTGGTCTAAAGAGCGTATTTTAGAAGTCTATCTTAACAGTATAGAAATGGGAAATGGTATTTTTGGAGCAGAAGCTGCAGCACAGCATTGGTTTAAAAAGCCCGCTGCTAAACTAACAAAAGATGAAGCGGCAGCTATTGCTGCTATTTTACCAAAACCAAGACATTATAAAGCAGCACCTGCCACTAGTTACATTCAGAAAAGAAAACAGTGGATTGTAAAACAAATGCAGTATTTTGGAGCATTAAAATTCGATGAGAAGAAATGAATCAGCTTTCAATAAAAGAAGAGCTTTATAAACAATGTTTAGCATTTATAGACAACCGGTTATTGACGGTAAAAAACACAATGCATGAAATACAACAATCGCTTTTATCTGAAACTAAAAGTAGCGCAGGAGACAAACACGAAACTGGTCGTGCTATGCTACAATTAGAACGAGAAAAAGCGGGTAATCAACTCGCCGAAATAATTAAAATTAAAGAAAATATTTCAAAAATAAGTCTTGAAAGCTCTTCAAACAAAATACATTTAGGAAGCATTGTACACACATCTAAAGCTAATTATTATATTGCAATAAGCGCCGGAGTTATTAAGGTAGACGATACCGTATTTTATGCTATTTCACCTATAACACCTATTGCGAAATTATTGATTGGAAAAACTGTTAATGAGACTATATCCTTTAGATCACAATCTTTTACAATAACCTCTATTCATTAAACAATAAACCTATAAACCGTGCTATTAAATATCCTTTTCAAAATTATATCTTTTACTAAAAATCTTTTTTTTATTAAACGATTGGTTGCTCTTGCCATCCTTGTTTTTGCTATTTATGAATTTGGAGGAGATGTTATATTTGCTTCAAAAGCTAAAGATATAGAGCCTATAAAAGCTGAAGTTTTATTAAAGACAGCAGATTTAGATAAATACATATTGCTTTCAGATTACAAAATAGATAACAACTATCCTTTTGTGGTTAAAAAGGTTTTTAAGAAAGATAAAATAAGCCACTTTTATTTACCTCTTGTTAGCATAAACAAACCAAAAGAAATCATCGCTTTAATTAGTGATAATAACACAAAAGATAGCAGTGTATTTAAAACTAGTGCCTATAACTCAAAAGTTAATTTGGATCAAAATTACTTTAAAAAAGACATAGAGTCTAAATTATTAAATGGTGAACGTGAATTTTATGAAGCAAATGGGTTTCGTTTTTCTGATTCGTTTTTACAGTTAGAAATAGATACGCCTCCAACATCTTCTACAAACTATTTAATATTTATTTGTATTGCTAGTCTAATAACATTAATTATACTACTATCTTTCATCCCTAGAGGTCTTTTAAACAAATGGTTTAATCAGTATACAGGCATAGATTATAGCTTTGGCAATAAATCTATAAAAAAGATTGTAAAATTAGTTATTCAAAAAAAATACGATACCGCTTTAGATAAATTAAGCCTACTATCTACAGATGAGCAAACGCAAGCTATCGATGCTTTATCGTTAATGCTTAACGATAAGCATATAGACCAATGGAATACAGTAGATGGTAGATCTCCTTTATTTCAAGTTGTTAAAGGTAACCGATTACTATATGATGCATGGGAAGCACGTGGTTATGCTTATGCAGAAGATACTAGTATGGAAAGCGCATTAGGTTTTCATGAACTATTAAAACAAGCTAATAACACCTTAAATCAAGTACAAGGTCCTTTAAAGGTAGAGGCTAACAATTTATTAATTCGTGCTAACAAAGGCTTAAGTGAAAAAGCAGTGTCTAAAAATGCTTTCTTGTATTGTATCTCTGCTAAACCAGATCATACTATGGCTTACCTAGGCTATCTAGATGTTATATTACCTAAATGGTTAGGTGATGAAGATGAAGTAAACACATTTATTAAAGAATACGAAAATAAATCTCTGTTTTTAGAGAGTATTTTAAAGGCTAAATGGCTAATAGAACAAGTTAATTATAATGAGGAAAATAATGATTATACAGAACAAATAATGACCTATTTTAACACATACGAACCTCAAATTAATGCTTTAAAAACAAACAGCCCGCATAAGTATGTTTTATATAACTACTTATACTTTTTAGCAGATGAGATTAATAATAAAAAGCTATCTAAACGCTATGAGAAGAAAGTAAAAGACTATTTATCTCCAACTATTTATACTCCTTTAAGGTCTGCAAAAGAGATAAAACAAAAATTAGGGTAATTATTGACTGTAAACAATATTTACATTGTTTATAGCTTTTTCTATAAGATGTCCTGCTAAATTATACCAAATAGCTGCACGATCTAATATCCAAGCGTCTGATGTTATTATAATAGAATCACTTTCAGCTAAGTATTTATCTGGATTGTTTTCTAATATAACGTCCCAATTATATTGTTCTTGTTCTGCTAATTCTCGTAATCTGGTTTTAAGTCTTCCACTATTAGACACTGGTTTATCTAATACCCAAAGAACACTACTAACCTCTGCTTGTTTTAACACAGAGCCTACTAACAATAATGCTTCCTCCGTTTGCTGTACACGTTTATAAGTGCCATAAACACTAGACAGATCGCGATAACAATTATCTAAGCCTTTAAAAACATAAGCTTGAGACAAAGCGCTTTCTAATATAATAATTAAATTAAAGCCATCTATAATAATATCTTTCCCTTTTAAAGCACCTAAAGCAACACCAGTTGATTGACGTTGTTCTATTTGTTGTTTAGAAGCACTCATACCTTGTACCGCTTGTTGCTGTCGCGCATTAAGTCGATATCTATAACCTACAAACTGTATTGACGATTTTTGAGCATAACCTCTAGATAATAAGTAACGCATATCTGTAACAGCCTCTTTAATTTTTTCTTGCATTTTTGGAGCTCCAAAAAGCAAATCGTCTCTTCCCTCCTTACCTCTATTTTTAAGGTTGCTCATTAAAACTATTATCTTTTTATTAAAAAGGAAAGTAAGCGAGGTTCGAACCCACATCTCCTGCGTGACAGGCAGGTGTTTTTCCAATTAAACTATTACTTTCTTTTTACATTGTAGTGAAGTAGGCGAGCCTCGAACTCGCAACCTCCTGCTTGATAGGCAGGCGCTCTTCCTGTTGAGCTACTACTTCTTTTTTTATTAGGAAAGTACATTGGGTTTGAACCAATATTTCGGATTTGGTTCCGACGATTTCCAGTTATCTTAGTACTTTCTTTTGGGGAATGAGCAGGACTCGAACCTGCATCTACAGTTTTGCAGACTGCCGTTTTCCAATGTTTAACCACCATTCCCATTTTATTTTTTTAAGAGTAAAGCGTGTTAATAACCTTTATCTCATTAAGTTAATATTCTTCTAACTTAACTAACACACTTTACAATATTTTACCAAGGGTTTATTTCATAATTCTTTAATAAGGTTCCAACTAATATAGTATTTCCATTTAAAGCTTCAATAATAGGGTGCACTATTCTTGCTGCTCCATCTACAGAATCTAAAGGCGGAATATAACCTTCTTCAAACTGCTTTTTACGTAATGCTTCTTTTGCTCCTGTAGAAATCCAACCTACATCTACTGCATACATATAAATAGCATCTTTTTCGTAATCTACTCCTGATATTTTTGTTAGCATATTTAATGCTGCTTTTGTCATGTTGGTATGTGGATGAAAAATTGTTTTTTTACTGTAACTAAAAATGCCTTCTGAAGAGGTTACATTTATTATAAAACGTTTTTGAATATCCGTAATATATCATAATTTATAAAAAAGCATTATTTTAGAGTAAAAATAAGGTGATGAATATTTTTAGTTTTACAGCGAATTTTGGAGACGAGCAAGCTTGTATCTATCATT
>Ga0189290_100159_pt1 | contig 45754 bp, 44 predicted proteins | sample UW140minimetaG_FD_130318 | JGI IMG/M metagenome (GOLD analysis project Ga0189290, IMG submission 130318) | Marine microbial communities from the Costa Rica Dome - UW140 mini metaG | ecosystem: Environmental > Aquatic > Marine > Oceanic > Photic zone | place: Costa Rica: the Eastern Pacific...
GATTTTGTTGATGCGGCCGTCTTTGAGCCCAACGTCGGCTTTGTAGATGCCGGTGTGGTCCACGATCAGCGCGTTGGTGATCACCGTGTCCACAGCGCCGTCAGCGCGGGTGGTTTGCGCCTGTCCCATACCATCGCGGATCACCTTGCCGCCGCCAAATTTGACTTCTTCACCGTAAGGGCCGGTCAGGTCGCGCTCGACCTCGATCACCAGATCGGTGTCCGCGAGGCGCAGTTTGTCCCCAACGGTGGGGCCAAACATGGCGGCGTAGTCAGAGCGGGAGATTTTGGCGGGCATGGATAGGTTCCTTGTCTGTGGACCTAGGGTGTTTCAGTTGATCGGTAGTGTTCTAGCGCGCGGAAACCGTCTGGGCTGATTGACCAGAGGTTTTTGCGTGACTTTGGTCCGATGGACATGCGCACGAGGCTGCGGGTTTCGAGTGTCTTCAACAGGTCTTCTGTGTCCTGTCTCGTGGAGAGGCCAATCACATCATTCTTGATGCCGGACCAAGACCGAAGGGCGTATTTGGACGAAATCAGTGCGTCCAACACGTTGGCTTCGAGTGCGTCGAGCTCTTCGATCAGTGCTGCGTCGTCTTCTGCTTCGCTCTTTTCCGGTTCTCGTTCCGTTGCGGCATCGACAACATCCACCACTTCGCTGACTTGCTTTTGTAGAGATTTGAAGTCCGCCTGAAGTCCTGTGGGGGAAAGGTTCAGCGAGTGCACAAAGTGCCCAGCCCAGTGTAGAATTGCCAGACCAATCAGTATGATGTGCGGCGTGGTCAGTTTGCTCGTGTCGTTTTGCAGAAGATCCCAGACCAGCACGGCGAGCACCAAAATGGAAATGGCCGCAGGTACCAAGTGGTGGGTTTTTTGCCGACTGGTATTTTCGGTTTTTACAATGGAGTCGTCACTCATGGTCCAGGGCTCCCATAACTTTTTGGTTGAAACCAAAAACGTTACGGGCACCAGAGATAGCGATCAAGTTTACTTCACGCCGTTGGCCTGGTTCAAAACGCACGGCGGTGCCGGCGGCGATGTCCAAGCGCAGGCCATAGGCCGCGGCACGGTTAAAATCCAAGGCGGGATTGGTTTCGGCAAAATGGTAGTGGCTGCCAACTTGAATGGGGCGGTCGCCGGTGTTGGCCACCATGAGTGTGGTAACCTCCGCGCCATCGTTCAGCGTCAACTCACCGCTTGCAGGGATCAATTCGCCGGGGATCATTTCAGGTTCCACGCCAAAAGCCCGAGCGCACCGACAACAATGGTGCCAACAAACAGGGGCAACCAAGCTGGATCCGTGCTGTGGGGATGCAGATGTGCGCCGGAGTGGGAAAGTGCGGGGCTCGCGAGAGTTGCTGCCATTGCAGAAATAGCAAAACGTTGCATCAGGTGGCTCCTTTAGCGGATGGGGTTGTGCACGGTGACAAGTTTGGTGCCATCGGGGAAAGTGGCCTCAACTTGCACTTCGTGGATCATTTCGGCGATGCCATCCATGCACTGTGCGCGGGTGATCACGCGAGCACCGGATTGCATGAGATCGGCCACGGAATTGCCATCTCGCGCGCCTTCGACCACGGCGTCGGTGATCAGAGCGATGGCTTCCGGGTGGTTGAGCTTCACGCCGCGTGCGAGGCGCTTGCGGGCCACTTCGGCGGCCATGGCGATCAGCAGTTTGTCTTTTTCACGTGGCGTGAGTTGCATCGGGTCAGAGCATCCATGTTCTAGGTAGGTCAGCGCCGTTCAAGTAGGTCAGCGCGGGAATGAGGGATTGGCGCAGGGCGTGGCCGTCGCTTGCGAGAATGCGTGCGAAGAGCAGGCCATCGCGGATCAGGCTGGCGCCTGCGGTTTGCGGTAGGTGGTTGCGCAAGGTGTCCAGGTAGCGGGCCGCGTCCGGCGCGGCGAGCAGGAGCGTGGCCATAGCGCGGGCACCACCGGCAATGGCGGCGCGGTTCAGGTGGTTTTGTACGGTGCCAGAGAGTTTCACGCGGTCCGCGAACAGCAGGTCGCCGTTTCGTTTTATGGTGATGCGGTCAAATAGTTCCGCAGCCTTTACGGTTTCTCCCATGGCGGTGCGGCCAAAGATCATGGGTTCTACCATCAAGAAGCGTGACGAGCTGTGCATGTCCACGGTGAGGCTGCGCGACAGGGCTGCGCCGTCAAACAGTATGGTTTCTTGGGGCAGCCAATCCATGCGTGCGCCCGGCGCGAGGCTGAGGGTGCTGTCAAGGCGGCCCGAGCGAACGTCGATACTGCGATAGGCGCGTTCAGCGGCTTGGGTGGTGAGGGTCAGGTGGCTACCATTGCCTGCGTGGGCCGTGACATCGAACTGATCGCCGCCGGTTATGCCGCCTGCGGTGTTCAGCAGGACGGCTTGCAACGCGGCAGTACGCCCGTTTGGGTAGTTGGCATTAGGAAATAAAACGCGGCTTGAGCCGGACAGACGCAGATCGTCCAACACGGAGAGGCCATCGCGCTGCTTGCTGCGGATGTCAGCCGTGCCAATGGCGCGAGGCTGCTGTGCCTGAGCTGGCGTTGATATGGGCGCAAAAGCGGTGATGGCGTGTGTCCTGATGTGAAGGGTTGCCTTATCGCTGGCATCACACAGGATAGGTCAAAAGATGTGCTGCTGCTGATTTGAGCAGGGTTGAGAGGGGGTGATTAAAAAATAGCCGAAATAGAGCGGTGCGCCCAAAATATGCGCATTATGCAAACACCCGACAGATTGTCCGTGCCCAATTGTGTTTTGACGTGTCAACGGCCATTTTGCCGCCAGTTTCGAATCGCCTGAAATTAGGTGTTTGGTGGCCTATTCAGGTCACTCTCAAAGCCCGGCACAGGTCCGGAAAAGGAGCCCAACATGAGCTTTGATCGCAAAATCAAAATTGCCCCGTCTATTCTCTCAGCGGATTTTGCCAACTTTGGCCAAGAGATCCGAGCGATTGAGGATCAAGGCGCGGATTGGGTGCATGTGGATGTGATGGATGGGCATTTTGTGCCGAACCTGACCTTTGGCCCACCCGCCGTAAAAGCGTTCCGTCCGCATGTAAAAACCTTCATGGACGTGCATTTGATGATCGCGCCAGTAGATCCCTACATCGAAGCCTATGCCGAAGCTGGGGCCGATATGATCACCGCACATGTAGAAGCTGGCCCACACATTCACCGCACCATTCAAGCGATCAAAGCACAGGGCGTAAAAGCTGGTGTGAGCCTGAACCCGGGCACGCCGCTTGAGAGCATTGAGCATGTGCTAGACCTCGTGGACATGGTGCTGATCATGACCGTGAACCCCGGCTTTGGAGGCCAAAAATTCATTCATTCTGGCGTCGAGAAAACGCGTCGTTTGCGTCAGATGATTGGCGATCGTGAGATTCACATTCAGATCGACGGCGGTGTGACCACGGAAACCGCGCCGCTGGTTGCCGAAGCGGGTGCCGACGTTCTTGTGGCGGGTTCTGCCGTGTTCAAAGGCGGCTCTGTGGATAAGGCAGGGGTCTATGGCGAGAACATTCGCGCCATTCTCGCGGCCGCCGAGGCGGCCCAATAGAACAAAGGATTTGGGGCGGGGTCAGTCGCGGATCTCGTCGGCTTCCACGCCCCAAAGATTTTCTTTGAGAGCCCAGCCTTTGTATCCGCCTGCGTTGAGGCGACACCAGTCTGGGCTGCACTCTTCCAGCTTTGCAATCACGCCATGTTCCAGATGCGCCGCTGTGCCGACTTTTTCGCCGGGGCGCATGGCCAAGGGGAGCATGTCTTTTTGGACAATCACAGTGCGCACACCTGACAGTAGGGAATAATGTACCCAGCCGCCTGCGCCTTCGATGTCCCGAACACGCCGCCAGTGGCCGTATTCCGCGGTAATCTGCAATGGCATGGACTTGCGGGTAAACACCCAGTCGATGCGGTGCGTACGCGAGGGGCCGCGGCGCACGTTGGCTTTGGAAGCTTTAAGTGACACATAGCGTGGCATCGGCAAATTGGTGACCGGCCCACGTTTTTTCTCCATCGGGGCCTCAGCCGCAACAGATGTCGTGAGCGCCAATAGCAAAGCTGCGCCCAAGCTCACGAGAGATTTTCTACCCAAGGTGAACATATTGCCCGATTTTTCTGCTCTGATGGCGCTTGCAAGTTCTTGTGCCTGACTGGCCTGTGGGGCAGTGTGGCAGCAACGCGCCGAATTGGAAAGCATTGGGAGGCCCTGCATGCCAAAGCAACGTCTGAGTGTTGTCGTTACGCGACGCTTACCGGAAGCTGTTGAAACGCGACTGTCAGAACTCTTTGACGTACGCCTGCGCGATGATGACACGCCAATGAGTCGTGAACAGCTTGCTGAGGCGATGAAAGACGCGGAAGTTTTGGTTCCCACATTGAGCGACAAGATTGACGCCAATCTGATTGCGCAGGCGGGTGAGCGACTGAAGCTGATTGCCAACTATGGCGCGGGTGTTGATCACATTGATGTGGCCTCCGCCCGCCAGCGTGGCGTGCTGGTGTCCAACACGCCTGGCGTGTCCGCAGATGATACCGCTGATATGGCGCTGGCGCTGATCCTGGGGGTGACGCGTCGTGTGGGCGAAGGCGTGCAGCGCATGCAGTCTGGCGAATGGGACGGCTGGGCGCCAACCGCTCTTTTGGGTGGCCGGGTCAGCGGCAAAAGGCTTGGCATCCTGGGCATGGGCCGCGTTGGCACAGCCGTGGCTCGACGGGCTCAGGCCTGTGGCATGCAAATCCACTACCACAACCGCCGTCGTTTGCGTCCTGAAATCGAAGAACAATTTGAGGCGACCTATTGGGAGAGCCTTGATCAGATGCTGGCGCGTATGGACGTGGTGTCCGTGAACTGTCCGCATACGCCTTCCACCTTCCACCTGCTAAACGCGCGTCGGTTGAAGCTGATGAAGCCAGCCGCTGTGATCATTAACACGTCGCGTGGCGAAGTTATCGATGAAAACGCTATGGTGCGCATGCTCAAGGCGGGCGAGATTGCGGGGGCGGGTTTGGATGTGTACGAGCACGGGCATGAGGTACATCCGGATCTGCGTGGGCATCCCAATGTGGTACTGATGCCGCATATGGGGTCGGCCACTGTGGAAGGACGGATCGAGATGGGGGAGAAAGTCCTCATCAATATCAAGACCTTCGATGATGGGCACCGGCCACCGGATCTGGTGGTTCCGGCGATGCTTTAAACCTCCATGCGCGCTTTCGTTGGCATTCCGTTGGACGGGCCAGAGGCGGAAGCGCTTTTGGATGTGCAAGGGCGGATTGCCGTGGGGCGCGAGGTGCCTGCGGCCAATTTGCATCTGACGTTGGCGTTTCTGGATGACCAGCCGGTGGAGATGCTGGAGGCGTTGCACGAAGAGCTGGAGTTGATCCGGCAGTCGCAGTTTGATTTGCTTCTCAAAGGCATGGATGTTTTTGGCGCGCCGCGCAGCCGGTCGTTTGGTCTGTTGGCCGCGCATGATCCTACTCTTATGGCCTTGCAAGCGGATGTGGCGCAGGCGGTGCGCCGTTTGGGGATTGGTTTAGAGAAGCGGCGATTTCGCCCACATGTGACGCTCAGCCGGTTTCGGGATGGGCGGCATCCGCCGGAGCGGGTGCAGGCAGCGTTGTCTCGGGGAGCCTCACTGGAAATTGATCCAATCCTTGTGAGTGAAATTGCCTTGTATCGTTCGTCTTTGACGTCGGACGGTGCCGTTTATGAGATACTGAGCAGCTATCCGCTGTTGGTGCAGGGGCTGTCCTGACCTAAGCTGATTTCCAAGTGGCGACCAACACCTAAGGTTGCCGGATTGTCTTTTGGTTTGGGAGTTGGTCATGAAGCGGTTTTTATCAGCAGTTTCGGTTACTTGTCTGTTGGCGTCCATGTCTGGGGCGCAGGAGGCGGCAGACAGTGTTGCGCCCGAAGAAGGTTCTGCGCTGGGCATGACTGTGCCGCAAAGCCTGCAGGACGCTCTGGCTGCTAAGACGCAGGGAGTACCCACCAAGGCGAATGATTGGATGGTTGCGGCGGCCCACCCTTTAGCGGTGGAGGCTGGCGCGGAGGTGTTACGCGACGGCGGCACAGCGGCGGATGCTATGGTGGCGGTGCAGGCTGTGCTGGGGCTGGTAGAACCGCAGAGTTCAGGTTTGGGTGGCGGGGCCTTCTTGGTTTGGTATGACGCCAAAAGTGGAGAGGTGACCACGCTGGATGGGCGCGAGACCGCGCCATTGGCGGCCACGCCACGGCTGTTCCAAGACGAAAATGGCGAGACTTTGAAGTTCTTTGAGGCGGTTGTCGGCGGACGATCTGTGGGCGTGCCGGGGACACCGATGTTGATGGAAGTGGCGCACCGGAAATGGGGGCGCAGCCAGTGGCCAAGCCTGTTTTTACCCGCCATTCGCCACGCAGAAATCGGCTTTCCTGTGTCGCCGCGCATGGCTGCATCCGTGGCGCGGGATGCCGAACGGCTGGCGTCTCATCCTGTCACTGCTGGCTACTTCCTACCCGGAGGCACGCCGCTGGCGGAAGGTGAGATCCTGTTCAACATGGATTACGCCAAGAGCCTGCGCTTGATGGCCGCGCAGGGCGCAGCCCCGTTTTACACAGGTGAGATCGCGGCGGAGATCGCTAGTGCGGTACAGGACGCAAACAATCCCGGCGTGCTGAGCGCTGTGGATTTGGCTTTGTATCAGGTCAAAGAGCGACCGGCTGTCTGCGTGGACTATCGTGCGCATGATGTGTGCGGCATGGGGCCGCCGTCTTCGGGCGGATTGACCGTGGGGCAAATCCTAGGGCTGGTTCAGCCGTATGACATTGCAGGGCTCGGTTCGGACAGTGCCGATGCCTGGCGGTTGATCGGGGATGCGTCGCGGCTCGCCTTTACAGATCGTGGCCGCTATATGGCCGATAGTGACTATGTGCCGGTGCCGAGCGAAGGCTTGCTCGCAACTGACTACCTTGCGGAACGCGCGAAGCTATTGGACGGCAGTGCGGCTTTGGAAGCCGTAGAGCCTGGGGCGCCGGAGTTTGATCACGCGTTGAACTATGCGGATGGTGAAACCTTCGCGCAGCCGTCGACCTCTCACATCTCCATTGTCGACAGCTATGGTAATGCACTGTCTATGACGACGACGATTGAAAACGGTTTTGGCAGCCGCGTGATGACGAACGGCTTTTTGCTGAACAACGAGCTTACGGATTTCTCCTTCCGCACCCATCGTGATGGCGTGCCTGTGGCCAATCGGGTGGAGCCTGGCAAGCGGCCGCGCTCCTCCATGGCGCCAACTATTGTGTTGAAAGACGGCAAGCCGTTTCTGGTGGTGGGCAGCCCGGGGGGCAGCCGGATCATTGGCTATGTGGCCAAGACCATCATTGCGCATCTGGATTGGGGGATGGACGTGCAGCAGGCGATTGATTTGCCACATCTGGTGAACCGCTTTGGCACTTTTGACATTGAGAGCGAAAGTGCGGCGATGGAGTTTGGCGAACCGCTGACCGGCATGGGCTACAAGGTGAACGCGCGGGACCTGAACTCCGGCCTGCACGCAATTTCTGTTGGGGAGAGTTTGCAAGGTGGCGCGGACAACAGGCGTGAGGGCCTAGCCTATGGCGAATAGCCGCGCTTGACCTTGGGATAGGTGCCGCGTAGCCATGGCGCAACTTGTCATGCTGAAGGGGAGTGTCCATGGGACAGGCAGAGGCATTGCCGCGCAACGAGGATGGTATTGCAGCGGCATTGGGAGTGTTGAAACAGCAGTTTGGTGAGGCGTTTCACACCGGCCAGTCGATGCGCGAGCAACACGGGCACACGACGACCTGGATCGAAAATCAAGCGCCAGACGCGGTGATCTTTGCCAAGTCCACCCAAGAGGTGAGCGACATCGTAAAGACCTGCGCCACGCATAAGGTGCCGGTGATCGCCTATGGCACGGGCACCTCGCTTGAGGGGCACGTGAATGCCCCGGCGGGTGGCGTGTGTATTGATCTGACCGAGATGAACACGGTGGTTGCAGTGAATGCCGAGGACCTCGACTGTGTGGTCCAGCCGGGCGTGACTCGCGAGCAACTGAATATGGAACTGCGCGACCAAGGTCTGTTTTTCCCGATTGATCCGGGGGCCAATGCGTCGCTGGGTGGTATGGCCTCAACCCGGGCCAGTGGTACCAATGCGGTCCGCTATGGTACGATGAAGGACAACATTCTAAGTCTTGAGGTGGTGCTGCCGTCTGGTGAGGTGATCCGCACCGCGAGCCGTGCCAAGAAGTCCAGCGCGGGCTATGATCTGACCCGTCTGATGATTGGCTCAGAAGGCACGTTGGGCATCATCACCGAGATCACGCTGAAGTTGCAGGGGATTCCAGAGGCGATGTCCTCAGCCCGTTGTTCGTTTGAGACCATCGATGCGGCCTGTCAGGCCGTGATGATGACCATTCAGTACGGCATCCCAGTGGCGCGAATTGAATTGTTGGATTCTTTGGCTGTGAAGGCGGCGAATGATTATTCCAAGCTCGACCTTCCGGAGCAGCATTTGCTGTTGTTGGAATTCCATGGCTCGGAAACCGGTGTGGCAGAACAGGCGGAGATGTTTGGTCATATCGCCGAAGAGGTTGGCGGCACCGGGTTTGAATGGACGCAGAAAGCCGAGGATCGTAGTAAGCTGTGGCAGGCGCGGCATGACATGTATTGGGCGGCGCTGGCGTTGCGTCCAGGGGCGAAGGGTATTTCTACCGACGTCTGTGTGCCAATTTCGCGGCTGGCGGAATGTGTAACTTTGGCCAAGGACAAGGCGGATGAGCTCGGGTTGATCTCCACCGTGGTCGGCCACGTCGGGGACGGTAATTTCCACATGCTGCCGCTGGTGGATATGGACAACCCGGATGAAGTGGCCGCCGCACAGGGTTATGTCAGCTGGCTCAATGATGTGGCGATCGAGATGGGCGGCACCTGTACCGGTGAGCATGGCATTGGGCAGGGCAAAAAGCCGTATCTGCGCAAAGAGCTTGGCGGCGCCGTGGATGTGATGGCGGCGATCAAAACGGCGATTGATCCAGAAGGGATCATGAATCCCGGAAAAATATTCTAAGCGCGCGTTACTCAGAGCTAAAATGCAAAGCCCCGGTGCAGAACCGGGGCTTTGTTGTCTTTAGCGGTAGACTTCATCTTCGCTTGGGAAGCTTCGGTCTTTAACATCCTCTGCGTATTGGCTGACCGCGCGTTCAATGGCGGGGCCGAGGTCGCCGTAGACTTTCACAAACTTGGGCGTCCATTCGTTCAGGCCCAGCATGTCTTCGAGCACGAGGATTTGACCGTCACATTCGGCGGAGGCGCCGATGCCGATGGTGGGGATTGGCACCTGCTTGGTGATTTTGGCGGCGAGGGGTTCAACCATACCTTCCAGCACAATGGCAAAGGCGCCGGCCTCGGACACCGCTTGGGCGTCTTCTTCGTGTATCGCCCAGGTGTCTTCGTCGCGGCCCTGGGTTTTGAAGCCACCCATGACGTGGCTGGACTGTGGAGTGAGGCCGATGTGGGCCATAACCGGGATGCCACGTTCGGTCAGGAAGCGGATGGTTTCTGCCATGCGTTTGCCCCCCTCAAGCTTCACCGCGCCACAGCTGGTTTCTTTCATGATCTTGGCGGCGTTGCGGAAGGCTACGGCGGGGCTTTCCTCATAGGTGCCAAAGGGCATGTCCACGACGACCAGCGCTTTCTGTGTGCCGCGCACCACCGCCTTGCCGTGCATGATCATCAAGTCAAGTGGTACGCCAATGGTGCTTTCCATGCCGTGCATGACCATGCCGAGGCTGTCGCCGACCAGAATGAAGTCTGCGTATTTGTCGACGATGGCGGCGGTATGTGCGTGATAGGACGTGAGAGAAACAATCGGTTCACCGCCTTTGCGGTTGGCGATCTGTGGCACCGTGGTGCGGCGGATGGGGGTCTGTGTGCTCATGGTGTGACAACCCTTTGGTCAATTAGGAGAATATCGCCGAAGGCAACGGAGATCATGATGGCGGTGGGGCCGGTGAGCGGCCCTTCAATGGCATTGAGCGTTTCTGCCGCGACGATGTCCAGCCCTGTAAGAGTGGCGCTGGGCTCGGATGCGATGGTGTCCGCGATGACTTTTTGCAGGTCGGCCACTGTAGCGTCGGTTGCGGCGGCTTCAGCAGCGGCAAGGGATTGGGATAGCACCAAAGCTGCCTGACGGTCTTCAGTTGAGAGGCGCACGTTGCGCGAGGACATGGCAAGGCCGTCCTCTTCGCGTACAGTGGGGGCACCGACGATGGTCAGAGGCATGTGCAAATCTGCGACCATGCGCTTGATAACCTGAAGCTGCTGGTAGTCCTTTTCACCAAAGACAGCCATATCGGGCTGCGCGATGTTGAACAGCCGGGCGACCACAGTGGTCACGCCGCGGAAATGCCCCGGGCGGACTTCGCCGTGCAGCATGTTGGCCAATCGCGTGGTTTCCACAATGGTCTCGTCGCCTGTGGGGTACATGGTCTCCACATCCGGCATGAAAACGACCGCAACGCCTGCGTCACGCAGCATGGCGAGGTCGCGCTCTTCGTCACGGGGGTAGGCATCCAGATCGGCGCTTTCGCCAAATTGGGTGGGGTTCACAAAGATTGACACGACCACATGGTCTGCCTCCGCCTTGGCGGTCTTTATAAGCGACATATGACCCGCGTGCAGAAAGCCCATGGTCGGCACCATAGACACGGTTTCGCCGGTGGCGCGAAGCTCTTTGACTGCCGCGCGGCAATCCGAAATCGAGCGGCAAATACGCATTCTTGCCTGTCTCCCTTCAAGGTGGTTGTGGGGTGTAATGCCCCCGCTGCGATGCAGCAAGGCTTTTTGCGCCTACGTGGCGGCAGTTTTTTATGTTGGTTTTCCACCTAGTATGCTAGACATCACCGATGTTTTTATTGCCAGTTTTGATCGGAGTGTTTTGAGAATGCGTTTATTAATTTATTGTTTTTATTTGGTTTTATTGCCATTTGGCGCTATGGCGCAAGGGCCCTATGCCGTGGGTAACAATTCGGCTTTCGCGTTCTGTGGGGCAGGTGGCTCTGCAGAGGCTTGCGAAGTGATTTTGGATTTCAATAGCGCAGGTAAATTGCCGGTAGTAAATTTGGTCAACGACGATGATTGTCCTGACGACGGTGATCCTACATTAGAGTGCAACCCAACTCTTATGCCGGTCCCAGAAGGCAAGTTCGCTGCGATTGTGACGCTAAGCGGTAGAGGTTACAGTTTTCGCTGGGCCGACGACACGCTTTCTGAGCTAGCGAGTGATTTTGCGCACGATTTTTCAAATCGCAGGAATGGATCCGTGGCAAACATGGCCAAGGAGTGGGACCAGTGGGAGCGGTATCACGATAGCTATGCGGACATGCACTTACACATTTCCCAAACCACCCCATGGGTGACACAGGAGTTGAATAGAGGCTCGGCGGATCACCTCTCTTTTATCATCCTGAGGCAGGAACTGTGAAATGAATGAGGAGCAAGAGGCCAATCGGCTTGTCGACTTCGCAGATCGGATGTTTTTTGACTGGCCGATTTGGGAAATCGGTCTGCGGGGTTTCATTAGCAACGCATTTGTGGCTGCAATTGTATCTCTTTCGGTTGCTTGGTTTGTAGTTCGAAACTCAAAAATGGAAGTTTCTAGGTTTGGCTCAGTTTTTGCTCATCTGCTGGTCATTGGCCTGTTTGGCGCGCTAGTTGGATATTCAGGAGGGAACAGCCGCGAGGGTGTCGTCGGGGATCTAATACCGGCAGTCATTACTCTGCTGGCGGGAGCTGTCACTTACCTTATTGGAGTTTCTGATGAGCAAACCAGAAAGCTAAACCCAATGACGTTGCCAATGGTTGCGACATTCATAACCGTGTTGTTTTTTTGCTATGTAATGGGTGCAGGCAACCGTGTTGGTTTCGAGGCGAAGCAAAATTCAGCAGATGACAAAGAGTTTACGCGTTAAACTTGCCTCGGTGTTTTTTCGGATTCGAAAGTTTTGGCGTCACAAATTGCTTTGGACAACGCAAAGACCCTGTTTGCGCCGTTCTGTAAAACATACCTTCGCTACTAAGATGCAGGACGTCAAAATGAAGTAGGTCGGTTTCGAGCCTTATAGCGTCGGCTAGACCGTGCGTTTTTGCGCCGTTTCGGTACAATTTGCGCAAAAGGATTATGCTCAGGGGAGTCGCCTGTCTCATGAAAACAAACGTTAAAGCCCTTGTTGTTGGCGGTGGTGCCGTTGGTACTTCAATTGCCTATCACCTTGCCAAAGCGGGCTGGGATGATGTGATGCTGATTGAGCGGGACGAGTTGACGTCCGGATCGACTTGGCATGCGGCGGGGCTTTTGCCGCTTTTCAACATGTCCTACGCGACCACCCACATTCACCAGTATTCCGTGGATTTCTACAAACAGCTGGAAGAAGAAACCGGCTTGAATGCGGGGTTTGCCGTGGTTGGCAACCTGCGGATGGCGCAGACTGAAGAGCGCATGGATGAGTTCATGCTCTATGCCTCAACGGCGGAGACCTGTGGCGTGGCCTATGAGTGGCTCACACCGGATGAGATCAAGACACGCTGGCCTTTGATCAAAACCGACGACCTCAAAGGCGCGCTGTTCCACACTGAGGACGGCTATATCAACCCGGCAGATGTGACCATGGCAATGGCTAAGGGCGCACGTCAACGGGGTGTGGACATTGTGCGCAAGATGCAGGCGGATTCGTTCCACTGGACCGGCACCCATTGGGAAGTCAGCTGCACCAAGATGGTGGAAAAAGGCGGCAACCTGGTTGAGAGCGACGAGAAGGTTGTGATCACCGCAGAGCATGTTGTGACCGCGTCTGGCAACCACGCGCAGCGCACCGCGAAAATGCTGGGCATCAAGATGCCGGCGATCCCGGTTGAGCACACCTTCATCGTGATGGATCAGGATCCGGAGCTTGTGAAGTGGCGTGAAGCTGGCAATCCCGAGCATCCTGTGGTGCGGGATGCGGATTCCGAATCCTATGCGCGCGAAGAGCGTGGTGGCTGGATTTTGGGCATCTACGAGCACGGCGCACCAGCGCGGTTTGAGCACGGGGTGCCAGACAGCTTCCGGGCTGATCTGTTCCCGCTCGATCTCGACCGGATTGCGGAGCAGTATATGGCGATGACCGAGCGCGTGCCGTCCTGTGCTGACTCGGGTCTGAAAGACGATTTCAACGGGCCGATTTGCTATACTCCAGACGGCAACCCACTGGTTGGGCCGGCGCCAGGGCTGCGCAATATGTGGCTGGCAGAAGGGTTCAGCTTTGGCATCACTGCTGCGGGTGGCACCGGTTATTATTTGGCGCAGATGATGGTCGACGGCGAAGCCGAGATCGACATGGCAAGCCTTGACCCCAAGCGCTACAGCAGCAACTGGATGACCACCGAATTTGCGGCGCGCAAGAACGAAGAGTGTTATGAGCACGTCTACATTCTGCACCACCCAGATGAGGAGCGCCCGGCGGCGCGCCCACTGCGGACATCGCCAGCGTTTGACCGCCAGAAAGCCAAAGGCGCGCAGTTTGGCTGGGTCAATGGCTGGGAGCGTCCAAACTACTATGGCCCGCTGGATGCGCCTTCGAATTTTGACGAGCAAAGCCGCAGCTTCCGTCGCGGTGGTTGGTGGCAATATGCCGTGGATGAGGCCAAGGCGATCCGCGAGGGTGTGGGCCTGATCGACGCAACGGCCTTTACAAAACATGTGGTCAAAGGCCCCGGTGCAACGCAGTTCCTCGATTGGTTCACCTGTAACAAGCTGCCCAAAGTGGGCCGTATCAACTTGACCTATGCGCTGACGGCGGCGGGCACCACACGCACCGAATACACCATCGTGCGCAATGGCGAGGACAGTTATTATCTTGTTTCGGCAGGAGCTTGGACCGAGTACGACGCTGACTTCTTGCGCAAGGCAGCTGAAGATAAGATGGAGGAGTTCGGCTACATCGAGATCCAGGATGTGACCACGCAGTGGGGTGTGTTTGCGATTGCCGGCCCCAAATCGCGGGATGTTCTGAAAAAGGTGATCAATGATGCGGACCCAGAGACCGCGCTGACCAACAAGCAGTTCCCGTGGTTGTCAGCTCGGCAAATTGAGCTGGGAATGTGTCCGGTGAACGCGATCCGAGTGGCTTACACGGGTGAGCTGGGTTGGGAACTGCACCATCCGATTGAGATGCAGAACTATCTGTGGGATCTGCTGACCGAGGCGGGCGCAGAGTTCGACATGAAGCTTGTAGGTGCGCGGGCGCAGAACTGGCTGCGCCAGGAGAAATCCTATCGTGCGTTTGGCACAGAGTTGGGCCGCGATGCGACGCCAGCCGAGGCCGACCTGCCACGCTTCATCGACTTGTCCAAAGACTTCCACGGCAAACCCGAGATGGAAGCGCTGGGCGTACGGGTGAAGTGCTGTACGTTGCTGATCGACGGACTGGAGGATGCGGACCCATGGGGTCGTGAGGTGCTCTATACGCCGGAAGGCGAGCGCGTTGGGCGTTTGACCTCGGGTGGATACTCGGTGGCCTTTGAGAAGAGCATTGGCATGGGCTACGTGAAGCCCGAACTGGCCGTCGAAGGCACCAAGCTAAAGGTTAAAATGCTGGATCAGTTGTGGGATGCCACGGTGACCTGCGATAGCCCATACGATCCAAAAAACGAGACCATCCGGCAAAACGGTTAAGTCTCTTACAGACAAAGAAAGCGCCCCGCCGATGTGCGGGGCGCTTTGCTTTTAGTATTCGCCTTTGGTGATCACGCCGTCTTTGTTGGTGTCCACCCGTTCAAACCAGCTGCGCAGGGCGGTTTCCAGTTCCGAGCGGGTGACCGACCCGTCGAGGTTCAGATCAGTGTTTTCCCGGCCCAAGCCTGCCACTGCGCGGAGCAGCAGGGAGGAGGCGTCTTTGTCTGCGGCTTCCGCACGGGCATTGTCAAAAGCGGTGTATTCCTCGTTGCTTAGCGCGCCGTCGCCATCTGCATCAAAGGTCTTAAAGATGGTTTTACGCAGTTCTTCGACATCACTCCAGGTGATGGTGCCGTCGCTGCCAAAGCTCCAACTGGAGATGTCGGCGGCTTGCGCGGTGAAAGCGGTAGAGCAGGCCAGAAAGCTGGCCAAAACAAGAGAGCGTCGCATGGCAAGGTCCAATGTGTTGCGGAACAATTGGACCCAACCATAAGTGGCAATAGGGGCAGTGTCAGCCCGCAGACAACTCTTCAAAACACTCCTGTGCTTTTGCCGCATACATCATCGCTGGACCGCCGCCCATCTGGATCGCCATGGCCAGCACATCGGCAATTTCTTCTTTGGTGGCGCCTGCTCGCACAAGGGCGTCACAGTGCAGGGAAATGCAAGGTTCACAGCGGCTGACCACCGCCATGCCAAGTGCAACGAACTCTTTGGTTTTTACATCCAGCACACCGCCTTCTTTCACGGATTTGCTTAACCCGCCAAAGGCGCGTGCGGTGTCGGGGATGGCTTTGTTCAATCCGCGCAGTTGGTTGCGTGTTTCAGAAATTTTGTCGGTCCAGCTCATGGGAATCTCCTTAATTTGCGCAAGTTATATTCCATTTAAAGAATGTGAATTTGATCTCGATCAGGTGCCGCGCAAAAAGGAGAGAGTTACGTGGCGTCTCTAAGTCGAGGGGCGCCAGGTCAGGAGCAGGTTGTTCGCGGGCATCTCAATAGCCTTATTGGGTGTCAGGCCATAGGCGCTTCCAACAGTCTGGATAGCGACATCGGATTTGTATCCAATTTCCGGATCTTGCGCGCGCAGGCTTTGGTCGAACTCTACGTCGCCTTCGCTCACCAAACCTCCATTGCGAGAGAACGGGCCGTAGATGGCGAGGCATCCGTCTGGTGTCAAAGCTTTTGCAGCTTCGGCGATGAGCACCTCGGCTTCGGATTGGCTGATCAGGTGAAGCAGGTTGCTGAGTAGGATCAGGCCGGCGGGGTCAGACAGACTTCCCCAACCGGGCGCGGTTGCGTCTAGTAGGATAGGGGATTGCACGTTGGGCAGGCCGGCTTCGGAAATATACGCAGAAATGCTGGCGATCCGGTTTTCGGCAACTTCTGTTGGTTGCCACGTGACATGCGGAAAGGCCGTGGCGTATGAGATGATATGCTGGCCGGTTCCGCTGGCGATCTCTAAGGCGCGGCCGTGTACGGGTACAAAATCCGCAAGCGCCTTGATGAGCGGTTCCGTGTTACGCGCGGCAGAAGGGGCAAAGAGCTTGCCGCCGTTGTCGGGCGTGGCGACCGAGGCGCTGTCTGGCAGATTGAGGCGGCGGGGCATCAGGCAAACCTCCGTGGATCAAGGGCGGCAATGACCTTGCGATCAACCGCAGGTGTCTGTCCGGAAATCAGGTCTGCGACCAGTTGCGCCACGGCGGGGCAGGATTGGAACCCATAGCCGCCCTGACAGGCCACCCAGAAAAAGCTGGGTTCAGCAGTGTCCGGGCCGATCACCAGATTTCGATCAGGTGAAAAGGTGCGCAGGCCCGCCCAGGTGGCTTCGACACGAGTGACTTCCTCGGTGACAAATTCCTGATACCGCGCAAGGCCTTCAGCGATGACCATGTCATCTGGCCAGGCGTCAAACGGCTTCATTGGATCTTCTTCGGCGGGAGAGACTATCAAGCCGCCCGCGTCCGGTTTGGAATACCAGTTTTCGTGGATGTCCAGCAGCATGGGCCATGTGTTGACGTCATGCCTTCCTGGGGCTGGAATGCGTGCCATGGAACGTCGCAGCGGCGTGACGTTGAGGGGTACGATGCCCGCCAGTTTGGCGACCTGGTCGACCCAAGCGCCTGCGGCGTTTAGCAACATCTTGGCTCGAAACACCTGATCCTTGGTGTGTACTTCCCAACCGTCTGAAAGCTTTGTGATCTTGGTCACTTCCTGGCTGGTGTTGACCTCCCCACCGTGAGCGCGGCAAGTTTTGGCAAACCATTGGATCAGTCGGTCGGTGTCGATGTCTTCGCCGGAGTGATGGTGTGCGACATTGCCGATAGTATCCGTGTTGAGGATTGGCACCATGTCGACGGCCTGTTTCAGGTCCATCGGGGCGGCGTCAAAGCTTTCGCAGCAGCGTCTGAACGCCTCGTCTTCGCCTTTGGCGGCGAGGAACATCACGCCGCGTGGGGAGAGGAAGCTGCCATCCTCGGATTGGAAAAAGTCACCGCTGGCATGGCTGAGTTCCACCGTGCTGGGGGAGCCGTAGTTGGGCTCAAACATTGCGGCGGAGCGACCGGAAGCATGGTAACCCAGGGCAGATTCTCGTTCCAGAACAACGGTTTTGCCCAAAGGAGCGAGACGGGCGGCGGCGGAAATGCCGCCAATGCCACCGCCGATGATGAGAAAATCAATCATGCCTCGTCCAATCTGTCGGTGGCGGGGGCGGGTGTCTGGCTGAGCGCGGTGATCTCAGCGTAGAGCGCGTCGTCCATGTCGAAGCTTGTCGCCGCGAGTGAGGGCTCGAGTTGAGTGAGGTTGCGGGCCGACAGGATCGGGCTTGGCGCGGCGCCGTGTTTGGCCACCCAGGCAGCGGCGAGAGTTGCGGGGTGCGCGTCTCGTGCAGCGGCCAATTCAGAAAGATCGACGGCGGTTATGTGCATCCAATAAACGTCATAGCGCGCAGCGTAGCGTTCATCCGTAGCAAGACGCCCTTGCGTATCCTTGGCGCTGTATTTGCCGGTGAGAAGTCCACCGCCAAGTGGAGAGTAGGTGGCTGGTAAGATGCCGAGGTCGGCACACATAGGGAGGATTTCCACTTCGGCCTGACGTTTCACGAGGCTGTACATCGGCTGTAAAAGGTCGATTTTGAGGTCCAATTTCGACGCTGCCCAGGCTGCTTTCACCACTTGCCACGCAGCGAAATTGGAGAGGCCAACGTATGAGATGTACCCGTCTGCCTTGAATTTCGCAAAGGTTTCAAGGGTTTCCTCAATTGGCGTCTCTGCATCAAAGCGGTGCAGGTAGAGGACATCTACGTGATCCATGTTGAGGCGCTGGCGTGATGCGTCAAACTGGGATCGCAGGTTTTCTGCACCCGCGCCGCCGCGGTAGCCGACCTTTGTGGCGATCACCAAGCGCTCTCTATGCGGCGCGGCGAGCGTGGCGAGGATCGTCTCGCTGGCGCCGTCGGTATAGAGATAGGCCGTGTCAAAATGCGTGATGCCCGCGTCCAAGCAGGCCTCAAACATCTCCGCGCTGTCGCGCTCGGAGGCGGTGCCGCCAAACTGCATGGTGCCAAATGCAAAGCGGCTGATCGGGGTGCCATTCGGGCTGGAAATTGTCTGGGTCATGGATGGACGTTGCCATGTGCACCAATTCGGGGAAAGTGGTTTTTACATCCTTAGGAACGCGGCGTGATTTCAGGTCCAGCCGCAACTTCCTGTTTAAGCCATTCTACGACGGTCTTGCGGTGTTGGTGTTGCGTGGTGGGGTGCAGTAGGTGGTAAGCCTCTGACGTCTCGGGAGGTTGCCAAAGCACGGTCAGATGACCCTGATTTAGAGCGTCTTGGACAAGCAGACGCGGGGCCAATGTCACGCCTTGTCCAGTGATTGCCGCGTCAATTGCAAGTGCGGTTTGGTTAAAGGAGAGCACAGTGTCTGGGTACGGTAGAAAATTGTTTTCGCAAAGAATTTTCCACCGATTATGCCCATCCTCGATCAAATGTAGCGCCACAGTTTCTGCGACCGTTAGCGGCATTGAGGAGATGGAGGGGTGTGCCACCGCAACCAAATCCAAAGGGGCCAATTGCGCGCTGTGCGTGTTTGGTATGGACGGAGAATTCCCCTGTCGGATAGCAATATCGACAGGGTCTTTGGTGAAATCTGTACGAGTTTCAGACGCATGGATGTACAGAGATATGTCCGGGTGTTGTGTGGCGAAGTTTGCCAGCCGGGGGACCAACCACTTTGAGGCCAAAGAGGGGGGAACCGACAACGTAATGGACTGCGTCGCGGGTTTCAGAGCGCGTGTGGCGGTTTCGATCTGCTGCAAGGCGACGGAGATGGCTTTGTGGTAGACGCGCCCTTCGTCCGTCAAGGATAAGCCTTGGGGGAGGCGGTGAAACAGCTGTGTTTGGGTCTGTTTTTCTAGGTTTCGCACCTGTTGTGCTACTGCGCCCTGTGTCAGGTGCAGCGCTTCGGCAGCACGACGAAAACTGCCGTGGCGGGCAGCGGCGTCAAACATGGATAGGCTGTTGAGGTTGATGCGGACCATGGACCTGGGCTGTAGTTTTTCTACACCCTAAGCGATGAGGTATGATTGGTCAAAAGGCGCGAATTTGGTCAGGATCTGGCATCAAAAGGAGCTAGATATGACTAAAGTGGCATTGATTACTGCTGGTGGTAGCGGAATGGGCGCTGATGCGGCTAAGAGATTGAAATCAGATGAGTTTGAGGTGGGTATTTTGTCCTCTTCTGGCAAAGGAGAGGCCTGGTCTGATACGCTGGGAGGCGTGGGTGTGACCGGGTCCAATTTGAAACAAGAGGACTTGCAAGCGCTTGTGGATAAAGCACTTTCTAAATGGGGACGGGTGGACGTTCTGGTGAATTCTGCGGGTCATGGACCGAAGGGGGACATACTGGAGATCAGTGACGACGACTGGCACTTGGGGATGGAGTATTACCTAATGAATGTAATTCGGCCAGCACGGATTGTGGCACCCGTCATGGTCACGCAAGGCGGCGGATCGATCATCAATATCTCTACTTTTGCCGCGTTTGAGCCGGACCCTCTGTTCCCGACGTCAGGCGTGTTTCGTGCTGGATTGGCGAGCTTCACCAAGCTGTTTGCTGATAAATTCGCAGCGGAAAATGTACGTATGAACAATATCTTGCCGGGATTCATCGACAGCCTGCCAGAAACCGAAGGCCGCAAAGCCCGTATCCCGATGGGGCGCTATGGGCGCAGCGAGGAGGTGTCTTCTATGGTGAGTTACTTGGCTGGCGAGGGCACCTATGTGACTGGGCAGAATTGGCGCGTGGACGGCGGGTTGACCCGTCACGTGTGACGGCGAATTAACCTTTGTCTCGCCAATTTTTGCATCCCTAAAAACCCGTCGGTATTGCGTCGGTATCGCGACTGCATTGCGGAGGTGCGTTTTTTTGGTTTCTGCAAGTTGCGGCGCGTTAACGTTTAGAAGGTGGCAAGCCTGAGGCCTTTCACGCAGGAGGGTGGCAAAGCGAAGGGCGGGTCAGAGCCGCCAAACTCTGCCCGCCAGATGTGTCCCGGTTACGGTTGAGGGGTTACAGGCTGCCGACGGCGGCGTGTTCGATGGTCGGCCACATTTCCGCGGCTTTGGCGAGGGTGTCTGCCGGGTTCTCTTTGTACTTGGCAAAGACAGCGGCGTTCACAAACAGGTAGAGCTTCCCATCGACAATGTCGGCATAGCGGGGGTCGCCATCCAGCTTTTTGCCGATGCCCACGGCGAAAGCGCAGAAGCCGCCGTATTGCGGCATGTAGTCTTGTGGCGCGGCTTCAAATTTCTGTGCGGAAATTTTGGAAGCGAAATAATAGGCCACGCCCTCGACCATCACAGAGTGGGCCGCTTCGCCTGTGGTCACGGCGTTCAGAGTGGACAGCGCCACGGCGTCTACGCCACGTAGGGCGAGTGGCACGCCGTCCAGCGAGAAGCCGTTGGTGACGTTTACTTCGTCTTCGGCAAAGACCGGCGCGGCCAGTGTCAAAGAGACAGCCGCGAGGGTGACGGTGACGGTGAGTTTCGTGGTCATGGATAAATCCTTTCAGAAAGGGTGGGAATAAAAGGCCTGTTGCGTGGCGTCTTGGGGAAGCCTGGCAACAGGCAAGGTTTTGCCCGGCTCCAACGGAATGATCGGGAAGAGCTGGAGCCGGGACCGGGGGGCTGCACAAACGCGGGGACGCGCGCCGGGAAGAGGCAGCCACCAAAGGGGGCGCAGACGTAGGGACAGGACTGCGCCCCATGGGATCTTACATCTCGTAGGCCGCTCTGATGGCGGTCACGGTGTTTTCCGTGTTGTCGATCTTGCTAGCGATCATGCGGAAGTTGGTCAGCGAGGCGGCGAAGCCGTCGTAGAGCTCGGTGATGGCGCCAGCGGTGGCGTCGGTCACCACCATGACCTCAAAGCCCGCCTCGATCAGGGAGCGCATGTGGCTTTCGGTGCAGAGGTTGGAAGACATGCCGCCCAAGATGACCTTGTTGATGCCCTTTTTACGCAGTTGCAGCGCGAGATCGTTGCTGTCAGGGCCGTAGACCTTGTGTGGGCTGGTCACCAGCACGTGGTCATGCTCGAAATAGTGTTTGTAGCTTTCCAGCCAGTCGGCGCCGGAGCCTTCAAAACCAGTCAAGTCGAGCGCGCTGGGTCGGTCAAACATGCCGATGTTATGCATGAGCGTTTCCAGCGTGCCTTCGAAGTGCCACTGATGATCGTGCTCATAATAGTAGTGCGGCGAGACAAACAGTGGCATGCCCACTTCTTCGGCCACAGCAAACAGCGCGTCGAGGTTTTCGACAGTGCCGTTTTCTGTGATGGATTGGCCCACCACGCCCCAGGTCACGCCGTCAGGAGAAAGGAAGTCGTTTTGTGGATCGGTGATCACAATAGCGGTGTCGCCCAAGGTGATGTAAAAGCCGGGCATGGGAAGGCCGTCGTTTGCCGGTGGCATGGTGGCAGTGGCGGCGCGGGCTTCGTCTGCACCAGCGGCGTTGGCGCCGAGGCCCAATACGATAGAGCCAGCGGTGATGGTGGCGGCGCCGCCAAGAATTGCGAGGGCGACGGATGTGCTCAGAGCGCGGAGGGAGGGGGTCATAGGATGTCCTTCTGTCATCAGATGCGCGGCGCGGTTGCGGTGCGTGGCGCAGGGAGGAGAAGATGCGCCGTGTTGATGAGGAAGGTTTAGGACGGGCCAGTGGGGGAATATTGACAGCAGGTGCCAAAGACTTGACCACATGTGCCAATGGCCAAAAGGCTGTTCACAAACACGTTAACGGCCTATAATCCGTGGCAGCGAACAGAATTTTAGACAGCGGATAACGGACGTGAGCGCAGTTTCAGCGATTTATGCGCGTAAGCAGATTGAGCATGCGGTGGCTTTGCCCGACAAGGCCCCGCTATATGAGATGGTCGGGCTGACGCCGGACACGGCACACGATCCGAAGGTGATGGTGCCGATTGGTGCTTATCTTGAGCTCATGGAAACTGTGGCGGCCAGCGAATGGCCGGACGTGCAGTTTCATATGAAAACCAGCGCCAGCATGCGCTGTGATGAGTTCGGTCTGTTTGGGCTGGCGTTCAAAACCGCGCCAACCATCCAGCAGGGGTTGCAGCGGGTCTGTCAGTATATTCGCCTGCACAATCAGGTGTCGGAGTTCACGGCAGAACAGCAAGACAACCGGTATATGTGGGCGATGAAAGGGCCGGACCCGGTGCGGCTTGGGCTGGCCTTGTCCCATGAAGCGGCATTGGCGACCACCTTGACGTTATGTCGGGAGGCCACCGGGCGGGATATCTATCCGCAACATGTTCAGTTCCGGCACGCGCGGGACGGGTTGATTGGGCCGGTGGTGGAGCATTTCGGTCTGACGCCGGAGTTTGGCGCGGATAGCGACGCGATGTTTTTCTGTGTGGATCAGGTGGCGCAGCCCAGTGTGGTCGGGGATTCGGCGATCTGGGCCTATATGACCCAGCAGCTTGATCTGGCGATGGCCGAGGTTGTGGCGCCAGAGCAATCGCTGGAGGCGCAGGTGATTTCTGAGGTGGCCAAGCTGTTGAGTGGCGGGGTGCCACAGTTGTCAGAAGTCTCCGCGCGCATGGGTTTGGGTGAGCGCACCTTGCAGCGACGTCTGTCTGAGCGCGGCAAGACGTTTCAGGCGCTGGTAGATGAAGCGCGCCAGAAGCTGGCGCGGCAGTTGGTGATCGGATCGCCTTATTCGTTGGTGGAGATTGCGTTTTTGACCGGTTTTTCGGAACAGAGCGTGTTTTCGCGGGCGTTTAAGCGCTGGGCCGGGCAATCACCGCGCGCCTTCCGTAAAGCGGCGCAGGGCGAAGTGCTGGGACTGCCGCAGACCTGAGCTAGGCCTTTGTGGGCGGTGGCAAGGTCAGGCCGCAGTCGTAGCTTTGTTGGAGCAGCGCCTTGCGGCGGGGCTCGGAGCCGGTGGCGCCATAGAGGAATTCCATGCGGCGGGGCGAAAAGCCAAAGAAGCCAAAGGTGCCGTCGGTCCAACAGGTGTCAAGCGCGGCGCGGTAGCCTCTGTCTTCGATCTCGTCAGAGCGCGCGCCCGCGGGGATCAGCAGCAAGCCGCTGCGGTTGCGTTGTAGGGATGTTTCGTAATCGTCGAGCTGGTCATACGCCCAACCCCAGCTCCAGACGCGGTCCACCCAGCCTTTGGTCATGGACGGCATGGCCCACCAGAACAGCGGGAAAATAAGGCAAATGGCATCGGCGCGGGCGATGCGGTCTTGCTCTCGGGAGACATCGGCAGGAACGTTGGTTTTTCCGTCGCTGTCGATATCGGCCATGGACCAGAGCGGGTTGAAACCTTCGGCGTGTAGATCGGCGAGTTCGGTTGTGTGCCCAGCATCTTGTGCGCCGGTCATGAAGTGCTGCGCGGTGGCATGGCTGAAGGAGCTGGGATTGGGGTGGTCGAGTACGGTGAGAACGTGCATGGGGCCTCTGAAATGATGTTTGAAGCAATTTAATTCCTCAAGTGGGCTTTAACTCAAGGGGAAGGTTTTGTCTTTTTTCAGAGGGTTCAGGACATCATCGAAATAACAAGTATCGGCCTTTCTGAGAAAAGTTGACCCAATGCCCATTGCGGAAGAGAGTAAGGGCGCGTGTTTTGTGTTTGAGTGGGTGCTTGAGGTGAAGAACCACGTGATTGATGTTGTGCAGAGGTTGGCGGCCCATGCGGAGCCAGTGGCGCGGTGGAAAGCTGCTACGGAGATTTCTGAAATTCTGGGGTTCAGTCATATTTTGGTGGCGCAGGTGGATGCGGCGGATCGCGGCATTCAGTGGGTGAACACCTCCATGAGTATGGATTGGATGGAAGAGTATTTGTGTGAACACTACATTGGCATCGATCCACTTTTCGAAGGCGTGTTCCAAGCCAGTGGGCTTGTAACCATGCAAACTGGCCTGATGACGCGCACGCAGGCGGAAACGCAAAAGGCCTATGCACTTAATCATGGCTTGAAAGCGGCTGGTATGGATGTGTTTGCCTGCTCGCGATTTGGCAATTCTGGCACCCTGGGCACCCATGTGTCGCTTGTGGGGAACCATAGTCTCGAGCAGATGGTCGGGGCGTGCCCGATCGATTTGGCGTTGTATTCGGGGCTTCTGGCAGCGGCGATCACCGCGCCGGTGCCATCCCGCGCCAATGATCGCTTAAAGCCCAATCCTGATGCGCTGACCGTGCGACAGCGTGAGGTGCTTTCGCTTTTGGCTGAGGGCATGATGACGGCGCGGATTGCAGAAACCTTGGGCATATCAGAAGCGGCGGTTAACAAGCATTTCATTGCGGCGCGGCAGAAACTGGATGCGGCCACGCGGGAGCAGGCCATGGCTAAAGCTCTTCTGCAGGGTTTGATTTCCTTGTGAACCTATCAAAATTTAGACCTGCGCAAGACGGGGGCCTTCTGGCATGCTCTGAGAGCGTGAGTGGCAGATTGGCAGTGCTCAATTTTGGGGCATATGGTTGCCGGCGACCTCGATTGGAGGTGAGTGGTTTGCGACTGGAGCAATGTATATCGGCGAAGAGTGGCGCCGCATATAAAAAGGCCCGCGTGTTTTGTCTTTCACGCGGGCCTACTTAGTTCTGGGATACCTGATCGCGTTTCACGCGTCGCGGCTGAGGCGTTCTTCGAGGACTTCAAACGGCACGCCGGGTGTGTCTTTGGCGCCGCGGATCACCAGCGAGGTTTTTACGCTTGCCACATTTGGCGCGGAAGTCAGGTCTTCGGTCAGGAAGGTCTGGAAAGTGCTGAGGTCCGGGGCGACGCATTTCAGGATGAAATCCACCTCACCGTTGAGCATATGGCACTCTCGCACAAGCGGCCAGTTGCGGCAGCGCTCCTCAAAAGCGGAAAGGTCTGCTTCGGCCTGGCTGACAAGCCCCACCATGGCAAAAACCTGTACCTCAAAGCCCAATTCGCGGCTGTCGACATCTGCGTGGTAACCGCGGATGTAGCCGGCGTCCTCCAGGGTGCGCACGCGGCGCAGGCAGGGAGGAGCTGAAATGCCGACTCGCTTTGCGAGCTCGACATTGGTCATACGGCCATCGGCCTGTAACTCTGCGAGGATTTTGCGATCGATAGGATCAAGCCGGTGTCCGGGCATGTATCTCGTCTCGTTGGTCAAATTTGCGGTTGTTATAGCATCAAAGGGCGAATGCGCAATTATATTTCGTTTTTGCGCAATATCCTTTTACGGTTTTCTGCCGGTTGCTGGTTTTTTGGACTGCAGGTTTTGGTTTTGGGTCTTGGGCTTTTCCTGAGGTCTATGGAGGGCTATATCGGCTAGCGACTAAGACTTTGCAACGCGGAAAGGTGCCTTTCATGGCCGAGACAAAACACACCAAGGTTCTGATTATTGGCTCCGGACCTGCGGGCTATACTGCGGGCGTTTATGCGAGCCGCGCGATGCTGGAGCCGGTGCTGGTGCAGGGCATGGAGCCGGGTGGGCAATTGACCACCACCACTGAGGTGGAAAACTGGCCATCCTTTGTGGAGGTTCAGGGTCCTGAGCTGATGGTGAAGATGGAAGAGCACGCCCGCGCGATGGGCTGTGAGATCATTGGCGATATGATTGTGGACCTCGACCTGAGCGAGCGCCCGTTTAAGGCCAAAGGCGATAGCGGCACGCTGTATACAGCCGACGCTGTGATCCTCTGTACCGGTGCGCGGGCCAAGTGGCTGGGGTTGGAGAGTGAAGAGGCCTTTAAAGGCTTTGGCGTTTCGGCCTGTGCGACCTGCGACGGGTTTTTCTATCGCGGTCAGGAGATTGTGGTTGTCGGTGGTGGCAACACCGCTGTGGAAGAGGCGCTGTTTTTGACCAACTTTGCCTCCAAGGTGACCTTGATCCACCGTCGTGATGAATTGCGGGCGGAGAAAATTCTTCAGGACCGCCTGTTCAAGAATGAAAAAATCGAAACACTGTGGTTCCATGAGCTTGAAGAGGTTGTGGGCGATGACAATCCTAAGGGTGTGACTGGCGTAAAGGTGAAGCACGTAGACACCGGCGAGATCACAGAGATCCCGGCGGCGGGCGTGTTCATCGCGATTGGCCACGCGCCTGCGAGCGAGTTGGTGAAAGATCAGCTGGAGCTGCACAACGGTGGATATGTGAAAGTGGAGCCGGGCACTGCCAAGACTTCCATTCCGGGTGTGTTTGCAGCGGGCGACCTGACCGATCACGTGTACCGTCAGGCGGTGACCTCGGCAGGTATGGGCTGTATGGCGGCGCTGGACGCAGAGAAGTTTATCGCTGAAAACGAGTGAGTTTCAGTATTTGCGAAAAAAGACGGGGTCGCCTTTGCGGCCCCGTTTTTTGTTTCGGTTGTGCGCAGATGTGAAGGACGCTGTGCCTTGACCCATACCGCGCGGTTGGTCAGTCTCTCACGCAGGGACCTGAGATAAAGGACGGCACCGGTGAACAGATTGTGGCAAGGCAATTGGCGCACAAAAGCGCGTATTGTGTCTGGTTTGATCCTGTTTGCATATGTGCTGTTTCATTTTTTTAATGTTGGTATGGGGCTGTTTTCGCTTGAGGCGATGCAGCGGTCGCAGGATGTGCTGGCGGCTGTCACCAGCAATCCGTTGGGCCAGGTGGTGCTGTATGGCGCGTTGCTGACCCATATGGGGCTGGCGCTCTACCGACTGGCGCGGAAGCGGACCTTGCGGATGCCGGTGTCGGAAGCGGGGCAGGTGCTGTTGGGGCTGTTGATCCCGTTGTTGCTGATGACGCATATCGTGCACACGCGGGTGGCGGAGAACCGGTTTGAGGTGGAGCCGGAGATGGGCTTCATTGCTGGTCTGATCTGGAATTCGCCCAATGGCTGGCAGCAGGCAGCGCTGTTGCTGTTCGTTTGGGGTCATGCCTGTATTGGTCTGCACATGTGGCTGCGGGTGTTGCCTGCTTGGCGACGGGTGCTGCCGGGGATGCTGTCACTGGCGACGCTTGTGCCTGCTTTTGCGTTGGCGGGTTTTCTGGTGCAGGGGCGTTTGCAGAATATGCGCCTATTTGATCCGGTGGGCGGTGCTGCTTTGCGGGAGAGTTATGGCTTTCCATCCGCGGAGACCTTTGCGCGGCTGGCCGAAATCAATAGCAGTTTGCTGGGCCTATTTGTTGGGCTGGTAGCGTTGACCATGGCGGTGCATTTTGGACGGCGTTTTATTGGCGCGCGGCGGGCCGTGCGTATTCGGTATGTCGATGGGCCGGAGATTTCGGGGCAGCCGGGTATGACACTTTTGGAGATGTCGCGGGTGGCTGGTGTGCCGCACATGGCGCTGTGCGGCGGGCGCGGGCGTTGCACCACCTGTCGGGTGATTGTCGAGGAGGGTGCGGAGCTGTTGCATCCGCCGGAGAAGGCGGAAGCGGACAGTTTGGCGGCGGTGAATGCGCCGCCAAATGCACGACTGGCTTGTCAATTACGACCTAGGGAGCCAGCGACGGTGCTACGGGTGTTCCGCAGTGACGGGCAGCAGGCGCGGGCGCATCAGAGCCTGGGGCAAGAGCGGCGTTTGGCAATCTTGTTTCTGGATATGCGCAGCTTTACGGCGCGCACGACAGGGCAATTGCCGTATGATGTTGTGTTTTTGCTGAACCGGTTTTTCGATGCAATTGTGCCGTCGATCACTGGCGTTGGTGGCACGGTGGACAAGTATCTGGGGGACGGGTTGCTTGCGGTATTTGAACTTGACAGTGAGGAGGCCTCCGCCAAAGCGGGGATTGAGGCGGCTGCGGGAATTAGTTCGGCGTTGCAGGTGTTTAACCAGACACTGAAGGCAGAGAATGCGCAGCCGGTGGCGATTGGCATCGGAGTGCATTTGGGGGAGTTGGTTCTGGGCGAGATTGGCGCGGTGAACCTCGCGCCACGTACGATCATCGGCGACACGGTGAATGCCGCGAGCCGTTTGGAAGGGCAGACCAAGGCGCTGGGCGTAGAAGTCTTAGTATCGGAGGCTGTGTTGACGGCGGCGGGGCATGATCCCGACGCGCATCGCCTTGAGGTGTTGGACTTACGGGGCGTGGCGCAGCCGGTGCGGGCCTTGGCGCTGAAGCGGGCGGCGGTTTTGCCTGCGGTGCTGTCTCAGCAGGCCGAGCCTGCTTGAGCCGACGCCGCGTTGCAGCATTGCAACGGCAGCATGTTTGCTATGCAAAGCTCAATTAAGGCTTTGAGATTTTGTAAAACCACCCTATGTGTTCACGCGTGAACACACTTTGAGTCGTTTGTAATGTCGTTTCAGACCGCCAAACCTACATCAGATGAGGAAGACGTGCTCTTCCGCCTTCTGCGCCAGCTTGATCAGGCGCCGGACGCATCACAGCGCGCCACAGCGGCGTCGGTGGGGATATCTTTGGGGCGTCTGAATGCACAACTGCGCGCTGCGGCAGAAGCCGGGCTGATTACCATTAGTGATCGCGCGGGCCCGGACAAGCGACAGAGGTTTGCCTATTCGCTCACCGCGCGTGGTGCAGCGGAGAAAGTGCGGCTCACAGATCAATTCCTCGCCCGCAAACTCGCGGAGTACAATGCGCTTCATGCGGAACTGACAGGCTCGGCAAGCGGCCTGGTCCCTATCAAACACAGGACACATCCAATGCAAAACAACCTTGCTCCTATTCCTGAGCTCTATGTTTCTTATGAGAGCGCTCAGAAGCTGAAAGTGGAAGCGGCTGATCTGGTCAGCTGGGATCTGACGCCGCGTCAGATCTGCGACCTGGAACTGTTGATGAACGGTGGCTTCAATCCTCTGAAAGGCTTTTTGACCGAAGAAGATTACACCGGTGTGGTTGAGAACATGCGTTTGGCAGACGGCTCTCTGTGGCCAATGCCCATCAATCTGGATGTTTCTGAGGAGTTCGCTGCTGGCCTGAAAGACGGTCAAGACATTGCGCTGCGCGATCAAGAGGGCGTGATCCTTGCGACCATGACCGTGACCGACAATTTTGTGCCCAACAAAGCGCGCGAAGCGGAAAAGGTGTTTGGTGCAGATGACGACGCGCACCCCGCCGTGAACTACCTGCACAACCAAGCTGGCAACGTGTATCTCGGTGGTCCGGTGACCGGCATTCAACAGCCCGTGCACTATGACTTCCGCGCCCGCCGCGACACACCAAACGAGCTGCGCGCCTATTTCCGCAAGATGGGCTGGCGCAAAGTGGTTGCGTTCCAAACCCGTAACCCGCTGCACCGTGCACACCAGGAACTGACCTTCCGTGCCGCAAAAGAAGCGCAGGCCAACCTGCTGATCCATCCGGTTGTCGGTATGACAAAGCCGGGCGACGTGGACCACTTCACCCGCGTGCGCTGCTATGAGGCGGTTCTGGACAAATACCCACAGTCGACCACATCCATGTCTTTGCTGAACCTGGCGATGCGTATGGCAGGTCCACGCGAAGCGGTATGGCATGGTCTGATCCGCGCCAACCACGGCTGCACCCACTTCATCGTTGGTCGTGATCACGCCGGTCCCGGCAAAAACTCCGCTGGCGAAGACTTCTACGGGCCGTATGACGCACAAGATCTGTTCCGCGCCCATGAGGACGAAATCGGCATCGAAATGGTCGACTTCAAGCACATGGTGTGGGTGCAAGAGCGCGCACAATATGAGCCAATGGATGAGATCAAGGACAAAGACGACGTCACCATTCTGAACATCTCTGGCACTGAGTTGCGTCGTCGTTTGGCCGAAGGACTGGAAATCCCAGAATGGTTCTCTTTCCCTGAGGTGGTGAAAGAGCTGCGCAAGACCCGCCCACCACGGGCGCAGCAGGGCTTCACCGTGTTCTTCACTGGCTTTTCCGGCTCCGGTAAGTCCACCATCGCCAACGCCTTGATGGTGAAGTTGATGGAAATGGGTGGCCGCCCTGTGACGCTTCTAGACGGTGACATTGTGCGGAAGAACCTGTCCTCTGAACTGGGCTTCTCCAAAGAGCACCGCGATCTGAACATCCGCCGGATTGGCTATGTTGCATCCGAGATCACCAAAAACGGTGGTATCGCAATCTGTGCGCCAATTGCGCCATATGCCACCACCCGCCGGGCTGTGCGTGAAGACGTTGAGGGCTTTGGTGCCTTTGTTGAGGTGCACGTTGCGACCTCGATTGAGGAATGCGAACGCCGCGACCGCAAAGGCCTCTACAAGCTGGCGCGCGAAGGTAAGATCAAAGAGTTCACCGGTATTTCGGACCCATACGACGTGCCTGCTAACCCTGAGTTGCGTGTTGAAACCGAAGGTACAGATGTCGACCACTGCGCCCATCAGGTGATCCTGAAGCTGGAGAGCCTTGGTTTGATCAAAGGCTGAAAATAGCCTTAGGAAACACGAAAGGCGCGGGATTTCCCGCGCCTTTTTTTGTGAGTGGTGCTGTTGTTCTTAGCTTTCCGGGATCAGCACTTTGTCGATCACATGGATCACGCCGTTGGAAGCACCGATGTCCGCAGAGACGACTTTGGCGCCGTCGACTTTCACGCCGTTGCGCGCATTGACGTCCAGCTTGGAGCCTTCCACGGTCAGGACCATGGCTTTTTTACCCGCGATGTCGCCGGACATCACTTTGGCAGGAACCACATGGTAGGTCAGAATCGATACCAGCTTATCTTTGTTCTCCGGCTTCAGAAGGTCCTCAACTGTGCCGGCTGGCAGGGCGGCAAACGCTTCGTCTGTTGGCGCGAAGACGGTGAATGGGCCGTCACCTTTCAAGGTGTCCACGAGACCTGCGGCCTGAACGGCAGCGACCAGAGTGGTGAAGCTGCCAGCGCCGACGGCGGTGTCAACGATGTCCTTTTTGCCGTGGCCATCCGCCATGGCGAAGGTCGCGGTGGTGACCGCCATGGCAGCGCCGACAACGGATGCGATAAAGGTGCGTCTGAACATTTGATTTCCTCTCCAATGTTGATGCAAAGGCTACGCAGAGGAGGGATCAAATGGATCAGAGAATTTGTGCATAAGGATAGGTCTGGGTTTGTATCTATTTGAAATAAAACGATAAACGTTTTTGTGAGATGCGCGTGATCAAGGGGATTTCGTATCGGCACACAGGCCTTCGTGTGCCGATCCAGTTTTTTAACACTCAATTTTTGCGCGTTGCGGCGTGTGCAACATCAAGCACATGATGGCCCATAGGGGCGATCAGATCTGCCTTTTGAGGGCCGTCTGGCGCGCGGTAAATTTCGATATCTTCTTTGATGGTGATCTGCACCTTGATGTCGGCCAGCGTTTCCGGATCGATGGCTGTGGGGTCGTCCGACAGGATCACGAAATCTGCGAGCTTGCCAATTTCAATGCTGCCTTTCTGGTCCTCTTCAAAATGCTGATACGCAGGCCAGAGGGTCATCGCTTTCAGCGCGGTCATCACATCGACACGCTGGTGAGGGCCGAGGATATCGCCGGAGCGGGTGCGGCGGGTCACGGTGGCGGAGAGCACGCGCATGCTATCAGGGAAGGCCACGGGGGCGTCGTGGTGCGTTCCAAACATCATGCCACGTTCGCGGACCCAGCCGGTTGGGGAGATATTGTCGGCATTGATTGGGCCGACGGTGCGATCGCGGTGCCAGTCGCCCCAATAAAACGTGTGCATGGGAAACAGCGAGGGGAAGACGTTGAGCTGGTGCATCTCCGCCACTTGGTCTTCGCGTAGGAACTGACCGTGAATCAGTACGGGACGGCGGTCGGCCATGCCATGTTTTGCTTCGGCGGCTTTGATCGCGGCGAGCAGCATGTCGGAGGCCCCTTCGCCATTGGCGTGGGTCAGGATCTGGATGCCGTTGGCAAAGGCCCATGCGATGGCATCGTTGACTTGGTCTTCGCTTGCGGCGGAATAGCCTTTGTAGCCGGGCGGGTAGGTGCCGACAGGGTCGTAGTATGGGCGGTCGCGTAGCGCAGTGAAACCTTGCGGGGAGCCGTCGATGGTAAGTTTGGCTCCGGCGATGCGCACGCCGTTTTCGTAGGTGTCTGATTGATTGGCGAGGATGTAATCGCGGTCCACCAGAACGTCTGGGTAAATGGTGAGATCCACGGGGATGTCTCCGGCGGCAGCCACGGCGCGGGCAATTTCCGAAACCTGAGGTGAGGCGCGGCCTTCTTGCGCGGTGGTGTAGCCAAAACTGGCCCAGAGCTGGGTACCCGCGCGGGCGAAAGCTTTAAATCCTTCGTCGCCGACGCCGCCCATCAGTTTGCCCAAGGCGAGGAAGAAGGCGTTTTCCTCAAGTACGCCGTTGGGTGTGCCGTCTTCGGCATAGCGGATTATGCCACCGGGAGGGGTGGGGGTTTCGCGGGTGATGTCTGCGACGGCCAGCGCAGCCGAGTTGGCAGCGCCGAAGTGGCCGGATTGATGCACGATGATAATTGGCACGTCTTTGGAAACCGCGTCGAGGTCGTCTTTGGTGGGGTGGCGCAATTCGGCCAATTGGGATTGGTCATAGCCAAATCCGACAATCAGGTTTGAGCTCTCAATGGCAGCTTGATTGTTGGCGATCCAGGCGCGCAGGGTGTCCTGCAGGGAGGCGATGTCTTGAACCTCGCCATCTGGTGGCGCGAGAAGGTTGGCGGAGAGCGCTTGCAGGCCGCCCATAACGGCGTGGCCGTGGCTGTCGACAAAGCCCGGCAGCATAGCGCGGCCGTCCAGATCGAACACATCGGTGGTGGCGTCCTGATGGACGAGCATGTCGGCGCGCGAACCTACGGCGAGGATGCGGCCGTCTTTCACGGCGACGGCTTCAGCCCGTGGAGCCGCATCGTTGATGGTGAGGATGGGGCCGCCGGAATAGATGGTGTCGGCAATTTCCTGCGCCAGAAGAGGCGCGGATAGAGCGGTGGACAATGCAAGTCCGCCAAGCGTGGCTGTCAAACGAGTCATCACAAAATCCTTTTGGGGTATGGGACGACTGTGAGCGCAAGCGGAGGTGTCTGTCAAATGGCAGTGCTTCAGTGATCCGACACATGAAAAGGCCCGCCGAAATGGCGGGCCTTTCAGGTTGATCTCTTTTGGATCAGCTTAGTTTGGAATCTCGGCGGTGATGCCTTCCAGGTAGAAGTTCATGCCGGCCAGACCGTCGTCACCGTAGTCTTGCGCGGTTTCACCTTCTGCCAACCAAGGAGTGCCGTCCTGCTTGTTCAGCGGTCCGGTGAAGGCGTGGTAGGAGCCGTCTGCCAGCGCATCAACCAGAGCCAGCGCTTCGGCTTTCACGTCGGCTGGAACTGCGTCGGAGATTTCACCGATGCCAACCATGCCAGCGCCGATGCCGTCCCATGTGGACACGGATTCCCATGTGCCGTCCATGACAGCCTGGGTACGCGCTACGTAGTAAGGCGCCCAGTCATCGATGATGGAGGACACGCGTGGGAATGGGGCGTATTCGCCCATGTCAGACGCCTGACCAAAGGTCACAACATTGCCCGCGGCCTGAGCAGCGGCCTGTGGCGCGGTGGAGTCGGTGTGCTGCAGGATCACGTCGGCGCCTTGCTCGATCAGAGCTTTGGCCGCGTCAGCTTCTTTGGCAGGATCAAACCATGTGTAGGCCCAGATGATGGAGAACTCGACGTCCGGGTTTACTTTTTTGGCGTGGATGTAGGCGGAGTTGATGCCGCGGATCACTTCTGGGATCGGGAAGGACGCGATGTAACCAATTTTGTTGGTTTTGGTCATCTTGCCCGCGATGTGGCCCTGTACTGCGCGACCTTCGTAGAAGCGTGCGGAGTAAACGGACACGTTGTCAGCTTGCTTATAGCCAGTCGCGTGCTCAAACTTCACCTTTGGGAATTTTTTGGCAACGTTGATGGTTGGATCCATGTAGCCAAAAGAGGTGGTGAAGATCAGGTCTGCACCCTGCAGCGCCATCTGTGTGATCACACGCTCGGCGTCGGCACCTTCTGGCACGCTTTCAACAAAGGTGGTTTCCACTTTGTCGCCAAACGCCTCTTCTACCGCCAGACGGCCTTTGTCGTGCTCATAGGTCCAGCCGCCGTCGCCCACTGGGCCAACGTAGACGAAGCCGACTTTGGTGGTGTCGGCCATGGCGGTGGTCGCCAGACCCAGCGCGACAGCTGCGCTTGTCAAAAGTTTGGTGAATTTCATTTCGGGTAATCCCCCTGTTGGTGGCAGTTTTTTGTTTAGGTGCCTCATTGCGAGGCGTGGAATGTGCGGCCAAGTGAGGCCGGCGCGCCGCTTTTGTCAGCCGACATGATGACCAGAACGAGGATGGTTATCAGATACGGAGACATTGCCAAGTATTCCACCGGAATGGCAATACCCGCTGCCTGCAGATTGAGCTGCAAAACGTTAATCCCGCCAAAAAGATAGGCACCCAACAGAACGCGCCACGGCTTCCATGAGGCAAAGACCACAAGGGCCAAAGCGATCCAGCCGACACCGGCGGTCATGCCTTCGGTCCATTGCGGCACGCGGATGAGCGAAATATAGGCACCACCCAGACCGGCACAGGCGCCGCCAAACATGATGGCGAGGATGCGCACGCGGATGACGTTGTAGCCAAGTGCGTGGGCGGCGTCGTGGCTTTCGCCAACTGCGCGCAGGATCAGACCGCCGCGGGATTTTTTGAGGAACCACCAAACTGCAGCGGTGAGGCCAATGCCGATGTAGAGCACGGGATCGTGGCTGAACAGGATCGGGCCGAGCACCGGGATGTCTGAGAGCACCGGTATGTCAAGTTTCGCCATGGCCGGAGGCTTGATGCCCACATAGGACTGACCCATGAGGGCCGAGAGACCGAGGCCAAAAAGCGTTAGCGCCAAACCGGAGGCCACCTGATTTGCCAGCGCAAATTGCGTCAGGAAGGCAAACAGTAGCGAGAGCACGGCACCGGCGATCATGGCGGCGACAAGGCCGACCATTGGCGAGGTGGTTTCCACTGCAATGGCAAAACCTGCGATCGCGCCGATGATCATCATGCCTTCGACGCCGAGGTTCAAAACGCCTGCGCGTTCCACAACCAGTTCACCAATGGCAGCCAGCAGGAGCGGGGTGGCTGCGACCATCAAAGAGGCGATCAGCAGGACGGGGTTGATAGCGGAGAGATCCATTATGCGTTAACTCCTACAGCTATGATCGAGGCAAAAAGGAAGAAGCCTGCACCGACTTTGAATGGGAGGCTATTGGAGACGATATTTTGATTTGCACTATTGGTACCGACCACTGCTCTGTGCAGGAGCCAAAGCGCGCCATAGGTTGCTGCGCCGATGGCGACAAACAATGCGATTGTTTTGAGTGCCCTGAAACTTGCATCCACTAGTAGTGTGGCAAAAAAGAACGCTACTAGGCCGCCGAGAGCTCCTTGAAAGAATTGATAAGGGGTACCCATCACGCGGCTCCCTTTTTCTTAAGCACTACGCGGTAGTTGGTCAGCAGGTCGAGGGCGAGCAGGAAGAACAACAACATGCCCTGGAAGACCTGAATGGCGGCGGAGGGCAGACCGAGGTTGCCTTGGGCCAAGTCGCCACCGACGTAGGTCAGCGCCATGAGCAAGGCGGCCAATAAAATCCCAACCGGATGCAGGCGGCCGAGGAAGGCCACGATGATCGCGGTGAAGCCATAGCCGGACGCGAAGTCGATGTTGACCTGACCGGAGGGGCCGGAGACCTCAAACAGACCTGCTAGGCCTGCCAATGCGCCGGAAGTGCCGAGGCAGAACAGGATCAGGCGGGTGGGGTTCACGCCCGCAAACCGCGCGGCGCGTGGGGCTTCGCCGGTGAGGCGGATGTTGAAGCCAAGGATGTGACGGTTGAGCAGGATGTAGGAGAAGATCACTGCGATGAAGGCAAAAGCCATGCCCCAGTGCTGGCCGGCGGCTTCGTTGATCCAGCTGTTGGCGGCGGGGTAGTCAGAGAAGTTGCGCGAGCCTGGGAAGCCCATGCCTTCGGGGTTGCGCAGCAGGCCGAGCGACATGGAGGCAAGAAGTTGATCGGCCACATAGACCAGCATCAGCGATACAAGGATTTCATTGGTGCCAAAGCGGACTTTCAGCAGCGCGGGGATCATGCCCCATGCCCAGCCACCAAGCGCACCAGCGACAATCATCAGCGGGAAGATCAGGCGCGTTTCGGTGGGGTAGACCGCAAGGCCCACAGCGGCGCCACAGATCGCGCCCATGATGTATTGGCCTTCGGCGCCGATGTTCCAGATGCCCGCCTTAAAGCCCAGCGACAGACCAATGGCGATCAGCACCAAGGGCGCGGCTTTCACCAAGAGCTGTGGGCGGTAGTAGAAGGCAAACTCGCCCAGCACCGGATCCCAGAAGATGGTGCGGATGGCTTCAAACGGGTTTTTGCCCAGCACGGAAAACAGCAGGCCGCCCATGATCATGGTGATGGCCACAGCGATCAGCGGTGTGGCGAGCGACAGGGCGCGCGACGGGGTGGGGCGTTTTTCCAGCGCGATCATGCGCTTGCTCCTTCTTGTTCTTCATCGCCCACATGGGCAACTTCCATGCCGTGGGCGCCGCCCATCATCAGGCCAATTTCGTCAATCGAGAGACCGGCGGCTGGGCGGATGTCAGACATGCGGCCTTCGTTTAGCGCGCCAAAGCGGTCGGAGATTTCCATAAGTTCGTCGAGGTCTTGGGAGATGACCACAATGGCGGCTCCGCCAGCGGCGAGGTCCATCAGAGATTGCCGGATCGCAGCGGCTGCAGCGGCGTCCACGCCCCAAGTGGGCTGGTTCACCACCAGCACTTCCGGGCGTTGTAGTACCTCGCGGCCAATCACGAATTTCTGCAGGTTGCCGCCGGAAAGCGCACGGGCCGCCACGTGGTTGCCCGGTGTGCGCACGTCAAACTCTTTGATGATCGTGTCGGCAAAGTCGGTGGTTTTGGACCAGTTAACAAAGCCGTTGCTGGTCAGCCCTTCGCGGATTGCGCCGGTGAGCAGGGCGTTTTCGGTCAGGCTCAGGTCTGGCGCGGCGGCATGGCCGAGGCGCTCTTCGGGGGCGGCCAAGATGCCAAGCTCGCGCCGTGCGTTCGGACCGAGGTTGGCGACGTCTTGTCCGTTGACCTTGATCGAGTCGGGCCATGTAAGGGATTCACCTGAGAGCGCGGCCAACAGTTCGTCCTGACCGTTGCCCGCCACGCCACCAATGCCAAGAATCTCGCCAGCGCGCACGGTGAAGTGGATGTTTTTTAGCGTGGTGCCGTAGTCGTTGGTCGGCTCAAGCGTGAGGCCGGAGACATCCAGCACAACTTCACCCGCCTTTTCGGTGGTGCGGGTGGGGGTTTGCAGGGTGTCGCCCACCATCATTTCAGCCATGTCGCGGGCCGAGGTTTGGGCGGGCACACATTCGCCCACGTTCTTGCCAAGGCGCAGAATGGTGGCGTGGTCACAGAGCGTGCGGATTTCTTCGAGCTTGTGGGAGATGTAGAGGATGGAGGTGCCTTCCGCCTTCAGCTTGTTCAGCGTCTGGAACAGAATGTCGACTTCCTGAGGGGTCAGAACCGAGGTGGGTTCGTCCATGATCAGAAGTTTGGGATCTTGTAACAGGCAGCGGATGATCTCCACGCGCTGGCGTTCTCCGGCAGACAAATCGCCTACGGTGCGATTGGGATCAAGCGGCAGGCCGTAGGTTTCAGACACGCGGCGGATGCGGCGGGCGAGGTCGCGCATGGCGGGCGGTTTTTCCATGCCCAAGGCCACGTTCTCCGCCACCGAGAGCGCGTCAAACAGGGAAAAGTGTTGAAACACCATCGCCACGCCAGAGGCGCGGGCGGCTTTGGGTTCGGCCGGGGCGAAAGGCTGGCCATTCCAGGTCATGGTGCCACTGTCGGGTTTCACCAGACCGTAGATCATTTTGACTAGCGTGGATTTCCCGGCGCCGTTTTCGCCAAGCAGGGCGTGCACCTCGTTGGTGCCGATGTCAAAAGAGACATCATCGTTGGCCACCACGCCGGGGTAGGTTTTGGTCAACCCCTTGATGGAGAGTAGTGGTGTGCTCATATCTGTTCCCCTGGCTGCGGGAATGGCCTTTTGCTCGTGGCGCAAATCCGCTGAATTTCTAGCGCACTCACCCTAGAAACTGGCCTGCCGTGTCTGCAAGAAAAACTTCGGTGGGCCTTTGTACTCTGGGGGCCAATGACCTGCGCAGCATCGATTGGCCTCTCCTCATATCCTTGGTTTTTAAGGGTTAGGCCAGAGTATTTTCAAAGATTTGTAGAAAGAGTTGCAGGGCTATGCGCTAAGCCTTTGCCCAAATTTTATACAGGTTTTGAGGCGTTGTGAGAAGACGGGCTGCAATTTGCAGGGGATTCTGAGAGTCGTTTTTTCTTGGTTTTGCGCGGTTTTGCGGTAGCTTGGAGCCTAAGACCTCACTTTGAATTCTCGATTTGCCGCGCCTTGGTTTTTGGGCGCGCATCTATTTCCATTAGGAGGTGCCACATGGTTTTAGCTGTATCTGTTAGTCTTCAGACAACATCCAGGCGCGCATTGATATGTGCCGCGGCGGTGGGTGCCGCCGCATTGGCCTTTGCCGCGCAGGGCAAGGCGCATGTTGTGCCATCCGAGGAAGCCGCAGAAAGCGGTTTTGCCGATGCGCCGTTTTCGCCCTATGCCAATCGGTCGTTCCCAACTTTCCCATTGTGGGGCGAGACCCATCTGCACACAGGCCTGTCGCTGGATGCAGGGGCGTTTGGCAATATTCTAGGGCCGGATGACGCCTGGCGGTTCGCCAAGGGCGAGCAAGTGGTGTCCTCCACGGGCCAGCCGGTGAAGCTGAGCCGTCCGTTGGATTGGATGGTGCTGACTGATCACACTGACCTGATGGGTTTTACGCCGGATTTGCAGGCGGGCAAGCCAGGTGTGTTAGCCGATCCAAAAGGGCGTGAGTGGTACGAAGGTTACAAGAAAGGCGGCGCGGAAGCAGGTAAGTCAGCCTTTGATTTGATCACCAACTTCTCGCAGATGACGCTGCCGGAGTTGTTGCTTGAGAGCTATAGCCCTGGGGCGGACCCCTATGCCTTCACTTGGGAAAAGATCGTGAACGCGGCGGAGGAGCATAATGATCCGGGGCGGTTCACCGCGTTTATCGGATTTGAATGGACCTCTGTGCCTAAGGGCTTCAACCTGCACCGCAACGTCATGCTACGCGATGGGCCTACGCGGGCGCTACAAGTGGTGCCACCTGTGACGCAGCCGCCTTATGGCGACACCGATCCCTATCATCTGTGGAATTGGCTGGAAGAGTATCAGGAGAAAACCGGTGGGCGTGCGGTGGCCTTTGCCCACAACGGTAACCTGTCCAACGGCTGGATGTTCCCGACTGAAGATACCTATCATGGTGGCAAGGTGAACGAAGAATACGTGCAGCTGCGCGCCAAATGGGAGCCGCATTATGAGGTTACCCAGATCAAGGGCGACGGCGAGGCACACCCCTACCTCAGCCCTGATGATGAGTTTGCCGATTACGAGAACTGGGATGTGGGCAACCTCGACATTACCGAGTTGAAGACCGAAGACATGCTGGCGGGTGAATACGCGCGTGAAGCATTGAAACTTGGGTTGGCGCTGGAAAAGAAACTGGGTGTGAACCCTTATAAGTTTGGCATGGGTGGCGCCACCGACAGCCACACGGCGTTGACGACTGCGGAAGAAGAGAATTTCTTCTCCAAATCGGTGAGCGTAGAGCCTTCGCCCACGCGGATTGACCATCCGTTTGTGAAAAGCGATCTGGGAGAGATAGCCGGTCACCAAATGGTTGCGTCTGGCTAAACAGCGGTGTGGGCGACGGAAAACACCCGCTCTGCGATTTTTGATGCCTTTAAACGGCGGGAGACCTATGCGACCACCGGCCCACGCATGGGTCTGCGCTTCTTTGGCGGTTGGGAATTCACCGACGATGACCTGCGCACCCGCAATCCAGCTGTGGCAGGGTACGCCAAAGGTGTGCCTATGGGCGGCGATCTGCGACCTAACGAAGGTGAGGAAGCGCCAAGCTTCCTTCTGGCGGCGCTGCGCGATCCGATTGGCGCAAACCTAGACCGGATGCAGGTGATCAAGGGCTGGATGGATGCGGACGGTGCGTTGCACGAAAAAGTCTATGACGTTGCCTGGTCGGACGGGCGCGAGATGGATGCCAATGGCAAGGTGCCTGCAGTGGGCAATACCGTGGATATTGAGACCGCCAGTTGGTCAAATTCAATTGGGGCTTCTGAACTGACTTCGGTTTGGACGGACCCGGACTTTGATCCAGCGGAACCGGCTTTCTATTACGTGCGCGTGTTGGAAATCCCAACCCCGCGCTGGGTGGTCTACGACAAGCTTCGGTTTGGTATTGAACTGCCTGCTGAGGCGCAGTTGATCCATCAGGAGCGGGCGTACTCCTCGCCAATCTGGTATACGCCGTCGAAGGGGTAACGCCTTGCGTCAGGTTAAGTGGATCTCGCCCTCCTCGGCTGTATCGGGGAGGGCGAGTTTCCTTAGAACTCAAGCCTTTTGGCACCTTTGCCGTCTAGCCTGCCGTTAAGGATCAACACATCGCCCGCGTCCACGTCCTGCAGGACCAGTTGGCTCACGCTCTGAGGGGTGGACCGCAGAGCCCGCAGTGTTGTTTCGACATGCTGTCTTGGCAGCGTTAGGCGCTTAAAGCGAAGTGCCTCCGAAGGTTGGTTGGCAGAGACGGCCATGGCCAAAGAAGGCATCGCAGAAAATACCGCCAGACCGGAAAGAACTTGGCGCCGTTCCAGCATCAGACTGGCGCCGCTCACAACGCCAGCCTCGAATAGTATTTGATGGCTGGCGGTGCTTTCATGAACGCGGCCAGTTGATTGAGGACGCCATTGGCGGTGATTGCGGCAATGTAAGCCGCATGGTGATCTTGCGATTTCCACTCTTCCAAGATCAGCAGGGTGTTGGTGTCTTGATCAAAGTAGAGGGTGACTCCAAGGGCGCCTTCAAATCCACGTACCGCTGGCAGTTTCTCAGACAAAAACACCTCCAAGGTGTCGTATTGTCCTTCTTTGACGTGCATTTCCAATGTAACCAAAACGCTCATTTCTGTGTCCTTTCGTCGTTGGTATGGTGCCCATCATTGCGATTGGAGGGGACGTGCGCTTGCGCAATTGGATTAGAAGTATAACAAAGCGATCAGGAAGGTTTGGCAGATTGTCGCAGTGCAGTTTGCCCCATTTCAAGAGGTGCTCATGACTTCAGAAGGCCAGGTCATGGTTTTGCCAAATGCCCTGAATGCGTTTTCGTTCAACCGTGAGATATTGAGCGGGCGGCACGGCATCATCATGCACAAAACTGTGCACGAAGATTTACGAGAGGTGGAATTTGTCTCGACGCAGTCTTTCATATGTTACCTGATCGGAGGACGAGAGCGGTTTTTCACCGAAGATGGTGACATGATCACTTTGACAGCGGGAGATCTGGTCGCGATCCCCAAACATGTGCGCATGCGTTCTGACTTTGTCTCCAACGACGGGCCGCTTCAGGCCATTCTCGTCTTTTGCAGCGATCGCTTTTTGCATGAGTTAGTGCAGGTCAAAACCTCCAAGCCAATCCGCGAGAGAGCCGATGCAAAGCGCGTGGCGTCGCATCCAAGCTTGACGTCGTTTATGAAGAATATGGTGGATATCTATGGGTCGTTAAGCGTCAACGAGGCGCTGGTGCACAGCAAAATGTCCGAATTGATCTATTTGGTCGATGCATTGGATGGCGGTGAATTGCTGCCGTCTTTGTATGCTCCCGAGCCGCCCAGAGCCAATGGATTGCGACATCTGGTGGAGCGCCATGCGATACAAGGCCTGTCCAGCACAGAAATGGCGGCTCTCACTGGGCGGTCGTTGGCGTGTTTCAATCGGGATTTTCGACGGGTTTTTGGCACGTCGTACAGGCAATGGCAAATCCACCGCAGAGTAGAGGCCACACGCGAGTTGCTTGTGCACACAGACCAAAGCATCACGCAAATTGCTCTGGAAAACGGTTATGACAGCGTTTCCTATTTTATCGAGCAGTTTCAAAAAGCTGAGGGTGTGTCACCGCTTCAATATCGCAAGGCGCTGCGATCTTGAACAGCTCTTCTCAAGGGATCAACGTCTTCGCATCCTTGCTGAGTGCGCGGGCCGCGTTCGCCAAGAGTACCGTGTCGATACCAACAGCAACAAAGGTAGCGCCGAGGTCGAGGTAGGTTTTTGCTTGCTCCAATGATAGGGTGATGATCCCCGGCGCTTTGCCGGCGGCGGCAATGCGAGTGATCGCATCTGCGATCACGGCTTGCACTTCTGGCGCATTGGGATTTTCAGGAAAACCCATATCGGCAGAGAGGTCTGCAGGGCCAATGAAGACGCCATCCACGCCGTCTACGGCCAAGATGTCGTCAAGGTTCTCAATGGCGGTCCGGGTTTCAGCCTGTACCAACACGCAGATTTGCGCGTTTGCGGTGGTGCCGTAGTCCGGTATGGCGCCAAATTGGGTGACGCGCGCGCCGTAACCGCCCATGCCGCGCACACCGTCGGGCGCATAGCGGCAGGCGCGCACAATGGCTTCGGCTTGTGCACCGGTGTCAACCATCGGCACCAAAACGGATTGTGCCCCTGCATCCAAAACCTGTTTTAGCACCCAGTCTTCGCCGATGGGCACGCGCACCACGGCGTGGCTGTTGCTTTGATCCACCACACGCACTTGATCCGTGATGGAGCGGATGTCGTTTGGGCCGTGTTCGCCGTCCACCAGCAGCCAGTCAAAACTGGCGGTGGTCATCAACTCGGCCCCGATGGTTTCGCCAAAACACATCCAACAGCCGATCTGAGGCTGTTTGTTGGCAAGGGCGGCTTTGAAAGGATTGTGAGGCGCTGGCATAAGAGGCTCCGGTCAGAACTGTGCGTGTTAAGCAAATTGACGGCATTCCATTGCAACTGTCCAGCGTTAGGTTGCTGCCCGAAAACGAGAAAGGCCGACCCGCAGGTCGACCTCTCCCATAGCGAACTTGTGACTGTGGGGGTTAGCCCAGCAGTTTGGCCTCGTGACGCTTCAGCGACAGGCGGGCGGCGGTGTAACCAACCAGACCTTCACGTTGCTGCAGCTCCGGGAACAGAGCGTAGATTTCGTCGCGCTGCTCTTTGCCGATGCCGTTCATGGAGTATTCACCGGGCTGGAAGCTTTCGCTCCATGCGCCGTCAGCGAGCACCACTTCGTGGTTGTCACAGAGGAAGTGGATGTAATCCACGCCAACCACGTCGACCTGCTCCACACCGTCAAGATGGACCAAGTGCTTGGCGGCCACCAGAACTTCGCGCTCTTCAAAAAGCAGCTCGGCTTGCTCAGACACCAGCAGCATGCGGTGGGATGGGGAGACCATCATGTCGCGCTCTGGCTGGTTTGGACCCAGTGCACCCTGTTTGATCAGGATTGGGCGGAACTCTGGACGGGCCATGAGTTCGCGACCGGAGACATGCTTGCGGCCTGCCCAACGGATGGTCTGCAAACCATTGTCGCGGGTCACAACCTGATCGCCTTCTCGCAGATTCTCTACCGACACTTCGCCCATTGGGGTCAGGATGCGGGTGCTCGGTGTAAAGCAGGGAATGATTTCAATATTCTCGAAACTCATCCGACCTATAACTACAGCTTCATCACCTGAGCTATCCAAAAATTCGACAGTGCCATCTCTGCCATTTCCATCACTGTCGGCCACTAAGTCTGTTAGGCGCCAGTCTACCCCTTGTTCCCCGAATAGCGAAAGTTCATCCTGATCGACGCCACCGTCTCCGCCGAAGATTTCGTCTCCGATGCCCTCCGATGCTCGATCTATGAAGAACTCGTCCTCATCATCGCCGCCAAACAACACATCTGTACCCAGGCCACCAGTGATTTCGTCAGCACCTTCGCCACCGATGATAGTGTCGTTTCCTTCCTCACCGTAGATAGTGTCGCTTCCAGCGCCGCCATCGATTGAGTCGTCTCCGGGTTCTAATGCAAGAGCATCATCAAAATCATCTGGTCGCTCTGCCAAATCTCCCGTGATGAGATCAATTGTTTCCTCACCGAAGATTTCGTCATTTCCGTCTCCACCAATGATTGTATCGCCGCCTATACCGCCGCCAATCAGGTCGTCGTCGTCACCGCCGTCGATTAAATCGTCGCCTGAATCACCGTTAAGCGTATCATTGCCAGCTCCACCAAGAATCGTATCAGGTGTTTGCCCAACCGATGCCAGTCCTACGATGCCGGGCGTACCACCGGTAATAGCATCATTCCCCTCACCGCCATCTAGAGTGTCCTCGCCCGCACCCCCGATAATGAGATCGTCTCCAGCTTCGCCAAGAACGTTGTCATTGCCAGCACCCGAGTCAACGGTATCATCGCCTGCGCCTGCTTCAAAAGCGTCATCCCCCGCATCACCAATTAAGCTATCGTTGCCCTCTCCGGCAATGACGAGGTTGTCGCCAAGGCCTGCATCCACATAGTTGTTGCCTGCGCCCGTGGTGATTTCGTCATCACCCAGGCCGCCAATGATGCTGTCGTTGCCGTCTCCGCCGCTGATGGTGTCGCCACCCAAGCCGCCATCAATTGTGTCGTCACCCTCGCCTCCTGCGATGATGTCGTTACCGAGGTTGCCGCTAAATGAGTCGTTACCGACTCCGCCGTACATGAGATCGGACTGGATTCCCCCTACAAAAGTGTCGTCGCCTTCGCCGCCGAACATGCGCGAAACACCGGCAGTGTTGGTCATGAGGTCGTTGCCAGCGCCCCCGATGAGGTCATCGCGGCCAAAACCACCCTCAAGAACATCATCACCTTCGCCACCGAAGATAACATCGTCGCCAACCCCACCAATAACGGTGTCGTCGCCACCGCCGGCAAGAATGGCGTCATCTTGGCTGTTGGTGAAGGGGCCACCGGGCGACTCTACGAAGCTGTTAGGTGTTTCGGAGAACAGGTCTGTTCTCGTGATGTTGTCAAACCCATCGAAGTTGTCGACCAAGTCACCTTCGGGGTCCCCGATGTAGGAACCGTCGATCAATTCGCCGGAGGCAGTGCCTTCAACAACGCCGTCGCCTGACAGTTCGCGAATGACAACGGTTTCAATTTCCGAGAATATCAGAGTTTCGCCAGTCCGGTTGCCTCCGCCGTCGAGATAGAAGATCGTGCCAGCTTCGGACGCAGGATCCCCGCCGACGTACTCGATTTCAGCAGGGCCGTTGATGATTAACGTATCTTCGTCAACGCCGCCTTCACCCCCGATGATTTCGTCCCCGGCCGCACCGTAGAAGGTGTCACGGTCATCACCACCGAGCATTGTATCGCCGCCAGCAGAAACCAAACGGTCGTCACCGGCGCCGCCTTCGGCGTAGTCACTGCCGCCGCCTGCGAAGATGGTGTCATCCCCGTCGCCTGCAAATAGGCGGTCATCGCCCGCACCGCCGACCAGAATGTCATTGCCTTCACCGCCAGAGACAGTGTCATCGCCGTCATTGCCGAGCAGTGTGTCGTTGCCTGCGTCACCGGAAACTTCGTCGTTTCCGGTAAAGGCGTCAATGTAGTCGTTACCTTCATTGCCAGAAGCGGTATCGTCGCCGC
>Ga0189290_100162_pt1 | contig 42994 bp, 41 predicted proteins | sample UW140minimetaG_FD_130318 | JGI IMG/M metagenome (GOLD analysis project Ga0189290, IMG submission 130318) | Marine microbial communities from the Costa Rica Dome - UW140 mini metaG | ecosystem: Environmental > Aquatic > Marine > Oceanic > Photic zone | place: Costa Rica: the Eastern Pacific...
AAAGCTATAAGCTCTCGTTCTTGATCGGTTAACTTTAAATTACCTTTCCCTAGAAAACTATTTTTACCATAGCGTTTTAACTCAACTCGCCAACGAGACAAAGAAGATATAGAAGATATAGAAATATCCAAATCTTTACAAGTTTGCTTAATACTACTAGTATAACTTAATTCTACTCTTTTTATTTAAATACTTTTGTGTAGGAATTTATTGATTGTGACATTATTTTATTTTTAAGTTTATAAACTCGCTTCTTACGTCCTCTCAAATGTAGCTCTTCCAATTTTTACTACCCTTGAATTTTTAGGTAAAAAAAGTCGACAAAAGCATCTTTTTATCGGTTTAAATGTTATTTGGTAAACAATAACTCTCTATACTTGGTTAATGGCCAAAGCTCGTCATCTACTAGTAATTCTAGCTTATCGCAGTGATACCGTATCTCTTCGAATAGCGGTTTCACTTTTTCGCAATACTCTGTTGCTTTGACACTTACATCATTTATTAGATTCGCGTTCTTACGATTTTCTGTCATTTTTGTAACAGTATCATTAATTTTTAAGATATGAGAAGAGATATCTTCTATTAAATCTAATTGGGCTTTTCCTACCTTTTTAAACTCTTTTTCATAGATTTCTTTGAGCCCTTTTACATTTTCAACTAATATATTTTGATATTTAATAGCCGTAGGTACAATATGATTTCTTGCTATATCGCCTAACACACGCCCTTCAATTTGTACACGCATAATATAATCCTCCATTTCAATTTCGTAACGAGCTTGTACTTCTACAGAGTTCATTACCCCTAAATCTTCATATAACTTAATTGCTTTTTTAGAAATCTTGGCTTGTAAAGCTTCTGGTGTATTTTTATTATTACTCAATCCTCTCTTTTTGGCTTCTTTTTCCCAAGCTTCACCGTAACCATTACCTTCAAATAATATTGTTTTAGATTTTTTTATATACTCCCGTAATATGTTAAAGACAGCATCATCTTTTTTCATATCTTTTTTTTCTATAAGGGCATCTACTTCTACTTTAAATTCAATTAGTTGTTTTGCCACTATAGAGTTTAATAAAGTCATTGGATTTGCACAATTAGCTCTAGATCCAACAGCCCTAAATTCAAATTTATTTCCCGTAAAAGCAAATGGAGAAGTTCTATTCCTATCTGTATTATCTAATAAAATTTCTGGAATTTTCCCTACAACATTTAGCTTTAAATCTGTTTTTTCTTGTGGTGATAACTTACCTGATGTTACATTCTCTAACTCATTTAAAACTTTGGTTAACTGCTCTCCTATAAAAACAGACATTATTGCAGGAGGAGCTTCATTAGCTCCCAATCTATGATCATTACTAGCAGAAGCAATAGTGGCCCGCAACAACTCTTCATTATCATTTACAGCTTTAATTGTATTTATAAAAAAGGTTAAAAATTGAAGATTACTCATAGGTGTTTTTCCTGGACTCAATAAATTAACTCCAGTATCTGTACTTAAACTCCAATTGTTATGTTTTCCAGAGCCATTTATTCCTTTAAATGGTTTTTCATGGAATAATACTTTAAAACTATGACGCTCTGCTACTTTATCCATAACATCTATAAGCAATGCATTATGGTCTACAGCCAAATTAGCTTCTTCATATATTGGTGCTAATTCAAATTGATTTGGAGCTACCTCATTATGTCTTGTTTTTACGGGAATCCCCAACAACATACATTCCTTTTCTAAATCTCTCATGTATGCCATTGCTCGGTTTGGGATTGTCCCGAAATAATGATCGTCTAACTGTTGTCCTTTCGCAGAAGCATGTCCTAATAAAGTACGCCCTGTTAATAAAATATCTGGTCTTGATGAAACTAACGCACTATCTATTAAAAAATATTCTTGTTCCCAGCCTAAGGACGCATTTACTTTTTTAACATTTTTATCAAAATATTTACATACTGCCACAGCTGCTATATCTATAGCATGCAACGCTCTTAATAATGGTGTTTTATAATCTAATGCCTCTCCTGTGTACGATACAAATACTGTTGGTATACATAATGTAGTACCATATATAAATGCAGGAGATGTAGGATCCCATGCTGTATAACCTCTAGCTTCAAAGGTATTTCTTATTCCTCCATGAGGAAAACTAGAAGCATCTGGTTCTTGCTGCACTAATTGACTTCCTCCAAATCGTTCTATGGCATTTCCATCTCCCATAGTTTCAAAAAATGCATCATGTTTTTCTGCTGTAGCTCCTGTTAATGGCTGAAACCAGTGAGTATAATGAGTAACTCCTTTAGACAAAGCCCAATCTTTCATTGAAGATGCAATTTGGTTTGCCACACTTCGTTCTATTTTCGACCCTTTTTCTATAGCATTAGTTACACTTTCAAAAGCATCTCTTGTAAGTGTTTGTTGCATTTTAGCCTTATTGTAAACATTATTCCCATATAGTTCTGATCTCCGTTTAGTTTCTTTAATTTTTAACGGTGTCCTATTTAATGTTTCTTTAATTGCAAAAAATCGTAATGTAGACATATATTGACTCTTATTTTTCACAAATATACTGCATTAAATCTATCTTTTTTACAAAAAACAATTACACCCCTAAAAAAACAGGGGGGTGCAAATAAAAAAAATAAAAAAAATATATTTTTACCATCATTTTTAATGGGTTGTTCAAAATATATTTATATTTGCATCGCATTAATTAACATTATTTTACAATAATTATGAGTAAGTCTAAATTAGAGTACATTTGGTTGGATGGTTACAAACCAACACAAAACATGAGAAGTAAAACTAAAGTTGAAGAAAACTTTAGTGGAAAATTAGAAGACTGCCCTATTTGGTCTTTCGATGGAAGTTCTACAAGGCAAGCTGTAGGTGGTGATTCTGATTGTTTACTAAAACCTGTTGCAATATATCCAGATCCTGCTAGACGAGATGGCTATTTAGTAATGACAGAAGTTTTAAATGCAGACGGAACTCCTCACGTATCCAATGGAAGGGCAACTATAGACGATAATGATAATGACTTCTGGTTTGGTTTTGAACAAGAATACTTTATAATGGACAGAAAAACATTACTACCTCTTGGTTTCCCTGTTGGAGGTTATCCTGCTCCACAAGGTATGTATTACTGTTCTGTAGGTGGAAGAAATACTCATGGTAGAAATTTAGTAGAAGAGCATGCTGATTTATGTATAGATGCTGGATTAAATTTTGAAGGAATTAATCAAGAAGTCGCTTCAGGACAATGGGAATTCCAATTGTTTGCAAAAGGAGCTAAAATTGCTGGAGACGAAATTTGGATTGCACGATACTTACTAGATCGTTTAACTGAGAAATATGGTTATTATATAGAATACCACCCAAAGCCATTAGGTGACACTGACTGGAATGGTTCTGGTATGCACGCAAACTTCTCTAACACAACATTACGTACGTGTGGAAGTAAAGAAACTTACGAAAAAATATGCGAAGCTTTTAGACCTGTTGTTAAAGAACACATTGAAGTTTATGGTGAATTTAACGACCAACGTTTAACAGGAAAACACGAAACAGCATCTATTAACGATTTTAGTTATGGTGTTTCAGATAGAGGAGCCTCTATTCGTATCCCAATTATTACAGTTGAGAAAGGTTGGAAAGGTTGGTTAGAAGATCGTAGACCTGCTTCAAATGCAGATCCATATAAAGTTGCTGGACGTATAATTGCTACAGTTAAATCTGCAAATATTAACTAAACTTAATACTTGTTAAATCTATAAAAAAAACGTTATCAAATTTGATAACGTTTTTTTATACTTCAATTGTAAATCGTTTTTAAAATAAATTTTTCATTTATTTTAAAGTTATATATACAAATGTAACATAACCTATTAATAAAATTATCCCATCTTTCCAGTTTAAACGCATACGGCTAGGTACAAAAACTAATGGAAGTATTATAAACGAAACTCCTAACATCCAGAAAATATCGTTAGTAAGTAACCCTTCTCCTTCTGCCCCTACTTTAACTGGTGTAATCATTGCTGTAATACCTAGAACAGCAAGAATATTAAAAATGTTTGAGCCTAATAAATTCCCTAAAGAAATTCCTTTTTCCTTTTTAAGAATAGCTATTATTGAAGCAGCTAATTCAGGAATACTAGTTCCAATAGAGACTACTGTAACTCCAATAATACGTTCACTAATACCAAAATCTTGAGCTAAAGCTACCGCTCCGTTTATTAACAACTCAGAACCTCCCCACAAACAAACGCCTCCTAATACTAAAAATAATACAATTTTATACAATGGTAAAGGCTCATCATTTTCAGGTATTTCATCTACAACTACTGTTTTTTGAAATCTTAATAGATATATTAAGAATGCTATTAATAATACAAACAATATTAAACCTTCATAAGCAACAATAGCTTTATCTCCAATTATAAAAAAATATAATGCAGCCGAGGCAATCATCATTACTGGCCAATCTGTTTTATAAAAACTTTTCTCTACATCTATTTTAGATAACAATAAAGTAATACCTAATACTAAACCTAAATTAGCAATGTTAGAACCAATAACATTACCTAAAGCTAAATCTGAAGAACCACTTAATGCAGCATTTACACTAACAATAAGTTCTGGTGCCGACGTTGCGAACGATACAACTGTCATACCTATTACTATTTTTGGTATTTCTAATTTTAACGATAGTGCAACAGCAGATTTTAACAACCAATTACCTCCTAAAATCAATGTAATTAGACCTCCAATTATTAATAAAAAATTCATTCTCTATAGTTTTGGGCGAATATACTACAACATTTCAAAATTACAGTTTTAAGTCTTTTCTTTTTAAGTGAAAACTATTTTTTTAGTTAAAAAACTGCAAAAATAGTTGTAAAACTAAAAAAGCAGTTATACATTTGTATTAGAGTTCATTTTAACAATATTAATTTAAATCGATGCAGAAATTAACAAACAAGGAAGAAGAGGTTATGCATATTCTATGGAAACTAGAAAAGGCCTTTGTAAAAGATGTAATGACAGAGATAAAAAACGATAAACCTCATTATAACACATTATCTACAATGATTCGTAATCTTGTTGATAAAGGTTATGTAAGTTACAATGCCTATGGTAAAACGCATCAGTACTTCCCTATAATTGAAAAAGAGGTTTACAAAAAACGTTTTATGTCTACTGCCATAGAGAATTACTTTAACAACTCTTACAAAAATATGGTATCCTTTTTTGCTAAAGAGGAAAAAATTAGTGTAGATGAACTTAAGGAGATTATTAATTTAATTGAAAAGAAAGATTAATTATGGATTATTTATTAAAGGCTAATGCCGTAGTTATATTATTCTACTTGTGCTATAAATTATTTTTACAGAAGGAAACTTTTTTTGAACCTAATCGTTATTTCTTACTTGCTGGTCTTGCCTTCGCTTCTATTATTCCGTTAATAGTAATCCCTATACATATAGCAGTAGTCCCACAAGTAAATAGCATCAACTTTACTCCTATAGCTAACTTAACAACAACCAATATTGAAGAATCTTTTAATTATTTCCAATTATTTGAATGGGTGTATCTTATTGGTATTACTATTTTCTTTATTAAGTTTTTAATTGAACTTACTGGGTTAACTTTAGTTTTATTACAAAATAAGAAAGAGAAAAAAGGGAACTACACTTATATAGAAACACAAAAAGACAACTCTCCTTTTTCATTTTTTAAATATATAGTATACAATCCTAATCATTTTAGTGTAGAGGAATTAGAGCATATTATTCTTCACGAAAAAGTACATGCAAAACAATACCACTCTATAGATATATTAATTACCAAAATAGCCTCTATTCTTTTTTGGTTTAATCCTTTCATTTGGCTTTACAATAAATCTTTACAACAAAATTTAGAATTTATTGCAGACAATAAAACACAAAAGAAAATAAGAGACACAAAAAGTTACCAAACTCTATTATTAAAAACAGTTTTGTATCCTCAACAAATGACTTTAGTCAACAATTTTTACAATTCATTAATCAAAAAACGAATCATTATGTTACACAAATCAAAATCTAAACAATTAAACCTATGGAAGTACGCCTTAATACTACCTCTGTTAGTGCTCTTTTTAATGAGTTTTAATACAAAAGAAGTTTATACTACTGCTACAGCCCTTTCTAAAACCTCTAATGCTTCTTCTATTATTAAAACAATAGAAAACATAGAAGCTGTAATTATTACCAAAGACTTTAGTAAACAAGATTTTGAAAAGGTAAAAAGACAATTCTCTAAACTTAATGTTCAATTAAAATTTAAAGGCATTAAAAGAAATAGTGCTGGAGAAATTATTGCAATTAAAGCCGCTTTTAAAACGCCTGAAGATAGTAAAGGAAACTACAATGTATCTGGACAAAAGCCAATAAATGCTTTTAAGTTTTATTATAATTATAGTAATGGAGACGTTGGCTTTAATAAAACAGAAGAACATACATTCGTTGTAAAAGGAGAACCTAATGAAAATGTATTCATATATTCTACAGATGAAGACGATAATGACAACGAAAAAATAGAAGTCTTTGTAAAAAATAAAATTAACCAACACTCTAAAATAAAAGGTAAAACTGAAGACAGGGTCATTATTAAAGGTAAAAAGAACAATAAAAATGTTATAATAGAAAATGAAGAAGATAAAAATGTTATTATCGATTTAAAAAACATAGACGAGTATACAATTATAAACTCAGACAATATCTCAAATCCTACTGTTATTATTAATGAAAAAAAAACAGCCCTAAAAGAACTGCATCATATAGACCCTGATAAAATAGCCAATATAAACATTATAAAAGCGGACCATAATACTAATATATATGGAACTAAAGATGATGTTATAATAGTTACAACAAAAAATGATTCTGACAATTCTAATCTAGAAAAAACTGAAGTTATATTCCATAATAAAACTCACGCTCTAGAAATGGATAATTATCTATACATTTTAGATGGTAAAGAAATTTCTAAATCTGAACTAGAAAAAATATATTCAAAGAATACTGTATCCAGTTTAAAATTACTAAAAGGAGAAGATGCTATTAAAAAATATGGTGAAAAAGGAAAAAATGGTGTTATAATTATAAAAACAAAATAATATTTTAATACAAGTAAAAAGCACGAATACAAGTATTCGTGCTTTTTTTATTTAATAATAAGTTTCCTTGTTAATATTTTTCCTTTAGCTTCAATCCTCACCACATACAACCCACTTGATAAGTTCAGTCTTAAAGATGAGCTATCTTTAAATCTTTTTGTTTGAAGCTGCCTTCCCTCCGAAGAAAAAATAGAAACATTATATGTGCCTTCAATTCCATAAATATGCAAATTATTATCTATAGTTAAAGGGTTAGGATATAACTTTACTGTTTCTTTTTCAAAATTATCTATACTTAATGAGTTATTCCAGACATCTCCTACATTGTTTCCCCAAATATATTCTACTAAATCTGGCTCATCTATAAATGGGTTTCTATTAAATTGCCAGGTATACACGACATTGTTTCTATTCATTTCATAATCGTCTGGCGGGTCATTTCTATGCCAATCTAATAAAGTAGCTAAATCTCCTAATTGCCCATTACCTGTTGTTGTAGGGAACCCATTAACAATGTCTAAACCATTATATCTAACATCTAAAAATAAAACGCTTCTAGCTACATCTCCCTTAAAACTTCCTAATGTTCCAGACGGTCCATTATATTCTGTTCCTCCATAGTGTTGATTACTTCTATTACTATTTTCTGGTCCATCTGCTGCTCGTAATGCGTGCGCATCTGAGTTTGCATGACGTAAAGAATCTGCTTTAGTTGCCCAAAACACATCTATCCCATCTGCATCATCATCTGCATCTATATCATTAAATCCACCTCGAGATCTAGGAAATGTATGCTCTCTATTCCATTTCCCAAAACTACTTCCTCCTGTTTGTACATCTAACTTGGCTCTACCTTGTTCTGTATATACCAGCCACATCTGGTTACTGTTTTCTGGGTTTACATCTGCATCTTTTAAAATATTAATAACATCTGCATAGGTTTGTGCTCTTACTGTTGTAGGGTCAGCAATAATATCTTGTAACGCATCTCTTAACGCAGTACCCGATAACCCATTTATGGCATCATAATAGCCACTAGGCTGTGTACTAGCCACTAAGCCATATGTTGGATTTAGTGGTGTTCCATAAGGTGCTACTATAAAGTCGTTATCTACAGCTCTTATTGTTATAAAGTTATTAAACGGAATATACGGTGAAGATAAATTAGAAAACTTTATAACCAGTTCCTCATCCCCTTCATTAAATGCATCGTCTACTAATGTTATACTTGTTGTTGCAGAATTTTGTCCACTTAAAATGGTAACCGTTGTGTTTCCTGTATAGTCGGCAGTTGTAAAACCAAAGTTATTAAGTGTAAAACTAAAAGTAGCATCTGCAGTTACATTAGTTTCAGCAGTGAATGTAATATTAAATGTATCGCCTTCTCCATATTGTGTTTGAGTAGTAGATATGGTTATTGGGTTAAATACTACTCCAGATCCGTCATTTAATTGTCTGGGTGTTGGCGTTGTTACGGTATAAGATGTTCCATCATTATTTAACTGAATGGATTCTGTAGTTTTATTACCATTTAAATTTTCATCTATTTGAAATGTTTCTCCTAATAACGCTTGTAATGCTGCATCTTCTGGATCTCCTGTTTCGTATACTAATGCATCTATTAAATTAGTGGTTGTAGCTAAGGTACCATCAGGGAAATCTGTATCATCTGCTTGATATACAGCTACAGCATCTGCTCCTTGTTGTATTATATTACTTGGTATTAATACTTGAGGGAACGGTGTTAGCGTAGTACTACCTAATACTAGCAATCCGTTTTCATCTGTTGTAGTTCCATCTAAATCCTTAGCATAATAACTAGAGTCCATTCCACTAGAAGATCCATTAAACAACACTAAAACATACCCATCCAAGCTTGTATTGGGCAATGGTGTCTTTAATTCTATAAACTCTAAAGTATCTGTACTTGGTGTGTCGCAATCTAATTCGTTAATAACGATTTGAGCTATGCTAAATTGACTAAAAATTAATCCTGCAATTATAATAATTATACTTCTCATATTATTTACACTTTTTGCAAAGGTACGTAACATTAATATAGTGAGCATTTTTTCATCTAAAAGTCCATTAGTTTTAACAAATCATTTTATAAAAAATATTGTATAAAAAATCAAACCTCATTTTTAGTGCTTTTATAAAACCAGATTTCCCTTGTAAAACAAAAACACATTAAAAAAACCCCTATAATTGTTTCAATATAAAACAACAACACATATTATACATTATAAATTAAAACAACATTAAAGAAAATAATGTTTCATATCGAAATTGTTTATATTTTTTTAGTTATAAATTTAAATTTAAATTCATTAATTCTACTGTTTTTATTTGGAGAATAGATTCCCAAAAATATATATTGGCTGAACAATCATTAAAACTGGTTGTAGTTGTTATTAACCTTTTAAACTATAAAACTTATGATCGCACTTGCCAAACTAGTTATTGATATTATCTTATGGATACTTCTTTAACACTTTTATAAAATGAAAAACTTAGTCTAGAATAAGTTTTATCATTTTAAAATCTCTAAACACTATTTGGCAAACCGGTAATTAAATAATAGTTTTGAGAAACGAAAAAGTAACAAACTCTTTACAAAGGAGTTCTGTTTACATAGAATAACAGACATGAAAAAACAGTTATTTAAAATATTAGCTAAACTTAACAAAGCTATTTTGCCTAGTTATACTAAACAAAGATTAGATCTAAGTAAAGCAAGCAAACTACAAATGGCTATTTTTGGTTGGAAAGTTTTTGTTACCAAAAATGCTTTAGATTAATACCTAATCTACAGGTATTCCACCTATTATATTTTTATTTAATTCTTGAATTAAAAAAAAGCAAAATAAATTCTTTGTTTTATTTGGTACATTTAATAAAAAAGAAATATATTTGCACCCACAAAAAAAGGCCATGTGGCGCAACTGAATAGCGCACTTGATTACGGCTCAAGAGGTTGCAGGTTTGAATCCTGCCATGGTCACTAAAGCGGACAAATTAGAATCATCTAATTTTTGTTCGCTTTCTTTTTGTGTTAATACTTTTGATAATGAATGTGTTAACTCGAATACAGCATTTACTCTATTGGTTTGAACAGTATCTGTTTTACGATTATATGCTATGCCGTCTGGGAATACTAATTTTTGTATAGCTTGCTTATCTTTAGGTAAAATAGATCTACCCACACTTATATAGCCCACTATTAAATAAAGAAAATACAAGTATAGTACAACGTTTAAGATGCTCCAGATTATATACATTTTGGTTGGTTGTTATTATATTATTGATTATTGCTATTGTTATTGCTTTCTAGAAATGCTATCTGCCATAATTAAGGCATTATATGCATTTACTATTTTTCCTGATTTTGAGAGTTCGTTAAACGGCGTCATTTTATCTTTCTCCTTCCTAGTAGGGGTTTTTACAGGAAATGTATATTTTACTCCACTATCCATAATAATATGTTTTACTTGGCTTGCTGTTAAATTAGGATAATGAGAGAAAATTAGAGCTGCTACTTTGGAAGTTAATGCCGCGGCTAAAGATGTACCTGTATCGGTTATGTATTCATTATTTGGTATAGTAGTGTATATATCTACGGCAGGAGCAAAAACATCAACAGAAGTTTTACCATAGTTAGAATAAGTATAGTACAAGTTTTCGTTTGTATCTTTTGTAGACCCCCCTACCATTAAAAAATTGTCTGCTACTTCTTGTTCTCCCTCTATAAAATCGTTAGGATAAGTCATTATCTTATCTAAATTAAGTCTTGAATTTCCAGCTGAACTAACTATAAGTACATTGTTAGTTTCGGCATACTGTATAGCTTTAGATACCCATTGCTGATTTAATGAGTAGTCTTTGCCAAAACTCATATTAATTATTTTTGCACCATTATCCACGGCATAGCGAATAGCTAATGCTATATCCTTATCATGTGTATCTCCATAAGGTGCAATAGCTAGTGGCATTATTTTAATAAAGTCTTCTTTAATTACACCTGCAACTTCAGTTGCATGTCTATATATGTCTAAGTTACCCGACACATTACTATTACCATATCCAATATCGGTAATGTCATTTTCGTCTTCATCGAGAATATCACGTTCATTAAATTCTATATTACCTCTTTTTTCTATTTTTGCAACTCTATTATTATAGTTTCTAGTAAAGTTTTCATCGGTATCTTTATATTTAAGTAATAAACTTATCATATCAACATGCTTTTTTAAACCGTTTCCAACGGTGTCTATTTTATTTAGGACATCGTATGAATAATTGTAATTTGGAAAGAACTCTTTTAATGCTATTTTAGCTTCAGTATATTTTACATAATAACTATGGACACGTTTAAAACTTGCTTGTAGTGCTTTTCTGGTGTTAAAGTATTTTTTCTTAATTTTTTCGTATTCCTCTGTTTCTTCAGGACTCAGTTTAGTTGTGTCTCTGTTAATATAGTGTCTATATATTCTAACATATTCTTTGTTTGCCTCTGAAATATTCTCGCCTTTTAAATTACCAAGAAAATTCCAGCCGTTAATGTCATCTACATAGCCGTTATTATCATCATCAATCGAGTTGTTAGGTATTTCATTTTTATTTTTCCAAATATTATTATTTAGAGATTTATGATGTATATCTAACTCAGTATCAATAATAGCAATAGTTATTGCTTTAATATTACTAGGTTCTTTGAAATGGGTAAAAGCCTTTTTTAAACTTACACCAGCTACAGAATCATTAGTTTTATCTAAATTATACCAATTGTATGTAAGAGAATCGGATATAGTAGTCTTTTTTAATTCAGATTTCATTGTAATTGGTTCTTTTTTTACAGAACAATTAAAAAGAAAAATGATTAGTGATAATAAAATAATTAAGTTTTTACCCATTTTTTGTTATAAATTAATGCTTTTAAACACTTCCTTCTCCTCCATTTAAATTACAATCAAAAGTTGATTCAAAAGTTTTTCCTGTTTGAGTAGTGGCTCCTGTATTATCACCTCCACCATTTCCACCATTTCCACCATTTCCACCATTGTCATTTGTGTTAACTCCACCTATGATTTTTATTAGCATTAATGGGTTTAATTCTACAATGTTTGTTTTGCTAAATTCTAATAAACTTTTGTTTTTTTTCATTTTAATATATTTAATAATTATGATTACAAATATTGATTTTTATTAATGTAAAAACAATAAAAAGAGACTACTATAAGTCTGAATTCACGAATTCAGTGTGTTTTTTTCTAAGATTTTTAATAAAAAAAGATGGTTTTATTCCTGTTTTTTTAAAGAATGCCCTAGAGAAAGGTTCAGTGTAATTAAATCCAACTTCTTTAGCAATTGCTTTAACGCTCCATTTAATAAAATTACTGTTTTCATCAAGTAATTGTTCTATTGCATAATCTATTCTTAAATCATTAATGTAATTAATGAAAGTTTTATTTTTGTGTTGATTAATTATTTTGGAAAGATACTTTACATTAGTATTTAATTTTTTAGATAAATTTTCTCTAGTAAGATCAGAATTTAAAAAATCTTTATTTTTTTCAAATTCATCTAACTTAATAATTAATTCTAACTCTATATCTTCATTTAATTTTAATATAGGCTTCTTTTTAATTTTCTTTTCAGTCTCATTGATTACTATTGAAGATGTGTCTTTTTGAGGTTGGTTATTTATTACAGCCTCAAATTTTAATATATCTTTCTTGTGTTTAATACTTTTGATTAATAATAAAATAGATAGTAAAAATATTATAATTATTCCAGTGATTATTTTAATAGAACTACTCTTTTTTACTGCAACTATTTCTTTATTAAGTCGCTGTTGTTCCTTTTTTAATTTTATCCTACTATAATCTGTCAATAATGCTTTATCTATATAGTTATAACTTTTATTAAGTATACTATCTACTAGCAGCATTCTTTCTACGTAAACTAATTGGTTTTTTATGTTTTTTGTTTGTTTGTAATGCTCTATTAATATTTTATAGCCCTCTCTTAGTTCTGGATTTAAATTTTTAGTCTCTAAAAAAATAGAATCCATTTTCTTTAAATGATATAAAGCTTTATCAGAGTTATTTAGTTTACTATAATTTCTACCAATAAAAAAATGACATATTGCAGTATTGGCTTTGTCATTGACTTTTATTATGCCAGGCAGTGCTTTTGTTAAATTGTGTTGGCTATCTTCATATTCACCTATATCTGATAGAGTAGCCCCTTTATTAAATAAAAAATATGCTTGTTGTACTTTTATACTTTTTTCTGTAGCTAATTTATAGCCTAAATTACTATAGTGTAAAGAGGAATCTGTTTGTTTTAAAAAGCGTGTAACATCACCTAAAGCATAGTATGTTTCAAGTATACCTTTAGTATGGTTAATTTTTTTATATAGCTTTAAAGCTTCTTTATAAGCAACAAAAGCTTCATCATAGTATCCTAATCTTGTTTTAATAAAGCCAATATACCTTTCTGTATCTGGTCTACTATCTTTTGAACTATTTTTAACTTTTAAAAAATAATCTAGTGAATTTTTATAATCTCCATGTCCATATAATTGAACTGCTTTAAAAAAATATCCTAATCTTGGGTAATCTTTATGTTTTAGGTTTTTAGTTAAATATATTATGCTATCAGCGTAAGAGTTATTCTCAATGGTTTTATTTTTATTTAATAAAAAAAGTACTCTAAATGCTCTAGCTTGTCTTATAGTATCTAATTCCCTTTTTCCTTTATTTAAATAAGCTGTTACTAATATTTTAGTTTTTATAGTGTCATTAAAATCAATATGTTTATTAATGGTGTCATAATCTAAATATGATAGAGAATCTATTTTTTCATTTGTAATATTTTGACTAAAACAAAGAGAGTTAAAGCAAGAAGCTAAAAAAATAAAGATGTAAAAATGGTATAATTTGAATTGTTGTGCGTGCATATTTAGTTAATCATCCATCTACCAAAAATAAGACATTTCTTAATAAAATTTGATTGGGTTTGTTATTATTATAATTATAAACAATGATTAATATAACCTTAATTCGGGAATTCAAGTTGTAAAATAGGCTTAATTCGGGAATTACGACCTAGGTTTCTTGAATAATAGTTAGTTCTTCACATATTTTTGACTCATCGCAGAACAAATAATTTTTAACTCAAGCACAATTTTTAAGAATGCCGCAAGAAAAAATACAATGCATCATTATAAGCAAAGATGTCTATTATAAAACTAAAGTACAAGAGTTTTTAAATGCTTATACGGATAGTGAAGTGATTTTAGTAAACACTTTAATAGATGCCTTGGCTTATTTAAACGAAAGACCTCCGTTTAAGTTTTTAATACGTAAACCCAGTAAACCATTAGACAAAGAAGAAATAGAAAATTGCAGTAAGGTAGTACAACAAGGAATGAATTTTAGGATAGTACTTTTTCAAAAAGAGTATGAAAACCTTGCCATGCTGCTAAACCTAAGTAGTATTCGGTATATGCAAGAACAAGAACTGCTTTTTAGTAATTTAAAATTGAAGACAGTATTAAAAAGGTTATCAGGAAAATAATATAATTAAAAAATGATTGTTGAATAGCTCCTCTTTGATTAGTGGGCTTAACTTCTATTTAAGCCCACTAACTCAATAAATATGCGATTTAAGATTAACGATTGTTAATTTTTTGAATTTGAAGTAAGAAGATGAATTTAACTTAATAAAAACAAAATGCTAATAGCCAAAAGCAAACGGCTAAAAGCTTTCAATATACACTAGCTAGTATAAAGGTAGAAACCGAACAGCCTTGTAAAATAAAAAAGTAGGTAAATAACCATTAAATGTTAGAACATAATGAAACATTATATAACCAAGACATTAGTTTGCTTATGCATGGCAATATTTGTATTTAATTGCCAAAAAGAAGATGATAATTTACAAGAGCAAAACAAAACGACACCATTTAGTAAATCATTAAACCTATCTAGGTTAAATACTAAAGCTATTAAAAATGATAAGAACTTAATGCGTATTATAACTAAAGCCGAAACTAAACGCGTAGAAGCTAAAGCCAATAAAACAGTGTATAATGCACAATACGATTTTACCATTAATACCAGTTATGCAAAAGTAATAACAAGTAGTAATGGTTTAAAAAACTATACGTTTGGAGTTTACAGGACAGAAGATAATAGTTTATTAGAAAACTTATTGTTGAAAGAACAAGAAGATAATACATTTAAAGTCTTTTTAGTACAATATAATATCACAACAGAAGAGCGTAATACATTAGCTAACCAAGAGATTGTAGATATAGAGGATAAAATTACATATGTACCACTAGAGGATATTTCAGATACAATTTTCGATAAAGTAAACTCTGATGCAGAAACCTGTACAGTGTATTCTTATGAATTTCAAGCAGGAGATTTATGCCATAGTGGACAGCATGATTATGCAGATGGAGCAGCATGCGATTTTTGGAGTAATCCAGACCAAGCGGCGACTAGTGGAGGTTGGGTTTTAACCTCTAATGAAGTGTCTTGTACAGGGGGGAATAGTACCGGTGACACAGACCCAAATAGTAATTCTACAAATCCTAACCAAACTACTAGTAACGGAGGAGGAGATGCAACAAATGAACCTTCTACAACACCAGTGTTATGTACGGATTGTCCACCTATTGAAGAGGATTGTATAGAGAATGAAGAAGCATTACTTGCTTTAGAAGCATATTTTGGAGTTGGAAACGTATCTCAAAATTGTTCTATAGATACGAACAAAACTATAAATTTTGCAAATATTCAAGAAGCTATTGAGTTTTTCGAAGATTTAAAAACTATTGATTTAGACGAATCAGGAGACGAGGAAGAATCACAAAATGGAGAATTAGTTACAAATTTTAGAGGAGTTATAAGAGATATAGCACTTAACAAACTAACTATTGATATAGATTTAAAATTTATTCCAGATGATTATGATACAGATGAAGATGAGTATCAGGAGATTGGGATTTTTGCAAATTTAGAAAAAGATGCTATATTATTCAATTGGTCAATGACACAAGGAGCTCCTTATTATGAGCCAGAAGATATCTCCCAACCTTATGCAAAAGTTCTTGTCATCAATTTATTTATAGAGGGGAAAATCGGTTTCGCAGATTTAGGATATGATACAAAGTCTAAAATAAAAGTAAAATGTAAATTCAATAAATATACGGGGCAAAAGATATCTTTTCAAATAATTGAATAACTTAGCGACATGAAAAAGTTTTATATCATTTTATTATTTATTATAATTAATAGTTGCGCTTGTCCATCTATCATTAAAGAGTACAATACAGGTTGTGAAAAACTTAGTATCATTAAAAATAAGTTGAAATTAAACAAGGATGAATATAAAGTTATTAAAAAGAATGATAGCATTATTAATGACCTTTATGCATCTATTAAAGATACTGTTAAGGTGTCATTAATAAATAGGAGATTGGATTCTCTTTTATCATACAACTATACTAAAAAAGAGTTTTTTTCCATTCTTAAAATGGATAGAGCTTTTAAAAAATCAAAAACAACAATCGAGATTAGTCGTAAAAAAGACACTTTAAAAGTACCAAATTTTAATAGTGCTGAAAATGCAGCTAAATATCATAAAGAAGTTTTAGGCAATATAAAAGAAGGGATTTCAGTTAAAAATGATATAATTCAAGATTCTAATAGCATAAAAAAAGATTCAATAAACTAATATAATTATCTTTACATCTAAAAGCATTCATATTAATTTGTGAATGCTTTTTTTATTTTGTCTCGTTTTATCATTTTTTTACTCAAAATTGTGTAAAGTGTCTCTGTCTCGTCCTAAAATAGCGATATTTAGTGAGTTATAAGGTGTAATTAGTTCGTTATTAGTGAAAACAGAGCCTGATTTGGTCTGTTGCAGTCAATGTTTACGGGAAAGGAGATGTAGACTTATTGAAATTTTGTAGTTACTACATAGCTACAAAATGAAACAATGTTATAAAGTAAAAACTACAGAAACTACAGAAACTACAGAAACTACAATACTAATTACTTATGTACTATATATAGTACTCTATATTAATATATTATGAATATAGTATAATACTGTAGTTATGTAGTTAGCGAAGTTTAAACAATACAGAAAAATGAAATATAACTTGTATACGCTCTATTTTGGGTTAAAATTTTAAAAAAATGGCATAAAAAAACCAGTCTAGAGAGACTGGATATATCTTTCTCGTATTTTACAATTTAATGTAACTACAAAACTACAGGAGTATTTAAGTGTTAAAAAGCGTGTTCTATTACAGCAAATACTTTTCTAGGACTTCTACCATCTATACGTTTAGAAATAGGCTGTCCGTATTTTAATTTATCCATAGCAATAGATAGTTTTTTTATAGATAATCGCATACCAGACCAAGCGTTTAGTTTTGTTAATATTTTGGCAATGCATCAAAATAGTCAATTAAAGGATTGTATGTTTTTGTTAATTTAGAGTTTAAGAGTTTACCAACTAAGGCATCAGAACATTTATAACCACTCATTTGTAAATCAACCCAAATAGAGTTTAATGCCATATCATCTAAAACAGAGAAAGTAGAGCTTTCAAAAGCTCTATACTCAATATCTAAGGTTAAAATGTTTTTTCTAAACTCAAAATGTAAGTCTAAAAAGTCTTTAATTTCTTGAATCTGATTTTTCTTAGGAGTTTGTTCGGGGTCTCCGTATTTTATCTCTTTATGTTCGAGCATAATTTTGATGTTGTATTAATAATTTTAAGCACAGCACACCCATTACAAGTTAATCAACCCTATAAAATAGAGAGTTTTACTTGTTTGTAATGCTAATAAAATTGTGATTTTAGTTATTTTAGTAACTAAGGGTGTAGGATATAGTTATACACGTATAAGTGTTATATGTTCAGGTTCTCCTAAGAGTTCTACAATAAGGGCAACTTGTTTAGGGGTATAGGCTCTACCTATATAATCGCCTAAGTGTGCTTGTATTGGTTTTATCCATTTTCTAAAGGTATGTAGGGAAACGTTGTAAGCTTCTGCCATAATTGCTTTAGAGGTAGATTTATATAGCGGTGTTTCTGTCATTGTTATGTTAAGATGAGCGTTTATAAATAATATTATGTTGAATTTGGTAATCTGCAATAGTATAGTTCTTTAAATCGTCTGCTTTACAGTTTAAAAATGCTGCAATAATATCTAAGTCTTGCACAGGAATATCTGCAAACTCATTAATTTCTATATTACAATAGCGGTCGAACGCTCTTAGGGTTTTACCCAATGCTTTCGGGATTTCTCGTCTTAGCCTTTTGTGTTCTCTAGATGTAAGTTGGTCAAACTTTTCTTTTATGGAATATCTATAATTCATGTTATGCAGGGATTTTTAATTGTTTTTTAAATATTATTCTAAGAAGCTTTATTTTGATTATTTCTATAGTATTGATAATCATACTTCAAAACTATGCTAAAAAGGCTATAAAATGCAAAGACAATTTTGTCTGAAATTGAGCGATTTTGGAAACTTCCCGCATTATAGTTGTGCTTCCAATAGACAAAATTGTCTAAAGACTATAAAAACAAGTGTTATTTATAGCTTTTTTTTAATAATTTTTTAGTGCTTTTTAATCTTAGTTCGTTTTACTAAATCGTATTATCTCGACCGATATCGTTTTTTATCGAAATAATGATGCTCCAAAACTATATTAAAAGAGTAATACGAGTCAACGAAATCTTTGTCGCATGATGAGTCAAATATGTCATTTCTAGCGACAAAATTGTCGTAAAAAGAAGTATATGTCCTGATGTTGGAAGATTATGTCGTGCTGTGCGACATATTTGTCGGTTGGGGAAATTTACTTTCTCACTTAATTTTAAAAGAAAAAGCTAAAAAGAATAGGTTTATCATTAAAGAATAAAAAATGTATATTTACAATTCTTCCCTAAAGAAATCAATATTACGGAATGCCGTAATTTAATAGTTAAGCTATACGCTAAATTCACAGTTTTATTATTGCTATACTAAAAATAATGAGCTATTAAACAATAATTAAATATTATAGATGAATTTTAAAGTTTTAATTGATGATTTTTTTGATAATTTCAATACAGACCTAGATTTAACCCCTACAAATAATAAAAAAATTCTTAGTCTAATAAATGATTTTGAAGATGGAGAGTGGAGGTATAAAAATTTTCAAAATTTTGTTTGGGATAACATAACAGAGACTGCTTTGTCATATCGAGAGAGAGAAAGCTTAATTAACCAACCATTATCTCAATTAACAGAAGCAGCAAAAAAATTACGACTTACCGATAAAGAGGCAGACATAAGTAAAGGAAGTGAATTAGCAGAAATAGTTTTGTACGGAATAATGAAACTACATTTTAAAGCCTTACCTGTAGTGCCTAAGATCTATTACAAGCAAAACCCTAAAGATAATGCAAAAGGTGCTGATAGTGTCCATATTGTCGTGGAAAATGATGATTTTACTTTATGGTTTGGGGAAGCTAAGTTTTACAGTAGTATTAGCAATGCTCGACTAGGTTCTATAATTGATTCTGTAGAAAACTCTTTGAAAACAGATAAAATAAAGAAAGAGAATAGTATTATTACAGATTTGCAGGACATTGATTCCTTGGTTAAAAATAATGTCTTAAACAAAAAAATAAAAGATGCATTGTCATCAAAAGAATCACTCGATTCTTTGAAGCCTAAATTACATGTTCCAATATTATTACTTCATGAATGTGAATTAACTAAGAACGGAAGTGAGTTATCTGAAGAATATAAAAAAACAATAATTAATAAACATAAGAATAGGTCGGAAGCTTATTTTAAAAAGCAAATAGAAAAGTTTGGAGAAAGACTTTATAAATATTCAGAAATAACTTTTCATATTATTTTATTTCCTGTTCCAATTAAAAAAAATATAATTGATGAATTCGTTGAAATTGCAACATTTCATCAAAATCGATAGCCTATGGAAATTTTTGAAACTTGTCACACAATCAATGATTATCTATTGATTAATGATGAATTCAATGCTAGAAACGAATTAATAAAGCTTTTGGATTTTCATGAAACAAATGGTATTAAATATACTCCTCTTGTTAATCATTTAATTAGACAAACGGGTTTATATCCTTACATAGACTTAGAGACTTCTAATTGGCATGATAGATACATTTATGAGGTTTTTAAAGTTGATACAGGAGAAAAAAAGAAACTTACTTTGCATAGAGAGCAATCTTTGCTTTTAAAAAAATTAATTAACGGAGAAAACCTAGCTGTTAGTGCGCCTACAAGTTTTGGGAAGAGTTTTGTTATAGATTCATTTATATCAATAAATAAACCAAATAATGTAATGATAATTGTACCAACAATTGCATTAACAGATGAGACTAGAAGACGTTTATACAAGAAATTCGCAAAAGAATATAAAATAATAACAACAACAGATGTAGAACTTTCTGATAAGAATATTTTTATTTTCCCTCAAGAAAGGGCGATAAATTATGTAGAAAAGATTAACGAAATAGATATTTTAATTGTTGATGAATTTTATAAAGCTAGTTCTAATTTTGACAAACAACGTTCGCCTAACTTAATAAAGGCCATATTAAAATTTGGTAAAAAAGCAAAACAAAGGTATTTTCTCGCTCCTAATATATCTAACCTTAAAGAAAATCCATTTACTAAAGATATGGAGTTCTTTTCACTTGATTTTAATACTGTTTTTCTACAACAATATAAGTTATATGAACAAATTGATGGAGATGAACAAATCAAGAGTGATACATTATTAAAAATCCTAAAAGATAAGGAAACAAAAACCTTAATTTATGCAGGTACTTATACGAATATTGATAATATTTCAAATTTATTTTTAGGAAACCACAAGCTTAGCAATAAACCTTTATTAGAGAGTTTTTCAAAATGGTTAGGTGTAAATTATGATGTCAATTGGAGTTTAACTAGTTTAGTTAAAAGAGGTACAGGGGTTCATAATGGAAGGCTACATCGGTCTTTAAGTCAAATTCAAGTTAAGCTTTTTGAAGACCCAAAAGGATTAAATAATATTATTTCAACCTCTTCAATTATAGAAGGTGTTAATACATCAGCGGAGAATGTAGTTATCTGGATGAACAAAAACGGAACATCTAGATTGAACGATTTTACTTATAAGAATATAATGGGTAGAGGAGGTAGGATGTTTAAACATTTTATAGGGAAAATTTATATTCTTGATGCTCCACCAAGGGAAGAGAAAACACAGTTAGATTTACCATTTCCTAATGAGATTTTAGGCGATTTAGATGAAAATACTTTCAAAAGTGATTTAACAAAAGAACAAGTAGCTTCAATTATCCTTTATCAGAAAGAAATGTCTGAATTACTTGGGGTTGAGGTTTATGAAAGACTTAAAGCTAATAATGTTTTTCAATCTAGTAATATGGATTTAATAAGACGAATAGCTATTAGTTTATCTAAAACTCCCGAAGAATGGAATGGTTTAGGATTCCTTAATTCTCCAAATGTAAATAATTGGACTAGAATGTTATTTAAAATTATCAAACTTGACCCATCTGGTTGGGATGAAAGGCATGGTAAAATAGTAGACTTCACAAAAATTTTGAGAAAAAATTGGTTTAGGACTATTCCAGAAATGCTTAAAGATTTAGAACCTTTTGATATTGGTTTAGAAGATTTTTTTAAATTAGAAAGAAAAATTACTTTTAAGTTAGGCGCATTATTATTAGATATAAATAATTTACAAAAAGAAATATTAGTAGATAAGAATTATAATATATCAAAATTTGTTAAATACGTTTCGCATGCTTTTTTACCTGTCGTAGTATTTCAGTTAGAAGAATTTGGATTACCTAGAATGCTCTCAAAAAAAATACATTTCAATAAATTAATTGATTTTTATGATGATAATTTAACAATTCATGATGCACTTATTAAGTTAAATGAAATTGGCTCAGAAACTATTAAGGTAAAATGTAATTTAGATGGTTTTGATAATTATATTTTAGATTATTTTTTTGAAGGAATAATGCTAAACAAGTAACCTGAAAACATTGAGTATAATACAATATCAGAAATCAATAGATTATAGAGTTTAAGATAAGGATTTACCTAATTACTTGGAAATAATAAATTATATTTTATGAAAACAGCGGCAATTAAGTCTCAAATTACAAAACATATAAAATCTTCTATGGGGTCTGACAACCCTAGATTAATTAATTGGTATGTTGGAATAACAAATGATACAGATAGAAGAAAAGCACAACATAAAATAAATAACTTAGGTCTTAAATATTGGAAAACATTTGAAGCTGAGAATATGGAAAAGGCTAATGAGGTGGAGGCTTATTTCAGTAAAAAAGGTACTATTAACAGACCATCTAAAAATGGAGCGAAGAGAAATTCTAAGTTTGTATATGTGTTTAAAAAACCTACTTCGAGACCAATGGGGTTAAACGGACCTTTTACAGATAGAAATCTACTAGACCTATTATTTGAATAAAAGTAATACAGAGACAATAATTAGTTACCAATAAAATATATAATATCTAAACACAATTTTAAAAAATATGGCAGTTATTGAAGATAAAGTAAATGAAAGCTCTGCTCCGAATGATTATTTGAGTGATACTTTTATTAAAGAGTTAAATTTTAAACTATGGTCTACAAAAGGAGCTCGATTTAATTGTGATAAGAGATTGAGTTTAAAAGCAAGAATGTCAAATATAAGTTTAGCTTTTATTTCTGCATATCTTATTATTGCAAGTTTAATAACCGTATTTAAAATAGATATTGGTATTAGCCAAAATTTTTTGAATTTTACTATTACGGGCTTATCAATTTTAGTACTCGTTTTTAGTCAATTTGAAAACGCAAGAAACTATAGTTTAAAAGCAAAAACACACCACGATAGTGGTTTAAGAATAGCAGAATTATACAATGAACTAAGAATATTTAAAACACTTAAAAGTAATCCTTCGAATTTTGAAATTTATAGCTTTATAAACAACATAACAAAGCGATATGAAAATGTGCTGAGTACATCTGGAAATCATTCCACACTAGATTATAAAAGGTTTTTAATGTCTAACATTGAGTATATGAAAAAAGCAAATCCTAATAAGGTAAAACACTTAAATAAAAATAAAATAAGAATAGCTTATTATTGGGATGTTTATGGATGGTATTTTTTATTAATAATAGCGCCTTTGATATTTTTTTAAGTTTGGTATTTTTTTGATATGGTAATGACAATTGAAATAGTTACTAATGTCAGAAGGCTAGTTGTATAATTGAGAATTTATCATAACAAACTCCCCAATCAACTTCAAATCTTGCATTAAAAAGTTTGAACTTTGAATGTTTGGGGTCACTAAAAACACTCAAAATCTAATGATTATAGGTGTTTTTTTTTTTACAATTCATTAAAATATATCGAAGTTCATTATTATTCGGGTAGTTTATCTTTTTATTTTTTAATAGTTATTTAGTAAGCTTTTCTTCAAAAAGTAGACTTAAATTTGCATAATCTCATTTTGATACCAATATAATAATGAAACCTATTATACAAATTTTAATACTAACCCTGTGCCTTACTTCTTGTAAAGATTCTGTTAAGGTCACTGTCACTAAAGAGTCTACACCAAATATTATAAAAGCCGATACGCTTACACCTTCAAAAATACTTAGCAAAGCAGAACAACTAATAAACAAAACCATAAAGGCACATGGAGGAAGTTTATACGACAATGCATCCTACACTTTTATTTTTAGACAAAAGGAATACACTTTTACTAATAATGGTAGTGACTATCGTTATGAAATGAAAAATGAAACTGAAGCAGATTTAATTCATGATGTTTTAGAAAACGATATACTTACTAGAATTGTTAATGACAAACCTATTAAATTAAATGAGAAGCAAATAAAAACATATACAGGTGCTTTAAATTCTGTAATTTATTTTGCTACTTTACCTTACAAATTAAATGATGCCACTGTTAATAAAGCTTTTAAAGGCACTACTTCTATAAAAAATGAAGACTACAATATTATTGAAGTTACTTTTAATAAAGAAGGGGGTGGACAAGATCATGATGATGAATTTTATTTTTGGATAAATACGAAAACTAACACCATAGATTATCTCGCTTATAATTATCGTGTAAATGGTGGAGGTGTTCGTTTTAGAAGCGCCTATAACGCACGTACTGTAGATGGTATTAGATTTCAGGATTATATAAACTTTAAAGCTCCTGTAAATACTCTTCTAAAAGATTTACCTAAATTATATGAAAATGGTGAGTTAAAAGAATTATCGAGAATTGAAACCGAAAATATAATTAACTTAAATAAGTAAAACACTTATTTGGTCTAGTAAAGAAGATTTATTGTAAATACATAAAAAAGCCGATTCTAAATTAGAATCGGCTTTTTTATGTATACTTTTTAGTTTCTTTTTAAACAATCTCTGCACTTAACCCAGCTTGTTGCAACTTAGAGCATCGTGGTTTTAAATCTTTAATATCTCCAGTCTTTACAGTACATTTTCCTTTATAATGTACTAAAATAGAACATTGTTCTGCCTGTTCTGGTGTATGATCGCATGCATAGATTAACATATCTATTACATGATCGAATGTATTAACATCATCATTATATAATACAATTTCGTTATTCTTTTTTTCTTTAGTTGATACCTCAACTTTTTCCAATACTTGTTCTTGAGTACTCATCATCTTCATAATTATAGTACTAATTTAAGTTTTTTGTAAATAAATGCAAAACATTGATGTTACTGAACGTTATTTTTAACATTTAAATTAACTAATAAAAACATTAAGTATAAAAAATAGGTCATTTAAATTATACTAAATGACCTATTTATAAATGAATTATAGTTTAGATTAAGTTTTACTTAAAAGTAAAACTTAGCCATAATTTATAACTTAGCAAGCCCCTATTAAAGTCCACCCACTACTTGTGCGCTCATAAAGATTACCAAAGTAAGTAACACGCTCTCCAACAGAATAGTTTACATTACTTTGCCACTCAGACACACCATCACATATACCTCCTCCTGTAGTAGTTGGATACATTGAACGTAATGATGATACATCGTTACCATTAAAATTCCCGCTTGCACCTGTAGAAAAACAAGCTTGCATAACTGAAGTTAAATCTCTTCCTGTTGGCGTTCCAGATATGTGGATAGCTCCATTTGATCCTGCTCCTTCATTGCCCTGACTAGATGCTGGGCAACTTAAACGATCAAACCAGTCTGAGTGTCTAAACCCTACAGAGTGTCCAATCTCATGTGTTATTACATGTTCGTTTACATTAGTTGAAAATTGCTCTAAATTATATATTTGTATAAATTTATGAGGTGCTCCGCTAGATGTTGGAAAACCTGCAACTCCTCCTGTACCATTAGTATTTACTGTATTATCATACACAACCATATCTGCTGCTTGATAATTAGTACCAAACGATAAATTAAAATCTAACGCCATATTACTAATATTATTATAATTGTTTACAGCTCTAGATAATGCTGTTTGCGCTTTACTAGATAATGCTTGACTGCCTCCTGTATAACCTAAAATATTTATTGTTCTATTAGCTCCAGTTACTAAGTTAGCAGTTCTATATTGACGTCCAGTACCTGCAAAAGCTTCATTTAATAATTGAATCTCCTCTCTAGTAATCACGATATCATTACCTATATAAATTCTCTCTTCTACAGATCCATCTGGTAAATGAAAATCTCCCTTTGTAATTGTTCCTGCATCTAATTCAAGAGATCTAATTGAGCTAAGTAAATCAGCATCTGTAACCGACTTTCTACCTTCTATTCCTTCAGAATTAATAATTACATCTGTATTTAAAGCTGAAACATCTTCATTAACCTCTTCCTTTTCACATGATTGAATAAAGAATGATACCGAAAGTATTGCTATTAAAAATATTTTAATATTTTTCATTGTTTTAAATGTTTTTTGGTTAAAATTAATTTAAAGCTTACGTAAACAATAGCCATAAGATATGCTTTGCAGGACTTTTGGTTTAGAAAGCCTACATTATCTATGGGATTAAAATAAATTTATTTAAAATAAAAGTAAAACATTAAAAACAAACGAGTTACGGCAAAAGCCGTAGTTTGGTTATTTCACAGAATAACTCATCAAAAAAATCGTTAAAAAGCATTTTTAATCGCTGAAATGTAATGCTACCCAATTATTCCTCTCAAATTGATGTTTTAGAGTTAAACCAAGTTTACTTGCCTCCTCTGTTATTAATGGAATATCATTATCATAGAAACCACTTAAAAACAAATCTCCTCCTGTATTAATACAACTTTTATAGGTTATCATATCTTTTAATAAGATATTACGATTTATGTTTGCTATAATAATATCGTATGTTTTATCTTTTAGTAAAGTAGCATCTCCTTCTAAGACATTTATATCTAACGCTCCATTGCGTTCTACATTCTCTATACTGTTTAAATAACACCAATTATCTATATCTATTGCATCTACAACTTTAGCTCCTTTCATAGCCGCTAAAATTGCCAATACTCCTGTACCACACCCCATATCTAAAACAGATTTATCCGCCATATTATTTTTAAGAATATGCTGAATCATCATATGAGTGGTTTCATGATGCCCCGTTCCAAAACTCATTTTTGGCTCTATAACAATATCGTATTCTGTATCTGGTTTATCGTGGAACGGAGCTCTTACAGAACATAAATTATCTACTATAATAGGATTAAAGTTTTTTTCCCACTCTGCATTCCAATTTACTTGTTCTATTTCTTCGAATGTATAAATTATTTCAAACTCATCTGACTTTAAAATTTGCACATCGTTTAATACAGTTTCTTGCCACTGTTCTTTCTGAATATAGGCTGTAACTCCTTCTTCGGTTTCAACAAAACTTTCGAAACCTGCATAACCTAATTCAGCAATTAAAATTTCTACTGCTGGTTGTAATGGGCTTACTTTAAAATAATAGCCGATGTATATAATATTTGACATTTAAGTTTTCTTTGTTATAATTCTTCTGTTATTATACTTATTGACGCTTAATAAATTAAGCATTAAAACTTCTTATAAATAAAAATTGACTCTAGCAAAAAGTCTTTTTTAGATAATACTCTAAAATGCATTTACTATAGCAAAAAAGTCTTCTGCTTTTAGTGATGCTCCTCCTATTAAACCTCCATCTACATCTAGCTTAGAAAAGATTTCTTTTGCATTTGCTGGCTTTACACTTCCTCCATATAATATAGATACTGAATTTGCTATTTCTGTTGAATATTTCTCGGCTAAAGTTTGCCTAATAAACTTATGCATGTCTTGGGCTTGTTCTGGGCTTGCTGTTTCTCCTGTACCAATTGCCCATACAGGCTCGTATGCCAAAACTATATTTTTAAAAGCTGATGCTTCTAAATGAAATAATGCGTTAGAGATTTGATTATTAACTATCGTTTCTTCATTATTAGCTTTTCTATCTACTAACTCTTCTCCAAAACAAAAAATAACTCGCATATTATTTTCTAAAGCTGCATCTACTTTTTTCGCAAGTAATTCATCTGTTTCATTAAAATACGCACGACGCTCACTATGGCCTAATATTACTGTACCTACACCTACACTTTTTAACATTGAAGCACTAACTTCTCCTGTATAAGCTCCATTACTTGCAAAATGCATGTTTTGTGCTATTACTTCAACATTAGACTCTTTTAAAGCATTAAATGCTGGATATAAATTAACAAACGTAGGAGCAACCATTACTTCTGCATTCGAGATTTGTGTTTGTTGTTTTATTGCTGTTATTAAAGCCTCGGTCTGCGATAAATCATTATTCATTTTCCAGTTCCCAGCTACTATATTTTTTCTCATTGTTTTATCTATTTTTCAATTCACTAAATAGAATATTTAGTTTAATTGTTCTTGTATTATTTTATCGTCTGCTTTTATAGCTCTAAATACTTTTATCTCTCCTGTTTTACCTATTACTAGATACCTTGGAATCCAATCTAAATCTAAAAAAGAACCAAAAGCACCTTTCCAACCAGATTGCATGTAATAGTGCTCTCCTTCTAAATTATATTTTACTACTCCTCTTTTCCATGCTGCTTCTGTTTTATCTAATGATAAAAATAAAAAGACTGTTTCAGAATTATTTTCTTGTAACTTCTTCACTTTAGGCATTCCTTTTATACAATCCCTACACCAAGATGCCCATACGTCAATTACCACTGTTCTACCTTTATGTTGTTTTAAAATATCAGCAAATGTAATCTGTTTTCCTTCTAAACTTATAAATGTATCGTTTAGTGCTTCTGAAGAAAATTGTGTTGGAGTCTCTTGAGCTTTACATGCCATTAAAGATATAAGGCATAATAGAATAAGGCTTATTTCTTTCATAATCGTTTATTGTAGTTTTATTTTTGGATCTAACCAAGCATAAATAATATCTACAAAAATATTAATTATTATAAAGAGTAAGGCTATAATTAACACTGCTCCCATTATTACAGGTAAATCTAATGTATTTAATGCATTTACTATTTCTTTTCCTAAACCATTCCATCCAAAAATATATTCTACAAATACAGCTCCAGCTAACATAGATGCAAACCAACCTGATATAGCTGTAACTACAGGATTCATAGCATTTTTAATAGCGTGTTTTCTTATTATTTGAAATTCACTTAACCCTTTTGCTCTTGCTGTCCTTATAAAATCTTGATTAAATACTTCTAAGAGAGAGTTACGCATTAATTGTATTATTACGGCTAATGGACGAATACCTAACACTACCGCTGGTAATATTAAATTTTTCCATTGTATATGCATTGCTTCCCCAAAATCATCCAACTCATATAAACTACCCGTCATTTCTAAATTTGTGTATTTATGTAACACAAAACCAAATAACCAAGCAAAAAGTATGGCACTGAAAAAAGAAGGCACACTCATACCTACAGTGCTTAATATTTGTATTGCTTTATCTAATATTGTATCTTTTTTTAATGCAGAAATAATACCTAAACATATTCCAAGAATTATAGCTATCAATATAGCTGTGATTGCCAATACAAATGTATTAGGTAATGTTTCACTTAAAACCTGACTTACCTTTTTACCTTGTTTTGTAAACGATTCTCTTAAATATGGTAATTTTAAAACGGTGGTAGTATTCCCAATAGTAAATAACTGCAGTGCAGAATATTTATTAGATCTTAAGTAGGTATAATCTTCTGCATTATTAGAATGAAACGACAAAGGTGATAAATCGTTTATATAAAATACATATTGTGTTTGTATGGGCTTATCGAAACCATATTTTTTATTAACTACTTCTAATTGGGCTTTGTCTACATTTTGACCCAACATCATTTCAGCTGGATCCCCAGGCAACACACTAAATAAAAAAAATATAACTGTAACTACCCCAAATAATGTGAGTAGTGCATAAAAAATTTTATTTAGAAAATAACTTACCAGACTATGTTATTTTTTTAATGTTATTTTAACAATAGAATCTATCTCTGTTGCATTCATCTCTTTTAAGACAACACTATCTTTAATAACTTCCATACTTTCTATTAATTCCGCTTTTATAGCATCTACCATATCTTGAGTTACTAATTCATCATCTACAAAATACATTACATCTGTTACTTCTACTGGTTCTGGTTTAGGCTCAGGCTTTCGTTCTACTACTGGAAGCTCTAATTGATCAATATCGTTAAAATGTAATTTTTGTTTAATTGTAGCGTTTTGCAATTTTAACAGACCTGGGTTAGATCTTACAATTGTCTTTAATGCTGTTTCATCACAGAAATAAAAATCGAAATTTAAATTATATGCAGACTTATATTCTGCTACTTCTTCTGGTCCTGTTGCTGTTAAACCTGCTACTGTGTATCCATTCTTAATTGCCTTATCTGTAGCTTCTTTTATTACTTTTAATCCATTTGCTTCAGCTTTCTCTAAATTGTAAGCTATAATAAGTATTAGGTTATCCTCCATAAGAATAGACTCTGTTAAATCTTCTCCATCTTTTTCTATAGAAAAATCATGAATAGGCGCTTCGTAACCTTCTTCTATAATGTCTACTTCTACACCAACATACTTTCCTTCTACATTAGGGTAAGATCCATCCGTAACAAACTCTTTTTGCTCTCCATTTTTAAGTTCAAAAGTCCAAGTAAATTCTTGCACTGCTTTAGGTGCATCTTCTGGCACCGTCATGTTGTCTATTATATTGGAGTTTATTTTATAAGGCCTGTAGTCTTTAGCTGGCAAATGCATCAACACATGATAACCAAACCATAAACAAGCGATAAAACTTAGTAATGATATTATTGTTGTAGCAAATTTATTAAAGAAAGGTTTTATATAATTTACTTGGGTAAAAACTATAAGTATTAATGCCAACAAACCTACATCTTTCCAGAAACTTTGCCATGGCGTCATTTTCATTGCGTCTCCAAAGCATCCACAATCTTTTACTTTATTGAAATAAGCCGAATAAAACGTTAGAAACGTAAAAAACAATATCATTAGTAACAAACTCCAAACGGTAAATTTAGGTTTATATCCTATAATTAAAAATACACCCAAAAGAACTTCAAATACAACTACAAATATTGAAATCCCTAATGCGTAAGGCATTAAAAAAGGCAAGTCTAAAACCGTAGGGCCAAAATATTCTTCGAGTTTAAATGCAAAACCTATAGGATCGTTTAACTTTATTAATCCCGAAATGATAAAAAATATCCCTATAAAAATGCGGCTAAACCCTACTATTACTTTCATCTATTATTGCTTTTTTATGCTTTAAAATTAACTTACTTCACTTAAATGTATTAGTGCAAAAATGGCATAGTTTATCATATCTTGATAATTAGCATCTATCCCTTCGCTTACTATTGTTTTTCCAGAATTATCTTCTATTTGCTTTACTCTCAATAGCTTTTGTAAGATTAAATCTGTCAACGAACTTACTCGCATATCTCTCCATGCTTCACCGTAGTCATGATTTTTATCTTGCATTAACTGTTTAGTAAGAGCTACTTTTTCATCGTACAGTAGTGTAGCCTTTTCTGTTGATAAATCTGGCTGTTCAACAACTCCTTTATCTAATTGAATAAGAGCCATAATACAATAGTTAATGATTCCCACAAACTCACTTTGCTCTCCTTCATCTACTTTACGAACCTCATTTTGCTGTAAACTTCTAATGCGTTGCGCTTTAATAAAAATTTGATCGGTTAGCGATGGTAATCGTAAAATTCGCCAAGCACTTCCATAATCTTTCATTTTATTAATGAACAGGTTACGACAGCTATTTATAACGGCATCATATTGTTTTGATGTATCTTGCATGAATTGATTGAATTTTGCGTAAATTTCGCTTAATTTTTTGAAAAGTTCAAAGTTTATGGTTTAAAGTTTTATTAGCCTAAACAAACAACGTCTATAACACTACAAATGACATTAAATTGTAACGGTAATTATATTGATCTAAGAACACCTAAAGTTATGGGTATTCTTAATGTTACTCCTGACTCTTTTTATGATGGAGGTATATATATAAATGAAAAAGCTATTTTAGCACAAGTAAAAAAAATGCTTAATGATGGAGTTACTTTTGTAGATGTAGGAGCTTATAGTTCGAAACCTAATGCAGAAACTGTTTCTGAAACTGAAGAGCTACTTCGTATTCTACCTATAGTAAAGTTATTAGTTTCTACTTTTCCTGAAATTATAATATCTATTGATACTTTTAGATCTGAAGTTGCAAAACAATGTATAGAAGCTGGAGCTGCAATGATTAATGATATTTCTTCTGGATTAATAGACTCTAACATGCTTAGTACAGTTGCAAAACTTAACGTCCCCTATATTATGATGCATATGAGAGGTACACCGCAAACTATGCAACAAGAAACAGACTATGACGATATTTTAAAAACAATTCTTTTTTATTTTTCCGAACGTATTGCCTCTGCAAGGCAACTAGGTATAAAAGATATAATTATAGATCCTGGCTTTGGTTTTGCTAAAACAAGAGAGCAAAATTTCGAGTTATTAAATAACCTTGAAGGTTTTAAAATAGCAGATTTACCTTTATTAGCTGGTATCTCTAGAAAATCCATGATTTATAAAACATTAAACATAACACCACAGGAAGCTTTAAATGGAACTACTGCTTTAAATATGATTGCTTTACAAAAAGGAAGTAAAATTTTGCGTGTACATGATGTTAAGGAAGCTATGGAATGTGTAAAATTGTATGAGCAATTAAACGCTTAATTAATTTAAATTTTTAAATTTACTGAAATACTTTTCTTTTGAAAGAACTATTTGATAACATTTTAAACTTTAGTTGGATTGACATTGTTGATGTTGTATTAGTAGCTCTACTACTCTATTACGTTTATAAATTAGTTAGAGGTACGGTAGCAATCAATATTTTTATTGGTATTGTTATTATTTATGTCATTTGGAAAATTACTGAAGCACTGCAAATGCAATTACTAAGTAATATTCTTGGTGGTTTTATTAGTGTAGGAATGTTTGCTCTTATTGTCGTTTTTCAGCAAGAATTACGTAAATTTTTACTTATGATTGGCTCTGCTAATTTAGGCAGTAGGCGTAAATTTTTAAATCAATTAAAATTTTTAAAAACCGAAGGGGCATCTACAACTGATATAGAAACTATTATAGCTGCCTGTAATAAAATGGCAACTTCTAAAACTGGAGCTTTAATTGTTTTAGAACGTAATAACAGTTTAGATTTTTTAGTTAATACTGGAGATGCAATGAATATTAAGGTAACGCAACCCATTATAGAAAGTATCTTTTTTAAAAATAGTCCTTTACATGATGGAGCCATTATTATAGAAAATAATATAGTAAAAGCAACTCGAGTTATTTTACCTGTTAATAATGAAAAAACAATTCCGCAACGTTTTGGCCTTAGACATAGAGCTGCTGTGGGTATTACACAACGTACAGATGCCATAGCATTAGCGGTAAGTGAAGAAACAGGGCAAATTTCTTGCTTTAAAAATGGTGAGTTTTTACCATTTAATGATTATACAGAACTTATAGAGCTCATAAAAAAAGATTTAGATTAAATGGTTTGTAAAAGTTGTAGTAGTACACTAATACCTAGTGCTAAATTTTGCAGTAAATGCGGCGGAAAAGTAATAAAGAATAGATTGACGCTAAAAAATCTATTTGAAGATTCTATACAACGCGTCTTTAATTACGACAATAGATTACTACAAACTTTTATTAAGTTATTTACTAAACCTGAAGATGTTATTGGAAGCTATATTAATGGTTCTAGAAAAAAATATACAGATGCTGTTAGTTATTTTGCCATTGCTTTAACTATCGCCGGATTACAAATGTTTATCTTAAGAAAGTTTTTTCCTGATGTCTTAGATTTTTCAGACTTCACTTTTAATAAACAACAGGAAGCGGTTGCTGCACAAAATAAAATTAGAGACTTTACTATAGAATATCAGTCTATAATTATGATGTTTTATATTCCTTTGTATGCCTTAATGTCTAAAATTACTTTTTTCAATATTAGAAAGTATAATTACACAGAACATATAGTTATGTTTTTATATGTACAAGCCCAATTAACCATTACTAGCTTTTTCTACTTATTTATTTTATTAAGTTTTGGGATGTCGTTCACTACAATTACGTTTTCCATGTTTCCTTTGATGACAATTTATTCAGCCTACTGTTTAAAACGCTTACATGGATTAAGCCTTAAGGATATTATACTTAAGTTTTTATTGTTTTTATTAATCTTTATTATTGTTTTTGTATTCTTCTCTATTGCCTCTGCTATAATTTATTATTTTATGGGTGGATACGATGAAATGATTGAAGCTGCAAAAGCTAAAAAGGCATTACGAGATTAAGCAACATCGTCTATTTTTAAAAACTGTACTTCGTAAAGATTTTTATAGTAACCATTTTCATTTTTCAATAACTCACCGTGTGTTCCTTGCTCAACTATTTCTCCTGCATCCATAACTATAATTTTATTTGCTTTTTGGATTGTAGCTAACCTGTGAGCAATTACAATGGACGTTCTCCCTTTTGTAATTTTATCCGTTGCATTTTGAATTAACTGTTCTGAATATGAATCTACAGAAGAAGTTGCTTCATCCAATATTAAAATACTAGGATTAGTAACATAAGCTCTTAAAAAAGAAATAAGTTGTCTTTGTCCAGAAGACAACATTACTCCACGCTCTTTAACATTATATTTATACCCCTCAGGTAAACTCATTATAAAGTTATCTATCCCAATATCTTTTGCTGCTTGCCTTACTTCTTCTTCAGTAATTTCTGGATTATTTAAAGTTATATTATTTAAAATAGTGTCCGCAAATAAAAATACATCTTGTAAAACTACTGCTATTTGGCTTCTAAGAGAAGTTAATGTAACTGCTTTAATATCATTATTATCTATACAAATACTCCCATCGTTAATTTCATAAAAACGATTTAATAAATTAATAATAGTAGATTTGCCTGCACCTGTCGCTCCAACAATTGCAATTGTTTCTCCTGCTTTTACATTAAACGATATACCCTTTAAAACTTCTTCCTTATCTACATAACTAAATCGTACATCTTTAAAAGTTATATCTCCTTTAAATTTTAAAACTTCTTGTTTTCCATCATCATCTATTTGCGATGTTGTGTCTATAATTTTAAAAACACGACTAGCTGCAACCATTCCCATTTGTAAAGAACTAAACTTATCTGCAATTTGTCGCAAAGGCCTAAACAACTTAGGAATCATCATAATAAACATAAACAACTCTCCTACTGAAGCTGTATCATATAAAACCACCATTAATCCTCCTGCCCAAACTACCAGTCCAGAAGTTATAGAAGATAAAAAATCTGCAATTGGAAAGAATATTGAATTATACCAAATAGTTTTTAGCCATCCTTTTTTATGCCTTTCATTTATTTCTTTAAATTTTTTTTGTTCAGTAATCTCTCTAGTAAATAACTGAAGGATTTTCATACCGGTAACACGCTCCTGTACAAATGAATTTAAGTTAGACACCTCTGTCCTAACATCTTCAAAAGCTTTTTTCATATATTTCTGAAATATCTTAGTTGCATAAATAACCATAGGCATTGTCACAAATACAATTAAACTCAGTTCTACATTATTTATTAGCATAATAATACAGATAACTAACATTACCGTTAGGTCTCTAGAAATCATAAATAAACCTTGCGAAAAAATATCGGCAATACGTTCCATATCTGTAACGGCTCTTGTTATTAAAGTTCCTACAGAGGAATTATCATAATACTTCATTTTAAATTTAAGCATATGATTAAACAATTTTACACGAATATCTTTAACAACACTTTGTCCCAACCAAGCTGCATAAAAAATGAAGAGAAACTGAAAAATAGTCTCTAGAAACAACATTCCTATCATTAAAAGGATGTAAAACAAAAAACCTTCTTCTTTTCCTAATTTAATATTATTATCTATAGCATGCTTTAATATATAAGGGATAGATACACTTAATAAGGCTATAATCACGACAGCAAAAAGGACTCCAATTAATACCCTCTTATAAGGCTTTGTATATTTAAACAAGCGTTTAAATAAAGTAACATCGAATATATTTTCTTTTTCTTTAGTCATATTTTTATCTGTAAATAATTTCCTTTTTTATTTTAAAAAGAAATTCTTTGGATATGCTACCTCTGTTAAATACAGTGCATGTGCAGGAACAGAAAACCCAGCATTACTTCTATTTTTAGATTGTATTATAGTATGCAACTCTTCTACCTCTATTTTGCCTATACCTATATTAATTAATGTACCTACAATTGCTCTTACCATGTTACGCAAAAATCGATCGGCCTGAATAGTAAAACGAAGCTCTCCATCTATTATAACCCATTCTGCTTTCATTATATCACAATGATACGTTTTTACATCGGTATTAGATTTAGAAAAACATTGAAAATCTTTATAGTTAAATAAGATTTTTGTTGCTCTATTAAGTCGCTCTACATCTATTTTTGGTTTCAAATAATAAGCTTGTTCATAATTAAAGACATTTTTACGTAAAGCTATTCTGTATAAGTACGTTCTGCTGATAGCATCAAACCGTGCATGAGCATCTTTTTTAACTTTAAAAATATTATTTACCGCAATGTCTTTTGGCAATAAGGCATTAAGCTTATAAATTATAACATCTAATTCAAAATTCACTTCTGTATTGAAATGCGCATATAACTGCATCGCATGCACACCAGCATCAGTTCTACCAGCTCCCATTGTAGAAATTGGTTCTTTTAACAATGTGGTTAATCCTTTTTCTAAAACTTCTTGTACCGAAATAGCATTTGGTTGTTTTTGCCATCCATGATAAACATCACCATTGTACGAAAGTTCTATAAAATATCTCAAGTAAAGCTTTATTTTTGTATTAAAAGAATACAAATATAATTGTTTTTTAATCCATAAAATATCCTATTAACACAATTACAAGATTTCATCTTACTTAGAAAAAAAATATGAAAAAAATACTTTTGCTTTCTGATACACATAGCCATATTGATGAGCATATAATAAAATATGTAAAAGAAGTAGACGAAGTTTGGCATGCTGGAGATATAGGAGATTTAAAAGTAACCGATGAGATAAAAAAACTAAAACCTCTTAGAGCTGTTTACGGTAACATTGACGACCACAAAGCTCGCGTGGAATACCCCGAACACAATAGGTTTCTGTGCGAAGGTGTTGATGTTTGGATAACACATATTGGAGGATATCCAAATAAGTATAATGTAAGAATACGTGAAGCTATTACTCAAAATCCACCAAAGCTTTTTATTTGTGGTCATTCTCATATATTAAAAGTTATACCAGATAAAAAATTAAATTTACTACATATGAACCCCGGAGCTGTAGGCATGCATGGGTTTCATAAAGTTAGAACCATGCTTAGATTTATAATAAATGAAGAAAAAATTGAACAATTAGAGGTTATAGAGTTTCCTAGAAAATAACACAATAAATACTATAAAAAAAACCCAAAGTCTTCACTTTGGGTTTAACGCACTAATACTACTAAGATGATAGGTTTATCGTAATCTATCTACAGATTTTACAAGATCTTCGTCCTTTTTGATGGCCTTATTAGCTAATGCTAATAATACGATAGACACAATAGGAAGAAACATCCCAATACCTTTCTCTGAAGCCGGAACCTCTCCAGGTAAATTTAGAGATTGATACACAAATAATCCTAGTAAAATAAAGTTTAATATTATATTAAGTCTTCCCAGCATAAATTGAGATTTCCTGTTCTTAAACATAAATATAGATATTAATGATAAAACTGCTGAACCAATAAATAGCCCAAAAAGTGGCAATTCATCAATTGCAAATACTTTTACATTATCATTAGTTATCCATATATGTAACATAAAAATTAACCCTCCGGATGTACCAGCAGCTAATAATAAGTATATAGACTGTATACGTTGTAACATATATAATTTTAAAATTATGAATTACAAAAATATAGTTTCTTTTATAATTTTAACTTAAAAAATAAAATAAAGTTGTATTATTGCAATAACAATTTGCAATACGCACGTTTGCAAGGTGTTAATTCTTCAGAATTACAGTACAATTTCTTCGGAAAAAATTTCAACTCAAAATATTCAATTCAACATCAATGTTTGAAATATCACAATTAAAAGAAATGAAGCTTCCTGAATTACAGGACATTGCAAAGAAACTTTCTATTCCTAAGTTTCGATCATTAAAAAAATTAGATTTAGTTTATCAAATACTAGATCACCAAGCCGCTAACCCCAAAGCAGTTGCAGAAGTCGCTAAAACAGAAGTCAAAAAAGAAGACAAACCTAAAAAAGCACCTGCACAAAAAAGAGCTAGGGTACAAAAACCTACTGCAAAATCGGCTCCTAAAAAAGTAACTGAGCAAAAACCTGCTCAAGAAACAATAGAGTTTAAAGAGGAGAAAGTAGAAGTAAAAACTGAAAATAAGTCTAGAGCAAAACGCCCTAGAACTTCTAAAAAAACAGAAGACAAAAACACACCTAATACAACTGTAGCTTCAGACAAGACAAACACTCCTGTTTCAGAAGCAAAAACAGACAAAAAAGAGGAAGAGCAAAAACATCAACAAAAACATCAACATAAAAAACCGGTTCATAATCACCAAAACAAAAAAGACGATAATAATCAACAAAATCGTTCTAATAAGTCTAATAACAATCCGAACCAAAATAAGAATCAAAATAAAAACCAGCACAAAAACAACGGTAATAAAGATAATAGAAACCGTTACCGCGAACCAGATTTTGAATTTGATGCAATTATAGAAAGCGAAGGTGTTTTAGATATCATGCAAGATGGGTATGGCTTTTTACGCTCATCAGATTACAACTACTTATCATCACCAGATGATATATACGTGTCACAATCACAAATTCGCTTATTTGGTTTAAAAGTTGGAGATACAGTATTAGGAAACGTAAGACCTCCAAAAGAAGGAGAGAAATACTTTCCACTTATTAAAGTGAATAAAATAAACGGACAAAGCCCAGATGTTGTTAGAGATAGAGTTTCTTTTGAGCATTTAACACCTTTATTTCCTCAAGAAAAATTTAATATAGCAGAAAGACAAAGTACAATATCTACTCGTATTATGGATTTGTTTGCTCCAATAGGAAAAGGGCAACGTGGTATGATTGTATCTCAACCAAAAACTGGTAAAACAATGCTTCTAAAAGATGTAGCCAATGCTATCGCTGCAAATCACCCAGAAGTATATCAAATGATTTTACTTATTGATGAACGACCAGAGGAAGTAACAGATATGCAACGTAATGTTCATGGAGAAGTTATTGCTTCTACTTTTGACAAAGAAGCTCATGAGCATGTAAAAATTGCCAACATAGTACTAGAAAAAGCAAAACGCCTAGTAGAATGTGGACATGATGTTGTTATTTTATTAGATTCTATTACACGTTTAGCTAGAGCTTATAACTCTGTACAACCTGCTTCAGGAAAAATATTAAGTGGAGGTGTAGACGCAAATGCTTTACACAAACCAAAGCGTTTCTTTGGTGCTGCTCGTAATATAGAAAATGGAGGATCTTTAACGATTATTGCTACGGCTCTTACAGAAACAGGATCTAAAATGGATGAAGTCATCTTTGAAGAATTTAAAGGAACTGGTAATATGGAACTACAATTAGATAGAAAAATATCTAATCGTAGAATATTCCCTGCTATCGATTTAACTTCATCAAGTACACGTCGTGATGATATATTATTAGACGACAACACAGTACAACGTATGTGGGTGATGCGTAAATATTTAGCAGACATGAATCCTGTAGAAGCTATGGAATTTATAAACCAACGCTTTAAACAAACTAAAAATAACGAAGAGTTTTTAATCTCTATGAACGGTTAAAAAATATTTTCTAAAAAAAATAAAAAAGTCTTTCTGAAATTCCAGAAAGACTTTTTTATTATACGTTATTTTATATAAATACAAATAAGTACTTGTTACATATTATAATAATATATATTCGTTAAAATGAATAAAACAAAAAAAACCTATTGTGTTAACAATAGGTTTTTCTAAATATAAATTTAAATAATTATATAGCTGCAACGTGCTTAGTTAAACCTGATTTTAGGTTAGCTGCTTTGTTAGCATGTATAATATTTCTTTTAGCTAATTTATCTAACATAGACACAACTGATGGTAATAAAGCTTCAGCCTCTTTTTTATCAGTTAACTCACGTAATCTCTTAATAGCATTACGAGTAGTTTTGTGCTGATACTTGTTTCTTACACGTCTAGTTTCGTTACTTCTAATTCTCTTTAATGCTGACTTATGATTTGCCATTTGTTTTTATTCTTTCTTTATTAAAAAATTGTAGCCCGTAGGGGAATCGAACCCCTCTTACCAGGATGAAAACCTGGCGTCCTAGCCGATAGACGAACGGGCCATTTATTTTTGAGTGTGCAAATATAAAACTTATTTTAAAACTCACAAAAGTTTTTTTATTTTTTTTACTTGCAATACTTTTCAAATAACTTACAACGTCTCCATTGCGGATGCAAAAATACAACTATTTTTGAGTGTTGCAAGAACAAAATGAAAAAAATAAAAAAAAAAATCATTTAATAAGCTTTTGCAAACAATACTCTTTGTTTTGAAGGCTTACCAGAGTACACACAAGTACCTTCTATCACTTCCCCTTCTAATGGTATACAACGAATTGTTGCCTTAGTAATTTCTTTTATTTTATCTTCAGTATCCATAGTTCCATCCCAATGTGCGGAGATAAAGCCTCCTCTGTCTTCTAATACCGTTTTAAAATCCTCAAAAGTATCTACTTCTGTTATATGCTCTTTTCTATAATCTAGTGCCTTCTTAAATAACGTTTCTTGAATCTCCGTCATCAAGCCTTCAACTTTTGCTGTTAACTCATTTAAAGCAACGATTTCTTTAGTTAAAGTATCTCTTCTCGCTAACTCTACAGTTCCGTTTTCTAAATCTTTTGGACCAATAGCAATTCTTAATGGCACACCTTGTAATTCATGCTGTGCAAATTTTGCACCAGGACGATGTGTCGTTCTATTATCAAACTTTACCGTAATATGCTTACTTCTTAAAGCTGACATAATTCCATTAACAACTTCTGTTATCTCGGCTAATTGTTCTTCTGTCTTATATATAGGAACAATAACAACCTGATTAGGAGCTAAATTTGGAGGCAACACTAACCCTTTATCATCACTATGTGTCATAATAAGAGCTCCCATTAATCTTGTAGACACTCCCCAAGAAGTTGCCCACACATGATCCTGTTTTCCTTCTTTTGATGTAAACTTAACATCAAATGCTTTCGCAAAATTTTGTCCTAAAAAGTGAGAAGTACCAGCTTGAAGCGCTTTTCCATCTTGCATTAATGCTTCAATACAATAGGTTTCATCTGCCCCTGCAAAACGTTCACTCTCAGTTTTCACCCCTTGTATTACAGGTATAGCCATAAAATTCTCTACAAAAGTTGCATAAACATTATTCATTAGTTTAGCCTCTTCTAATGCTTCTGCTTTAGTGGCATGAGCTGTATGCCCTTCTTGCCATAAAAACTCTGCAGTACGTAAAAACAAACGGGTACGCATTTCCCAACGCACAACATTAGCCCATTGATTTATTAATAATGGTAAATCTCTATATGATTGTATCCATCCTTTATATGTATTCCATATAATAGCTTCACTAGTAGGTCTTACTACTAATTCTTCTTCTAACTTAGCAGCTGGATCTACTCTAAGCTTTCCTTCTTTATCTGGATCGCTCTGTAACCTATAATGTGTTACAACTGCACATTCTTTAGCAAACCCTTCTGCATTTTTCTCTTCAGCTTCAAAAAGACTTTTAGGTACAAATAGCGGAAAATATGCATTTTGATGCCCAGTTTCCTTAAACATTCTATCTAATTCCGCTTGCATTTTCTCCCAAATAGCGTAACCATATGGTTTTATTACCATGCATCCTCTAACTGCTGAATTCTCAGCTAAGTCAGCCTTTACAACGAGTTCGTTATACCATTTTGAGTAATCTTCTTCTCTACTCGTAAGTTTTTTGCTCATATTCAATGTTTTGGCACAAATATTGTGACTATGTTAAAAAAATAAATAGTTCGACAAAACTAACTATTTTTGTTATGTTCAACAATTAAAATGAAAGAGATATGAGATTTATTAACTACTTACAAAAGAAAGTACTCACTTTAACTATTATTGGATTAACATTAGGACTCACATCTTGTGGATCTTATCAATATGTTGGTCAAGATACAGATGGTATATATGGTTCTTCTGAGACTACCGTTGAACGAATAGAAGAAACTGCTCCTAATGAAACGACCTCTTCTAATGGTTATTACCAAAATTACTTTAAAGAAAAATCTCAAGAATTAGAATTAGCTGAACAAGAAAATGAAATTTTCACAGATGTAGACTCTTACCAAGGTAACTATACCGAAGAAGAAAGAACTGTAGACAACACTACTGGTTATGCTGGATGGGGAGAATCTAGCAGCGATGTAACAATTAACGTATATAATACAGGTTTTAACACATGGAATAGGCCTTGGGGATGGAACAATTGGGGATGGAACAGATGGAACCGATGGAATACTTGGGGATGGAATACTTGGGGATGGAATAACTGGGGATGGAATAACTGGGGATGGAATACTGGGTTTAATGATCCTTTCTGGTGCCCTCCATATGGATATGGAAACTCTTTTTATGGTTATAATTATTATGGAAGAAACGGATACAGAGGTTTAGCATACACATCTGGAAGAAGAGGCTACTTGGGCAGACAATCTGTATTAGGTAGACGCTCAAACCTTTCAAGAAGCACAAGAACTCGAACTAGCGCAACAACGCGTTCTTCTTCACCAAGAACAAGAAGAGTAGGTGCAGATTCTAACACGCGTACTAGACCGAGTTCGGGAACAAGAGTTAGACCTTCTTCTGGAACAAGAGTACGCCCTAGCAATTCAGGAGGAACAAGAGTTAGACCTTCTTCTGGAACAAGAGTACGCCCTAGCAATTCAGGAGGAACAAGAGTTAGA
>Ga0189290_100163_pt1 | contig 42817 bp, 41 predicted proteins | sample UW140minimetaG_FD_130318 | JGI IMG/M metagenome (GOLD analysis project Ga0189290, IMG submission 130318) | Marine microbial communities from the Costa Rica Dome - UW140 mini metaG | ecosystem: Environmental > Aquatic > Marine > Oceanic > Photic zone | place: Costa Rica: the Eastern Pacific...
CAGAACCTGGTCGGCCATGCCGAAGGCATCGGCGAAGGTGGTCTTGTCGTTGGCGATCCGGAACAGGTTCTGGTTCGGAATGACGATCAGCGTGTCGACGTTCTTCTGCAGTTCCTCGATGCCCTGGTCGGCGATGCGCAGACGGCGCTGGCCCTCGAAGTGGAACGGCTTGGTGACGACGCCGACCGTGAGGATGCCCTTTTCGCGCGCCGCACGGGCAACGACGGGAGCTGCACCGGTGCCGGTGCCGCCGCCCATGCCGGCGGTGACAAAGCACATGTGCGAGCCAAGCAGGTGATCGCAGATCTCGTCGATGGATTCCTCGGCAGCGGCACTGCCGACTTCCGGCTGCGAGCCAGCGCCCAGACCCTCGGTGACCGCGACACCCATCTGGATGATGCGCTCGGCGCGCGAGGAGCGCAGGGCCTGCGCGTCGGTGTTCGCGATGACGAACTCGACGCCTTCCAGCCCGGCATTGATCATGTTGTTGACCGCGTTGCAGCCACCGCCGCCGACGCCGAAGACGGTGATGCGGGGCTTCAGCTCGGTGATGTCGGGCTTCTTCAGGGTAACGCTCATGGTTCGATCCTCTTTCACGCAGTTCTGGCCGGTTCGCCGCGCGGCCGTTCGTTGGTGACTCTTCAGCGGCGCGCGGCGCGCACCGATCTCGTTGTTCGCCCGGCCGTCCGCGCGGCCGGATGCGTTGTCAAAGGCTGCGTCTCAGCCAGGATCCGATCCGGCCGGCGCGGGTGTTCTCGTTGAAGGCGACCGTCGCGATGGACGGCGCCGAGACGTTCTCGCGGTGGGCGACCTGCGGGTAGATCAGCAGGCCGACGGCCGTCGCGAAGGCCGGGCCCTTGCTCGACGGGTTCAGTCCCGACACGCCCATCGGTCGGCCGAGCCGGACGTTGCGCTGCAGGATGGTGCGGGCCGTGTCGCCGAGACCGGCCAGCTGGCTGGCACCGCCGGTCAGGACGATCCGCTTGCCGATGACGTGGCCGAGACCGGACGAGGCCAGCCGGTCGCGGACCAGCTCCAGCGTCTCCTCGACGCGCGGCCGGATGATCCGCGCGACCAGCGAGCGGGCCACGGTGACCGGCGCATCGTGGCCGTCCTCGCCGAGGGCGGCGACCTGCACGGTCTCGCCGTCCTGCATCAGCTCGGTCAGCGTGCAGCCATGCATGACCTTCAGCCGTTCGGCGTCGGCCAGCGGAATGGACAGGCCGCGGGCCAGATCCATGGTGATGTGCCGGCCGCCCATGGCGACCTGGTCGGCATAGACGAAGCGACCGTTCTGGAAGATCGCGATGGTGGTCGCACCGCCGCCCATGTCGATGCAGGCCGACCCCATGGCGGCCTCGTCCTCGACCAGGGTCGACAGCGCGCTGGCATAGGGCGTGGCGACGAAGGCCTCGACCATGAGCTGGGCGCGGTTGACCACTGCCTCGAGATTGCGCAGCGGCGTTTCCTCGGCCGACAGCACATGCATCGAGGCGCCGAGCCGCGAGCCGGTCATGCCGACCGGATTGTCGAGGCCGCCCTCGCCGTCCAGCGCCAGGTCGTAGGCCATGGAATGCAGCGCCACGCGGCGCTCGTCGAGCGGCACGCGGGCAGCCATGCCGAGGACGCGCTCGACGTCCATCTTGTCGATCTCGCCGGACGTGGCGATCTCGGCCGAGCCGCTGTGGCTCTTCAGCCGTCCGGCGGTGACCGAGACGATCAGGGATTCGATGGTCAGGCCGGCCATCCGCTCGGCAGCATCGACGCACAGCCGGATCGACTGCTCGGCCGCGTCGAGGTCGACGACGACGCCGGACTTGATGCCGTGCGAACGCTGGTGACCGACGCCGATGACCTCGATCGTATGGGTGCGGCCGGGCAGCATCTCGCTGGCCAGGCGCGGCTTCAGGCGCGCGATCAGGCAGGAGATCTTCTCCGAGCCCACGTCGAGCACCGAGATGATACGGGCGCGGCGCTTCGGCAATGCCTTGATGCGGGGCAATTCGTCCCCGCCGCGATTGAACAGACTCATACCGGCTTGTCCTTCCGGCTACGCTTGATGAGCTTCTCGCGCTCTTCGAGGGCCGCGTTCCGGCGCACCAGGGCGTCGGGGGTGAGCTTGACGACCATGCGATCGGACAGCCGCATGTCGACGGAGACGATGTCCCGCGACAGAAGTCCGTTCTCCCGATCCATTCTCGCTACCTCGGCCAATGCTTCTACCGGCTGGTCTTCGGGCAACAGGACGGACAGGCCGTTCTCCAGTCGCAGATCCCACCGGCGGTCTCCGACGCGAACATACGCCTTGACCCTTGCGCGAAGCTCGGGAAGCACTTCCATTTCATCGATCAATGCGGCGGCATGGGTTGCCGCGCCGGCGCCGACGACGATGGGCAGCGCCGCGAAACGGCCGGGCAGGAAGGGCACGATTTCCTGGCCTTCGCGGTTGACCACCACGAATTCGCGGCCCTTCTGCCAGACCGCATAAGGACGGTGTTCGGAGACGTTGATCTGGACACGGCTGGGGAAGATCTTGGCGACCGAGGCGCGGTCGATCCAGGGCATCGCCTCCAGCGTCTCGCGCGCCGCCGACGGGTCGAGCGAGATCAGGCTCTGGGAGCCGGTCTGCCACAGCGCCTGCAGAACGTCGATTTCCGAGGTTTCGGCATTGCCGACGACGTCGATGTCGTCGATGGCGAAACCCAGCGGCTGGGCGACGGAATCGACCACGGTGACGGTATGGCCACCCTGGACGACGCCGTAGACGACCGATGCGCCGACGACGACGGCCGCCAGGCTGCCGAAGCGCGGCAGCGGCAACTGTGCCACGTCGCCGGCCAGCGCCGAGATCCGGCGGCCGAAGCGCGCGGTGCGCAGCATCAGCCGGCCGGCGGCACCCGGCCGCGGGTCGTCGTGGTGATCATGATAGGCCCCATAGGGGCGCTGGGCGGTCATCGGCGACATGAGGCATCCTCCACCATCCAGCTGAGAAGTTCGGGAAAGCTGTGACCGGACGCGGCGGCGATGTCGGGCACCAGCGAGGTCTCGGTCATGCCCGGCTGGGTGTTGACCTCCAGCCAGACCACCTCGCCGCCCGGACCGAACCGGTCATCATAGCGAAAATCGGAGCGCGACACGCCGCGGCAGCCCAGCGCCGCATGGGCGGCCAGCGACCAGCCCTGGATCTTGCGTGCGACATCCTTGGGCAGGTCGGCCGGCACGATGTGGCTCGAACCGCCGGGCACATATTTGGAATCGTAGTCGTAGAAGGCGTGGCCCTCGGTGACGATCTCGCAGACCTCCAGCGCCACGTCGCCCATCACCGCGCAGGTGAGCTCGCGACCGGCGACGAAGCGCTCGATCATCACGATGTCGCCATAAGGCCAGTCGTCGCCATAGAGCTGCTGCGGCGGATGCGGCTGGTCCTCGCGGACGATCAGCACGCCGAAGCTCGAGCCCTCGGCCACCGGCTTGATGACGTAGGGCGGCGGCAGGACATGGCTTTCGGCCGCGTCGAGGCGATGACGCAGCTTGGCCTCGGCCACCGGCACGCCGGCCGCCTTGGCGACGATCTTGGCCCGTTCCTTGTGCATGGCGAGCGCCGAGGCCAGCACGCCGGAATGGGTGTAGGGAATTTCCAGATATTCGAGAATGCCCTGGATCGTGCCGTCCTCGCCGAAGGGCCCATGCAGCGCATTGAAGGCGACGTCCGGGCGAAGGCGGGCCAGGGTCTCGGCGACGTTGCGGTCGACATCCACCGTCGTGACGGTGTAGCCGGCGGTCTCCAGCGCAGTCGCGCAGGCCTTGCCGGAGGCCAGGCTCACGGGCCGCTCCGACGAAAACCCACCCATCAAGACTGCTACATGCTTGCCCATAGAACCCGATCCATCCTCAAAACGAGGGTATCGGCCATTCATCGCAGCCTGATGGTTAAGCGCGAGTTAAGGCACTCACGCTAAAGCAAGAAAATCGTAACGTTGCCACAATGGGGGTGGCAGATACGGGTCTGTCGTTCCGTTCAAATTTGCGTTCGCAGACAGCCGGTCCGTTAACGAATTGTCGATCATCTCCATGGTCGTGACCGTCAGGAGACATGCAATGTCGAACGATCTGCATGATGCCGTCGAAGAAGTCGTGATCCGCGCCAAGCAGGAGCGGACGGTGCTGACGCTGGCCGACGCCGCAAGGCAGATCGCCATCGCCAGAGGCGCTATCGACCGCCGCGGGGACGGCGATCTGATGCTGGCCCTGATGAAGGAATCGGCCCGCCGCGGCGTCGCCATGCGCTTCAACTGAGGCGCCGCGCAAAAGTCAGGCGCCCGTTGATCGTCCGCGCGGCGCGTTAAGAAGGCGCGCGCGTCACTTGCCGAGAAACGGCTCCACCACGGCGCCGTCGCGGAACCGGCCAAGCCGCTTGATCTCCCATTCGAGCCGGATGCCCGAGGTCTCCAGTACTCTGGCGCGCACCGTCTCGCCGAGGCACTCCAGATCGTAGGCGGTGGCCGACGCATCGTTGATCATGAAGTTGCAGTGCAACTCCGACATGTGCGCGCCGCCGACGCGAAGCCCGCGGCAGCCGGCCTTGTCGACTTCCTTCCAGGCGGAACTGCCGGCCGGGTTCTTGAAGGTCGAGCCGCCGGTCTTCTCGCGGATCGGCTGCACCGTCTCGCGATGATGCTGGACCTCGTCCATCTTGGCGCGGATCTCGGCGTCCTCGGCCGGATAGCCCTCGAAGACCGCCGAGGTGAAGATCAGGTCGCGTGATGCCGCCGAATGGCGATAGGCGTAGCCCATCTCCTCATTGGTGAGGACATGCACGGCTCCCTTGCGATCGAGCGCCCGGACCTCGACGACCCGTTCGCAGGTCTCGACGCCGTTGGCGCCGGCATTCATGCGCAGGGCGCCGCCAATGGCGCCAGGGATGCCGTGGTAGAAATGAAAGCCGCCGAGCCCCGCCTCGAGCGCTGCCGCGGCCAGCCGCTTGTCGGGCAGCGCGGTGCCGGCGCGCAGGGTGCGCTCGCCGATCCGCTCGACCTGGCCGAAGCCCTTGGCGGACAGGCGGATCACCACGCCCGGCACGCCGCCGTCGCGCACCAGGAGGTTCGAGCCGATCCCGACGACCAGCACCGGGATCTCCTCGGGCAGCGCCGCCAGGAAGGTCGCCAGATCCGCCTCGTCGGCCGGCTGGAACAACAGCTCGGCCGGACCGCCGGCGCGGAACCAGGTGATCTTGTCCATGCCGGCATCCGGCGTCAGCCGTCCCCGGACACCCTCCAGCCTGTCGCCGAGGGAGGCCATCAGATCCGCACCCGCCATCAGGCCGAGGCCCGGCCGTTGCCGGCAGCCAGCGCTTCCAGATCCTTCGGCAGCGCATAGGCCCATTGCGAGATCGAGCCGGCGCCGAGGCAGACCACCATGTCGCCGGGCTCGGCCAGATTGTGGATCAGCGGGGCCAGTTCTTCCGGCCCGTCGATGAGGCGCGCGTCGCGATGGCCGCCGAGCTTCAACCGTTCGACCAGGATCTCGGAGCTGACGAAGTCGATCGGCTCCTCACCGGCGGCATAGACCGGCGCGATGATCACCGTGTCGGCGTCGTTGAAGCAGGCGGCGAAATCGGCGAACAGCGCCTGCAGCCGGCTGTAGCGATGCGGCTGGACCACCGCGATGACCCGGCCGCTGGCCGACGAGCGGGCGGCCGACAGCGCGGCCCGGATCTCCACCGGGTGGTGGCCGTAATCGTCGTAGATGGCCACCTCGCCAACGACGCCGGTCAGGGTGAAGCGCCGCTTGACGCCGCCAAAGCCGGCAAGGCCCTTGCGAATGGCGTCGCCCGAGATGTTCAGGCGGTGCGCCACCGCGATCGCGGCGGTCGCGTTGGAGACGTTGTGGCGGCCCGGCATCGGCAGGACGAGGCCCTCGATGCGCTCGGTCGTTCCCTTCACCCGGTCGCGGATCGAGATGTCGAAATGCGACTTGCCGGCCGAGAAGCTGACATTCTCGAAGCGCACGTCGGCCTGCAGATTCTCGCCATAGGTGATGATGCGGCGATCCTCGATGCGCGAGACCAGCGCCTGCACTTCCGGATGGTCGAGGCACATCACCCCGAAGCCGTAGAAGGGCACGTTCTCAACGAAGGCGCAGAACGCCTCACGGACCTTGTCGAAGGTGCCGTAATGGTCGAGATGCTCGGGATCGATGTTGGTGACGACCGCGATATCAGCCGGCAGCTTCAGGAAGGTGCCGTCGGATTCGTCGGCCTCGACGACCATCCACTCGCCCTCGCCCATGCGGGCGTTGGTGCCGTAGGCGTTGATGATGCCGCCATTGACCACGGTCGGGTCGAGATCGCCCGCGTCCAGCAGGGTCGCAACCATCGAGGTCGTCGTCGTCTTGCCGTGGGTGCCGCCGATGGCGATGGCATGGCGGAAGCGCATCAGCTCGGCCAGCATCTCGGCGCGGCGCACGATCGGCAGCAGCCGCTCGCGGGCGGCAGCGAGCTCCGGATTGCTGCGCTTGATCGCCGTGGAGACGACGACGACTTCGGCCTGGCCGAGATTGTCGGCGGAATGACCGACGAAGATTTTCACGCCCAGTTCGCGCAGGCGCTGCACATTGGCGTTCTCGCCCTGGTCGGAGCCCTGGACGTTATAGCCGAGATTGACCAGCACCTCGGCGATGCCGCTCATTCCAATGCCGCCGATCCCGATGAAATGGACCGGTCCGATGTTCGGCGGCATCTTCATGACCGCATCCCCCTGATTTTATGAGCGTTCAGCTCGGTTTCACGGCCTGCGGCATAGACTCAACCAGATCGGCAAGCAACTCCGCCGCGTCCGGTATCCCCGTCGCACGCGCCGCTGCGGCCATCGCCGCGGCCTTTGCCGGTTCGTCGGCGATGCCGGCGATCAGCCCGGCGAGGCGCTCGGGCGTCAGCTGCGCCTGCGGCTCGACCAGCGCCCCGCCCTCGGCCTCGAGCCGCGCCGCATTGGCGGCCTGGTCGTGGTCGAGCGCATAGGGATAGGGCACGAGGATCGCCGGCCGGCCGACCACCGCGATTTCCGAGACCGTCGAGGCCCCGGAGCGGCTGATCACCAGATGCGCCGCGCCGATCCGCTCGGCCATGTCGGAGAAGAACGGCGCGACCGTCGCGGGAATGCCCTCAGCTTCGTAGAAGCGGCGCACGGTGTCCTCGTCCTCGGCCCGCGCCTGCTGGGTGACGACCAGCCGCCGGCGCAGCGCCTCGGGCAGATGGGCGATCGCCTTGGGCATGACCTGCGAGAAGAACTGCGCGCCCTGGCTGCCGCCGAAGACGACGAGGTTGAACGGCTGGTCGGCCTCTGCCGGCCGATAACGGGTCGCGGCCGCCGCGATGACCGCCGGGCGCACCGGATTGCCGGTGACGGTGATCTTGCTGACGATGGCCGGGTCGGCCTTGTCCTGGGGAATACCGGCGGCGATGCGGTCGACCCGCGGCGCCAGGAACTTGTTCGCGCGGCCCATCACGGCGTTCTGCTCGTGGATTATGGTCGGGCGTCCCGCGCGCTGGGCCGCCATCAGCGGTGGCACGGTCGGATAGCCGCCGAAGCCGACGACCACCGCCGGGCGGATCTCGCGGACCAGCGCGCCGGCCTCGCGGAAGCCGCGCCACAGGGTCCACAGCGCCGAGAACACGGCAATGGGGTTCTTCGAGGCGAAGGTCGCGGAGCGGACGCGGTGGATCTCCTTGACCGGAAACCGGTCGGCGAAGCGGCCGGCCCGGTCGTCGGTGACCAGATGGACGTCGTGGCCGCGGGCGACCAGTTCATGGGCCAGCGCCTCGGCCGGAAACAGATGGCCGCCTGTACCGCCGGCGGAAAGCAGGATCGTTGTCATGGTCAGGCGATATCCACGCGGGCCGTCGGACGCAAGCGTGCGCCGCGACGGGCTGTCATGCGCCGACGGCCTCTTACGGCACGGCGGCGTTTGTATGGCCGATGCCGTTCAGGCGGGGCTGTGCATCTGCCAGGTCCGCTCCAGAAGCCGGTCGGTATGCGAGCGGTTCTCGGGGCGCCGGCGGGTCAGCGCCAGGATGAAGCCGGCGGAGACCGCCACGGCCAGCATCGACGAGCCACCATAGGAGATGAAGGGCAAGGTCATACCCTTGGCCGGCATCAACTGCAGGTTCACCGCCATGTTGATGATCGACTGCAGGCCGAACAGCAGGACGAGACCCGAGATCGCCAGCCGGTTGAAGACGTCTCGCTGGACCAGCGCCACTTGCAGCCCGCGGATCACGATGAAGGCGAAGATCGCGGCGAGCAGCGCGCAGGTGATGATGCCGAATTCCTCCGCCAGGACCGAAAAGGCGAAATCTGTGTGGCTGTCGGGCAGCATCCGCTTGACGGTGCCCTCGCCCGGTCCCTGCCCCAGCCAGCCACCGCGCATGATCGCCTCGCGGGCGGTGTCGGTCTGGAAGGTGTCGCCCTCGCCGGTGAGAAAGCGGTCGATGCGGCTCGCCACATGCGGAAAGGCGACATAGGCCAGGAGCGCGCCACCGGCGCCAATGCCCCCGAGAACGGCGATCCACAGCCAGGAAAGGCCGGCCATGAAGAATAGTCCGCCCCAGGCCCCGGCGACCAGGATGGTCTGGCCGAGATCGGGCTGGGCGACGAGCAAGGCCACCGCCACCAGCAACAGGATCAGCGCGAAGAGATTGCCGGGAATTTCGGCGCGACGCTGGTTCTCGGCGAACAGCCACGCACAGATCACCACGAAGGCCGGTTTCATGAATTCCGACGGCTGCAGGTTGAGAGGGCCAAGGTCGATCCAGCGCCGTGCGCCCTTGATCTCGGTGCCCAGGAACAGTGCCATGGCCATCAGCGCCAGGGCGACGGCGAGCAGGATCAGCGAGGCGCGCCGCACCCCGCGCGGGCTCAGCAGCGAGCAGGCGAACATCACCAGCGCCGAAGGAATCAGGAAGACCGCATGCCGCTTGACGAAATGGAAGGGCTCGAGCCCGATGCGCTCGGCGACGGGCGGGCTGGCCGCGAAGGACAGCACCAGACCGCCGACCAGCAGCGTCAGGAACGCCGCCAGAAACCAGCGATCGACGCCCCACCACCAGTCACTGATCACACCACGCTTGATCCGGCTCGTCATCGTCATCCCTTCCGGATCATCGCCATGCCCGGCAGCTTGCGTACCGCGTCGCGGAAGGCATCGCCCCGAACCTCGAAATTGCGGAACTGGTCGAAGCTGGCACAGGCCGGCGACAGGAGGACGACCGCCTCCGCCCCTTCGCCCTGCGCTGCCGCGTCCGCCGCCGCATCGGCCGCCGCGCGTTCCACCGCGACCTCCAGCGTACCGGAAATTTCGTAAGGAATTCGTTTACCAAGCGTTGCGGCGAAGGACGGCGCCGCCTCGCCGATCAAATAGGCCTTGGCGATCCGCGGGAAGAACGGCGACAGCGAACCGATGCCGCCCTCCTTGGGCAGGCCGCCGGCGATCCAGTGGATGCGCGGGAAGGCCGCCAAGGCGGGCGCTGCGGCCTCGGCATTGGTCGCCTTGGAATCGTTGACGAACAGCACGGGGCCGGCCCGACCGACTTCTTCCATGCGGTGCGCCAGCCCGGGGAAGCTTTCGAGGCCGGCGACGATCTCCTCGTCCGACAGGCCGAGCGCCGTGAAGACGGCGACCGCCGCGGCGGCGTTCTGGCCGTTGTGGCGACCGCGCAGCGAACCGATGGCAGACAGGTCGAAGCTTGCCTCGGGGCGGCCCTCCATGCGCCGGTGCAGCACCCGGCCATCGAAGCCGACTCCGGCATCGAGCCCGTCGGTCTGCGAGATCCGCACGACGGAGTGGCCTTCCGATTCCAGCTCGTCGGCGATCTGTCGGCAATGGGGATCGTCCACCCCGACAATAGCCAGTTCGGACCCGGCCACCAGACGCGCCTTGACGGCGGCGTAGCTGCTCATCGAGCCATGGCGATCGAGATGGTCCGGCGTCAGGTTGAGCAGCAGCCCGATGGACGGCTCGATCGTCGGTGCGAGGTCGATCTGGTAGGACGAGCACTCCACGACGTAGTGGCGCTCCGGCGCCGGCGGCGCGAGGGTCATCACCGCGACGCCGATATTGCCGCCAAGCTGCACGTCGCGCCCGGCATGGGCGAGGCAATGGGCGATCAGCGCCGTGGTCGTCGACTTGCCATTGGTCCCGGTGATGGCGACGAACGGCGCCGCCGGCGCTGCGGCCCGGCGCTCGCGGCAGAACAGCTCGATGTCGCCGATCACTTCGACGCCGGCCGCATAAGCCAGAGCAACGGTCCAGTGCGGCCGCGGATGGGTCAGCGGCACGCCCGGCGACAGCACCAGCGCGGCAAAGCGCGACCAGTCGGCCGAGGCCAGATCGACGGTTGGAATGCCCTCGGCGATCGCCGCCTCGACGCTGGCCGGGTTGTCGTCCCAGGCCGCGACCTCGGCGCCGCCCTCCTGCAAGGCGCGCGCGGTCGCCCGGCCCGAGCCACCCAGCCCGAACAGCGCCACCGACTTGCCAGAGAATGCGCGCGCCGGGATCATCACTTACCTCAGCTTCAGGGTCGACAGGCCGACGAAGGCCAGCATGAAGGCGATGATCCAGAAACGGATCACGACCTGGCTCTCGGTCCAGCCGAGCTTTTCGAAATGGTGGTGGATGGGCGCCATCAGGAACACCCGCCGCCCGGTCAGCTTGAACCAGCCGACCTGGATGATCACCGACAACGCCTCGATGACGAACAGGCCGCCGATGATGGCGAGGACGATCTCGTGCTTGGTGGCGACGGCCACCGTGCCGGTCATCCCGCCCAGCGCCAGCGAGCCGGTGTCGCCCATGAAGATGGCGGCCGGCGGGGCGTTGAACCAGAGGAAGCCGAGACCGGCGCCGATCACCGCGCCGCAGATCGGCGCCAGTTCGCCGGTGCCGGCGACATAGTGGATCTGCAGGTAGTTGGCGAAGTTCACATTGCCGGCGACATAGGCGATCAGGCCGAAGGCGCCGGCGGCGATCATGATCGGCACGATCGCCAGGCCGTCGAGACCGTCGGTCAGGTTCACCGCATTGGCCGCCCCGACCATCACAAAGGCAGCGAAGCCGACATAGAACCAGCCGAGATTGAGGAGGATTTCCTTGACGAAGGGAAACGCCAGCGACGTCGCGAAGTCGCCGGTGCCGGCATAGATGATCAGCACCGCCGCGACGCCCGCGATCAGGAACTCGAGACCGAGCCGCATCTTGCCCGAGAAGCCCTTGTCGCTCTGCTTGGTCACCTTCAGATAGTCGTCGTAGAAACCGATCGCCCCGAAGCCGAGGGTGACCAGCAGCACCGTCCAGACATACAGATTGCGCAGATCGGCCCACAGCAGCGTCGCCACCAGGAAACCGGTGAGGATCATCAACCCGCCCATGGTGGGCGTGCCGGCCTTCTTGAAATGTGTCTGCGGCCCGTCGGCGCGGATCGGCTGGCCGCGCCCCTGACGCACTCGCAGATTGGCGATGACGACGGGACCGAACAGGAAGACGACGAGGAAACCGGTGATCATCGCCGCGCCGGTTCGGAAGGTGATGTAGCGGAACACGTTGAACAGCGGGAAATCGGCACCAAACTGGCCGAGATAGGCGATCATGAAGCAGCTCCCGCTGGGTCTGTATCGTCCGCCGGCGGTTCGGCCGGGGACATGGCGTCGCCCGAGGTGGCCTCCGGCGCTTCGGTGGTGACCGGGCGTGGCGGATAGAGGGCGAGAAGCTTGTCGACCAGCGGCGAGAAGCCGATGCTCTTGGACGCCTTGACCATGATGACGTCTCCGGTGCGCATGGTCTTCAGAAGGCTGTCCAGCAATTCGCCGGGGTTCTCATGCCATTCGCGGCGCACCCGGGCCTCCAGCACATCGTCGAGCGCCTTCATCTCCTCACCCGCCAGAAAGGCCAGCTCGACACCGGCCGCCTCCAGCGGTTCGGCGAGGTCGGCGTGGAGATTGCGGGCCCGGTCGCCGAGTTCCAGCATGTCGCCGAGGACCGCAATGCGGCGACCGCCCTCGCCCGGCTGCGCGGCGCCCAGCACGTCGAGCGCGGCGCGCATCGAGGCCGGGTTGGCGTTGTAGCTCTCGTCGATCAGTTCGACATGGCCGCCCGCCGGCATCGGCAGAAGGTCGCGTCCGCCGCGGCCCTTGACGGCGCGCCAGTCCTTCAGCGCGTCGGCGACCCGGTGAAGGTCGGCATGGGCCAGCGACGCCGCGCCGAGGACGGCGAGGACGTTCTGCGCCATGTGACGGCCGCGGGAGGTCAGCTCGACGCGCACGGTGTCGCCGCCGACATCGGCTTCCATCACCGAATGCTCGCCGGTCGGCGCGAAGGACAGGAGCCGGAAATCGGCGCCGGCGTTTTCGCCGAAGGTGCGGATCTCGGTGACGCCGGCCTTGCGGGCCATGGTCGCCAGCGGGCCGCATTGCGGATCGTCGGCGTTGAGGATGGCGGTGCCGTCGCTGACCAGCCCCTCGAAGATCTCGGCCTTGGCCTCGGCGATCTCGTCGAGGTCGCGGAAATGGCCGAGATGGGCCGGCGCGATCAGGGTGATGATCGCCAGATGCGGCCGCACCAGCTTGACCAGCGGCCGGATCTCGCCGGGATGGTTCATGCCGATCTCGAAGATGGCGAAGCGGGCGTCGCGCGGCAGGCGGGCGAGGCTCAGCGGCACGCCCCAGTGATTGTTGAAGGAGGCGGCGCTCGCATGAACCTTGCCCTCGGCGGCAAGGCCGTGGCGCAGGGCCTCCTTGGTGGTGGTCTTGCCGACGCTGCCGGTTACCGCCACGATGGTCGCCTTGGAACGCGCCCGCGCAGCTTCCGCCAACCGCGACATCGCCTTCAGGACGTCGTCGACGATCAGCAGCGGCGACTGCACCCGGCCGAGCGCCGGCAGCTTCTGCTCGGAGACGACATGCAGCGCCGCCCCCGCCTTGGTCGCGGCGGTCAGGAAGTCATGGCCGTCGAAGCGGTCGCCCTGGATGGCGAAGAAGGCGTCGCCCGCCTCCAGGGTCCGCGTGTCGATGGAAATACCGGAGATCGTCGCCGGCAGATCGCCGAGCGGACGGGCATGCATCGCCGCCGCCATGGCGTCGACGTCCCACAGTGCTTCGTTCATCGGGCCGCCTCCGTGAGTGCTGCGCGGACCTCTTCATGGTCGCTGAAATGATGGGTGATGCCGGCGACGGTCTGGCCGACTTCGTGGCCCTTGCCGGCGATCACCACAGTGTCGCCGTTGCGCGCGCTCGCCACGGCCTCGCGGATCGCGGCGCGGCGATCGCCGATCTCGCGGGCGCCGTTGGCGGCGGCCATGATCTCGGCGCGGATCGCCGCGGGCTCCTCGGAGCGCGGATTGTCGTCGGTAACAATGACGATGTCGGCGAGGCGCGCGGCGATCTCGCCCATCATCGGCCGCTTGGCCCGGTCGCGGTCGCCGCCGCAGCCGATCACCACGACGACGCGGCCCGTCGTGAACGGCCGCACCGCCGCCAGCACGTTCTCCAGCGCCTCGGGCTTGTGGGCGTAATCGACGAAGACCGGCGCCCCGTCCGCCGTGGTGCCGGCCAGGTCGAGCCGTCCGGCGGCGCCCTTGAGATGCTCCAGCGCGGCCAGCGCGTCGGCGGTCGCAACGCCGGTCGCGATGGCGAGACCGGCGGCGACGAGGGCGTTGGCCATCTGGAATTCGCCGGCCAGCGGCAGCACGACGCGGTGGATGCGGCCCTCGGCCTCGATCTCGGCGATCTGGCGCTGGCGCTCCAGTTCGAGCCGCTTCAGCGTCAGGAAATTGCCGCCACGGCCGACTGTCATCACCTTGGCGCCGACGCTCGTCGCCACCTCGATGGCGCGGCCCGACCAGCGGTCGTCGGCGAAGATCACCGCCGGGGCGCCCTTTGGCAACAGCGTCGTGAACAGCCGCATCTTGGCGGCGAAATAGGATTCGATGTCGGGGTGATAGTCGAGATGGTCGTGGCCGAGGTTGCTGAAGGCCGCCGCCGCCAGCCGCACGCCGTCGAGCCGGCGCTGGTCGATGCCGTGGCTCGACGCCTCCATGGCCGCATGGGTCATGCCCTCGCCGGCCAGTTCCGCCATCAGCCGCATCAGCGCGATCGGATCGGGGGTCGTCAGCGAGCCGTATTCGTCGCGGCTCGGCGAGACGACACCGGTGGTGCCGACCGAGGCGGCGGCATGGCCGCAGCGCGCCCAGATCTGGCGGGTGAAGGTGGCGATGGAGGTCTTGCCGGCCGTCCCTGTGATGGCGACCACATGGTCCGGCTGGGCGCCATGGAAGCGCGCGGCCATCAGGGCGATCGCGCGGCGCGGATCGGCGGCGCGCAGGACCGGCAGCCTGGTATCGATCTTGGCCCCCTCGCCGGCGAGGATCGCGGCGGCACCGCGCGCCTCGGCATCGGCGACGAAGCGCGCCCCGTCTGCCCGACTGCCGGCCAAAGCGGCGAACAGGAAGCCGGCACCGGTCTCGCGCGAGTCGACGCACAGGCCGGCGATGTCCGGATCGGACGTCGTCTGCCCCGTGGCAAGGTCCTCAGCGAGTTGGGAAAGCTTCATTAACCATGTTCCGAGCTGGACCGAAAAGCCGGCGCTCACGGCCGGCTCGTCGGTCTTCTATAGGCAAGCGGGCGTACGGTGAAGCGCGCAAGTCGCTACGGCCCGACGCTTCGGCCCGGCTGTGGCTTTCCTGCGGCAGCAGTGCCGGCGGCCGCAGGCGATCCCCGGTCTAGTAGGAGACCAGCAGCGACTTGCCCTCGTCGCCGAACTCGGGCCGCACGCCCAGCAGGGTCGCCGAACGCCGGATGATGTTGCCGACGGTCGGCGCGGCGTTCATGCCGGCAGTGGCGTAATACTGGCCCTCCTCCGCCTGGGGCTCGTCGACGACGACGAGCACGACATAGCGTGGATTGTCCATCGGGAAGGCGGACAGGAAGGCGTTGAACTTCTTGCTGTCAGAATAGCGCCCGTTGACCACCTTGTTGGCCGTGCCGGTCTTGCCGCCGACGCGGTAGCCGGTGACGTCGGCCTTGTTGCCCGAGCCGCGCTGGTCGGCGACGTTCAGGCGGAACAGATAGCGCATCTCGTCGCTGGTCTTCTCGTTCAGGACTCGCGTCGCGACGGCATCGGCCTCGGCGCGGCTGCGCGGCAGGAAGGTCGGCGGGATCAGCTTGCCGCCGTTCACCAGCGCAGCGGCGGCGACGGCAGTGTTCAGCGGTGTCGTCGACACGCCGTGGCCGAAGGAGATCGTCACCGAGTTGATCTGCTTCCAGACTTTCGGCTGGGTCGGCGTGGCGATTTCAGGCAGTTCGGTCGTCATGCGCGACAACAGGCCGACGCGGGTCAGGAACTCCTGATGCCCCTCGATACCGACGGCCTCGGCTTCCTTGGCGCTGCCGATGTTCGACGAGTAGATGAAGACCTCGGGCACGCTGAGCACCCGGCGCTTGCCGTGGAAGTCGGAGATGGTGAAGCCGCCCATACGGATCGGACGGGTGGCGTCGAAGCTGTCAGTGATCTTCACCTTGCCCGAGTCGAGCGCCATCGCCGTGGTGAAGGCCTTGAAGGTCGAGCCCATCTCGAACAGGCCCGCCGACATGCGGTTCATGCGGTCCTTGTCCAGCGCCTGGCTCGGCTGGTTCGGATCATAATCCGGCAGCGAGGTCATGGCGACGACCTCGCCGGTGTCGACGTCGAGAACGACGCCGCCGGCGGCGATCGCCTTGTAGCGGGCCATGGCGGCGGCCAGTTCGTCGCGCACGATGTGCTGGACGCGCAGGTCGAGCGACAGCTTGACCGGCTCCAGGTCGGTACCGACGGCAAGGCCGGCATCCTGCAGGGCGCGGTAGCCCTGGTCGTCGATGTATTTCTCCATGCCCGCGGTGCCCTGATTGTCGACATTGGTATGTCCGACAATGAAGCCCGCGGTGGTGCCGCCGGGATAGAAGCGGCGCTTTTCCGTGCGGAAGCCGATGCCCGGAATGCCGAGATCGAGGACGGCCTGCTGCTGGCCCGGCGTCAGCTCGCGGCGCAGCCAGACGAAGCCGGCGTTGCTGGCCAGCCGGCGATAGAGCCATTTGGGGTCGAGATCGGGCATGACGCCGAGCAACAATTCGCTCGCCTCGTCCGGATCGATGATGCGCCGCGGCTCGGCGAAGAGCGACGCGGTCTTGATGTCCGTCGCCAGCACCTCGCCATTGCGGTCGAGGAGATCGGGACGGTCGGACATGATCTTGTCGAGGGCGCCGTAGGCCGATGCGCTTTCGGTGGGAGCGATGCCCCACATGACCAGGCGCCCGCCGATCACCGCATAGATGCCGACGAACAAGCCCATGGCGATGACGAAGCGACTGCGGTTCTTGGGCGCGCCGGGACGATGGCGTCGGGGCCGGCCGAAATGGTCGCAGTCCGGCAGCATGTTGCCGGCGGCGACGGGCTTGTTGCGCTTGAACGGATTGGGCACTCGCATTACCGCACCACCGTTTCGGAGCTGTCGGCGTAGCCGCCGAGATTACCGCCGGTCTCGGGCACGAGATTCACCGGACGTCGGGGAAGTTCGTCGGGCCGCACGATCTGGTCGGGGCGCATGGGCTGGAGCTGCAGCTCCTCCTGGAAGACATTGGCGATGCGCTGCAGCCGGTTCGGCTGGTCGAGCAGGCTCCAGTCGGCTTCCAGAAGCGAAATCGTTTCGCGCTCCAGCGCAATGCGGCGCTCGACCTTGGCGACCTCGGTTTCGAGGGTCTCGGCCTCGTGCTTGATCTTGTAGGTCCAGGCTGCAGCTGAAATCATGACTGCAATCAATACGATATCGAGAGTTTTCAACATGGTACTCAAACTCCGGTATCTGGGAGATCGGCGAGCGATGGCAGTCCGGCGAAGCCCAACTCGTCGGCGTCCTGGCGAGCCGGCTCGGTGGTGCGGATGCCGGCACGCAGCTTGGCCGAGCGGGCGCGCGGATTGCGCTCCGCTTCAGCGTCCGTCGCGCCGACGGCACGGTTGCGCGCCTCGAAGGTCTGGGTTGCCGGCGCCACGTCCGGCAGATGGCGCGAGCCCGACGGTGGCGAAGACCGGTCGCGCAGGAAGCGCTTGACGATGCGGTCTTCCAGCGAATGGAAGCTGACGATCACCAGCCGGCCACCTGGCTTGAGCACCCGCTCGGCGGCCACCAGCGCCCGGGCGAGCTCGCCAAGCTCCTCATTGACGAAGATGCGCAGGCCCTGAAAGCTGCGCGTCGCCGGATCGATCTTGTCCTTGGGCGCACGTCCGACGACCTTGCCGATCACGCCGGCCAGATCGAGCGTCCGCGTGAACGGCTGCTCGAGACGACGCGCCTCGATGGCCCGCGCAACACGGCCCGCCTGCTTTTCCTCGCCGAGAATGCCGATGACCCGCAAGAGGTCGCCGACCTTCAGGCGATTGACGACATCGGCGGCGCTCGGCCCGGCCCCGCTCATGCGCATGTCGAGCGGCCCGTCCTTCTGGAAGGAGAAGCCGCGCTCGGCCTCGTCGAGCTGCATGGAGGAGACGCCGACATCGAGAACGATGCCGTCGACCCGCCCGCCGGCAGCCTCGGCCTGGGTCTCGACGATGTGCTGCAGGTCGCCGAAGCGGCCCTCGACCGGCGTCAGCCGGCCAGCATAGCCCTCGGCCAGTGCGCGCGCCGTCGCCACGGCCGCCGGATCGCGGTCGATGGCGATGACATCGGCGCCGGCATCGAGGATGGCGCGCGTATAGCCGCCGGCCCCGAAGGTGCCGTCGACGATGACCTCGCCCGGCTTCGGTGCGAGCGCCTCGAGGACCTCCGCGAGAAGCACCGGAATATGGCGAGCCGGTCCGCCAACCACGGGATCGTCGACCCCGCCGTGACCCGCCGTCATTCCGGTGCCCCCGCAGAAGCCTTGCCGCCCGGCGACGTCGCCAGGAGCCGTGCCCGCGCCTCGCTGCGTGCCGCCTCGAAACGCGCCGGCTCCCAGAGCTGGAAGTACTTGCGCGTCCCCACGAAGGCGACCTTGTCCGTTATGCCGGTATGCGAGCGGATGAAGTCCGTCACCACGATCCGCCCCTCTGCATCGAATTTCAGATACGCGCCGTCGCCATAGGCGAACAGCGCAAGGTCCTGGTACGCCTCGCTGAACGGATCCTGGGTATCCATCTGGCGCTCGAAGCGCTCCAGAAGATCCGGTCCGCCCACCTCCATCACCGGCAGCGACAGACTGCGCATGGCGAACAGGTCGCGAATGCCCCGCGCGGCGATCACCTGCCGGAACGAGGCCGGCACGGACACCCGACCCTTGGAGTCGATGTTGTTGACGTAGTTGGAGAGGAACCAGTCCATCAGCCGCAGCGCTGCCCGTGGCGACAGATTCCCATCTCATCAAGGCCCCCGCCTGCCTGCCGTGCGACCGGTGCACCATCCCCACGGCGCTGCCCGGCTTGCGGCAACTCATGCCCGTTTCGGACAGCCCGAAACGCATCGTTTTCTGCCTGAAATGGAGCCCCGACCGACCCCTTAATGATGGCTTATGGAATATCATGGGCACTCTTGGTCGTCAATGGGATTGCCCCACACGAAGGCGGCGCACGGCCCTCCGAAACGGTCTAGCATGCAGCCGTTAATGGCCTATTAACATTGACGTTTTCCAAACGCATCGGGATTTCGGGCAGTCATGAGTTCAGTCGCAGCAAGGACTCCGGCCACCGTTTGACGGAACGGAAATTCCATAGGAATTCGTGACGCTTGCGGCGTCAGGGGACGCCAGCCCATGGCCGAACAGAAATATCTGCGGGGACGCCTTCGACGGACAGCCGACCGGGACGATCGACCGGCCGCGGCAACGCGCCCGAAGTGAGGAAATGGGGAATGAAAGTGCCAGCCGGCCTGTAAGCCGGGTTCTGTCAGCGGCATGACCGCCGGACGACCATTCCTCTGGGACGACCCTTGCGGGCCGCCTCTAGCAACCTACCCGAACGACCGGCCCGGAGAGGGCTGGCGACCCGTCTTGCGACGAACCGACCGCGTCGTTCCTATTCGGTCTTGCTCCTGGTGGGGTTTGCCGTGCCGTCGCTGTTGCCAGAGACGCGGTGGGCTCTTACCCCACCGTTTCACCCTTACCCCGCCAGCACTGCGGCTCCGTCGCGCTCGGCGCGCGAGCCGCACTGCAGGCGGGGCGGTCTGTTTTCTGTGGCACTTTCCCTGGGATCACTCCCGCCGGACGTTATCCGGCACCGTTTCTCCGTGGAGCCCGGACTTTCCTCCCCCGCCGTCTTTCGACATGTGACGGGAGCGGCCGTCCAGCCGGCTGGCGTCCGCTACGTGTTCCCCGTGGCCGGCGAAGTCAACGCCTAATCGTCATCGGCTGCGCCGCGCCTGCTCATTCCGGCGCGGCCGCGGCCAGCTTCGCCTCGGCCTTGGGCGGCAGCGCGAACAGCAAAACGAAGCGCTCGGCGACGGCCCGGTCGCCGGTGACGGTCAGCGCGCCCTCGGCTTCCAGCGCCGCCAGCGGCACATTGCCGTAGACCGCACCGGCGATGACCGGCGGCTCGGCGGCCAGGACCACATCGGCCGTATCCGGCGCCTCGGCGGCAATCTCGATCCGGCCGTCCGCGACATGGGCAAGGAAGTTCTGGTCGCCGACGACAAAGCCGAGACGCGCGGCAAAGCCGTCGGCCTTCTCGGGATCGAACATCGTGCGCAGCGACAGCATCAGCGAGGACGCGCTGAACGGCATCGCCGGGTCGTGCGCCGGCGAGCGCACCGCCCAGCGCCCCAGCGCCTGGAAGATCGGCTCGCTCTCATAGCCCCATTCGGTGAGCTCGTAGACCTGCGAGGCCGCCGGCGGCGGCAGCTTTCGTCGCAACAGCACGCCGGCTGCCTCCAGCCCCTCCAGCCGTTGGGTCAGGACATTGGCGCTGAGCCCCGGCAGGGCGGACCGCAGATCGGAGAAGCGGCGCGGCCCCCACATCAGTTCGCGCACGACGAGCAGCGCCCAGCGCTCGCCGAGCAGGTCCATGGCGTGGGCCGCGGCACAGGCATCTTCATAACGACGGCGCTGGCGGGTGTCAGGAATTTTGGTTATTTTTTCTAACTTCATTGTTGTCTTTTATAACTCGATGGGTCATCAATCGCAAATACGAGATCGCGAGAGGTGTTCATGTCCCGCCTGATATTCGTCAATCTGCCCGTCGCCGACCTGCCCCGCGCCACCGCCTTCTACGAGGCCGTCGGCGCCGTGCGAAACCCGCAATACTCCAACGAGACGGCCGCCTGCATGGTGTTCTCGGAGACCATCCACGTGATGATCCTGACCCATGCGCGCTTCGCCGACTTCACCCGCAAGCCGATCGCCGACGCGCACGCCACCACCGAGGTGCTGCTCTGCACGACGGTGGACAGCCGCGAGACGGTGGATGCGGTGGTCGGATGGGCCGGCGCGGCCGGCGGCGTCGCCGACCCGACGCCCAGCCAGGATCACGGCTTCATGTACATGCGCAGTTTCGAGGACCCCGACGGTCACATCTGGGAAGTCGCCTGGATGGATCCGGCCGCGGTTCCGGCCGACAGCGAGATGGCCACGGCCTGACACGCCGCAGGGCGGATCGCCGGCTCGGCCCGGCGTGCTGCCCCTTGCCCGCCGCGACATCGGCGCGAACCGGACACCGGTCGCGGCCGTCCGGCCCCCGGCACGGCGATCCTCGCCGTGCCGCACCCCAGACAGCCCGCAATGAAGGAGGAACGCATGGAATATGTCGATGGATTCGTGGTGCCGGTCCCTGCCGGCAACAAGGACGCCTATCGCGAGATGGCGGTGAAGTTCGCGCCCTTGTTCAAGGAGTTCGGGGCCCTTCGCATGGTCGAATGCTGGGGCGACGACGTCCCCGACGGCAAGGTCACCGACTTTCGCCGCGCGGTGCAGGCGGAGGACGGCGAGGTCGTTGTCTTCTCCTGGATCACCTGGCCGGACAAGGCGACCCGCGATGCCGGCATGAAACGGGTGATGGAGGATCCGCGCATGCAGCCGGGCGGCGACATGCCCTTCGACGGCAAGCGGATGATCTTCGGCGGCTTCCAGGTCATTCTGGACAGCTGAGCCCATGTCGAAGATTTCCCCCTGCCTCTGGTTCGACACCGAGGCCGAAGCGGCGGCGCGCTTCTATGTCGAGACGTTCCGCGCCTGTGGCCAGACCGCCTCGCTCGGCGACACGCTGCTCTATGGTGAAGCCTTCCCCAACCGGGAAGGCAGCGTCCTCACCATCGGCTTCACGCTGGCCGGACAGGACTTCATCGCGCTGAACGGCGGATCGAGCTTCCAGATCACCCCGGCGGTGTCGATGTTCGTGTCCTGCGCCGATCAGGCCGAGATCGACGCCTTCTGGGAGCGCTTCCTCGACGGCGGCACGGTGCAGCAATGCGGCTGGATCACCGACCGGTTCGGCCTGTCCTGGCAGATCGTCCCGGCCGCCCTCAAGCGGATGACCCACGACCCGGACAAGGCGCGGGCCGCCCGCGTCATGCAGGCGATGATGGGCATGGTGAAACTGGACCTGGCGTCCCTCGAAGCCGCATATCGAGGCGAGGCCTGACGGGAGCGCGGGCGGGCATTGTCACCCCTCTGCCCGCCGCGATCCCGATGGAAGCGGCCGCAACCCCCTCGCGGCCGCTTCCATCGCATGGGAGGGCCGATCAGGCCTGGGCGAGCTCGCGCTTGACCTTCGAGCAGTAGCGCTGGGAGATCGGGTTCATCCGCTTGGCGTAGTGACCGGCATTGTACTTCAGGATCGTGCCGCAGGTGGTGCCGCCGCCGCGCTGCACGGCACCAGCCAGATAGCGCATGCCCCATTTGATGTTGGTGGCCGGGTCGTAGAGCGCCTTGGTGCTGCCGCGATAGCCCATGCCGCGCGCCGTCGCCGGCTTGATCTGCATCAGTCCGACTTCGCCGGCCGCGCCGGTGACCGACGAGCGATAGCTGCTCTCGATGTTGATGACCGCGTGAGCCAGGTTTAGCGGCACGCCATGGGCGGCGGCTTCCTTGGCGATGATCGTCGCGAACGGCCGGTCGGCGAAGCGCTCGAGCGCTGCAACCTGCGTGGCGGACGTGATCTCGGATGTTGTGTCGTTGGCGAAAGCAGTCGTGATATGGCCGAATGCAAGCGTCGCGGCGAGAGCCACGGCAGTCAGTCTGTACATAAAAACCCCAAGTGATCGATGCCGGCCATCCCCTTGCAGGGCCGGCGCTATTTCCCTCGAAAGCGGCGCACCGCAGTTGCGAAGGACCGCTGTGTGCGGCGCAAAACCATCGGGATTGTGACGGAGCGATCACGCAACATTTCAGGGTGTAACAAACACCGTGAATCAGGCGCTCGTGGTTGCGCTTTCATCGGGGTCGAAGGGCGACCGCGGCAGGCTGGTCAAAAGCCGGTGCAGGGTTTCGATCGTCGAGGCGTCGGCGATGCCGTCGACCCGCTCTTGGCGGAAATGCCGCTGGAAGGCGACGGTCGCCTGACGCGTTGCGTCGTCGAAGGTTCCGTCGCACGGCACGCCGTAGCCATAGGCCGCCAGCAGCGACTGATAAGCGGCGACGGGCTCGCCCCGATCGCCGAGGCCGAAGTAGCGCCCGCCCCGCAAAGGCGCCGGATCGACCGTGTGGCCGATGCCGGCGGAAAAAAGTTGAAGCCAGGGGAACTTTTCGCCGGGATCGGACTTTCGCGCGGGTGCGACGTCGGAGTGCGCCAGCACGAATTCGGGCCGGATCGCCCACCGCGCGACACAATCGGCACACAATCGGGTCACTGCATCGATCTGCGCGGTCGGGAAATCGGGATAGCCGTTGCCGTGCCCGACATTGACGATCTCGATGCCGATGGAGCGCGAATTGATGTCGTCGCGGCCGCGCCAGCTGCCGGCTCCCGCATGCCAGGCGCGCCTTTCCTCCGGCACCATCTGCACGATCCGCCCGTCCTCGTGGACGAGATAGTGGCAGGAAACCTCGCTCTCGGGGGTGCAGAGCCAGCGCATGGCCGCCTCCCCGGTGCCCATGCCGGTATAGTGCAGGATCAGCATGTCCGGCCGCAGCCCGTCGCGGCGTTCGGTATGGTTCGGCGACGGACAGATCTCGTCGACGCCGGCATGGTCTGGAATCACGCCGCGGTCTTTCCTGCAATCTGGCTGTAGGCGTTGTTGATCGCCTTCATCCGCTCGGTGGCGATGAACATGAACTCGTCGGGCACGCCGCGGGCGGCCAGCCGGTCGGGATGGTTCTCGCGCACCAGCGTCAGATAGCGGGCCCGGGTCTCCGACGGCGCGGCGTCCGGGTCGAGCCCCAGCACCGCATAGGGGTTGCTGGGCCCCAGAATGTGCCGGTTCTTCACGTCGGTGAACTCGGTCTCGCTCAGGCCGAAGATGCGGGCCACCTCGGCCAGGAACTCCAGCTCGCGCTCATGCACCAGCCCGTCCGCCTTGGCGATGTGGAACAGCCCGTCGAGAACGTCGGTCAGAAGCTCGCAGGTCTCGCCCTCCTCGCGGCACAGGCCCTTCAGCCGCATCGCATAGGTGTCGAAGCCGGCAATGTCCTGCTTGGCGATGTCATAGAGACGGAAGACGTTGCGCAGTTCCTCCGGCGGGATCTCGAGGATCTCCTGGAACGCCGTCACCTCGCGCGGCGAGACGATGCCATCGGCCTTGGCCATCTTGGCGGACAGCGCGATCACGGCCACGCCGAAGGCGACGCGCTTGCGCGTGTCGCGATCGCCGCCGAAGATCGCACGGATGCTCTCGAAGATGGCGTCCAGCGTCGCGCGGCTGCCGGCGGGTATGCCCTGCAGCAGCGTGTTGAGGCTCGTCAGAATGTTCATCGCGCCGCCCCGCCGGCCATGTTGTCGAATCGAGATTATCGGCGATCGTTCGCTGCGACGCAAACCGACGGGCGCCGAACGCCTGCGAACAGCCCGTCACCGCCGCAAAAACCGCGCCGCCCGTGCCAAACGACACCGTCGCTCGTTGGTTTCGCGCCTGCGCCGGAATTTCGCATCTGCGTCGCCAGCCCCGTTCCAGCCAGCCGTGATCAATGAGAGAGCGGCGCAGACCGTCCGCCGTCGCCGATGCGGGACCCTTGCGTGCGATCCGGGCCGTGCGGCGACCTTCCTTCTTGTGAATTCGAGTGACCCGATGCGCGACCGCCACGAGACCATTTCCTCCCCCGCCGCGCGCCGCCGCACCGGACGCCGCCTGGCCATGGCCGGCATGGCGCTGGTTCTGGCGCTCGCCGGCTGCCGCTCCACGGCGCTCAGCGTCGCCGAGCTCGGCCTGTCCGACATGGCGGTCGAGGCCTCGCACGAATACCCGATTCACGGCATCGACGTCGCCAAGTACCAGGGCGACATCGACTGGAACACGGCCCGCCAGGGCGGCGTCGCCTTCGCCTTCCTGAAGGCGACCGAGGGCGGCGACCGGCTCGACGATCGCTTCCACGAGAACTGGCGCGAGGCGCGCGCCGCCGGGGTGCCGCGTGGCGCCTATCATTTCTGGTATCATTGTCGGCCGGGCATCGAGCAGGCCCGCTGGTTCATCGACAATGTCCCGCGCGAAAAGGGCGCCCTGCCCCCGGTGATCGACGTCGAGTGGACGCCCTTCTCGCCGACCTGCACCAAGCGGCCGCCGCGCGAGGATCTGATCCGCGAGGTCATGGCGATGTCCGACGCGCTGGAGCGCCATTACGGCCAGCGCCCGATCCTCTACGTGCCGATCGACGTGCATCGCGAGCGTCTGGTGGCTGCCTTCCCGCGCCATGAATTCTGGGTGCGCGCCGTCGCCGACCATCCCGACAACGTCTACGAGGACCGGAACTTCCGGTTCTGGCAGTACACCGCCACCGGTTCGGTGCCGGGCATTCGCGGCGATGTCGACCGCAACGCCTTTGCCGGCTCGCGGGCCGATTGGGCGAAATGGCTGCAGGCGCGCAGGCGGCGTTGACCTTCTTCAAAGCGCCATGATGATCGCCTAGGCGCGGGTCAAATTCACTTTGCCCCCTTTCGGAGGAATTCGCCGATGCCCGTTGCCAGCCGTTTCGCCCTGACCCTGTCGCTTCTCCTGTCCGGCAGCGGCCTCGCGGCGGCCCAGCAATGCGGCGGCGATTTCGGCGCCTTCCTGCAGGGCGTGCGGGCCGAGGCTGAGGCCAAGGGCCTGTCGGCCGGCGCCATCGACGCGGCCGTTGCTGACATGCGGCAGGACCCGAAGGTGCTGGCCGCCGATCGCGCCCAGGGCGTCTTCGCCCAGGACTGGCAGCAATTCGCCACCCGCATGGTCAATGGCTACCGGCTGCAGCAGGGCAAGGAAAACCTGCAGAAATACGCCAGCGTCCTGTCGCGCATCGAAGCGGAGACCGGCGTGCCCGGCCCGGTCATCGCGGCCTTCTGGGGACTGGAGACCGATTACGGCGCCGTCCTCGGCAATTTCGACACGCTGGCGGCGCTGGCCACCCTCGCCCATGACTGCCGCCGTCCCGAACTTTTCCGACCGCATCTGCTGGCGGCAATCGAGATCGTCGACCGCGGCTATCTGACCCCGTCCGAGATGAAGGGCGCCTGGGCCGGCGAAATCGGCCAGACCCAGCTTCTGCCCGAGGAATATATCGAATTCGGCACCGACGGCGACGGCAATGGCCGGATCGACCTGCGCCAGGACGCCGCCGATGTCCTGTTCACCACGGGCAAATACATCCAGTCGCTCGGCTGGCGCGGCGGCGAGCCGTGGCTCGAAGCGGTGCAGGTGCCGTCGGAATTCCCGTGGGACCGCGCGGCGCTGGTCAACAAGGAGCCGCGCGCCAATTTCGCCGAGCTCGGCGTGACCAGGGCCGACGGATCGGCGCTGCCGTCCGACCAGCTGCCGGCCTCGCTGATCCTGCCGATGGGACGCGGTGGCCCGGCCTTCCTCGCCTATCCGAATTTCGACATCTACCTGAAGTGGAACAAGTCGCTCGTCTATTCCCTGACCGCGGCCTATTTCTCGACGCGCCTTGCCGGCGCCCCGCCGGTCGACATGGGCAATCCGCAGCCGGGCCTCGACCTCGAGGGCACCAAGCGGCTACAGCAGCGCCTGACCGATCTCGGCTACGACACCGGCGGCATCGACGGCATCATCGGCGAGAACACCCGCGCCGCCGTCCGCAAGGAGCAGATGCGCCTCGGCCTGCCCGCCGATGGCTGGCCGACGGCCGACCTTCTCAGCGCGCTCTAGAGGCGACGATGCCCCGGCGGATTTCTGCCCGGGGCCTTGCCGGATCGGCGATCGGCTGCGTAGCCTCGCCATTCGGCGCCGAAGACGCTAAGCACGGCTTATCTCCATCGATGCCCGCGCCGGGACCCAGTACCGGCGGCGCGGGCGGCAGGACGCGCCCGTGACCCGACCCCGTCTCCCCGCTTTTCCAGACATCGCCCCGGCACGGGCCGGTGCGGATCGGCAGTGCGCCCGGCGAGCGCCGCGGGCGCGCGCGTGACGGACGACGCCGTTCCGCCTGTCGGGATGGCCGGCACGGCGCGCCGGATGCCGGTGCCGCTGCAATGGCTGGCTCTGCTGGCGCTATCGATCCTGATCGGCAGCCTGCTGGATCTGGTCGGCATGCCGGCCGCCATGCTTTTGGGGCCGATGATCGCCGCCATCGTCATCGCGGTGTTCGGCACCACCATCGCCGTGCCCAAGGCGCCCTATCACGGCGCCCAGGCGGCGATCGGCTGCCTCGTCGCCTCGTCCATCACGCTGGAAATCCTTGCCACCTTCCTACGCGACTGGCCGCTCTATGTCGGCGTGGTCCTCGCCGTGGTGACCGCCAGCGGCGTGCTCGGCGGCCTGATGAGCCGCTGGCACGTCCTGCCCGGCACGACGGCCGTCTGGGGTTCATGGCCCGGCGCCGCCACGGCAATGATGGTCATGGCCGAAGCCTTCGGCGCGGACGCCCGGCTCGTCGGCTTCATGCAGTATCTGCGGGTGATCCTGGTCGCCTTCGCCGCCGCGCTGATGGCGGGGTTCTGGACCGATGGCGAGGCGGCGGCCCCTGTCGGCACGGCGATTGTCTGGTTTCCGCCGCTCGACTGGTCGCATTTCGGCCCGACGCTGGGTTTCGTCGGCCTCGGCATTCTGGTCGGCCGCTTCCTGGCGATTCCGGCCGGCCCGTTTCTGCTGCCCATGGCCATCGCCGTCGCGCTCACGCTTGGTGGCGTCGTTGAATTCCAGCTGCCGGAATGGTTCCTGGTCCTCGGCTACGGCATCCTCGGCTGGAAGATCGGCCTGGGCTTTACCCGCGCCGTCCTCGCCCATGCCTGGCAGGCCCTGCCCAAGATCGTTGGTTCGATCCTCCTCCTGATGGCATTCTGCGGCGGCATCGCCGCCTTGCTGCACGTCTGGCTCGGCATTGATCCGGTCACCGCCTATCTGGCGACCAGCCCCGGCGGCATGGATTCCATCGCCATCATCGCGGCCTCGACCAATGTCGATCTGCCCTTCGTCATGGCGCTGCAGACAGTGCGCTTCGTCATCGTTTTGATCGCCGGGCCGCCGATCGCCCGCCTCGTCGCCCGCCGCATCGGCGCGCGCGACTGACGGCGGGCCTTAGGACCGCGCGCTATTCGCGCGGCCCCGGCTCGCCGGTCTCGCCCTCGGCTCCCGCTTTGCCATTGCGCCGCGCCACCCGGCGGCGGGTCATCGCCCGGCGCAGGGCACGAGCGCGCACCTTCAGCCAGACGCCTATGTCCTCGACGGTCTCGATCCGGTCGCCATAGAGCTCGGTCAGGGCGGCGCGGAACTCGGCGTAGCCGAAGCGGGCCTCGCCCTCGAGATGCCGGATCACCACCATCCAGGCCGGCGAGACCAGCAGCGACACGGCGGTCACAGCAAGCGCCAGCCGGTAGACGTCGCCGCCGATCGCACCTGACGCAAAAGCCGCCGCCGCCAGCACGAAGGAGAATTCGCCGATCTGCGCCATGGAGAGGCCCGCCTCCACCGCGGTCTTGTGTGGCAGGCCCGCCAGCCGGATCAGCAGGATGTTGAGGACGGTCTTGGCCAGGATCACGAAGAGCGAGGCGACCAGCACCAGCACCCAGTTCTCGACGATGTAGTTCAGGTCGATCAGAAGGCCGATGGACAGGAAGAACACCACCAGCAGCAGCGCCTGGATCGGCTCGACCACGTGGATGACCGGCGAGCGCAGGGTCGAGGCGCCGACGACCAGCCCGGCGATGAAGGCGCCATAGGCCGGCGACAGGCCGACAAGGCCGGAAAACGAGGCGGCGGCAAAGCAGAAGGCCAGCGAGCCGAGGGCGAGGATCTCGACATTGTTCTCCACTGCCGGCGCGAAGGACGGCTTCAGCTTCGGCCGACGGCCGAGGAACCACAGCAGCCCGCCGAGAACCGCGACCGCGACGGCGATCTTCAGCCCGACATCGACCCAGCTGACCGCTTCCTCGCCGCCCAGCGAGGTCGCGACGATCAGCATCGGCACCACCGCCAGATCCTGGGCGATCAGCACCGCGACGGCGATCCGCCCCGGCTCCTGGCGCAGCTCGTCGATATCCTCCAGCATCTTCATCGCCACCACGGTCGAGGACAGCGCGATGATGAAGCCGAGAATGATCGCCTCGGCCAGCGTCGCCTCCGAGATCGCCATCAGGCCGAAGGAGATCGCCATGGCGGCGATGAGCTGGCCGCCGGCGATCTGCACCGCCGGCTTCAGCGAGGCGACGAAGGCCTTCAGCGACAATTCCATGCCGATGAAGAACAGGAGCATCAGCACGCCCATCTCGGCGAGCATGGTGACGTTCTCGTTGGAGGTGGAGATGACGCCCAGGGCCGAGGGGCCGAGCAGCACGCCGGCGAGGATGAAGCCGACCAGCGGCGGCTGCCGCAGCCGCATCAGCCCCAGCCCGGCGGTCACCGCAACGACGATCACGAAGGCGATGGCGGTCAGCCCGGTGTCGGCGCCGTGGCCGCCCTGCGCGCCCTGGGCCACCTCCGCGACCGCGTGTTCGACCGTCGCCGTGGCCTCGGTGACCGCTTCCTCCATGTCGTCTCCCCTTGATCCGCCTGCCTGATTCGCGGTTGCGGCACGAAAGGCGAGAACCTTGGCCCGCATGTGTCCGCCGTTCGGGCACCGGCCCGCTTTCCTTGGCAACGGCCGCGGGCGGCGACGGTCGCGATCACCCTGTCACCCTGCCCACGCATCTGTTTCGCCGCTCGGGCGTTCCCATATGGAAACCAGCCATCGAACCGGAGACCCGTCCATGAATGCCGCCGACCCTTCCCTTCACGCCGACCACCAGCGGCGCCTGACGCGCATCAGCCGGGTCGCGCGGCTGATGGACACGGCGATCCGCATTCCCGGCACCGGCATCCGCTTCGGCGGCGATTCCGTGCTGGGCCTGATTCCGGGCGTCGGCGACGCCGCCGGCAGCCTCGTCGGCATCTACATCCTCAACGAGGCGCGGCGCCTCGGCGTGCCCAAGCACAAGCTGGTCAAGATGGCCGGCAATCTCGGCATCGACTTCGCCGTCGGCGCCGTGCCGCTGCTCGGCGACGTCTTCGACGTCTTCTACAAGGCGCACCGGCGCAATCTCGACATCGTCCTCGACCATTTCGGCGAGGCCGGCACCGCCTATGGCGACGCCTTGCGCGATCCGCCGATGAAGGACATCACGCCGAAGCGCGCCTGACCGCTTTCGCGTCTTCGCGCCGACATTCATCCGTGCCACCCTTGGCCGCGATCACGAAGGCGGGGGACGACGGGTGAAGGATGCAGATGCGGCAGTGCGCGGGGACCGGGCAGCGGATGCCGTCGCGGGATCGGAACGGCCCGCCCACGCTCCGCAGGGCTCGCCCGGCGAGGTGTTCCGCGCCTTCCTGAAACTCGGCGTTTCGGCCTTTGGCGGGCCGATCGCGCATCTGGGCTATTTCCACGACGAGTTCGTTACCCGGCGACGCTGGGTGGACGAGGCCGGCTATGCCGATCTGGTGGCGCTGTGCCAGTTCCTGCCCGGCCCGGCCTCCAGCCAGGTCGGCTTCGCGCTGGGCCTGATGCGGGCCGGCCCGCTCGGCGCGCTGGCGGCCTGGACCGCCTTCACCCTGCCCTCGGCCATCCTGCTGATCCTCTTTGCAGCCGGCGCGTCGGCCTTCGACAGCGGCATCGGCGCGGCGATCGTCCATGGCCTGAAGATCGTCGCCGTCGCCGTGGTGGCGCAGGCGGTCTTCGGCATGGCGCGCAGCCTCTGCCCGGACCGCACCCGGGCGACCATCGCGGTTGCGGCCGTCGTGGCGGTGGTCGCGCTGGCCGGTTCGCTCGGCCAGATCGCGGCGATCGTCATGGGCGGGCTCGCCGGCCTCTGGTTCTGCCGCACCGAGGCGGCGGTGCTGCCGCCGATCCCGATGGTCTCCGTCTCGCGCACCGCCGGGCTCGTCGCCTTGGGCGTCTTCGCCGTTCTCCTGATCCTGCTGCCAATCTTCGCCGCCATGGACCCGGCGGCAAACGGTGCCGGTCCCGTCGCGTTGTTCGACGCCTTCTACCGGGCCGGCGCGCTGGTCTTCGGCGGCGGCCATGTGGTCCTGCCCCTCCTGCAGGCTTTCGTGGTCGAGCCGGGATGGGCGAGCGACGACGCCTTCCTGGCCGGCTACGGCGCTGCCCAGGCCGTGCCCGGCCCGCTCTTCACCTTCGCCGCCTATCTCGGCGCCATCGCCTCGCCGCAGGGCCATGGCCTTCCGGGGGCGGTGATCGGGCTGGTGGCGATCTCCCTGCCCGGCCTGCTGCTCGTCGTGGCGGCGCTGCCGTTCTGGGACGAATTTCGCCGCCGCGTCGCGGCGCAGGCCGCCATGCGCGGGGCCAACGCCGCCGTCGTCGGCATTCTCGGCGCGGCCCTCTACGATCCGGTCTTTGTCAGCGCCGTGCGCGGACCGGCCGATTTCGCCCTGGCGCTGGCCGGCTTCGTGGCCCTGGTCGTCTGGAAAGCGCCGCCCTGGACGGTCGTCCTCGCCTGCGCCCTCGCCAGCATCGCCATCGCCTAGTTCACAGCAACGGCAACGAAGCCGTGATCGGATCATAGCAATCCCTTAAGCGACGGATGTCATTCTCGTCGCCATCAAGAGCAGGCGTGCGCGCGATTTCGGTGGGGGGATGGGGATGAATTCGCGGGTCGACATGGATATCGGCGTCGATGTTCAGACGCTGTTCCTGACCAATGCCATGATCCTCATCGTCATGGGCCTGGCCTTCTATGCGGCCTGGCGCAAGCAGCCGGACGAAACCTACTGGCCGGCATGGATCGGCGCGAATTTCGTCATCGCCGGATCGTTGTTTTCCTACATGGCCTTCCCCGGCGACGAGCCGAGCTTCGGCCTGGCCCTGCCGAACAGCCTGCTGGTTGTCGGCTTCGCCCTGCGTTGGACCGCGGCCCGCCTGTTCGCCCGGCGGCGCGTCCTTTGGTCCCTGGTCGTCCTGCCGCCACTGGTCGTTGCGGTCCTGTTCGGTCTTCCCGGCTGGATCGACTATCGCGTGGCCTATTACACCGTGAACACGGTTCTGATGCTGCTCGCTGCTGCGACGGCCTGGGAGTTCTTCTCGGATCGCGAGACCGGGCTGCCGTCGCGCTACGGCCTGCTCATCGCCTATGGCGTCATGGCGCTGTCGTTCGCCGGTCGCATCGCGCAGGGCATCAACGCCCATACCGCGGACACCGCGCATCTGGTCTTCGACAGCGTGCTACAGATCCATCTGCTGATCGCCGTGATCCACACCACCGCCAGCGGCGCCTTCGTGCTGTCGATTGCCTATGAGCGCATGGCCAGGGACCTGCGTCACGCGGCGATGCATGACGCCCTGACCGGGCTTCCCAACCGCCGCGCCTTCGAGCAGCGGCTGGAAAAGGCTCTGCAGGACCGCGGCCACTTCGCGCTGGTCGTCTTCGATCTCGATCATTTCAAGAGCATCAACGACCGCTACGGCCATGCCGCCGGCGATGCGGCGCTGAAGCGCTGTGCCCTGCTCTGCCCCTCGGTGCTCCGCCAGCGGGACTTCGTTGCGCGGGTCGGCGGCGAGGAATTCGCGGCGATCCTGCCGGGTGTCACCCCGACCGAGGCCTTCATGCTGACGGACCGGGTGCGGGCCACCGTCGCGGCGACGCGGATCGCGGCGGATGACGGCAGCTTCGGGCTGACGCTCAGCGCCGGCATCGCCCATTCCGCCGAAGGCGAGGCCAGCTTCGACCGGCTGATGCGTGCGGCCGACGCCAATCTCTACCGGGCCAAGAACAGCGGTCGCAATCGCATCGTCGAGACTGCCGCCGCCTGATGCCTCGCCGGCGTCACCACCGCCTGGTGCGGGCAATATAGGCCTCCGCCTCGGCTCCGAAGGCCGACCGCAGGGCCGCCTCCTCGCCGCGGATGAAGCGGGCGGTGATCACGAAGGGAAAGATCAGGGCGATCGCCACGGCGGACAGGGCGCCGATCCAGAACGCGATCCCGAGGAGCACCAGCGCCATGCCCGTATAGATCGGGTTGCGGTTGATCTTGAACGGGCCCTCGACGATCAGTGCCTTCGGCACGTCCCGCGGCTCGATCGAGGTTCGCTTGCGCCGGAACCACAGAGCCGACCAGGCCGCGAGGAGGACGCCGACCACGATCAGCCCGATGCCGATCAGCGTCGCGGGCGCCGACACGAAGACGGCGATCGGCAGCACCGACGCGGCCACGACCTCGGCGATGAGAAAGCCGGAGGCCCAGACCGGCGGCAGGTCCGGGAAATCGCGCTTCATCGACATGGTCGTCTCCGTTGGTTTCGTCGCAGGCTCCGCATATGGGGTCCGTGCGGCCCGGCACGAGGCCCCGCACCCGCGCGTCGGGCGGCAGTGCTCGGCGGTCTGGTTCAGGCGTGCGGTTGGGATGCGATCGGGATAGGGCACCCCGAGAGCGCTTGGCCGGTCAGGCCGCGCGCGAGCGCAGCGGGTTCTGCATGGTCGGGCTGAACATCCGGTAGGTCTTCCGGCCGGACGCCTTGGCGGCGTAGAGGGCCGAGTCGGCGCGGCAGAACAGCGTGTCCGGCTCCATTCCGGCTTCGGCCATGGCAATGCCGACCGAGGCGCCGAGATCCGACGCCGTGGCGTCGGCGGCGGGGCCGTTGAGGAGGTCGACGATGGTCGCGGCCAGGCTTTCGACGGCGGTCGCATCGAGATGGCCGCCGAGAAGCACGGCGAACTCGTCGCCGCCAACGCGGGCGACCAGCTCGGCATCGCCGCAGACCTGCCGCAGCCGGGTTGCCGTCGCCTTCAGGCACTCGTCGCCGAAGGCGTGGCCATAGGTGTCGTTGATCGCCTTGAAGCCGTCGAGATCGATCAGCAGCAGCGCGCCGACGGGACGGTCGCCGGCCGTCGTGCCGTCCAGATCGGTGAGCCGGCTCTGGAACTGACTGCGATTGGCAAGGCCCGTCATCACGTCGTATTCGGCCAGATAGCGCATCTTGTCGGCCAGCAGCTTCTCTTCGGTGATGTCCTGCTTGAAGCCGAAGATGCGGACCGGCTCGCCGTTCTCGCACTCCACCGAGGCGGTGATGCGGATCCAGCGGTGGCGGCCGGTGGCGGTGGTGATCTCGACGTCGAGGCCGAAACCGCCGCGCGTGGCGATCGCCTCGCTACGAATTTTCTCGAGGATCCGCAGCGACTTCTCCGGATAGCATTTGAGGATCGTCTCGCGGTCGAGCGGCGCGCCGCGCGGCAAGTCGTAGAGATCGTAGACGACGTCGGTCCAGCGCAGCGTGTCCTGCGGCAAGGCGCATTCCCACACGCCCATCCGCGCCGCCTCGGACGCCCGGTCGAAGATCTTGGTCATGTGCGCGAGCTGGGTGTTCTTCTGGCGCAACAGCCGCGAGGTGGCCTCGAGCGCCGAAGACAGACGCGCGATGCGCGCGCCGCTGTTCCCGCGATAGATCATCGTGGCGCCTTCCCGCCCGGCATCGGGCGCCGCACGGTCGCACACGCCCCGCGCACCGCCGGGTCTGTCGCGGCGGTTTCGACGCTGGGCAGGCTCGGCACGTCAGTCGGCATGGCGGGTCACGGTTCCTCGGTCGCGATCACGCCATATTTCTAGAGCGCGACACTTAAGAATTTCCTCGCGTCGCCCGTCTTGATTGACCAGTCAGTCAGCCATGGTCTCCAGGCTGGCGTAGCTCTCGGCGGCGTCGCCGTCGTCGAAGGGCGTTTCCACCTCGACGAAGGTGTCAGGATAGAACCCGTTGAAACGGGTGCGCAGGGACAGGGAATAGGCCCCGATATGGCCGATCTCGATCCAATCGCCCGTATCAACCGTTTCCGGCAGCCAGAAGGGCCGCGACAGGATGTCGACACTGTCGCAGGTGGCGCCGCAGACCTTGAAGGCCTGGATGTTCGCCGGATCGCCATTGCGGTTCTGGCGCGCCGGGTCGGGGATGAAGCGTGCCGGCAGGGTGATCTTGCCGGTCCAGGAATCCGACAGGGACGCCCAGATGCCGTCATTGATGTAGAGCCGCTTGCCCTTGCGCAGCAGCACCCGCACGATCAGCGAGAAGGCCCGCGCGACGACCACCCGGCCCGGCTCGGCCACCATCGGCATGTCCGAAAAGCCCCATTCCTCCATGTCGGTGGTCAGGCGTGACATGATCTGACCGAAACCCGGCATCTCCTTCTTCTTGCGGCGTGGATCATGGCCGTATTCGGCCGGGAAGCCGCCGCCGACATCGATGCCGGCCAGCGGCACGTCGGCGCGGTTGCGTACCCAGTCGGCCGAGGCGAGCGCCCGCTCGTAGGTGTCGGGGTCCTCGATCTGCGAGCCGACATGGAAGCAGATGCCGACCTTGAAGCCGATCCGGTGGCAGCGCTGCAGAAGCTCGACGGCGTGGGCCGGCGCCGCGCCGAACTTCTTCGACAGCTCATAGGCGGCGCTGCCCTTGGTCTGGATGCGGATGAACAGGGTGATCTTGCCGGGGTCGAGATCGAGAGCCCGCACGACACGCAGGATCTTCACCACCTCGTCCTCGTGATCGAGGGACATGACCCGGATCCCGTAGGTCTCCAGTGCGAGGCGGATGTCGGACTGGGCCTTCACCGGATGCATGTACAGCATCTCGGCCTCCGGCTGGGCGTCGCGCACCGCCGCGAACTCGCCCGGCGAGGCCACGTCGAAGATGCGCACACCGGCCCGGCTCAGAGTTTCCAGCACCATCGGTTCGCCGTTGGTCTTGACTGCATAGGCGGTGTCGCCGGGAAAGGCCGCCATGAAGCGTTCGGCATCGGCGGTCAGGACAGCGGGACGGAAGCAGTAGACGGGGGCGTCGGGACGAAGCGTCAGGGCGGCATCCTTGGCGGACTTGAAGGTCTGCAACGGGCGGTTCTCCACGGGTGACACTCGGGTCGCAAGAATGGCGGAACGGCGGGGAATCACCCGGGCCGATCACGCCCGCACGCGCAACTAGAGCATGGATTGTGGTTTTCAGCGCCCCCCGTTGGGGCACCAACCGGTCTCGCCAGCCCGCGGCCGACTGGCCCGTGGTGCCTTGGAAGCCGCACGGACCGCTTGTCGGACAGCCGGGCCAGCCTCTACACAGAGACATCAGCCAATAGGAATGATCGCCATGCCCGCCACGCCTCTCCGCCTGACCGACATCCTTCGCGACATCGATACCGGCCGCACCACCGCCAGGCAGGTTCTCGCCGAGACCAATGCGCGGATCGATGCCGAAGACGGCGATCTCGGCGTCTTCGCCCATCGTGCACCGGAGACCGCGCGCAGCGAGGCGGCGATGGCCAGCGGCCCGCTCGCCGGCGTGCCGTTCGGCGCCAAGGATGTGTTCGACAGCTTCGACATGCCGACGGAGCACGGTTCGGTGATCTATCGCGGTCACCGACCTCTGGCCGATGCACCGGTGATCGCACTGGCCCGGGCCCAGGGGGCGGCGATCGTCGGCAAGACCGCCACGACGGAATTCGCCTCGCTCGACCCGACGCCGACCCGCAACCCGCACAATCCCGACCACACGCCCGGCGGCTCGTCCTCGGGATCGGCTGCAGGCGTCGCCGCCGGCTTTCTTGCCGGAGCATGCGGCACTCAGACCGGCGGCTCGGTGATCCGCCCCGCCTCCTTCTGCGGCGTCGCCGGCTACAAGCCGAGCTTCCGCCTGTTCCCGACGGTTGGCGTGAAGACCTATTCCTGGTCGCTCGACACGGTCGGCTTCTTCGCTGCCACGGTTCCCGACGTTGCGCTGCTTGCTGCCCTGATCAGCGGACGCCCGTTGGCAGATACCCCACCCGCCGACGCGGCCGGTCTGACCATCGGCCTCTACCGCTCTGCCGTCGACGATCTCTTGGAGCCGGACATGGTTGCAGCCTGGCAGAGCGCCGCACGCGCGATCGAAGCGGCCGGGGCGACGCTCGTCGAGATCGCCGAGCCGGCCTCGCTGTCGGCCGCTCGCGAGATCCACGCCCCGCTGCAGAATTTCGAGGCGGCGCAGGCGCTGTTCCACGAGCGCACGCAGCATCGCGCCGTCATGGGCGCCAAGGTGCTGGAACAGCTCGACCATGGCGCGACGGTGACGCCCGAAGCCTATGACGAGGCGCGGCGCACGGCCCGGATCGGCCGCAAGGCCGCCTCCACCCTGTTCGAGCGCGCCGACGCGCTGCTGGTGCCGTCCGCCATCGGCGCCGCCCCCAGTGGGCTTGGCTCGACAGGCGACGCCATGTTCAACAAGCTCTGGACGATCACCGGCAATCCCTGCGTCAACGTAGCGGGTCTTCGCGCCGCCAATGGACTGCCGGTGGGCCTGACCATCGTCACCCGGTTCGGTCGCGACGCCCGGGCGCTCGCCATTGCCGCGATGCTGGAGAAGCGCCTCGCGGCCTGACCGCGATCGACCGCCGGCGATGGAACCGGCTGCGCCCGACGCCGTTGGAGCCCCGCACAACAACGAGGGAGCATGGCATGCGGATCGAGACCCTGGTCACCATTTTCGGCGGCGTCGTATTTCTGGGAATGGTCAGCGGGATCACCACCGTGGCCGCCGTCGTCCTGTTCCCCTGAATGCGGCATCGGGCGCATTGCCCGATGCGGTGACCTTGCGGCCCGCCGCGCCGGACCTGGTAAAGTCCCGGCGGTCGCGATCAGGCCCCCTCACGGAGCATGTCTCCCATCGCGCCAGCTGGCCCGCCGACACGCATTTTCCACCAGGTTGGAGCCGAGACTGTCGCCGGCCTGACTGTCCCAAAAAAATACATGGCCGTATGGCGCAGTGCATCGCCGGGCCCGCAGGCCATCGGGCCGCTGACTCCCGACCTACGCCGCAGTGCAGCAACGAATTGCGGTTTACCAACTGTGTTGGATTGTTACTCTTCGGGCGTCCGTCAACGAGGAGGCGATGCAAATGGAACTGACGCGTCCGCTGAATATGCTGATGATCTGTGCCGCGTTTGCATTTGTCGGAGCCATGGTGATCGGCGTCGTGCCTTGATCCCATGAACCCGAACGGTGCCTGACGGTGCCCATGACAAGAAAAGCCGGGGTCCTGCCCCGGCTTTTTCCGTTTCGGTGCGGCGTCAGGCCGCCGCGGCTTCGCTGCCCGGTTCCGCGGACGCCTTGCCGGCGCGCATGCCGAGAATGTGGCAGATCGAATAGACCAGATCAGCACGGTTCATCGTGTAGAAATGGAAATCCGACAGGCCGCGCTTCTGGAGGTCCAGCACCTGCTCGGCGCAGACCGCCGCCGCCACATGGCTGCGGGTCTGGGCGTCCTCCTCCAGACCGTCGAAACGCTCCGCCAGCCAGGACGGGATCTTGGCGCCGCAGGCGTTAGAAAAACGTGCCACCTTGGTGAAGTCGTGGATGGGCACGATCCCAGGCACGATCGGAATGTAGATGCCGGCCCGGCGTACCCGCTCGACGTAACGTTCGAAGACGTCGTTGTCGAAGAAGAACTGAGTGATGGCGCGGGTCGCGCCGTTGTCGACCTTGCGCTTCAGAAGATCGATGTCGGTCGCGAAATCCGGGCTTTCGGGGTGCTTCTCCGGATAGGCCGCGACGGAGATCTCAAAATCGGCAAACGCCTTGAGGCCAGCCACCAGTTCGACCGCATTGCGGTAGCCGTCCTCGCGCGGGACGTATGCGCCGCCGACCCCGTTCTGACCGTCGCCGCGCAGCGCCACGAAATGGCGCACCCCCGTCTCCCAGTACTGGCGCACCACCTCGTCCACCTCTTCGCGGGAGGCATCGACGCAGGTCAGATGCGCCGCCGGGGTCAATGCCGTCTCCTGAAGGATCCGCTCGATGGTCTGATGGGTGCGTTCGCGGGTCGAGCCGCCGGCGCCGTAGGTCACCGAGACGAAGCTGGGCCCGAGCGGAGCCAGCCGCTCGATGGAGCGCCAGAGATTTTCTTCCATCTTCTCGGTCTTCGGTGGGAAGAATTCGAAGGATACGTGCAGTCCGGAACCGGAAATCGGCGGGGTCTGGCTCATGACGGGGCTCTCTATCAACTGGCGAGGATATGGCTGTCCGCGGTGTCGCCTGCCACAAGCAGGCGGGGGTCGCGGGCGATGCAGATGGTGACGGTGAGCTCGCCGGTCTCGCCTCCGCTGGAGACGAGATGGTCGAGCGACACCAGTTCGAGACCGGCATCGTCCAGATAGCCGGCCAGGGTCTCGTCGGAAAAACCGAGGCGCAGATGCGCGTGCTCTGCCCGCAGGAACTCCAGCTCGTGCGGGGAAAAATCGATGATCGCCAGCCGGCCGCCGGGCGCCACGGCACGGGCTGCTTCGGCCACAGCCGCCTGGGGGTCCTCAAGATAATGCAGCACCTGGTGGATGGTCACCAGATCGTAGGCCTGACGCTCCACCGGCAGGTGATAGGCCTCGCCCTGGCGCACGACAGCATTGCCGATCCCGGCGCCGTCGAGCTTGGCCCTGGCGATCGCCAGCATCTCCCGCGAAGCGTCGATGCCAACCGCCCGCTCGCAGCGCGGCGCCAGCAGTTCCAGCATCCGGCCGGTGCCTGTGCCTACGTCGAGCAGCGTGTCGATGCGCTTGCTGCCCAAAGCCGCCAGGAGCGCGCGCTCGACATCGGCATCGGAGGCGTGCAGCGCGCGGATCCGGTCCCAGCTGCCGGCGTTGCGGGCAAAATAGTCGGCAGCCCGCCGCGCCCGCTCCACCCTCACCGCGTCGAGCCGCTCGCTGTCACGCTCGATCATCGGATCGGCCTCGTCCGCCCAGTTCAGCACCGCATGGACGAGGCCCGACACGGTCGCCTCATCGGACAAGCGGAAATACGCCCAGGCGCCTTCCTGATAACGGGTCAGAACACCCGATTCGACCAAGAGCTTCAGGTGCCGCGAGATGCGCGGCTGCGACTGGCCGAGAATCGCGGTAAGGTCGCTGACCGTCAGATCGCTTCGCGCCAGAAGCAGGACGAGCCGCAGGCGGGTCGGCTCGGCGACCGCCTTGAGGGCATCGACCAGCCGGCCGAAGGAGAGCTTCTGAATGTCCAGCATGTTCCGTCTCGGTTTCGATATAAAGATATCTTTATGTGAAAATACGGATCGATGCAAGCGATACCATGCGCTGCTGACGAATGGCCGGAGCGACCGCCCCGCCCCCATGGCCGTCGCAGCGCCATGACGCCTCCCCCCGTTTCCCCGGCCGACCGGGACGCCACCGTCATGCGGCCCGGCGAGCGCCGCTTCGACGGTCCGCCACCCGCCCACGACGACGCCGGGCTGGTCTTCATCGGCCATATCCGCTCGGCCTGGACCGAGCGGTCGCAATGCCCGAAGAATGTCGGGCGGGCGCGTGAGACCGGCGAACCTGCCGAAATCCGGGTCGATCCGCGCTGGCGCGAGGGCCTGACCGGGCTGGAGGCCGGCCAATGGGTGTTCCTCCTCACTTGGCTTGACCGGTCGGATCGCGACCTCGCCTTGCAGATGCCGCACCATGCCGAAGCGCCGCGCGGCACATTCTCGCTGCGCTCCCCGGTCCGCCCCAATCCGATCGGCCTGCATCTCGTGCGGATCGTTGCGATCGATCGCATCACGGGGATCATCGGCATCGATGCGATCGACGTCCTCGACGGTACGCCGCTCCTCGACATCAAGCCCTATCTCGCGTCGGTCGACGCGCCGCCGGCCTGACCGGACGGACGCTGCCTTGGCCACCGAACGCCAGAAGCGCATTGCCCGCGCCCTCACCGCCCTGATCCCGCGCGCGCCCTTCATCGACGCCGAGGCGATCCGCGAGGCGGCGCGCGCCCGGCACATGCGCTCTTTACCGCCCGAACGCGCCGTCTGGCTCGCCGCAGTCGCCCATATCCGCCACACCCATACCGACTATGACGAACTCATGGACGACGGCTACGACAAGGACGCGGCACGCTTCTTCGTCCTCGACGACACCAATGCGGTGCTGGACGGCTGGGGCGCCACCCGCCATCTCGACCCCGACGCCATCGACGAAGAGCCTTACGCCGATACCGTGGCAGATGAAGCCGTGTGACCTGGGTCATAAGTCTGAACACCAAGACACCTAAAATCAAAGCCTTAGCACAGTCGTTCTTGCCCTTAAGCCTGAACACTTATTGGGCATAAGATACGTTTTGCGTCTCCATTTGGCCCATAAGTCTGGACTCCGCAGAAGGTGGGTTTTTCGAGACACTCGCATAGGTTTACACGTTCCGGGCCAAGTGGGTCTCGACGAGGAAGGTGGCGATCACGCCGGCGGTGCGATCAGTATCGCGTTCATGGTGGCACCTTGTCGACGAGTACCTGGGGAAGCTCGCGCATCGATCATAAAGTCCCGTCACTGCCGCGTCGGCAGGATCGTCTTACATCATTCCTTAGCAGCCAGCCTGTGCCATCGAAACGAAGACCACCTATCGAGCCCATTACCTGGGCTGTTCCGGAACAAGAAACAGTTGGCTGGCCCGGTAGAAAGCAGGCGTTTCGGCGTCTAATCAGCTACGGCTGTTGTTCGTCCGCGCCCATCCACAAGGCGGCGGGCATCGACGCGCGTTAAGATTGGAAAGCGGCAAGGCAGCGGAGAATCGCGTAAGTCAAAGCGCAATGGATAGTGACGCGCGCGGACCGCGCATTAGCTTCCATTTTCCCAAGCGGGTATTGTGAGGATCTGCAAGAATGAAGTCGTGCAAGAGCGCACCTAAAGCGCCCCGTCTCTCAGAAATCGAGAGCGCCATCCACTTGAAGATGTCGCCGAGCCTCCTCGCCCATTTTACCAAGCATGCGGTAAAGTACAAAGAGGCTGTTAAGCTTCCCTGCGTCGAGGATGAAGGCGGTCGTTGGTACACGAAGAAAGAGCTCGATGAGTTCAACAGTTATCTACGAGCGCCTTGGCCAAAGCCACCTAAGGCACAGCGGCCCAACCTTCCCGAAAAGATTCGAAAAGAGATAATGCTCGAAGCGGCAGCGGTTTGCCCGATCTGCGGCTTCGAGTCAGCGGGCGAGGCAGCACATCTTGAGGCGGTATCGGCGAGCAAGAGCCACCATCCTGAGAACTTGCTTTGGCTCTGCCCTAATCACCATACAGTAATCGACGACGTGGCTCAAATGAGCAACGTGAAGATGCCGGTCGCGCGGGCAGTAAAAGAGCTTCTGGTGGAAAGAAAGCTGCGCCTTTTGCGGCTTGAGTTTGCCCTCGACAAAGGCATCCTCGACCTGATCCGCCTCGTCGAGAAGGCGTCGGACATGCTGGCCAATTCGGGGCTCCAAGACGCACACGGCGGAATCGAGGTCCTCGCGTCGATAGACCTTGCAAAGCTGCGCACAACCGCGAAAGCAGCCAGTGGGGCCAAAGGGTCGAAGACTGATGCCGGCGCGGTTTCACTGGAAAAATTCGCCACGAAGATTTCGACTTCAACCGCGAAGGCATCAGCCAAGAAACCCTCAACGCTTGTGAGTTGGAAGGAAGAAGCTGAGCAGGCCAGATCTGAATATCTACAGGCGACTGGCAGGGTCGATTGCCCACTCTGCCACGGCAGCGGCCACCACGACAGCATCGACTGCCCTGTATGCCAGGGTGAAGGTTCCATCCGCGAAGAAGACGAGGGGAAAGTCGATCTCCACGATTTCGATATTGTCGACTGCCCAGTTTGCGATGGTGCGGGAACCCTCCACGGAGACCTTTGTCCCGAATGCAGCGGCGATGCGCGGATGGAGCGTCGGTTCGCAAACCGTATCGACGTGGGTGCCTATGATATGGTCGATTGCCCTGTGTGCGACGGAAGCGGGAGCCGTGATGGGGACCAGTGCCCGGTCTGCGGTGGCGAAGGGCAAATAGAATCGCGTTACGCAGCCGCGGTAGATCTTGCAGACTACGACGATATAGAATGCAAGCTATGCCATGGCTCCGGCCAGTATGAAGATTTCGACTGCCCCCCCCTGTGCTGGCGAGGGTCGAATACCCAGGGGAGTTTCAGATCGCATTGACTGGAGCGATTTCGACTTAGTCAGATGCCCCGAATGCGGGGGCACGGGCGCCTCTGGCTATGGCGGCGATTGCGGGTTCTGCGGCGGCCACCGAAAAGTGTTCCGGAGGGTTGCGGATGCGCGGTAGCAAGAAGCTTTGGGGTGCGCTTGTTCTCCGGTAGGCTCCGACGCTTAGGCGGCCAGAAGACTTCAGAGCCTAGGGTCGATACCCATTCATCCTATTGAAGCTTCGGAGCAAATCAGATTCCCTCGTGCGCAAAGGAGCCAAGGGAGGATCGGATGGCACGACTGTTCTGGCTGAACGACGAGGCGTGGGC